>Ga0209382_10000686_pt1 | contig 55097 bp, 44 predicted proteins | sample SoiMetdeltSBSDD5_FD_187599 | JGI IMG/M metagenome (GOLD analysis project Ga0209382, IMG submission 187599) | Bulk soil microbial communities from a Populus tree surrounding site in Tennessee, USA - Soil MetaG P. deltoides SBSDD5 (SPAdes) (version 2) | ecosystem: Environmental > Terrestrial >...
ACCACGTGCCGCCGGCCCTCGTTGCGCAGCTGAAACCGGGCGCGCGGCTGGTGATCCCGGTCGGGGGCGCATCGCAGGACCTGATGGTCGTCGAGAAGGCCGCCGACGGCACTACGACCACCAGGCATATCATCCCCGTCCGCTTCGTTCCGCTGACGCGCGGTGGCAAGCCCGACTAGGCCGCTGGACAGCTGCGGCAGTAAGTGAGTACCCTGTACGACAAGCAGGAAGGGCTGCCCGACGTGGCATGCCTCGCAGTGCCGGAACCGCTGCGGTGCACAAAAGGCCCGAACAAAACTCCTGCGTCGAAAGGGAGGTCCGAATGCCTGTCGTGAGGCGGCAGCGCCGCGCGTGCTTTGCCGTTGTTGCAGCACTTACTCTCGCTGGCGCGGGGCTTGCCCATGCGCAGCAGAAGACCGATGTGATCTTCTCCGCCGGACCGACCGGCGGCAGCTGGACGCCGATGGCCGCCGCCGCGTCGCAGGTCATCAACAAGCGCTTTCCCGACCTCAACGTGCAGGTCGAGCCGGGTGCCGCGCTCGTCAACATGGAGAAGATCCGCAGCGACAAGACCGACATCGCCTGGTCGATGACGACGGTGATGGCGGACGCGCGCAGCGGCACCGGTCAGTTCGAAGACAAGAAGACCGACAAGGCGCTCTACGTCGCCAACTTCTATCCGAACGTGTGGCAGCTGGTGGTTCCCGCCAACAGCAACATCAAGAGCGTCAAGGACCTGAAGGGCCAGGCTGTGGCCCTGCCGGCGCGCGGCAACACCAGCCTCGTTGCGGGCTGGGAGTATGTGCTCAAGGTGAATGGCATGACGCTGAACGACCTGGGGCCGAAGAGCTACGGGCCGGTGTCGTCCAACGCCGAGGCCATCAAAAACCGACAGGCAATGGCTGCCGGCTGGTTCACGGTGGTGCCGGCCTCGTTCATTTTCGATCTCGGTTCCGCCATGCAGGTGCGCGTGCTTTCCGTCAGCGATGCCGAGCTCGCCGCCCTGCGCAAGCTCAATCCGGGTCTCGTGCGGCACGTCATCAAAGCCGGCGTCTACAAGGAGCAGGGTGTCCAGGACGACGTCCAGACCTTCCAGTCCCCCACGGTGCTCGTCGCATCGTCCAAGACACCCGCCGACGTGATCTACAAGGTCACCAAGGCGATCGTCGAAGGGCGGGCGGAATTCGCCAACATCGCTGCGGTCATGAAGGACGTGACGGCCGAGGAGATGGCCCAGAACTTCGACATGCCCTACCACCCGGGCGCCGAGAAATACTACCGCGAAGCCGGATTGCTCAAGAAGTAGGAACGCGCCGTGCGCAAGCTCGCCGGCTACGCGGGGTTCGTCGTCGGCGTGGTGGCGGTCTCGATGTCCGTCTACCACGTCTACGCCAGGCTGACCACGTACGCGCCCGATCAGCAGGCGTTGCTCTTCATTACGCTGGCGTTCAGCCTGGTGCTCTCGTTCCTCGTGTGGCCGTTCCGCAAGGAGGTGACGCCCGATCGGGTGCCGTGGGCCGATCTCGCCCTGGCCGCCGCGTCGCTCGCGTGCGTGGGCTACATGTTCGTGAACTACGACTACATCGTGAGCCGGTTCCCGACGGCGCATCCGCTGAGCCCGATGGACATGGCGGTCGGCATCGTGGCCATCGTGCTGGTGCTGGAGGCGACGCGGCGCACCATCGGCGCGGCGCTGCCGATCGTGGCGATCTCCTTCCTCATCTATGGCTTCATGGGACCGTGGCTTCCCAGCTGGCTCTACCATCGGGGCCTCAGCCTCGAGCTCACGGTCGACCAGACCTGGTTTACCACCGAGGGCATCTTCGGCACGCCGATGGCGGTCGCCGGTACCTACGTCATCCTCTTCATCATCTTCGGCACCTTCCTCGAGAAGTCGGGGGCCGGGCAGTTCTTCATGAACTTCGCCAACGCTATCGCCGGCGGCGCACGCGGAGGGCCGGGCAAGGTGTCGGTCGTTTCCTCGAGCCTGTTCGGCACCATCTCCGGCTCGGCGGTCGCCAACGTCATGGTCGACGGATGGCTCACCATCCCGATGATGAAGAGGGCGGGCTTCAAGCCCGAGGCGGCGGCGGCCATCGAGGCGGTGGCCTCCACCGGCGGGCAGATCATGCCGCCGGTCATGGGAGCGGCGGCCTTCGTGATGGCCGAGTTCCTGGGTGCGAGCTACACGCAGGTGATGATCGCGGCAGCGATTCCGGCGCTGTTCTATTACGGAGCCCTGTTCGCCGCGATCCACTTCAATGCGGTGCGCTCGGGCCTCAGGGGGCTGCCGCGCGAGGAGCTGCCCATCCTCGGCCACATCATCCTGCGCCAGGGGCATCTCTTCCTGCCGGTGATCGTGCTCCTGGGGCTCCTGCTCTACGGCTATACCCCGACCTACGGCGCGATCGTCGCCACGGTGGCACTGGTGGCCATCTCCTGGCTGCGCCCGGCGACCGGCCTGCGCTGGCGCGCCTGTCTGGAGGCCCTGCGCGACGGGGCGGCGCACACGGTGCCGGTGGCGATGGCGTGCGCGTCCGCCGGGATCGTGATCGGGATCGTGCTGCAGACCGGGCTGGCGCTGCGGTTCACGGCTTTCCTCGTCGACCTCACCTACGGCTCGCTGCTCCTGGCGCTGTTCATAACCATGGTGGCCGGCATCATCCTGGGGATGGGGATGCCGACCACGCCCGCCTACATCATGCAGGCCGCGCTGCTGGTTCCGGCCGTCATCAAGCTCGGCGTTCCACCGATGGCCGCGCACATGTTCGCGTTCTACTTCTCGTGCCTGTCGGCGGTGACGCCGCCGGTGGCGCTCGCCGTCTACGCCGCCGCATCGATCGGCGGAGCGGGCCTGTGGCGTTCCGGCCTGCAGGCCATGAAGTTCGCCGCGGCGGGCTTCATCGTCCCCTATTTCTTCGTCTACAACCCGGCCCTGCTGTTCTCCGGTCCCTGGACCGAGATCCTGCGCGCGGTGGTGACGGGCTCGATCGGCGTGGTAGCGCTGGCGGCCAGCCTGGAGGGCTATCTCCTGCGCACGGCGACGTGGTTCGAGCGGGCGCTCCTGCTTGCTGCGGCGCTCATGCTCATCGACCCCGGTGCCGTCACGGACATCGTCGGCCTGGGCGTACTCGGGGGCGTGCTGCTGATCCAGAAAGTCTGGGCGCCGCGGCCGGCCGCGGAGGGAGGGACAGGCCCATGAGCCGCGCCCAGCTCGTCGCCCTGACACTGATCGCCGCCGCGGTCGTCACCGGCGCCCTGATCTACGGAGTCTTGCGGCTCTACGCTTCCTAGTGGTCCGCACCACTTAAATCGAGTTGTTGCATCCGTCTGCGAATACTGATTCTTGCCTTGTCGGCAACAACCGGCAAGGGGGCAGTCGTGGCCAACAAGAGGTTCGTGGTCGAGCTTGGCGCGGATGAGCGGGCGCGGCTCAATGAGCTGATCTCGAAGGGCAAGGCTTCGGCAAAGGCGATCCTGAAGGCGCGCATCCTGCTCAAGGCCGATCAGGGCGAGGACGGCGAGGGCTGGTCGGACGAGAAGATCTGCGAGGCGCTCGACACCAACATCTCCATGGTGACGCGCGTGCGCGCCAAGCTCGTCGACGAAGGGCTCGACGCGGTGCTCGTCCGCAAGAAGCGCTCAACACCGCCGATCCAGCCAATCTTCGACGGCAAGAAGCAGGCTCAGCTCACAGCGCTCGCCTGCTCAAAGCCGCCGGAGGGCCACGCCCGCTGGACGCTGCGCCTGCTGGCCGACAAGGTGGTCGAGCTGGAGATCGTCCCGGCGGCGCACTTCAACACGGTCGGCCGCGCATTAAAAAAAACGATCTCAAGCCGCACCTGAAGCAGTACTGGGTGATCCCGCCCAAAGCCAACGCGCCCCGTCGAGGAATGGCAGCAGGGCGGCGCAGACTGCATCGAGGGGAACCAATGTTGAGGGCCGGGTCGGTGGTCCAGGCGTTGCCCTGCTCGGCATCCAGGCGCGGCAGCCGTCCCGCTCTGGGTTTGGGCTTGCTCGCGCCCACCTTGTTGATCCGTAGCGGCACGCTGGAAATGTCCACAAGGCCGGCGAGGATCATCCTGAACACGAAATCGAGGAGCAGCCTCTCCTGATCCCTGGCGCGCACCTCGGCGGCCAGCTCGCGCACGCTACGGGTTGGCCTCGTAGTGGCCGCGGGGCGCGGTCATGGCTGGTTCCTGGCTCGTGGCGGAGACTGAGTTGATCCCCCGGGCCGTGCTGGCGGCTTGCTGCCGCTGCCAGGCCGTCTGGCTCTAGGGAGGCCCGTTGTTGACCCGACCTTACTGCTGGTCCTTCACGACGGAGATGTCCGGGGCCTCCTCGTTCTTCATGCCCTGGACGTGGTAGCCGGCGTCGACGTGGTGCACCTCGCCGGTGACGCCGCGGGCGAGGTCGGAGAGGAGGTAGAGGCCGGCGGCGCCCACCTCCTCGATGGTGACGTTGCGCCTGAGCGCGGAGTTGTACTCGTTCCACTTCAGGATGTAGCGGAAGTCGGCGATGCCGGAGGCCGCCAGGGTCTTGATCGGGCCCGCCGAGATGGCGTTGACGCGCAGCCCGCCCCTGCCGAGGTCGGCGGCCAGATAGCGCACGCTCGCCTCCAGCGCAGCCTTGGCGACACCCATCACGTTGTAATGGGGCATGACCTTCTCGGCGCCGTAGTAGGTGAGCGTGAGCAGGGAGCCGCCGGGTCGCATCAGCTTCTCGGCGCGCTGGGCCAGTGCAGTGAAGGAATAGCACGAGATGAGCATGGTGCGGATGAAGTTCGCCTCCGTGGTGTCGACGTAGCGGCCGTCGAGCTCGGCCTTGTCGGAGAAGGCGATCGCGTGCACCAGGAAATCGAGCTTGTCCCAGGCTCGTGCGAGCTCGGCGAACACCGCGTCGATGGAGCCCGTGTCGGTCACGTCGCAGGGCAGCACGAGATTCGAGCCTACCTCGCCCGCCAGGGGCTCCACCCGCTTCTTCAAGGCATCGCCCTGATACGTGAAGGCCAAGTTTGCCCCCTGCGCCGCCACTGCCTTGGCGATGCCCCAGGCGATCGAGCGGTTGTTGGCGACCCCCATGATGAGGCCGTTCTTGCCCCGCATCAGGGTGCCGGCTGGAACCTCGAATGCCACGGCGGGTGCGCTCATGTCCTTGCCCCTCCTGAACTATCCGCCCTGCCGGCGCCTCAGCCGGGTGCCCGGCCGCATCCTACACCATCGGCCTTGGCGGTCCAGCCGGGCCCCATGCCGGGCCCGATACTCCCCGGCAGCTGCGGCGACCGCTCAGCTCGCGCTCCGGCCGGAGACGGGCGGGATGCCATGCCAGGACCGCCGCGTGGGCCGGACCCTGACAGGCGGTGTCAGCTTGCCGCAAGCATCACCGCAAAGTTAGCGGAACTCGCTTGCGGTTGCGTGCAAACGTCGCTGCATCTCGTGCGTCCCGCATCCCGCACAGCAAATGGAGACACGCCATGAAGCTCTTCTATGCCCCCGGTGCCTGCTCGCTTTCCCCCCATATCGCCCTCAACGAGGCGGGCCTCGCCTTCGACAAGGTCAGGATCGACAACAAGACCAAGATCATGGAGGGCGGTGGCGATTTCCGGGAGGTCAATCCGCTGGGCTACGTGCCGGTGCTGGAGATCGACGACGGCACCCGGCTGACGGAGGGCCCGGCGATCGTGCAGTGGATCGCCGACCGGGTGCCGGAAAAGAAGCTCGCTCCGCCCAACGGTACGCGCGAGCGCACCGAGCTGCAGCGCTGGCTGAACTTCGTTTCCACCGAGTTGCACAAGGGGTTCTCGCCGCTGTTCAACCCGGCGATGCCCGAGGAGGCGAAGGCGATCTTCCGCGAGCGGCTCGCCACGCGCTTTGCGCATGTCGACAAGCACCTCGCGGGCAGCGAGTACCTGCTGGGCAAGGCGTTCTCCGTGGCCGACGGCTATCTGTTCACGATCTCGAATTGGGCGGCCGCCGTCGGCCTGGATCTGACTCCCTGTCCCAACGTGCTCGCCTACCGCAAGCGCGTCGGCGCGCGGCCTGCCGTGCAGGCGGCGATGAAGGCGGAAGGGCTCGTCAAGTAGCGGGCTTCGTGCGTCGGGCTTCGTCGATCGCGACGCCCGGCGCGCGACGGTCGTCTTTTATGACGCAGCGTGCGGGCCGAGGCGGGCGAGGAGCTTGCGCACCTCGTGGATCTCGTCGTCGACGATGGTGTGGGCCATGCCGGGGTAGATGCGCTCGGTGACCTCGGCACCGAGGCCGCCGAGCACGCGGGCCGTCTCCTGCACGCGGGCGAGCGGGATGTGGGAGTCCACGTCGCTGCAGCCGAGGAGCACGGGGGTGCCCGCCAGGGAGCCGTCATAGGCGCGCGGTGTGCCCTCGGGGCCGATCAGACCGGCGCTCAGGCCGATCACGGCGCCGTAGCGGAGCGCGTTGCGGGCGGCGTACTCGAGGCCGAGACAGCCACCCTGGGAGAACCCGAGGATGACGGTGCGCTCGGGTCCGAAGCCCTGCCCGGCGAGGCCCTCGACGAGGGCAGCGACAGTGCCCAGGGCACGCGACAGAGCGGGCTCGTTGTCCGCGGGCGGCGCCAGGAACGAGTAGGGGTACCAGCTGCCGGCCGGCGCCTGCGGGGCCACGTAGTGCAGGTCGGGAAAGGCCAGCACATCGGCGAGCGACAGGATGCTCCGGGCCGTGGCGCCGCGCCCGTGCAGCATGATCGCGGCGCCGGTGGCGCGGGTGAGCGGGGCGCCGCAGGAGGGCACGCGCAGGGACGCGGGACTCGTTGCGCTGCCGGTCATGCCGCGGGCAGCGGCGGCAGCGCGGCCTCCAGGTCCTTGCGGGCGGGCTCAAGAAAGGCGGGCAGCTTCAGCTCGCTGCCGAGGGAGGCGAGCGGCTCGTCCACGGTGAAGCCCGGCTCGTCGGTGGCGATCTCGAACAGGATGCCGCCCGGCTCGTAGAAATAGACCGAGCGGAAGTAGTTGCGGTCCTTCTGGCCGGTGGGCTGCAGGCGGTGGTTCTGGCCGAGCTTCTGTGCCATCGCCGCCTGCTCGGCGTCGTCGGCGGCGCGGAAGGCGATGTGGTGGACCGAGCCGCGCCCCATGCGTCCGGGAAGGAACCCTTTGGCCTCGCGGATGTCGACGACGCCCCCGACCACGCTGCCGGAGCAGTAGCGGACGTGGCCGTCCTCGCGCCCCGCCTCCGCGAAGCCCAGCACGTCGGTGAGCACCGCGCCGGTCGGCGCCGCCTCGTCGAGCATCAGGGTGACGCCGTGAAAGCCGCGGACGGCATGCTCGGCCGGGATCTCCCCGTTGCTCCAGGCCGGCTGTCCCTCGAGCCCGGCAATGCCGACGAGGGCAAGGCTCATGCCGTCGGGATCGCTGAGGGCGAGCACAGGCTCGCCGAAGCGCCCAGCGGGCGCCTCGTGCCTGACGCCGGTCTCCACGAGACGATGGGTCCAGTACCCGATGGAGCCGGCCGGCACGGCGAAGCTCGTGGTTTGCGCCAACCCGACGCCGGCGCGGCCGGGCCCGGCGTGCTCCCAGGGGAAGAAGGTGAGGATGGTGCCGGGGCGGCCCGACTCGTCGCCATAGTAGAGGTGATAAGTCCCGGGATCGTCGAAGTTGACGGTGCGCTTGACGAAGCGCAGGCCGAGCACGCGGGTGTAGAAGTGGAGGTTGCGGTCGGGCCTGCCGGCGATGGCGGTGACGTGATGCAGACCCGTCATGGCGTCGTCTCCTGCGCTGCCCGGCTGACTTTGCCGCAGCATGACGGTTCTCGGAGGCCATGTCTGCCCGGCTCGGCTGCGCTGCGGCTCGAAGCGTGCGGCCCGTGCTGCGCCGAGCCCGCGAGCGGCCTGTCAGATGCCGGTGCCGCCCGGCTCCGCGCTCAGGGTGCCGAACAGGCCGGCGCGCAGGTCGCAGGCAACGAGGCGGCGCTCGTCGTCCGAGGCGGCCAGGAAGTGGACGTGCACCTCGTTGGCGCCGAGCTGCGCGCCGCGCTGGCGCACCTGCGCCAGGTTGAGGGTCGGGACGTCGCTCCGGCCGAGGCCCACCCGCAGCGCCGTGCGCCGGCCGTGCGCATCGCGGCGCACCAGGATGTAGCTGGACTGGGGCAGCGGCGGGCAGGCGATCAGGCTGTAGACGCTGTGAGGGTAGCTCTGGCCGGAGGCGCCGCGCCACGCCTGTTGGCGCGCAGGGACCTCCTCGGGCAGGCCCAGCGCGACGGGCGCCGGGGCGACCGCCTGGAGCGGAGCAGGTCTGACGATGCGGGCGGCCATTGGCGGTGTCGGGCTGCGGCGTAACAGATGCGGGTGCGGAAGTGCGTCGACTGGCGGGCTGGTACCGGCGATTTCCAGCCGAAATATGGCCGGATGCCCGTCGTTTCAAGGCGTTGCGGCTGCAGGACGGGCCCGCGGCGCGCGCAAAGCGCCATTGTTGCAGGCCTGGACGGCCTGCCGGGGGGCGCGCGCTTTTTCGAGGTAAAACAGAACATTGGTTAAGTTCTCGGATACGCCGCAACACCAGCCCGGCGGCACTTCGCGCCAACCCGCGGGACCCCGCGGCCGATCGTCCTGGTCTCGTACGGGCGTCAGCTGCACCTGGAGTAGCCGCAGGCGTCGCACACCCAGCATCCCTCGCGCCGGTGGAGCGCGCTGGCGCCGCAGCGGGGGCAGGGGCGCCCGCCGGCCATGGGGCGGTCGCGAGGCGGCTCGCTGGGGCGCTCGCTGCCGAGGCTGGCTGCCCGCAGCTCAGCGCCCTGGCTGTCTGTGCCGGGCACGCCGAGGAAGCCGGTGCGGATCATGTGGCCCTCGATCACCTCGCCGATCGCGGCAATCAGGCTCGGCACATAGCGGCCTCCCATCCATTGTCCGCCCTGGGGATCGAAGATCGCCTTCAGCTCCTCGACCACGAAGGTCACGTCGCCGCCGCGGCGGAAGATAGCGCTGATCATGCGCGTGAGCGCCACCGTCCAGGCGTAGTGCTCGAGGTTCTTGGAGTTGATGAACACCTCGAACGGACGCCGCCGGCCGTTGAGCTCGATGTCGTTGATGGTGATGTAGAGGGAATGGTCGCTGCCGGGCCAGCGCAGCTTGTAGGTGGCGCCCTCGAGCATGACGGCGCGCTCCAGCGGCCGCGTCATGAACACCACGTCGCCGTGGCGTTCCAACTCGGGCAGGCCCGACCCCGGCACCAGCGGCGACACGGCGGCGGATGCCGGCGCCGTCTCGGAGGCCGGCATCGGCGGCGGCGGGGCGGAGGGCTCCTCAACCTCGGCCGGGCGGGCTGCGCCCGGACGGCTCAGGACGGCACCCGTCACGGCGTTGGGGCGATAGGTGGTGCAGCCCTTGAGTCCGAGGTCGTAGGCCTGGAGGTAGACGTCCTTGAAGGCCTCGAAGCTCGAGTCGGCCGGGCAGTTGATGGTCTTGGAGATGGAGCTGTCGACGTGCGCCTGCAGAGCCGCCTGCATCTCGAGGTGCGCCCGCGGGGTGAGCTCCTCTGCCGTCACGAAGGCATCCGTCAGCGGTGCCGCGGCGCCGAAGGTCGCGCGATAGAGCGCATGGGCATAGTCCTCGATGCTCTCGATGCGCGAGGAGCCGTCGCGCTCCAGCACGCGGCGGTCGTAGCGGAAGTCGAATACCGGCTCCACGCCGCTCGAGACGTTGCCGGCGAGCAGCGAGATGGTGCCGGTCGGCGCGATCGAGGTGAGGAGGCCGTTGCGGATGCCGTTGCGGGCGATGGCGCCGCGCACGTCCTGCGGCAGGCGCTGGACGTTGGGCGCGGCCTGGAAGCGCTCGGCATCGTAGAGCGGGAAGGCGCCCTTCTCGGCGGCGAGCTCGGCGCTCGCCAGATAGGCCGCCCGCTCGATCGCCGCCATCCACCGCCTGGCCAGCGCCGCCGCCTCGGCGGTGCCGTAGCGCACGCCGAGCAGGATCAGCGCGTCAGCCAGGCCCGTGACGCCGAGGCCGATGCGGCGCTTGGCCTGCGCCTCCTGCCGCTGGGCGGCCAGCGGGTAGTTGGAGACGTCGACGGCATTGTCGAGGAAGCGCACCGCCGTGGTCGTCAGCGCCGTCAGCCGAGCCTCGTCGAGCCGCGCTTCGGCCGTGAACGGCGCCTCGATCAGGCGGGCCAGGTTGATCGATCCCAAGAGACAGGCACCATGCGGAGGAAGCGGCTGCTCCGCGCAAGGATTGGTGGCGGCGATCGTCTCGCAGTAGGCGAGGTTGTTCTGGGCGTTGATGCGGTCGATGAAGACGACACCGGGCTCGGCATAATCGTAAGTGGCGCGCATCAGGCGGTCCCACAGGGCGCGCGCGTCTACGGTGCGCCAGACCTTGCCCTCGAAGGCGAGGGGCCAGGGCTCGCCCTTGCGGACGGCGGCGATGAAGGCATCCGTCACCAGCACCGACAGATTGAAGTTTCTGAGCCGCGCCGGGTCGGCCTTGGCGTCGATGAAGGCCTCGATGTCCGGGTGATCGCAGCGCAGCGTCGCCATCATGGCGCCGCGTCGCGCGCCGGCCGACATGATGGCGCGGCACATGGCGTCCCACACGTCCATGAAGCTCACCGGGCCTGAGGCGTCGGCGCCGATGCTCCTCACCGGTGCGCCCCTAGGGCGCAGGGTGGAGAAATCGTGGCCGATGCCGCCGCCCTGCTGCATGGTGAGGGCGGCCTCCTTGACGTTGTCGAAGATCGAGGTGAGGTCGTCCTCGATCCGGCCCATCACGAAGCAGTTGAAGAGGGTGACGGCCCGGCCCGAGCCGGCGCCGGCCAGGATGCGCCCTGCGGGCAGGAAGGCGAGATCACCCATGGCATCGGCGAACTGCGCGGCCCAGCGCTCGCGCTGCGCCGGCGGCTCGGCGGCGGCGATCGCCTCGGCAACCCGGTGCCAGGTGTCGGTGAGCGTGCGATCCACGGGGATGCCGTCAGCCGTTTTCAGGCGGTACTTGGCATCCCAGATGCGCTGGGAGATCCTGGGCAATGGGATGGACTGTGCGGGCACGCTGACGAACCTGAGGATGGTTGCAATTACATAGGGTTTCGGGGACGAGAAGCCAGCTTGCTATGCTTTATGTTCTCTTTATGTTCTGGCGTCAAGCGAGATCGGATGCCCGCGCAACACGGCGCCGCCAGCGTGCAAGAGGGACGTCCCTCAGAAGGCCGCCAGGACGCCCTGGCGAGGCCGTGGAGGGCTCTCGAGCCGGGCCCGGGCCCCCTTGATACTCTCCGGCGAGGAGGCAGCCAGCGGCCGAATTTGTCTGGCATGCGCAACTGCTGCCGGCTCGGCGCGTCGCGGCGGCCATGGAGGCAGAGGGAATGCGGGCGAGGACAGCTTGCCGCAGCAGTTCGGCGCGTGCTCTAAATTCAATTCCGAGAAACTCAGGAGGAGGAGCCCGCCCATGACCATCCTCACGCCAGGCGCCAGGAACCACGCCGGCCTCGCCGCGCTCGCCTCGCGCTACGTCGACGTTGCCGAGCTGCCGTGGGAGCCGACCCGCTTCAAGGGCGTCGAATGGAAGACGCTGATGGAGGACAAGGAGACCGGCCTGATGACGGCGCTGGTGAGGTTCGCGCCCGGTACCACCCTGCCCGACCACGAGCACGTGGAATTGGAGCAGACCTGGGTGATCGAAGGCGCGCTGGAGGACGACGAGGGCGTCGTCACCGCCGGCAACTACGTGTGGCGCCCGGCCGGCAACCGCCATCACGCGCGCGCGCCCAACGGCGCCGTGGTGCTGTCGTTCTTCCTCAAGCCCAACAAGTTCTTCGACCAGCCGGCCTGAGCCTTCGCCTCACCTGGAAGGGAAGGCGATGAGCCAGCCGCCCTGCGCCAGATACACCGCGGCGATCGTCATGACGATCCAGGTGGCCCAGCGGCGGTATTGCACGTCGGTGAGCCGCTCGAGCACCGGCTTGGCGGCCACGGTGCCCACCATCGAGGCGGCGACCACCATCCCTGCGAGCCAGGGGTCGATGCCGGCGCCCTGGGCTATCAGGCCGCCGAAATAGATCAGCTTGGCCAAGTGGGCGAAGATCTGGCACACCGCCTTGGTGGCGACGATCGACTTGCGGTCGAGGTCGCCGCCGAGGAACAGGGTATCGAGCAGCGGCCCCGCTACCCCCGCCATCAGCATCAGCGACATGCAGGCCGCGCCATAGGCGGAGCAGTGCACGAACCGCAGCGGATCGGGCCTGAAGCTCTGCGGCAGGAGGCGCACGAGGAACGGGGAGACGCCGAGCATGAGGAGTGCGAGCGGCTTCGACGGCACGAACTGGATGAGCGACAGGATCGCCAGCGCCACGGCGCAGCCGCTCACGTAGGCGCCGACCGGGCGCCAGCGCACGTGGCCGATCCAGAGCAGGCCGCGCCAGCCGTTGGAGGCCATCTGCGCCACGGCGTGCAGCGCCATGGCCTCCGGCACCGACAGCAGGGCGAGCAGCACGCCCATGAGGACCATGCCGCCGGCCATGCCGAAGATGCCGGACAGGAAGGATGTCGCCACCGCGGTGGCGACGAGCGCAACGATGAGAGGTGCCGACACGGCCTGGTGACCCCCGTTGCGCGGGAAGATGCGCGATGTCGCGCGGTGCGTCCAATGCAGGATTGGCGTGGAGCCATGCAAGAAAATTCGGAGGGCGCGGTTCCCCCCACCCCCAGCCCCTCCCCGCAAGCGGCTCGCAAGGGGGAGGGGAGGCCGGTCGGCGTCTGCCTCCGGCGCAATGCAGACGTTCTCCCGGGTTTCGCCTTGAAATTGGCAGTGGCGGGTGTGAAACGCTGGGGCATGAGGAGTGCGCTTGTCTATGTGGGGGCGGCAGCCGCCGAGATTGCGGGCTGCTTTGCCTTCTGGGGTTGGCTGCGGCTGGGCAAGTCGATGTGGTGGCTCGCTCCGGGCCTGCTCTCGCTCGCCATGTTCGCCTGGCTGCTGACGCTGGTTGAAAGCGACGCGGCGGGCCGGGCCTATGCCGCCTACGGCGGCATCTACATCGTCGCTTCTCTGCTCTGGCTGTGGGGCGTGGAGAGCGTGCGGCCCGACCGCTGGGACATCGCCGGCGCCGCCCTGTGTCTCGTCGGCGCGGCCGTCATCCTGCTGGGCCCGCGCGATTGAGGAGAAGACAATGCGCCGCGTCGTCGTTGTGGTCCTGGATGGCCTGCGCCGCGATCTCATTGCCGAGCCGCACATGCCGGCGCTCAGCCGTTTCGCCCGGCGGTCGCGGTCCTTCGGGGCGCACCGCTCCATGTTCCCCTCGGCCACGCGGGTCGTCTCCGCGTCCTTCGCGACCGGCTGCACGCCTGCGCGCCACGAGCTCGTGGGTAACACGCTGGCGCTGATGGAGGAGGGCCGGCTCGTCTATCGCGACGCCGGCTTCCCGGACTACCTCCAGCACAAGCGCCGGGTGACGGGCCGGTCGCTCGGCGCGCCGACGCTGGCGGAGCGGCTGGCGTCTTATGGCGGCATGATCCTGTTCTCCAACGTGTCGCCCGGCGCCGCCTACGCCCACGATCCCGACGGCCACGGCTTCGTCTACCACCGCGCCGGCTCCTTCGGCCCCGGCCGCAGGCCCCTCGACGGCGCGCAGGCCCTGAGGATCGCCCAGGACGCGGCCGGCGACAGCGCCATGACCCGTCGCTTCATCGACGAGGTGCTCACCGAGCGCCGGCCGCCGCTGGCCATCCTGTGGATGGGTGAGCCCGACGCAACGCAGCACCTCGTGCCCCTGGGCTCGCCCGGGCACCTCGCCGTGCTGGCGCAAGCCGACGCCAATGCCGCGCGCGTGATCGAGACCGTCGACCGGTTGCGCCATGCGGGCGAGGACGTGCTTTTGATCCTCTGCTCCGACCACGGCCACCAGACCGTGTCGCGCGTCGTGGATGTGGAGGCCGAGCTGGTCGCCGCGGGCCTGAAGGCGAGCCGCAACTCGGACGATGTCATGACGCCGACGAGTGGTACCTCGACGCTGGTCTACGTGCACCCCGAGCACGCTGGCAGGGCCGCGGCCATCGGCGCGTTTCTATCCGGGCGCGACTGGATCGACCGCGTGATACCGGCAGCGGAGCTGGCGAGCGTCGGGCAGGCGGCCCTGGGCGGCCTCACCTTCGCCGTCTCGCTCAAGTCCGACGAGGAGCCCAACGCGTTCGGCGTGCCCGGGCGCAGCTTCGAGTCGCTGCCCGTGCCCGGCAAGGTCACGCACCTTCACTGCGGCCAGCACGGCGGGCTCGCCCGCTACGAGCAGATGCCGTTCCTGATGATCGCCGGGGAGGGCTTTGCGGAAGGCACGGTATCGGACGCGCCCACGTCTCCCATCGACATCGCGCCGACGATCCTCTCGCACCTCCAGGTGCCGGCGGAGGGCATGGACGGGAGGCACTTGCAGGGAGCCTGAACGGGGCTTGCGTGGGTCCCCGCCTTCGCGGGGATGACGTCATGCCCGCGAAGTCGGGCATCCACGCCAGCTTCAGCTTGTTGTCCATCGACAAAGATGTGAGAGGGTCTTGGCACACGAGCCCTGTCGCCACACGTCAGGCGGGCGTCGGCAGGGCGTGCCTGGACTCCGCCTCCTCCGCTGCTTGCGCTGCGGCCTCGGGAGCCCGCCGCGGTGCCCTGAACGCCCACGCATAGAGCGCGGGCAGGAAGGTCAGGGTCAGGATTGTGGCGGCGACCAGGCCGCCCATCATGGAGATGGCCATGGGGGCCCAGAACACCTCCTCGGCGAGGGGGATCATGGCGAGGCCAGCGGCGGCGGCCGTCAGCGTGATGGGGCGGAAGCGGCGCACGGCGGCCTCCACGATGGCGGTGTAGGTATCGGCGCCGGCCGCCATGTCCTGCTCGATCTGGTCGACCAGGATCACGCTGTTGCGCATGATGATGCCGGCGAGCGCGATCACGCCCAGGATGGCGACGAAGCCGAACGCGGCCTGGAAGAGGAGGAGCGCGGCGGCGGCGCCGATGATGCCGAGCGGGCCGGTGGCCAGCACCATCATGGTCTTGCCGAAGTGCTGCAGCTGGATCATCAGGAGCACCAGGATGACCATCAGCATGATCGGCATCTTCTCGTTGATGGAGGTCTGGCTCTTGGCTGCCTCCTCCACCGCGCCCTGCAGCTCGATGCGGTAGCCGGGGCCAAGGCTCTGGCGCAGCGGCTCCAGCTTGGCGAGCACGGCTTTGGACACGTCGTTGGACTGCAGGTGGTCGGGGATGGTGCCGCGCACGGTGATCGATGGTAGCCGGTCGCGGCGCCACTGGATGCCGGGCTCCAGCACCAGCTTGATGTCGGCGACCTGGCGCAGGGGCACGGAGGCGCCGGCGGCCGTCTTGACATAGACGTTGTCGAGCGCGGTGATGAGGCTGCGGGTCCGCGACGGCTCGCGCAGCATGACGCGGATGGTCTCGTCGCCGTCGCGGAACTCGCCGATCTGGAAGCCGGAGAGGATCGCCTGCAGCGTGCGGCGCACCGCCTGCGACGAGACGCCGAGCGCCCGGGCGCGGTCCTGGTCGATCTCGAGCTTCATGGCGGGCACCGGCTCCAGCCAGTCGTCGTGCACGTTGCCGATCTCCGGGCTGGCGCGCATGACACCGGAGATCTCGTCGGCGAGGCGGCGCACCTCGGCGCGGTCGGGACCGGTGACGCGCACCTGCACCGCCCAGCCAACGGGCGGGCCGTTGAAGAGCCGCTCGGCCTTGGCGCGGATATTGGGGAAGTCCTGCGCCAGCATCTTGCGCACGCGCGGCAGCACGTGCTCGCGCGCCTCCAGCGACTTCGACATCAGGAACAGCTGCGCGAAGTTCTGGTTCTTGAGCTGCTGGTCGAGCGGCAGGTAGAAGCGCGGCGCGCCCTCGCCGACGAAGGCGACGACGTAGGAAAGGTCCGGGTCGTTCAGCAGCCGTGCCTCGACCGCCTTGGCCTCGCGCTCGGTGTCGGCGAACGAGGAGCCCTCGGGCAGCCACAGGTCGACCAGGATCTCCGGCCGGTTGGAGGTCGGGAAGAACTGCTGCGGGATGAACGCGAAGCTCGCGATGCTGGCGACGAGCGCGGCGACGGTGAGGGCCACCACGGTCTTGCGCCAGCGCACGCACCAGCCGACCAGCGCGCGGATGATGCGGAAGGGCAGCGAGTTGAAGGTCTCGCCGTGGTGCGCCCCGCCGCGGCCGCGGCGCGCCTTCAAGAGGCGGTAGCCGATCCACGGCGTGAAGTAGACTGCCGCGAACCAGGAGATCACGAGCGCGATGCCCGTCACCCAGAACAGCGCGCTGACGTACTCGCCGGCCTGGCTCGCCGCGAAGCCCACCGGGATGAAGCCGGCCACCGTGATCAGCGTGCCCGTCAGCATCGGGAAGGCGGTGGAGGTGTAGGCGAAGGTCGCCGCCCTCAGCCTGTCGAAGCCCTCCTGCAGCTTGCGGTCCATCATCTCCACCGCGATCATGGCGTCGTCGACGAGCAGGCCCAGCGAGATGATGAGGGCGCCCAGCGAGATGCGGTGCAGGTCGATGCCCATGGCCTGCATGACGAAGAAGGTTGCGGCCAGAACCAGCGGGATCGTCAGGGCGACGACGAGGCCCGCGCGCACGCCGAGCGTGATGAACGAGACGACGAGAACGATGGCGACGGCCTCGCCGAGCGAGCGCATGAACTGGCCGACGGATGTGCTGACGACCTGGGCCTGGTCGGAGACCTTGCCGAGCTCCACGCCGACCGGCAGGTCGCGCTCGATCGCCTTGAGCGCGCGCTCCACCTCGGCCCCGACCACCGTGACGTTGTAGCCGGGGGCCATGGTGGCGCCGAGCAGCACAGCGTCCTTGCCCTGGTAGCGGTGCCTGGCGGCGGGCGGGTCCTCGAGCCCCCGCTTCACCTCGGCGATATCGCCGAGGCGGAAGGTCTGCTGCCCCGCGCGCAGCCGCAATTCGCGGATGTCCTCCACGGATCTGAGCCCCCCCGCTACATCGATGCGCACCGAGCGCTCGCTCGTCTCGATGCGACCGCCGGGCTCCATGGCGTTCTGGCCCGCGAGCGCCGCCTGGATGTCGAGCGCGGTGAGCCCGCGCTCGGCGAGCGCCAGCGAGGAGATCTCGATGAAGATGCGCTCCTCCTGGGTGCCCAGAAGGTCGACCTTGGCGACGCCGGGGATGCGCAGGAGGATGTCGCGGGCTCCCTTGGCGAAGGCCTTGAGTTCGGGATAGCCGTAGCCGTGGCCGGTGATGGCGTAGAGCGACATGTAGGTGTCGCCGAACTCGTCGTTGAAGAAGGGCCCTACCACGCCCTCGGGCAGGGTGTGGCGGATGTCGCCGATCTTCTTGCGCACCTGGTAGAAGGCGTCGGCGACCGCGGCGCCGCGCACATTGCCCTTGAGGTTGACGAAGATGGCGGCCGAGCCGGGGCGCGTGTAGGAGCGCAGGAACTCGAGGCCCGGGGTCTCCTGCAGCTTGCGCTCGACCTTGTCGACCACCTGGTCCTGCATCTCCTCCGCCGAGGCGCCGGGCCAGAGCACCTGCACCACCATCACGCGGAAGGTGAAGTCCGGGTCCTCCTTCTGGCCGAGCGTGAAGAACGCCCAGCCGCCGGCGGCGAGCAGGAGCACGATGAGGAAGGCCGCGAAGTTGCCGTGCGCGATCGCCCAGGCGGAGAGGTTGAAGCGGTGGACGGGGTCGGCTCGCTCGCCGCCGGCGCGCGGGTTGAACGAGCCGTCCTTGCGCGGCGCCCGACCAGGGCCAAGGCTTCCGTCAGCGGACATGGGTGTGGCTCCGAGTTGGGGGTCAGACCCCTCGCCTCTACGTCTCGATTGAATCTCCAGGGCCGGCGCGAGGGGTCTGACCCCCGCCCGGTCGACCCGCGCGCGTCAGCTCGACTTCCCGGATCGCTCGGCGGGGAGGCGGACGCGCATGCCGTCGCGCAGGAACTGCACGCCCGCGGTCACCACCAGGTCGCCGGCCTCGAGCCCGCCCGTGACCCTGACGCCGTCCGCTGCGGGGCCGGCGATGGTCACCGGCACGCGACGCACCGTGCTCTTGGCGCGGTCGACGACGAACACCACGGCAGAGCCGTCGGCCTGCGCCAGGGCCGTCAGCGGCACCAGGAGACCCGCGGCGCCCTCGTCGATGCGGATCTCGACCGTGGCGGTCATGCCGAGGCGCATGCCCTGCGGTGGCTTGCCGGCGGCGATGCGGACGGCGTAGGTGCGCGCCGCGGCGTCGGCCTGGCCGGCGATCTCGCGGATGCGCCCCTCCGTCTCGAGGCGCGGCCCCGCCCACAGCGTGATGGCGGCGTGCTGGCCCGTGGCGATGCGCCCGGCGTCCTGCTCCGGCACGGCGATGGCGATCTCGGTGGCGCCCGCCTCGGCCATGGTGACGACGGCCTGGCCGGCGCTCACGACCTGGCCGGGCTCGCCGGTGACGGCGGTGACGATCCCGGCCTTGTCGGCCTTGAGCGTCGCGTAGCTCACGGCGTTGGCGGCCTGGCGCAGCTGCGCCTCGGCCGAATCGAGGGCGGAGGCGGCGGCATCGTACTCGTTGAGGCGCACGTCGTAGGCGGCCTGGGCGATGAACTGCTGCGCCAGCAGCGGCTTGGCGCGCTCCAGGTTGGTGTGCGCCACGTCGCGGCGGGTGCGCGCCGCGGCCACCGCCGCCTTGGCGGCGTTCTCGGCGAGCTTCAGGTCGGTGGCGTCGAGGCGGGCGATGACCTCACCGACCTCGACGCGGTCGCCCACGTTGACGGTGCGCTCCACGATCTTGCCGCCCACGCGGAAGCCCATGGCGCTCTCGATCCTGGGGCGCACGACACCCGAGTAGGTGAGCGTGCGTCCGGTGGGCGCCGGGGCGACGACAGCCACCTTCACCGGGCGCACCACCTCCTCCTCGACGGCCGCCTCGCTCTTGCAGCCGGCGATGACTGCGGCAAGTGCGGCAAGCCCCGAGACGGCGAGGCGACGGTTGCGGCGCCGCCTCGCCGTTCTCGGGGGCAGGGCCGCATCGGACTGCCGGGTGCTCATGACCATCTCCAAATGCTCCTCTACCGTTGCGCACTTGCCGGCGCTTGTGGTGCAGCATGTAAGCAGCACTTACATAAGGCGGGAGGCGCCGGGTGACAAAGTGTTAGTGACGCTAACTTTTCAAATCCTCGTGAAACGGGCATGCTGACGATCGGGACGACCATGACGAAACGCAAGGCAGCCAAGGTGCAGAAGCAGGCGGGCAGGGCGCCGCGCGCGGCGCCCGCGCGGGCGCACTACCACCACGGCGGGCTGCGCGAGGCGCTGATCGGCGCCACGCGGCAGCTGGTGATGGAGCGCGGGGCGGAGAACTTCACGCTCGCCGACGCCTGCCGGCTCGCCGGCGTCACCACCGCGGCGCCCTACCGCCACTTCCGCAGCAAGCAGGAGATCCTGGCGGAGATCGCCTCGCGCGGCTTCGACGAGCTCAAAGCCGAGGCCATGGCCGTGATTGCCGCCAAGGGAGCGGGCACCTTGGAGGCGCTCGTCGCCATGGGGCAGGCCTACGTCGCCTTCGCGGTCAGGGAGACGGCGGTGTTCCGCCTGATGTTCGGGCAGGACCCAGCGCTCAAGATGGCCGAGGACGTGGCCGGCACCGGGCACGACTGCTTCGCGCATCTGATCGAGCAGATCACGCTCTATTGCCGGAAGAATCGCGTGCGCGGCGATGCGCTGGAGATCGCGCTCAGGCTGTGGACCTTCGTGCACGGCGCCGCCTCGCTCTCGATCGACAAGGACTACCTCGAGATCGCCCCGCAGCTCGACGTGAACCGCCTGATCGCCAACGCCACCCCAGGGCTGCTCGCGCCGGCGCCGCGACGTTCGAAGGCACGGCAGTGATGTCGTCCCGGAATTCCGCGACAGCGGAATGTCCGGGAGCCAGGGCCGCGGTGGCGTGGGAGGAGCCCTCGATCCTGGTGCCGGATCTCGCGCTGGCGCGCTCGCCCGGCATGACAGGCGGGCACGACGGAGCTCGGCGAAGAGTGCTATCATCGAGCATCCAACCGACAACCTCGCTCGAGACACCGACCCATGACCCTGCATCTGGATGGACCGCTGCTGCTCGCCGGGGCCGGCAACATGGGCTGGGCGCTGCTCTCAGGGTGGCTCGAGGGCGGGCTCGATCCGGCGCGCATCCTCGTGCAGGAGCCGGCGCCGCAGCCGCGCGTGAAGGCCGAGCTCGAGGCCCGCGGCATCCGCGTGGAGGCCCGGTTCCTCTCGCTGCCGCAGCCGCCCGCCGTGCTGCTCGTCGCCGTCAAGCCGCAGGCGATGGACGAAGTGCTGCCGCAGCTCGCCACGCTGGTGGGCCGCGACACGCTGGTCGTCTCCATCGCCGCGGGACGGCGCATCGTCGGGCTGGAGGCGCACCTTCCACAGGGGACCGCGGTGGTGCGGGTGATGCCGAACACGCCGGCGTCGGTCGGGCGCGGCATCTCGGTGGCCGTCGGCAATGCGCATGTGAAGGCTGCGCAGCGGGACGCCTGCGACCGGCTCATGCGGGCGGTCGGCGAGATGGCGTGGATCGTGGACGAGGGCCTGATGGACGCGGTGACGGCCGTGTCGGGCTCGGGGCCGGCCTATGTGTTCCACCTGGCCGAGTGCTTGGCCGGGGCCGGGGTCAAGGCCGGGCTGGCGCCGGAGCTGGCGGCCAGGCTGGCGCGCTGGACGGTGGCCGGTGGCGGGGAGCTGCTGCACCGCTCCGAGCTCGATGCCGCGACGCTGCGCCGGAACGTCACCTCGCCCGGCGGCACAACGGCGGCGGCGCTCGAGGTGCTGATGCGGGCGGACGGCGGGTTGCCCGAGTTGCTGCGGGCGGCCGTCGAGGCGGCGGCGCGGCGCTCGCGTGAGCTGGCGAAGTAGCCCAGCTCAGAGGTCGGGGTTCCCCCCACCCCCAGCCCCTCCCCGCAAGGTGGAGGGGAGTCCCGCCGGCGCAAGTGGAGAGGGGAGGCCGTCAGCGCCTTCCAGCTCGCGAGCGCCCCCGCGGGCGGCGAGGTAGGCTTCGGACTGCATCTCGATGAGGCGGGAGACCGTGCGCTCGAACAGGAAATGGACGTCGCCCTCGGGATAGAGGCCGGCGGGTCCGGCGTCGGCCGAGACGGCAAGGCCGATGTGGCTGTCGTAGAGCGTGTCGATCAGGTTGACGAAGCGGCGCGCCACGTCGCGGCGGGCCGGGCCCAGCACCGGGATGGCGTCGATTAGCAGGGTGTGGAACGTGTGCGCCAGGGCCAGGTAGTCGAGCGTGCCCAGCGGCTGCTCGCACAGCTCGGCGAACGTGAAGCGGGCGACGCCCAGCGCGGCGCGCGGGACCACGAGCTTGCGGCCCTTCACCTCCAGGGTGAGCGGCGCGCCGGGGGCGCTGCCCGTGAGGTCGGCCCACAGCAGGTCCATCTCCGCTTTGGCGCGCGCGTCGGCCGGCGTGAAGTAGAGGGGACGTCCTGCGAGCTTGGAGAGGCGGTAGTCGCGCGCCGCCGGCAGCTCGGCAACGTCCATGAACTGCTCGACGAGGTCGATGAACGGCAGGAAGAGCTGGCGGTTGAGGCCACCCTTGTAGAGGTCGCGCGGGGGCACGTTGGAGGTGGCGACAACCACGACCTGGCTCTCGAACAGCGCCTTGAAGAGGCGCGACAGGATCATGGCGTCGGCAATGTCGCCGACGTGCAGCTCGTCGAAGCACAGCAGCGCCGTCTTGTCGGCGATGGCCGCTGCAACCTGCGGGATCGGGTCGCCCGGCACGGTCTTGCGCGCCGCCGCGATGCGGTCGTGCACCTCGGCCATGAACTCGTGGAAGTGGGTGCGGCGCTTGTACCGGAAGGTCGTCGCCTGGAAGAACAGGTCCATCAGCATGGTCTTGCCGCGGCCGACGGGCCCATAGAGGTAGAGGCCCTTGGGGGCGGGCGAGCTGCGTGAGAGGAGGGCCGCAAGGCCGTTGCGCCGGCGCCGCCAGCGGCGCAGCGCATGCGCCAGGGCCTGGAGGCGCGCGGCGACGGCGGCCTGCGCGGCATCCTCCTCCAGCACGCCCGACGCGACGAGCGCGCGATAGTCCTCGACAAGCTTCATGGGATGCTTCGGCTAGCGTGAGGCGCCGGCGCGGTCAATGCGAACCGTCGCTGCAGCGGGCGGCTTGCGTGTCCGCGTGGTGTTTGCAAGCATCTTGCCGGCCTTTTGAGCTGATGGATGTCGGGATGGTGCATCGCAAGGCGTCACATTTGCTTGTGCTGTCACGATAATTTGTAATCGGTCGGTTTTGTATTGTGCATCGCAGCGTAACATCGCACATGAGCGCCCTGCCGCGTGGCTGCGCGGCCAACAACCTCGGATGCAGATACCAAGGCGTTAGGAGGTTCGATCATGAGCGAATACAAAGCGAGCGAATACGACGCGAGCGAATACAAGTCGGACGCAGGCGTCATCCGCAGGCTCTGGCCGACGGAGACCGAGAAGTTCCGCGACCACCTCTTGCGCCTCGACAAGGAGAGCCGGCGCATGCGCTTCGCGCATTCTGTCTCCGACGCTTTCATCGAGGCCTACGCCGCCCGCATGAGCGAGTTCGGCAGCCTGGTGTTCGGCCACATCGTCGACGGCAAGGTGCGGGGGGCTGCCGAGCTGCGCCGCCTCGGCGACGTCTGGGGCGAGGAGGCGGAGGCCGCGTTCTCGGTGGAGAGGGACTTCCAGGACCACGGCGTCGGCAGCGAGCTGATGGGCCGCGTGGTGCGCGCCGCGCGCAACCGCCGCATCCGACGGCTCTGCATGAGCTGCCTCGCCGAGAACGCCAGGATGCAGGCGATCGCCAGGAAGCACGAGGCGGTGCTGCGCTTCGAGTACGGCGAGGCGATCGGCGAGATCCTGCCGCCCTGCCCCAGCTACCTCTCGCAGGTGGCGGAGGCGGCCGAGGACCGCGTCGGCTTCATGATCGCGGTGCTCGACGTGCACAGCCGCTGGATGCGGGCGGCGTAGGGCGGATCGGGCGTCAGCCGTAATCCGCCGATGCAACGGCGAAAAATGGCGGATTATGGGCTGCGCCCTAATCCGCCCTACTTCTCTTCCGCGGGCGGAACCTCGGCGGCAGTGGCCTCGGCTACGAGGCGGCGGGCCTGGCCGACCCAGTCGTCCTTCTCGATGCGGCCGTCGAGCGCCAGTGCCTCGTCGACGTTGGCGATGTCGTCGTCGGAGAAGTTGGCGATCTGCTCGAATTTGATGACGCCGAGGCCGGCCAGGCGCGCGGCCAGCTCCGCACTGACGCCGCTCAGCTGGGACAGGTCGTCGGGAGCGCCCTTGGGCTTCTTGAAGCCCTTGAAGGCCGCGTTGAGCCGCTTGGCGCGCGCGTCCGTGCGCTCGAAGATGCGCGCGGACTTGCCGCGCCGTCCCCGCAGATAATAGAGCTTGGCGCGCCGGACCTTGCCGCGGCGCAGCACCTCGATGCCCTCGATGTAGGGCGAATAGACGGGAAACACGCGCTCCACGCCCTCCCCGTAGGAGATCTTGCGCACCGTGAAGCTCTCGTTGACGCCCGAGCCGGAACGCGCGATCACGACGCCCTCGTAGGCCTGGAGCCGGAAACCCGGCCCCTTGGGCTCGGCGGGCTTGGCCTTCCTCTTGTCCTTGGGATCGGCCTCGAGCGCCTCGAACACCTTCACCGTGACCCGCACGGTGTCGCCGGGGGAGAACTCCGGCACGATGCGCTGGGCCGTCACCGCACGAATCTGATCGCGCTCGATCTCCTGGATGATGGTCGACATTTGAAAGCCTCGAGAGTGGGATTGCGCGCGTCGCCCGCCTGCCCGGAGTGGGGCAGGATGCCGCACGGCGGTGTTCGGGAGGGCCGATGGGCCGATGGCGGGGGTTTCTAGCGCAAATCGGGGAGCCTTGTCGATGGTCTACCGTACCGAAGCCGGGGGGCCCCTGCCGGCGGGCCGCCAAGCCGGGCACGGGCCGACCTCAGGCCGCGCCCTGGGCGGCGACGGTGAGGTCGAAGGCCGCGGCCAGCAGGGCCTTGGTGTAGGCCTCGCGTGGATCGCCGAACACCGTGGCCGACGGGCCCTCCTCGACTACCTTGCCGCTCTTCATCACCACCACGTAGTTGGAGAGCGCGCGCACCACCTTGAGGTCGTGGCTGATGAAGAGGTAGGCGAGGTCGTGGCGCTCCTGCAGGTCGCGCAAGAGGTCCACGATCTGCGCCTGCACCGACATGTCGAGCGCGCTCGTGGGCTCGTCGAGCAGCACGAAGCGGGGCTCCAGCACCATGGCCCGGGCAATGGCGATGCGCTGGCGCTGGCCGCCGGAGAACTCGTGCGGGTAGCGGTCCTGGCCGTCCGGATCCAGGCCGACCTCCTGCAGAGCGGCACCGACGCGGGCCCGCCGCTCCTCCCAGCCCATGGTGGGGCTCTGGATCATCAGCCCCTCCTCGATGATCTGGCTCACCGAGAGGCGCGGGGAGAGCGACCCGTAGGGGTCCTGGAACACCACCTGCATCTGCTTGCGCAGGGGCCGCATGGCGCCCGAGCCGAAGCCGTCGATGCGCTGGCCCACGTAGGCGATGGGCCCCTGCGAGGAGACGAGGCGCAGGAGCGCCAGGCCCAGCGTGGTCTTGCCGGAGCCTGACTCGCCGACGACGCCGAGCGTCTCGCCGGCACGCAGCTTGAGCGAGAGGCCGTCGACGGCCTTGATGTGATCCACCGTGCGGCGCAGGAGGCCCTTCTTGACGGGGAACCAGACCTTGAGGTTGTCCGTCTCCAGCACCACCGGGGCGGACGGGTTGGCCTCGGGCGGCGATCCCTTGGGCTGGGCGGAGAGCAGGTGGCGCGTATAGGTGTGCTGCGGCCGCTCGAACACCTCGGCAGTCCTGCCCTCCTCGACCACCTTGCCATCGCTCATGACGTAGACGCGGTCGGCCATCTTGCGCACCACGCCGAGGTCGTGGGTGATGAGGAGCATGGCCATGCCGCTCTCGCGCTGCAGCGACTTCAGGAGCTCGAGAATCTGCGCCTGGATGGTGACATCGAGTGCCGTCGTCGGCTCGTCGGCGATCAGGAGGTCGGGATCGTTGGCGAGCGCCATGGCGATCATCACGCGCTGGCGCTGGCCGCCGGACAGCTGATAGGGGTAGGCATCGAGGCGCTTCTCCGGGTCGGTGAGGCCGACCTTGCGCAGGAGCTCCACGACGCGCGTGCGCACCTTGGCGTCGTCGAGGCCCTGGTGCACGCGCATCACCTCGCCGACCTGCTTCAGGATGGTGTGCAGCGGATTGAGCGAGGTCATCGGCTCCTGGAAGACGATGGAGATCTTCCCGCCGCGGATGGCGTGCAGGTCGCGGTCGGAGGCCTGGAGCAGATCCTGGCCCGCGAACTTGATCTCGCCCGTCGGATGATGCGCTGCGGGGTAGGGCAGGAGCTTCATGATGGAGAGCGCCGAGACGGTCTTGCCGGAGCCCGACTCGCCGACCAGCGCCACGATCTCGCCCTTGGCGACGCCGAACGATACGCCCTTCACGGCCTCGACCACCTTCTCGCCAGAGCGGAAGTGGACGGAAAGGTTGCGGACCTCGACGAGCGGCGTGGACATAATGAGGCTCACCGGAACGTCTTTCTGGGGTCGAGGGCGTCGCGGACGCCCTCGCCGATGAAGATGAGGAGCGTCAGGAGGCCGCCGATCGAGACGAAGGCGGCAAGCCCCAGCCAGGGGGCGTGCAGGTTGGTCTTGCCCTGGGACAGGAGCTCGCCGAGCGAGGGCGAGCCGGGCGGCAGGCCGAGACCCAGGAAATCGAGCGTCGTCAGCGCCGCAATCGAGGCGGAGAGCTTGAAGGGCAGGAAGGTCAGCGCCGCCACCATGGCATTGGGCAGGAGATGCTTGAACATGATCCTGGTGTCGGAGAGCCCGAGCGCGCGCGCGGCCGTGATGTATTCCAGGTTGCGGCCGCGCAGGAACTCGGCGCGTACCACGCTCACCAGGGTCACCCAGTTGAAGATCAGGAGGATGCCGAGGAGCGTCCAGAACCCGGGGGCCAGCACCGATGACAGGATGATGAGGACCAGGAGGTAGGGGATCGACGTCCAGATCTCGAGCACCCGCTGGAACACGAGGTCGACGCGGCCGCCGAAGTAGCCCTGCACGGCCCCGGCGGCGATGCCCATGACCGACGACAAGGCGGTGAGGATGAGGCCAAAGAGCACTGAGATGCGCAAGCCGTAGATCGTCCGCGCCAGCACGTCGCGGCCCTGGTCGTCGGTGCCGAGCCAGTTGCGGTTGCCGAGCGCCTCGTAGCGGGCGGTCTGATCGGGGGGCGTGCCGTCGCAATAGGGGGCGCGCGTGGCCCAGAACGGCGGGGCGGGGAAGCCCAGGCAGTTGCCCGAAGCGCTCTTGACGCGCGGGTAGTCCTTGTTGACGGCGCTGTGCGAGTAGCCGATCGGCGGCCAGATGGCCCAGCCGTTGGCGGTGATTTCGTCCAGGATCACCTTCTCCTTGTAGTCGGTCACGGCGAGGAAGCCGCCGAACTTCGACTCCGGGTAGTCGACGAGGACGGGAAACAGAAGCTCGCCCTTGTAGTAGACGAGGATCGGCTTGTTGTTGGCGATCACCTCGGCGAACAGGGTGACGCCGAACAGGACGACGAAGATCAGAAGGCTCCAATAGCCGCGCCGGTTGGCCTTGAAGTTCTGCCAGCGCCGGCGGTTGAGCGGCGAGAGCGTGAAGCGCCGCGCCCAGGCGCTGCGTGCGCGTTTCTGCGTCCCGGCGGGACGGGCCGGCTGGGCCAGACGATCGTCGACGCGGGCGTCCATCGGCTCAGACCTCGCGCGTTTCGAAGTCGATGCGCGGATCGACCAGGGTGTAGATGAAGTCGGAGAGGATGTTCATCCCCATGGCGATCAGGGCCAGGATGTAGACGCTGGCGAACACCACGGGATAGTTGCGGGCGATGGCGCTCTCGAAGCTCAGGAGCCCGAGGCCGTCGAGGTTGAAGATGTACTCGATGAGCAGGGACCCCGTGAAGAAGGCGTGGATGAAGGCGCCGGGGAACCCGGCGATGACGAGCAGCATGGCGTTGCGGAAGACGTGCCCGTAGAGCACCTTGCTCTGGGTCAGCCCCTTCGCCTTGGCGGTGAGCACGTACTGCTTGCGGATCTCGTCGAGGAAGCAGTTGCGGGTGAGGAACGTCATGGTGGTGAAGGCCGTCAGCGACATGGCGGTGAGCGGCAGGGCGAGGTGCCAGAAGTAGTCGCCGATCTTGCCGAGGAGGGAGAGCTCGCTCCAGTTGTCGGAGGTGAGCCCGCGCAGCGGGAACCACTGCACGAACGAGCCGCCCGCGAACACGACGAGCAGGAACACGGCGACCAGGAAGCCAGGGATGGCGTAGCCCAGCACGAGGACGGTCGATGTCCAGGTGTCGAAGCGCTCGCCGTCGTGCACGGCCTTGCGGATGCCGAGCGGGATCGAGATCAGGTAGGTGAGCAGCATCATCCAGATGCCGAGCGAGATCGAAACCGGCAGCTTCTCCTTGATGATCTGCAGCACGGGAACGTCGCCGTAGAAGCTGTTGCCGAAGTCGAACACGAGGTAGTTCCTGAGCATCAGGAAGAAGCGCTCGTGCGCCGGCCGGTCGAAGCCGAACTGCTTGTTGAGCTTATCGATCCACTCCTTCTCCATCCCCTGCGCGCCGCGGTAGGCGGAGGCCGCGTCGCTCCCCTGCGGCTGCGTCGATGCCATGCTGTCGCCGCTGCCGTCGATACGGGAGGTGGCGGAGGCGTCGGTGCCGGTGATTTTCGCCATCATCCGCTCGACCGGCCCGCCGGGCGCGAACTGCACGATGGCGAAGGTGACCAGCATCACCCCGAAGATGGTCGGGACGATGAGCAGGAGGCGCTTCAGCAGATAGGCGGCCATTGGCGGAACTCTCAGCCCTCGCTCAGTTGCTCTTGAGCCTGGCGGCCTTGGCGGTGTCGTACCACCAGGTGTGGATGCCGATTCGGCGATCGTAGCGCGCCGTCTTCTCCGGCCGGTTATACCTGTCCCAGTAGACGACGCGCTTGACACCCGAGTACCAGTTCGGCACCCAGTAGTGGCCCGCCCGGATCACCCGGTCGAGGGCGTGCACGGCAGCCAGCATCTCCTCCCGGCTCTTGGCCGCTATCACCCTCTCGACGAGCGCATCGACGGCCGGGTGGCTGATGCCGGCCAGGTTGGAGCTCCCGTCTTTCCTGGCGGCGTCGCTGGTCCAAAGACCCCTCACCTCCGCGCTGGGCGTGGGACGCAGGGCGTAGCGGCCGCCGATCACGTCGAAATCGAAGGTCTTGCGGCGGCGCTGGTACTCGGTCGCCTCGGTGCGGCGGATGCTCGCGGAGACGCCCAGTCTCCTCAGGTTCTCGACGAAGCCCGCGAGCAGCCGCTCCGAGCTCGGGTCCGCCTCGATGAGGAACTCCACCTCCAGCACCTCGCCCTTGGCGTTGGTGCGCTTGCCGGCCTTGTCGATCTGCCAGCCGGCGTCCTTCAGGAGCTTGTCGGCGGCCTGCAGGAGCTTGCGGTCCTTCCCGGAGCCGTCCGACACCGGCGGCTGGTAGGGCTCCTCGAATACCTCCGGCGACAGATCCTTGCGGAACGGCTCCAGCAGCGCGATCTCCGCGGCGCTCGGCTTGCCCTTGGCCTTCAGCTCCGAGTTCTCGAACCAGCTCGCCGTGCGGTCGTAGAGGCCGTACATCAGGTTCCTGTTGGCGAACTCGAAGTCGAACGCGTAGTCGAAGGCCTTGCGCACGCGCGGATCGGCGAACTTCGGCCGGCGGGTGTTCAGGAACCAACCCTGCGCTCCCGACGGCGTGCGGTCGCGAAGCTCGATCCTCAGGAGACGCTTTTCTTTGACGGCCGGAATGTCGTACTGGGTCATCCAGTCGCGGGACGTGAGCTCCTCGCGCAGGTCGAGCTCGCCCCCCGTCAGCCCCAGGAGGCCGGCGGTGCGGTCGCGGAAGTAGACGTAGCGCACCTCGTCGAAATTGAAGTGGCCGCGGTTGATTGGCAGGTCCTTGGCCCAGTAGTCGTCGCGGCGCCGGTAGCTGACGAAGCCGGCGCCGGCCTTGAAGTCTGCGATCTTGTACGGCCCGGAGCCGAGCGGGGGCTCCAGCGTGGTCTGATCGAACTCGCGGGTGGCGTAGTAGGCCTTGGAGAAGATCGGCAGCCCCGCCACCAGCAGCGGCAGGTCGCGGTTCGTCGTCACCTTGAAGGTGAAACGGACCGTGTGGGCATCGACGGCCTCCGCTTTGGCGACATCGTTGAGCGCCAGGCCGTACACGGGATTGCCCTTCTCCTTGAGGACGTCGAGGCTGAAGACGACGTCGGCGGCGGTCAGCGGCGAGCCGTCGGAGAATTTGGCCTCGGGGCGCATATGGAAGGTGACGGAGCCGCGATCGGGGGCGAGCTCCGCCGAGTGCGCGACGAGGCCGTAGACCGCGTCGGGCTCGTCCAGGTTGCGCTCCATCAGGGCATCGAACAGGAGCTCCAGGCCCTGGGCAGGCTCACCCTTGACGATGAAGTCGTTGAAGCTGTCGAAGGTGTTGCGCGCGACTGGGCCGATGAGCGCCACGCGGCCGCCCTTGGGGGCATGCGGGTTGACGTAGTCGAAGTGCTTGAAGTCCGCGGGCAGCTTCAGGTCGCCGAACGCCGAGAGGCCGTGCGTGCGCCCGGAGGCGCCGGCCTGCGCGGTCGCGAAGCCCACGAGCAGGAGCGCAGCGAGAACCGGCTTCCAGGTGCGGCGGCAGGGGTGGTGCGCCATGTCGACTACCTTGCGTGTTGCGGGGTGTGCGCCAGCCCCGCGGCTCGGAGAGGGGTCCCGGCCTCGGTCAGCTCGAGCCGCCGGATCTGTGGGAGGGCCGCGCCGCGCGCCCGCCGGCTTGAAGTCGCGTCTACGGAGTGAAGCGCGAGGCGCAGTCGGGCTGCCGGCAAGCACCAACTCCGGACCATGCGCCTGATCTTCCCCCGTGGTTGCCGTGGTTGCTGCGATGGCGCTTCGCCTCGCCAGCGAGGCTGGCGGAAAATATGGCGGGTACCCCGCCGGGCGCCAAATTAAAGGTCGTTCATCGTTGCCACGGCGGGCGACAGGACCCTTGTGGCAGCGAAAATGAACGACGTCCACTCACGCCTGGTCGCCCGGTCGAGCTGGAGGTGCAACACCGCGCGCCGAGGCGCTCCCGGGCGCTACTTGGCCTTCGGGAGCGGCGGCGGGTTGTCGCCGAGCTTGCCCAGGTAGGAGAGCAGGTCGGCAAGGTCGGTGTCGTCCTTGATGCCCTCGAACACCATCTTGGTCTCGGGGACGGCCTCGGCCGGCTTGTGCAGGTACGTGGCGAGGTGCTCCCAGCTCCACTCGCCGCCGTGCTTCTTCATGGCGGGGGAATACTCGAACCCCGATACCGAGGCCACCTTGCGACCCACGACGCCCCACAGATTGGGCCCAACTCTGGTCGCCCCGCCCTTCTCCGGCGTGTGGCAGGTGAGGCACTTGCGGAAGACATCCTGGCCGTTGTCGGGGCTGGCCTTGGGCAGGTTGGCGAGCACCGAGGCCACGTCGAAGGGCTTCGGCGCCTCGGCCGGCCCCTTCTTGGTCTCGGTGACCGGCAGGTTCCAGCCGGCCTTCTCGAGCTTGTGCTTGGGCAGGGCGATGTCGATCACGGTCTTGCCACCGGCAATCACCAACAGCGCCGTGAGGACCGCGCCCGCGATCTTGTTGAATTCGAAGCCGTCCATGCGGGTCGAAACGCCCCCGAGAGCAACCGGGTCCGAGCAACCGGGTCCGACTGGGCCCGGCTGGCGGTCTCACCTGCCAGCGGCGCCACTATAGAAATTCGCCCGGGGCTTGCAACCGCGCTCAAGTCTGTTCTAGGTGCTGGCTCCCGAGACCAATTGTCACCCGCGGCGAGTCTGTCCATGCAGCCAACCCTCATCGTGATTCCGGCCCGCATGCATTCGACACGGCTGCCCGACAAGCCGCTCGCCGACATCGGCGGCGTGCCAATGATCGTGCACGTGTGGCGCCGCGCGATTGCCGCGGAGGCGGGCCGGGTGGTGGTGGCAACCGACGCCGAGCCGATCGTGGCGGCCGTGCGCAAGGCCGGAGGCGAGGCCGTCATGACGCGCGCCGACCACGTCTCGGGGTCCGACCGGGTGTTCGAAGCCGTCGCCAGGGTCGACCCCGGCGCCCGCTTCGAGGTCATCCTCAACCTGCAGGGGGACCTGCCGGCCATGCAACCTGGCCTCGTGCACGACTGCCTGGCGCCGCTCACGGAGGCGGGGCCGCAAATCGCCACCATCGCCGCCGAGATCGCCGAGGAGGCGGACCGCACCAATCCCAACTCGGTGAAGGTCGTGGGCACGCCTACGGGCGTCCCGCGGCGCCTCCGGGCGCTCTACTTCACGCGCGCGACGGCGCCGTGGGGCAAGGGGCCGCTCTACCACCACTTCGGGATGTATGCCTATCGCCGGGCGGCGCTCGAGCGCTTCGTTGCGCTGGCGCCTTCGCCGCTCGAGACGCGCGAGAGGCTGGAGCAGCTGCGCGCGCTCGAGGACGGCATGCGCATCGATGTGACGCTCGTTGACAGTGTTCCGGTCGAGGTCAATACACCCGAGGATCTCGCCCACGCCCGTCGCATCCTCGCCGGGGACGCCGGGGTCAGACCCCTCGCCTCCACCCCTGACGTTTCAACTCCAGCGCTGGCGCGAGGGGTCTGACCCCCGTCCCGTCTCAGATCCGATGGCCGACCGCAAAACCAGATCGCATTCGCCCAAGCCGAAGCCCGCGAGCCCGCCCGAGCGCAGGACCGCGATGCGCGTGTCCTATCAGGGCGAGCAGGGCGCCAACTCGCACCTGGCGTGCCGCGAGGTGTTTCCCGAGCTCGAGGCGGCGGCGTGCGCCACCTTCGAGGATGCGCTGGCCTCGGTGAAAACCGGCGAGGCGCGCTACGCCATGATCCCGATCGAGAACTCGGTCGCGGGACGGGTGGCGGACATCCACCATCTGCTGCCCGGCGCGGGCCTCTTCATCGTGGGCGAGCATTTCCTGCGCGTGCGCCATCAGCTGCTCGGCGTGCCCGGCGCGTCGCTCCAGACCGTGAAGAAGGCGCTGTCGCACACGCAGGCGCTGGGCCAGTGCCGCAACACGCTGAAGCGGCTCGGCCTCATGCCGGTGCCGGAGGCGGACACGGCGGGCTCCGCGCGCATCGTCGCCGAGGCCGGCGATGCCAGTCTGGCGGCGATCGCCTCGTCGCTCGCGGCGGAGATCTACGGCCTGAAGATCCTCGCGCACGACATCGAGGACGAGCAGCACAACACCACGCGGTTCCTGATCCTGGCGCGGGAGAAGGCGGACGCCAGGGCGGGCGTCGGGGACATCCTCACCACCTTCATCTTCCGCGTGCGCAACGTGCCGGCCGCGCTCTACAAGGCGATGGGCGGGTTCGCCACCAACAGCGTCAACATGACCAAGCTCGAGAGCTACCAGCTCGACGGCCGGTTCGTGGCGACCATGTTCTACGCCGACGTCGAGGGCCACCCGGACGATCCGCCGGTGGCGCGCGCGCTCGAGGAGCTGCGCTTCTTCTCTACCGAGGTGCACATCCTCGGCGCCTACCGGGTGAGCCCCTATCGCGTAGAGGCGAACAAGGCAGCAGGCAGTAGGCAGTAGGCGGCGGCAGCCGGGCTTCACAGGTGCCTATTGCCTATTGCCTGATCCTCTCGACTTTGCGACGAACCCCCAGCATAGGTGCGCGCCAATCGGTTGGCCGCTCAGGATGGGCTGCATGACGGGCAGGAAGACGAAGACGGCGGCCAAGGCCGCGGTGAAGACGGCGGGACGCGGCACGAGGCTCGCCAAGGCGGCGCGCCCGGCAGCCAAGGCGAAGCCGGCAGCCGGGCAGAAGCTCGCAACCCGGGTGAAGGCGGCCATCGAGGGGAAGGCGGCCAAAGGCGCCTCGAAGCGCGGTGCAGCGGCCAATCCTCTGCTGGCGCCGTGGACGACGCCCTTCGAGATGCCGCCGTTCGACCGCATCCGCGCCGGGCACTTCCTACCGGCTTTCGAGAAGGTGTTCGCCCAGAACCTGCGCGAGATCGAGGTCATCGCCAACCGGAAGGCCAGGCCCACCTTCGCCAACACCATCGAGGCGCTCGAGCGGTCGGGGCGCGGGCGCGCCCGCGTCGCCAGCGTGTTCTTTCGCCTCGCCCGCACCGACGCCGACGACGAGATCCGTGCGATCGAGCGCAACATCGCCCCGCGCTGGGCCAAGCACATGATGCGCATCGAGCAGAACGCCAGGCTGTTCCGGCGGGTCGATGCCCTGATGCGGTCGAAGGACGAGCTGGGCCTCGGCGACGAGCAGGCGCGCGTGCTGGAGCGCTACCATCGCGCCTTCGTGCGCGCCGGCGCCGCGCTCGACGCCAAGGCGCGCAAACGGCTGGCGGCGATCGCCGGGCGCCTGGCCGGGCTCGGCACCACCTTCAACCAGAACGTGCTGGCGGACGAGCAGGGCTTCGTCCTGGTGCTGGAGACGGAAAACGACCTCGCGGGACTGCCGGAGGCGGTGCGGGCGGCGGCGGCGCAGACGGCCGCCGAGCGCGGGCATGAGGGCAAGCACGCAGTCACACTAGCGCGCTCCTCGATCGAGCCGTTCCTGCAGTTCTCCGCCAGGCGCGACCTGCGCGAGCAGGCGTACAAGGCCTGGCGCCAGCGCGGGGCCAACGGCGGGGCGAGCGACAACCGCAGGGCCGTCGCCGAGATCATGGCGCTGCGGGCAGAGCGCGCGCGGCTGCTCGGTTTTGCGACGCCGGCCGAGGCGGAGCTGGACTTCAGCATGGCCAAGACGCCCCAGAACGTGCGCAAGCTGCTGATGGAGGTGTGGACGCCCGCCAAGACGCGCGCGGCCGAGGAGCGCGCGGAGCTGCAGGGCGCGGTGCGCGCCGAGGGCGGAAACTTCGAGGTCGGCGGGGCCGACTGGCGCTACTACAGCGAGAAGGTGCGCAAGGCCAAGTACGACGTCGACGAGGCCGAGGTGAAGCCCTACCTGCAGCTCGACAACGTCATTGCCGCCGCCTTCGATGTCGCGCAGCGGCTGTTCGGCGTGAAGGTCGAGGAGCGCAAGGGGCTGCCGGCCTATCACCCGGAGGTGCGCACGTTCGAGGTGACGGGCGCGGACGGGCGCCACCTCGGGCTGTTCCTGGGCGACTATTTCGCGCGGCCGTCGAAGAGCTCGGGCGCATGGAAGGCGAGCTTTCGCGACCAGCACAAGCTCGATCCGGCGGAAGAGCGCCCGATCGTGGTCAACGTGATGAGCTTTGCCAAGGCGGCGCCGGGCGAGCCGGCGCTGCTCAGCATCGACGATGCGCGCACCCTGTTCCACGAGTTCGGCCACGCGCTGCACAGCCTGCTCTCCGACGTGACGTATCCGATGGTGTCGGGGACCAGCGTGGAGCGCGACTTCGTCGAGCTGCCCTCGCAGCTCTACGAGCACTGGATCATGCATCCCGAGGTGCTGCGCAAATACGCCCGGCACTACCGGACCGGCAAGCCGCTGCCCGGGGTGCTGCTAGCCAAGATCAAGGCTGCCCGCAACTTCAACCAGGGCTTCGCGACGGTGGAGTATCTGGCCTCCGCCATCGTCGACCTCGATCTGCATACGCTCCAGGACCCCGGCGCTCTCGACGTGGATGCCTTCGAGAAGGCGTCGCTCGAGCGGATCGGCGCGCCGGAGGAGATCGGCATGCGCCACCGCATCCCGCACTTCCAGCACATCATCGGCGGTTATGCCTCGCAGTATTACAGCTACATGTGGTCGGAGGTGATGGACGCCGACGCCTTCCGCGCCTTCGAGGAGGCAGGCGACATCTTCGATCCGGCGCTGTCGCGGCGGCTCTACGACCACATCTACTCGGCCGGCGGCCGGCAGGACCCGGCGGACGCCTACCGCGCCTTCCGCGGCCGCCTGCCGACGCCCGAGGCCTTGTTGGAGAAGCGCGGGCTGGCGGGCGCCGCGGCGGCGAAGTGAGTGGGGCCTGCGAGAGAACCTCGGCCGGCGGCGTAGCCCTACCGCCGGCACTCGATCCGCCGTCCTTCACCGCAGCCGGATGGACGGTCCGACGCGCGACGGCCCGCGCAGGCCCAGCCCGGGCAACAGGCGGCGGGAGTCGAGGTGCAGTTTTTCCCTTTGCCGGTGCGCAGCGCCAAGCCGACGGTCGCTCTTCACTGGCCCCCCCTTCACGACCACCTTGGTCCGCACGATCTTCGTCCTTGTCGGCGTGGTCTTCTGGCCGCCCTTCGGCGCGGCGGCTTTCCTGATCGGCTCCGGGGACGGATTGACCAGCGCCGGCGGCCCCACGGTCAAGGCCGGGTCGACGACGTCCGGCGGCGGATCCTTGTCGCTGTAGTCGGGGTCCTTCTTGCCGCGGCCGTGCCCCTTTTTCTGCTGCACCTGCTGCTGCAGCGATCCTGCCATGGGGTCGAAGGCGCCTTTGCCCGACCCGAGCTCGCCCGGCTCCAGTGTCAGCTCCTTGGGGAGGTCCTTTGGGGCGGGTGGCCCTTTCGGGCTCGATCCTGCCGTGCCTTTGGGACTGCCATCATCGGGAGGGTCCGTCACCGACGGTCCCTTGCCCGCTTTGGTCAGCTGCTTTCCTATGGGAGTCTGCCAGAAGTCTACCTGTTCGCGCCAACCCTTCAGCTGGGAGAGCCTTTCGAGCCGCTTTCTGAGGTTGTCCATGTCGATCAGGCCCGTCTTGCCCCGGTCCTCCGGGCTCGGGTTCCCGTAATAGTCCACGTGCTCCGCCGTGGTCCCGTCGGTGAAATAGAACTTCGCTTTGATCCAGTTGGGATCGTCCTCGTCGAGGTAGTACTCGATGCGCGTGGCGCCGGAATCGCCCTGTTCATCGCCTTCGTCGAAGTAGTGAATCCCGTAGAGTTGCCAACCCGCCCAGGCAACCGGCGCGAGGGCTAGACAGGAGATGAGGACCACCGCTCCGATGAGCGCCGGCCGTGCAATGCGGGACACAAGCATGGAAGTCCTCCTCGTGCGGCAGTCGTGACTGCGAGTTGCGAGGAACCTCCCCCCGGCGGGACGTCTCCCCGTCGGCTCCTTGGTCGCTCCGACCCCTGAAGTGGTTCGATTGGAATCGCAAGAATCCAAAGAAATTCAATGATTGACAGCGCGGCGGGACACGGAGAGACCAGCGTACAGGCACCATTGCTCCGCGCCGGCCGAATCGTCACCAGCCCTGCGGCTGTAGACCTGCGTCGGGCTCTCGGCGCACGACGGCCCCCGCAACTTCGTCGGGCGACCGCACGTCGGATCTCCGGCAGGCCGCACCGAGCATGCGGCGTTCGCACGGTCTTGCCCCGGTGGCTCCTCCATTCTGCAAATTGATCAGCGAGGAAGCTGCAGCGTCGGCAGCGCGCGCGCCTTGCTCCGCACGAAAGCCGCGTGCCATACACATGGAGAGCACTCAGTGAGCCCGAGCAGCCCATGGCCGAGCCCAGCCGCAGACTGGAGAGCCTCATCGAGCGACTGCTCGCCGCCAGCCGGTGGCTGCTTGCGCCGTTCTTTCTGGGCCTCGCGCTCGGCGTCGTCGTGCTGCTCATCAAGTTCGTGCAGGAGGCCTGGCAGCTGGTGGCGCAGGCGCTGGTGCTCAGCGAGGGCGAGACCATCCTGCGCGTGCTGACCCTGGTCGATCTGGCGCTGACCGGCGCGCTCGTCATGATCGTGATCTTCTCGGGCTACGAGAACTTCGTCTCCAAGATCGACCACACCTCCGACCGCCGCTGGCCGGAATGGATGGGCTCGATCGACTTCACGGCGCTGAAAATCAAGCTGCTCGGCTCGATCGTGGCGATCTCGGCGATCCAGCTCCTCAAGCAGTTCATGACCATCGACAAGGGCGATAACCGCCAGCTGTTCTGGTACGTTGTGATCCACGTGGTGTTCGTGGTGTCGAGCGTGCTGCTGGCTCTGTCGGACCGCATCAGCGGCGACATCAAGGCGAAGCCCGAGGCGCCGCCGCCGCCAGCCGGCGAGCCCCCTTCCTGATCCCCACACCGACCCTGCCGCAAGGGGGAGGGGACCCCTGATCCGTTGGCTTCGAGGAGGACACGCCATGCAAGCAGCCATCAACGGCATTCGCCTGAACTACGCGGTGGAGGGCCCGGGCTCGGCGCCCGCGGTGGTGCTGCACCATCCGCTCGCCACCAACCTCTCCACCTGGGACGAGCTCACTGCCGCGCTCGCTCCGCGCTATCGCGTGGTGCGCTTCGATGCGCGCGGGCATGGGGCGAGCGAGGCTGCGCCGGCGCCCTACACCTTTGCGACGCTCAGCGCCGATGTGATCGGCCTCATGGACCACCTGAAGATCGAGCGCGCCCACTTCCTCGGGCTCTCCATGGGCGGCATGGTGGGCCAGCACCTGGGGCTCGACCGGTCGCAGCGGTTCTCGAGCCTGATCCTGAGCTCGACCTCGAGCCGTGTGCCCGCCGAGGCGCGGCCGCTGTGGGACGAGCGCGTCACGGCCGCGCGCGAGAAGGGCATGGCCTCGCAGGCGCCGGTCGCCATGCAGCGGTGGCTGGCGCAGGCGACCCGTGACAGCAAGCCGGCATTGGTGGCGCGCATGAGCCGCTACGTGGAGACGACGCCGGTGGAGGGCTACGTCGGCTGGTGCAACGCGATCAGCACGCTCGACATCACGGAGCGGCTGGGCGGCATCAAGCTGCCGACGCGGGTGATCGTCGGGGCCGAGGACCCGAGCACGCCGCCGGCGGCGGCGGAGGCGATCCATCGCGGCATTGCGGACTCGGACCTGGTGGTGGTGCCGGGCGTGTCGCACATGCTGCACGTGGAGGAGCCCGAGACGTTCAACCGGCACGTGCTGGAGTTCCTGGACCGGCAGTCGGCGAAGTAGGAGGCTCACGTTGAGGGCGGAGTATGCGGCTGCCCCTCACCCCGGCCCTCTCCCAGCAAGCGGGGAGAGGGGGCGGCGCGTGCTCGTTCTGGGGGGCTACGGCGCCTTCGGGGGGCTCGCCACGGAGCGTCTGGCGCGGGTGGCGGGCATCGAGGTGATCGTCGCCGGCCGGCGGGCGGATGCGGCGCAGGCGCATGCATCCCGGCTCGCGGCTGGCGCGCATGCGAAGGTCAGGGGTATCGGCCTCGATTCGGCGAACGTCTCGGAGACCGTGCTCCGCGAGATCGGGCCAACGGTGCTCATCAACGCCACGGGGCCCTACCAGGGCCAGGACTACCGGCTGGCGCGGACGTGCATTGCCGCCCGTGTGCACTACGTGGACCTTGCCGATGCACGCGCCTTCGTGACGGGCATTGCGGCGCTGGATGCGGAGGCGCGGGCGGCCGGCGTGCTGGTGGCGAGCGGGGCGAGCACGGTGCCGGCCGTGTCGGCCGCCGTGGTCGACGCCTTGGCCCCGCAACTCGCCGCGCTCGACAGGGTCGACGTGATCATTGCCCCCGGCAACAGCTTCGATCCGGGGCTCGCCACCATCCGGTCCATCCTGGACATGGTCGGAAAGCCACTGGGAGGGGCTGGGAAGGCCGCTGGCGGGCTTTCCCATGGCTGGCAGGGTCTGGAGCGCCGCCGGCTCCCCGGCCTTGGGAGGCGCTTCCTGGGCCTCTGCGAGACGCCCGACCTGGACCTGCTGCCGGCGCGCTATCCGGGGTTGCGCGACGTCAAGGTTTACGCGGCGTTAGAGGTCGGCGGGTACCACCTGGGCCTGTGGGGCCTGTCCTGGCTGGCGCGCTTGGGCCTGGTGCCGCGGCCCGAGCGGCTCGCGGGGCCGCTGCTCGGCCTCAAGCGTCGACTTTCCTTCCTGGGGTCCGACCGCGGCGGCATGGTCGTGACCCTGGAGGGCCGCGAGGCCGGCGGCGGGTTCCGGCGCATCGTCTGGCACCTCGTCGCCGGCAGCGGCCACGGCCCCTACATCCCGCCCACACCGGCGGTGATCCTCGCGAAGCGGCTGCTCGACGGCACGCTGACGGCACGCGGCGCCATGCCGTGCGTCGGGCTCTTCACCTTGGACGAGTTCCTGGCGGAGATTGCCGATCTCGATATTGCCGCGGGCACGGAGTAAACACCCGTCATCCCGGCCGGAGAGATGCGAGCCAAAGGCGAGCAGCGCTCCGAGCCGGGACCTCGGGAAGTGGGGCGCGACTCGTCCGACGAGGTCCCGGATAGCCTCGCCCCGGATCAAGTCCGGGGCTCGGCTTCCGGGATGACGGGTGGTGAAGATCAACCTGCCGGCAGGAGCAGCCGCAGCGCGATGGCCGCCAGCGCCAGGGCGCCCAGCCACAGGGCCAGGCGGCTCCAGCGGCTGTGGCGGGCCTCGGCGGCGGCGAGGCGCTCAACGGTGTCCTCGTCGAGGCGGAAGCCTTCGCGCGCCATGCCGGCGAGCGCCAGCGCCGTGCGCTCGAACTGCTCGAGGAAGCGGGGAGCCTCGCCCAGGAGGCGGCCGAACGTCTCGGCGCCGGCGCCGGCCTCGCGCAGGGCGCCGGCCACGCCGGCGTTGGCCTCGACCCATTCCCGGGCGATGGGCTCGGCGGCGGTCCACAGGTTGAGCTCGGGGTCGAGGGAGCGCGCCACGCCCTCCACCACCACCATGGTCTTCTGCAGGAGGATCAGCTCGGGGCGGGTCTCCATGTCGAACACCTCGGTGTATGCGAAGAGCTGGCCCAGGAGGTCGGCCATGGAGATCTCGGATGCGGCGCGGCCGTGGATCGGCTCGCCGATCGCCCGCATGGCCTGGGCGAACAGCTCCGGCGACTGGTGCGGCGGCACGTAGCCGGCCTCGAAGTGGATGGCAGCGGCGCGCTTGTAGTCGCGGGTGATGAGGCCGTGCAGGATCTCGGCCAGGAAGCGGCGCTCCTTGGGGCCGAGGCGGCCCATGATGCCGAAGTCGACGGCGACGATGCGGCCCTCGCGGTCGACCAGCAGGTTGCCCTGGTGCATGTCGGCGTGGAAGAAGCCGTCGCGCATGGCATGACGCAGGAATGCCTGCAGCGCGGTGAGGCCGAGCTTCTTCAGGTCGTGGCCGGCGGCGCGGAGGGCGGCGTGGTCGCCGATCGGGATGCCGTCGATCCATTCCAGCGTCAGCACGCGGCGCGCGGTACGGCGCCAGTCGACGCCGGGTACGCGGAAGGTGCCGAGGCCGGGGGTGGGGTCGCGAGCGATGTTGTCGGCCATCTCGGAGATGGCGGCGGCCTCCAGCCGCATGTCCATCTCGATCTCGACGGAGTGCGCGAGCGTGTCCACCACCGCCACGGGCTTGAGGCGCCGCGCGGGCGGGTGGAAGCGCTCGAGCTGGCGCGCGGCGAAGAAGTAGCTGTCGAGATCGCGCTTGAAGCGCCTCTCGATGCCGGGGCGCAGGATCTTGACGGCCACCTCCCGGCGCGCGCCGTTCTCGACCACCACGGCCTTGTGCACCTGGGCGATGGAGGCGGCGGCCACCGGGGGGGAGAGCTCGGCGAAGTGGTCCTCGAGCCGGCCACCCAGCTCGGCCTCGATGGTGCGGCGCGCCTCCTTCATGGAGAAGGGCGGCAGCCTGTCTTGCAGGTGCCGCAAGTCGCCCGCAAGCTCGGGCCCGATCAGGTCGGCGCGGGTGGCCAGGAACTGGCCGAGCTTGACGTAGCTGGGCCCGAGGCGGGTGAGCGCCGCGGCAACGCGCGCCCCCTTGGGGGTGCGGGCGCGGAATGGCCAGGCGAGGAGGCGGAGGGGCAATGTCAGGCCACGGGCAATCTGCAGGGCGAGGGGCGGCCTGGTCCCGGCCGGCACGAAGCGCACGCCGTGCTGGGCCAGCACGATGCCGGCGCGGGACAGGCGCACGATGTTGCCCACCGTCGTTGTCATTGGCCTCGCGATGCTTTCTCCCTGGGGAGGGCTGGAGCCGACATTGCCCTTGTCGCGGGCCGGGTCAAGCCCGCGCATGCAACTGTCGTCCTGCCGGCCCGTCCATCCGCGGTCGCGCACCGCGCGCTGCTCCCCTCCCCCTTGCGGGCAGGGGATGGGGGTGGGGGGTCCACAATCACAGGTCATCGTGCTTGGACCCCCACCCCTGACCCCTCCCCGCAAGGGGCCCGCAAGGGGGAGGGGAATCCGGTCGGGCCTCGGGCGGGCTTTGGCGAATTGTTCATTATGTGTGTAGACGGAGCGTGCCGGGCGCGGCCGCTTCTGGCATGATGCCTGCTGCCCCGGAGATGGGACGCGCGGTGATCCTGGAGCCGCCTCCCAGCACAGGAGCCGGGGGCTGCGGTCCGGTAACGTCGCCCGGCAAGGTGGACAGACCATCCAAGCGCCGGCGCGGGGTCCGGGGGCGGCAAAGCCGGTGTCCGATGGCGGCCTGGGTCGGTGAGATGACCTGACAAGCGCCCAGGAAAGGTCCGGACACGGTCGAGCAGGGCGTTCATGCGCCCGGCACAGTCATGGTCGCAGGTCAACCGGGCGCAGCCTGGAACGTCCTGCTCCTCCTCCACCCTCGGGCGGACGCGCCGCTGCGAGGCCGGGCGCGTTTCGAGGTGCGCATCACCCGTCATCCCGGAAGCTGAGGGCGCAGCCCGAAGCTGTCCGGGACCTCCGCGAACGAGCTGCACCTCCCGAGGTCCCGGATCGGAGCGCTGCTCGCCGGTGGCTCGCATCGCTCCGTCCGGGATGACGGGTGTGGCGGCTATTCTTCCGGGTCCGCCTTCTTGCGCGGGCGGGGGCGGGCCTTCTTGGCGGCGGCCCCGCTGTCGTCGGCACTGGCACCCTCGGAGCCGCCCTGCAGCTGCTTGAGCTGGCGCGTGAGCTGGGAGATCACCTTCCACGCCTGGGTCTTGGCGGCCTGCTCGCGCTCCAGCTCCTCGCGCGCCTCCGCGGTGGCCTTCTCTGCCGCCTCCTTGGCGCGCAGCGCGTCGTTGGCGCGCTTCTGCGCCCTCTCCAGGGAGATCTTGAGGTCGGCGGCGCGCTTGCCGGCATTCGAATCTCCGGGCGCCGCCGCCGGTCCTTTTGCCTGGCGCTCGCGCTCCAGCTCCTCGCGCACCTCCTGTGCGGCCTTCTCGGCCGCCTCGCGGCCGAGGCGCTCCTCGTCGGCGCGGGTGAGGGCGAACTCCTTCGCCATCTCGGCCGCGGTCACGGTCGCGCGACCGCGTTCCAGCTCGTCGCGGGCCTTCTTCGCGGCCTTCTCTGCCTCCGCCACACGCTCCGTGGTGCCTGCGCCCGATTTTTCCGCCGCCTCCTTCGCGGCGCGCTCCCGCTCGAGCTCCGCGCGAATCTCGCGCAGGGTCTTCTCGACGGTCTCCCGGGCGCGGCGCTCCTCGCCGAAGCGCTTCAGCGCCTCCTCGCTCGCCTTGCCGGCTACGGCCTTCTCCGCCCCGGCCTTCGCGGCGCGCTCGCGGTCGAGCTCGAGGCGCACCTCGCGCACGGCCTTCTCGGCGGTCTCGCGGGCGCGCCGCTCGTCGGCGACGAGCTTCAGTGCGGCCTCCCCGGCCTTGCCGGCAACGGCGCTCTCCGCTGCGATCTTGGCTGCGCGCTCGCGCTCCAGCTCCTCGCGCGCCTGCTGCGCGACCAGCTCGGCCGCTGTCCTGGCGACCTGCTCCCCGGCGAGCCGCCTCAGCATGTCCTCGCCCGCCTTGTCGGCGTCGAGCCGCGCCGTGCGTTCCTTGTCCAGCTGGACCTGCACCTCGCGCACGGCCTCCGGACCGCCGTTCTTGCTCTCGGCCGCAGCCTTCGTGTCGCCGGCGGGCTCACGCACCGCCGCCGAGCTCACGGCGCCCGGCTGGGGTGGCGCTGCGACGGTCCACACGCCCGCCGCCAGGGCGGCGAAGGCCACCACCCCCAACCCGGCCATCACGACGGGACGCCTGCCGCCGGCGCGCGCGGGCGGAGGCGCGGCCTCGGGCCCCTCCCCCTGCCAGGGGTCGTAGGTCCCGAACATCCAGATGTGGCCCTCAGGGTCGCGGCAGGTGTAGCCGCGCCCGCCGAAGTCGTCGTCCTGCAGGTCGAGGACGATCTCGGCGCCGGCCGCCTTGGCCCTGGCGTGGTGCGTATCGGCGTCGATGACGACGAGATAGGTGCTCTGCGTCGCCGCTCCGCCGATCTCGTCCGGCTGCTTCATCAGCTTGTCGAGCGGCGTGTCGCGGACCGGGGCCAGCATCAGCATGGCCTGCCCGCAGGTGAGCTGCGCGTAGTCGATGGTGCCGTCCTCGCCGGCGACGACAGTCTGCTTCTCGAAGCCGAAGGCCCTGCACAGCCATTCGATGGCCGCCGCGACGTCGCGGTACCGCACTGCGGTCGCGGGGCTCGACGTGGCCGCCATCACTCCCCTCGCCTTTCGTAATCCCGCTGTCCCCGATTGCGGCTAAACTCGCGCACCGCTCGCCGCAGCGCAAGAGCGCGCGCGACGGCCCGATGCCCTGCGCAGGGCGCGGACCCTGATGGCAGACAATCGTGGCGGTTTTGTCACAGAACCGAATAACGGATCAGATCAGGAAAAGGGGTCAGACCCCTCGCATCCGAGGTCGCGTTCTGCACGGGCGATGGAGGCGAGGGGTCTGACCCCGTCACCGCCCCCTCAGCCGAGCATGTCCCGGCGCCGCGTCCAGCGCCGCGCAATCTCTGCGGCGATCACCTCGGCCGAGTTGAGCGGCACGTAGCTCCATGTCTCCAGGCGCTCGAAACGGGCGGGCAGCGACCGCGTCGCGCCGTGGCGGGCGAGCGCCGCGTGGAAGCGCGCGAACTTGGGCGATCCGCCTTCCGGCTCGAGCACGTAAACCGGCCTGCCGGTTGCGCACGGCTCTCCCACCATGTTGACGGAATCGCCGGTGGCGACGAAGGCATCGGCGTGGGCCAGGAAGGCGGGATAGGGGTTCTCCCCCGTCCCGTCCCACAGCCAGCGGCGGGTTCCCTCGGTGGCCTCGCGCACGAACGCGGTAATCTCGGCCGGCGTGCGTCGCGACGGCGTGATCATCAGGCCGGCACCGAGTGCCGCCAGCGACTGCAGCGCGCCGGCCAGATGAACGAGCACCGCCGGCGTGAAGCGATAATCGCCGTTCGGCCCGCCGATGGAAACGGCAACGCGCGGGGCCGGCAGCGCCGCGATCTCGGCCGGCATGCAGCGGGCGAGCTCGGCGAGGCGCCGAGCCGTGAAGCTGTGCGGCGCCGTCAGCGTCGTGACGACGTTGGGGCCGCGCAAGCGGTCGTGCTCGGGCACCCAGAACAAATCCGCTGCGTCCGTGCCCACCTTCGGGTCCTGCAGTATGATGGTGTAGATCGAGCGCCCTGCAACCCGTTTCAGCCTGCGGATGTAAGGCGTGGTCAGTCTGCCGACGGCGATGGCGAAGTCGGGCCAGGGTGGCTGAAACTGGCTTGCCGCGGTGCCGAAGCGCTCCCTGGGAGCGACCGGCCCCCAGGGCGACATGAGCTTCCAGATGCCGGACGGATCGACCCGCTTCACGAGGTAGTCGAGGCCGAGCGCGTCGAACACGCCGCGCGACTGGGTGTCGTTGCCGGCCTTGCCGTCGGAGATCATCCAGCCGCTGCGCCCGGCGAGCGCGGCGAGGGCATCGGCGGCGGCTGCCGCCATGGCCGGGTGCGCCGGCCCGGGAGAAATATTGTTGCTCATGACACCGCCCTGCGTCACATTTTCACGAGAGCTGCTGCAACGGCGGGAGTCATAGCCCTATGCGTGCAGGCCTCGATGCTACCGATTGGCGCATCCTGAAAGAGTTGCAGGCCAACGGACGCATCACAAACGTGGAGCTCGCCCGCAAGGTGGGCATCTCGCCGCCGCCGTGCCTGCGGCGCACGCGCGCGCTCGAGGAGGCCGGCATCATTGCCGGCTATTTTGCGCTGCTCGACGAGAAGACGCTGGACTTCGAGGTCATCGCCTTCGCCAACGTCGGCCTGCACAGCCAGTCCGAGCCCGATTTGCGCGCGTTCGAGAACCGGGTGCTGGCCTGGCCCCTGGTGCGCGAGTGCTACATGCTCTCGGGCGAGACCGACTTCATCTTGAAGTGCGTGGCGCCGGACCTGCCGACTTTCCAGGGCTTCGTCATCGACGATCTGACGGCAGCACCCAATGTCGCCAGCGTGAAAACCACGCTGGCCATCAGCCGGGTGAAGTTCGAGCCCGGCGTGCCGATCACGCTGGGGCAGGACGCGGGCCGCAGGCGGCGGGGTTGAAGCGCGGGTGGCCATAGCGGGGAATAAGCAGGATGCCCGTCACGTTGTCCAGTAATCGCCTGGAGGCAGGCGCGTGAGGGACGAGATCCGCGAGCGGATGGTGGCGCTTCTCCCGCGCCTGCGGCGTTTCGCATTCTCTCTCACGGGCAACGCCGAGCAGAGCGACGATCTCGTGCAGGACGCCTGCCTGCGTGCCCTGGCGCGGATCGATCAGTGGCAACCTGGAACACGGCTCGACTCCTGGATGTACCGGATTGCCCAGAACATCTGGCTCGACCGCGTACGCGCCGCCAAGGTTCGCGGCGAGGTTGTGGATATCGAGGCGGCGGAGGGCATCGTGGGCTCCGACGGCCGCGTCGTCACGGAAAGCGAGCTGACGCTGCAGACCGTGGCGGCAGCGCTGGCGCGGCTGTCGGCCGAGCAGCGCGCAGTCGTCGCATTGGTCTGCATCGAGGGCACGTCCTACAAGGAGGCCGCCGAGATCACCGGGGTGCCGATCGGCACCGTCATGAGCAGGCTGGCACGGGCGCGGCGCGCACTGGCCGCCGTCCTCAATCAGCCGCAGCTGCCGCCCAACGCACGGCTCGCGGCAAAAACAGGGTCCTGAGCAACATGACGACCGCAGGCGAGAAGGCGATGGCGCTGGTCGACGGCCGGCTGGCGCCGGCGGAGGTGCCCCAGCTGGTGCAGGAGCTGGCGCGCAGCCCGGCCCTGGTGGCGGAGCTGCAGGCCTACCTGACGACGGCGGGACGGCGCATGGCCGAGCCGTTCGAGGCGAAGCTCTCCGAGCCGGCTCCGGCGTGGCTGGTGGACGCTGTGATGCGATCGCGGGCGGCGCCCGAGGCGGCCAGCCGGTCCGAGCAGCCACTGGCGCGGGGCGTCCGTGGTCTCCTCGGATGGCTGCAACGGCGCTACCCGGTGCCGGCGTGGTCGCTGGCCACCGGGCCGGCGCTGGCGGCGGTGCTGGTCGCGCTCGGGATGTGGCTGGCGCCGGCGCCTTCGGGTCACCCCAGCATCGCGGATGCCGGCCTTGGCCTCGCCCTGGAGCGGACCGAGAGCGGCAAGGATGCCCCGCTGATCGCTCTGCGGCCGGTGCTGACGTTCAAGAACAAGACGACCGCCTGGTGCCGGCAGTACGAGCTGCGCTATGCTGCGAAGCAGGCCTCGCACGGCCTCGCCTGCCGCAGCCAGGGCGGGCGCTGGGAGGTGGTCGCGGCGACGCCTCCGGCGGCGGTCGGGCCGAGGCCAGCCGGCTCCGGGCCACGCCAGGCGATCGACGACCTGGTCACGGCGATGATGATCGACCAGCCGCTGTCCCGGTCGGACGAGGCCGCCACGATCGGCAAGGGCTGGTCGCACCTCTGAGTCGATCTCGGGTCTGTAAACTTTGGTAAGCAAATTTGACCAGAGAGGTCATCTTGCGGACGTCCGGATTCGCTACGGTGCTTATCCCGGTCGAGCTACGCCGCTGACACCCGCACCTCGGCGGCGCCGCCCCGGCCGGAATGGATCCCGGCGACACGCACATGTCGCCGGGATCGCATTCTCTGCGCCTCGATTGATTCGGCTGTGCGGCCGTGCACCTGATCGTCGGGCGCAGGCGCCATCGTCGCAGGCCTCGTCGCGGCAGGTTGCCGTGGCGCCGAGGCACCCTCAGCGCGACGCAGCGCCGTCGGACTCGGCGTGCACGGTGCTCACCCATGCGCCGAAGGTGACGGGCCCCGCCGCCACTGTCTCGATCTCGCGTCGGACCTTGCCCGCCCAGGGCCGGGCTGCTGCAACGATGCTCGGCGCGATCGCCTCGCAGGGGGCAGGGGCCTGCACGAGACCGGCCCCGAACGTCGGGTCGCGATCGGGCTGCCCGAGGCTCTTGATGCCTTTGGCGATCGCCGCCAGCGCCCGGGTCTTCGTAGCGAGGGGGTCGTCGTCCGGGCGCAGGCCGATCGCGCCGTTGGCGACCGCCACGACGGCCGTCACGAACGGCACGGCGAACGAGGTGCCCGTCTGCGGCCCCTCGCGCCGGCCGGGCAGTGCGGTCCAGACATCGACGCCCGGAGCGGCCACATCGATGTGATCGCCCCGGCTGGCATAGCGGTAGGCCGCGAGGTGGCGGTCGACCGCGGTGACGGCAATGACCTCCTCGTAGGCCCCGGGATAGCTGGGCGGGGCGCTGGGTCCCTCGTTGCCGGCGGCGGCGACCACGACGATCCCGGCCTTGGTCAACTCCTGCACGGCGCGATGCAGGAGGTCGTCGGGCGGGCCCGCAAAGCTCAGATTGGCGACCGCCACGCCGCTCTTCTTCAGCCACGCGAGCGCCTGCAGCATATGCACGGTGTCGGAGACGGGCTGCCCCTCGCCGTCGGCGTAAAATACGTTGGCCAGGATGTAGTGGGCCTCGGGGATCAGGCCGGGCGTGCCGCTGCCGGCCTGTCCCGCCAGCAGCGAAAGCACCCCGGTGCCGTGCTCCTCGGAGGCCTTGATCTTCCCGTCGGGCAGGAACGCCTTGTAGGAGTAGCGCAGGCCCGCGAATGCAGGATGGCCGATATCGAAGCCGGTATCGACGACGCCGACCTTCACGTCGCGCGCGCAGGCGCCGAGCGGCATCTGCCAGTTGATGAGCGTGGGCCCGAAGCACCGTTCCGCCGTGCAACCCTTGCCGGCCGGGGCGCTGACGCTGGTATCGCTGCCGGGTCCGGCGCCCAGGCGGTAGGGGGTGTAGACCCGGTTCAGCGCGAAGCCGGCGTCGGGGGCGAGGTCGTAGAGCCGCTCCCAGCCCGTGATGGCGTTGAAGCCCTCGGGGGGCTCGAGGCGGGCAACCGTGAGGCCGAGCTCCGGCAGCTCGACCTGCCCGACCAGCTTGTAGTTGCCGGCGCGGACCTTGGCGAGGCCCTCGGGCCCGAGGTTGATCGCCAGCACCTCGTTCGGCCGGAAGCTGCCGATCGGCGGCAGCAGCTCTCCCACGAGGCGGCTGCCCAGGCGCCGCGGTTGCCTGGTGCTGGTCTTGGTGCCTGCCTTGGGGCTTGTCGCGGCGGGACTGGCGGGCTCGTCTTTCTTCGGGGGCGGCGCCTCGGCCTGGGGGGGCCGCTTGCGGGGGGCCGGCTTGGAGAGCTTCTCCAGCACCTGGTGGAACGTCGCGGGACGCCTTTGGGGATCGCGCCACGCGGCGTCCGGCGCGGCATGCTCGACGGCAGCCGTCCATGTCCCCTTCCTGGATGGCGGCGGTCCCGCCTTCTCCCCGGGCATCTTGAAGGTTGGAGCTTTCAGAGTGTCGGGGGGCACGCCCACCGTGCGTCCGGGCGTCGGCGGGGCGAAGGCCGGAGCCTTGAAGGCGCTCGGCAACGCACGAGCCGCGGGCTCCCGCGGCAGAGGCACAAAGGCCGGCACGACGACCTTGAGGTCGAGGCCCGAGGCGCGCCACGCGGAGGACCGCTTGGCCGCCTTGTGCGCCTCGGCCGGGGGAACCAGCAGCCGGCCGATGCTGCCTGCCCAGTGGTCGCCGCCCGGCGGCAGCGGCGCCGCCACGGCCAATGCAGCGAGGGTTGCGACGACAATCGAACGTCGGAAGCAAGACAGCGCCTGCGCGATACCGCGCCTTCGCCCGCCCGTACGCATGACAGACCTCCGGCCAACCGCAACGTTGCCGACGCACTCGTCAGTTATCGGTCTACCGCTATCATACGTCACCGGGCGTGCATCCTGGGCCGCCTCTTCCATGCTGTGGAAAACGGCGGGCCCGCAGGTGTGCTTCCGGATGCGCGGGGTCGCTGGACGGCGGGCACGCCCGGGCAGCGCCGTAGACCGCCTGCCTGGCAGTGGTGCCGGGCAGGCTGGGTCGCCGTCGACAGCCTCGGGGGCTCCTGCCGCGGGCGGGCTACTTGAACTCGACCTTCAGGATCTCGTAGCTGCGCGACGCCTTGGGCGTCGTCACCTCGGCGGTCTCGCCCTTCGACTTGCCGATCAACGCGCGCGCAATCGGCGAGGCAATGGAGATCTTGCCCTCGCGCAGGTTGGCCTCGTCCTCGCCGACGATCTTGTATTTCACCTTGTCGCCGGAATCCTCGTCCTCCAGCGTCACCGTCGCGCCGAACTTGACGGTGCTGCCCGACAGCTTGGCAGGATCGATGATCTCAGCGCGCGCGAGCTTGTCCTCGAGCTCCGCCACGCGCGCCTCGTTCATGCCCTGCGCGTCCTTGGCCGCGTGATACTCGGCATTCTCCGACAGGTCGCCGTGATCGCGCGCCTCCGCGATCTGCTGAATGATCCGCGGCCGTTCCTCTACCTTGAGGCGGTGCAACTCGCTTTCGAGCTTGCGATAACCCTCCATGGTCATCGGCACCTTTTCCATGGTCACCACTCGTATGTGTTCCGGGGATGCTTCCCAAGCAGCAAGAGCACCCTTCAGTGTCACTCAAATTTCATAGTTTGGCCAGCCCTCGGATGGGGGGCCGCCCGGACGCATTCAGGGAGCTGGGCTTATGTAGGACTGCAGCGGGGCAACGTTGAGGGTGCCCGCTGCAAGTGCCTTAATGGCCTGCGTCGCCGCAAGCGCACCAGCCAAAGTTGTATAATAGGGAATGTGATGAAGCAAGGCGGTACGGCGTATGCCCTTGGAATCGGCCAGGGCTTTCGCCCCCTCCGTGGTGTTGAACACGAGGTGAACCTCGCCGTTCTTCATCAGGTCGACGATGTGCGGCCGGCCTTCCAGGACCTTGTTGACCTGCTCGCAGGGTATCCCGTGCCGATCCAGGACACGCTTGGTGCCGCGCGTCGCCAGGATGCGGAACCCGGCGTCGGCCAGCGTGCGCGCGGCGCCGACCAGGTTCTCCTTGTCGGCGTCCCGGACCGAGACGAACACCGATCCCTTCAGGGGCAGCGTGTTGCCGGCGCCGATCTGGCTCTTGGCAAACGCCAGGGCGAACTCGCGGTCGATGCCCATCACCTCGCCGGTGGAGCGCATCTCGGGGCCCAGCACGGTGTCCACCCCGGGGAAGCGCGCGAACGGGAACACCGCCTCCTTCACGGCGACGTGACGGAGCCGCGCAGATCCCGGTTTCGGCCCCGGCTCCTGCCCCAGCCCGAACGAAGCGAGCCGCTCGCCGTTCATGATGCGCGCCGCGATCCCAGCGACCGGCCTGCCGATCACCTTGGCGACGAACGGCACCGTGCGCGAGGCACGCGGGTTGACCTCGATGACGTAGACCTCGCTGTCCTTCACGGCGTACTGCACGTTCATCAGCCCGACGACCTCGAGGGCGAGCGCGAGGTCGCGGGTCTGCCGCTCGAGCCTCTCGATCACGGCAGGCGGCAGCGAGCGGGCCGGCAGCGAGCAGGCGCTGTCGCCGGAATGGATGCCGGCCTCCTCGATGTGCTCCATGATGCCGGCGATGAAGGTGTCGCGGCCGTCGCTGAGGCAGTCGACGTCGACCTCGATGGCATCGCTCAGATAGCGGTCGATCAGCAGCGGCCGGTCGTCGGAGACGGCGAGCTCGGAGGGCTGGTCGAGCGTGGCGGAGAGCCTGGCGAGATAGCGGTCGAGGTCGCCGGCATCGCCGAGGATCTCCATCGCCCGGCCGCCGAGCACGTAGGAGGGACGCACCAGCAGCGGATAGCCCAGCGCGGCGGCCGTTGCGCGCGCCTCGCCGAACGAGCGCGCAATCCCGCTGTCGGGCTGCCTGAGCCCCAGCCGCTCGATCAGCGCCTTGAAGCGGTCGCGGTCCTCGGCGAGGTCGATAGCGTCGGGCGAGGTGCCGAGGATCGGCACCCTCGCCTCCTCGAGCGCCTCCGCGAGCTTGAGCGGCGTCTGGCCGCCGAACTGCACGATCACGCCCTTGAGGCGACCCTTGGAGCGCTCCACGGCGATGATCTCGAGCACGTCCTCCGCGGTCAGCGGCTCGAAATAGAGCCGGTCGGAAGTGTCGTAGTCGGTCGAGACCGTCTCCGGGTTGCAGTTGACCATGATGGTCTCGGTGCCGGCCTTGCTCAGCGCGAAGCAGGCATGGCAACAGCAGTAGTCGAACTCGATGCCCTGCCCGATGCGGTTCGGTCCGCCGCCCAGGATCACCGCCTTGTCGCGCGCCGACGGCGCCGCCTCGCAGGCCGGCGGGCCGGAAAGGCCGCGCTCGTAGGTCGAGTACATATAGGCGGTGGGGGAGGCGAACTCGGCCGCGCAGGTGTCGATGCGCTTGTAGACGGGGCGCACGTCGAGCGCGTGGCGGCGCCGGCGCGCCTCCGCCTCGCCGAGCCCTGCCAGCCTGGCGAGGCGCGCATCGGAGAAGCCCATGGCCTTCAGGTCGCGCAGCCGCTCCGCGGACTCTGGCAGACCGTGCGCCCGCACCATCGCCTCCGCGTCGACGATCTCCTGGAGGCGCGCCAGGAACCACGGATCGATGCGGCAGGAGGCATGGATCTGGGCGTGGTCGATGCCGAGACGCATGGCCTGCGCGACCTTCAGCAGCCGGTCGGGCGTGGGCACGCTGAGAGCGGCGCGGATCACGTTCTTGTCGTCGCCGGCACCGAGCCCTTCGAAGGCGTAGTCGTCGAGGCCGGTGAGGCCGGTCTCGAGGCTGCGCAGCGCCTTCTGCAGGCTCTCGGGGAAGCTGCGCCCGATCGCCATCGCCTCGCCGACGGACTTCATCGACGTGGTGAGCACCGGCTCGGCGCCGGGGAACTTCTCGAAGGCGAAGCGCGGCACCTTGGTGACGATGTAGTCGATGGTGGGCTCGAACGAGGCGGGGGTGGCACCGCCCGTGATGTCGTTCTGGATCTCGTCCAGCGTATAGCCGACGGCCAGCTTGGCGGCGACCTTGGCGATCGGAAAGCCCGTCGCCTTCGACGCCAGCGCGGAGGAGCGCGACACGCGCGGGTTCATCTCGATGACGACGAGGCGGCCGTCGTCGGGGTTGACGGCGAACTGCACGTTGGAGCCGCCGGTCTCCACCCCGATCTCGCGCAGCACCGCGATCGAGGCGTTGCGCATGATCTGGTATTCCTTGTCGGTGAGCGTCAGCGCCGGCGCCACCGTGATGGAATCGCCGGTGTGCACGCCCATCGGGTCCACGTTCTCGATGGAGCAGACGATGATGCAGTTGTCCGCCTTGTCGCGGACCACCTCCATCTCGAACTCCTTCCAGCCGAGCACGCTCTCCTCGATCAGCACCTGGCGCGCCATCGACGCATCGAGCCCGCGCTCGACGATCTCGAGGAACTCCTCGCGGTTGTAGCCCACGCCGCCGCCGGTGCCGCCCAGCGTGAAGGAGGGCCGGACGATGGCGGGGAGACCGACGTGTTCCAGTGCCGCCACCGCCTCCTCGCGGTTGTGGGCGAGACGCGACTTGGGCGTGGCGAGGCCGATGCGGTCCATGGCCTCGCGGAACAGCTGGCGGTCCTCGGCCTTGGCGATGGCCTCGGCCTTGGCGCCGATCATCTCCACGCCGTACTCATCGAGCACGCCCTCGTTGGCGAGGCTCAAGGCGACGTTGAGCGCGGTCTGCCCGCCCATGGTCGGCAGCAGCGCGTCGGGGCGCTCCTTGGCGATGATCTTGGCGACGAACTCCGGCGTCACCGGCTCGATGTAGGTGGCGTCCGCCAGCTCCGGATCCGTCATGATGGTGGCGGGATTGGAGTTGACGAGGACGATGCGGTAGCCCTCGGCGCGGAGCGCCTTGCAGGCCTGGGTTCCGGAATAGTCGAACTCGCAGGCCTGGCCGATCACGATCGGCCCCGCACCGATGATGAGGATGGAGTCGATGTCCGCGCGCTTCGGCATGAGCCCGCTTCATATGGTAGCGCCGCAGGAAACGCCATAGCAAAGGGGTCAGACCCCTCGCCTCCGTCGTCGCAGCGAATCTCCAACGTCGCGGCGAGGGGTCCGACCCCTCCCACACCCGTCATCCCGGAAGCCGAGCCGCGGCCCGCAGGGCCGAGGGCGAGGCTCTCCGGGACCTCCCGGAGCGAGTCGAGCCTCATCTTCCCGAGGTCCCGGATCGAGGCGCTGCTCGCCTTCGGCTCGCATCGCCTCGTCCGGGATGACGGGTGGTCAGGGGCGCTTCATCTTGCGCATCGCCTCGCAAGGGTCGGCGCGCTCGGCCCTGGGCGTGAAGATCAGGATGTCGGCGGCGGGCTTCCCCTCCGGGTCGCGCGGCACATAGGCCTCCGGATCGGTCTTGCCCTCCTCCACCTCGACCATCATCCAGATTGTCACCAATTTTCCTGGAGAGCGAAGGCGCAAGTGCCAGGGGACCCCACGATCACTTCTGACGTGACCGTTCCCGGCGATCAAGATGGCCTGGGCGGGTGGCGTCGTCATCTTCCACGAGTTCAGGGGGTCACGATACAGCTCAACTGCCGACAGAAGGGCGTCTGCAAGGTGCGCGTCCCGATAGCGCTGTGCGGCCGCCATACCCTCGATCGCGTCTGCCGGCAAAAGGCCGCAATGGCCATCCGCCAACTTCTTATGCAGCGCGTCGCACAGCGGCGCTGGCATCCGTTCATCCAAACGAAGGCGCAGGCGCTCCTCCGGCGGCAGCGACGTCAGGCCGCCGCGGGCGATGCTCCGTACCTGGCCCTTCGGTGGCTCGCCCGCATGGATTGGCAGTTTGGAGGCCAAAACGGCCTCGAACAGCGGCTTGTAGATTTGCGCTGGCGGCCAACCACTCTTGTCCCATTCCAGAAGTGTGAACAATTCATCAGTCGTGCCACCACCGGCCTCGACGAGTGCTTTGAACCGTTCGAGCGCCGGCTGCTGATCAGCCCGGATCTGCTCGAACACGACCGCCGGGAGCCACTCACGCTGCTTTCTCGCGGCCAGTGCAATCAGCCAGGCCCGGAGCTGGTGATGCGTGGGGTTGTCGTGCACCTCTCCGAGCAGGACGATGCCGGGAGGCAGGTGAGGACCATCATCCTTCCCCGGGCGGCTTGCTATCAGCGTTTGGCGCTTCGCATTGTAAGCGCTGCCTGCCAGCGGGTGCTGCTTGCGCACCTCCTCGACCCAGGCGCTCCAATCTCGCTCGCTTGCGCTACCGGTCGTCATGCCGAGGCAAAGAAGGCAGACAACTATCACCCAGCGCATGGGCGCACCCCGCGTATCCGGCCCCGCTGTCGAATCGCGACAACGGGATCGAGCCAAAGTCGAGGGCGGGGATACTACGCCAACTCGCCCGCCGGCGCAGCGAGGAAACCCTGGGCGGAGAACGTCACGATCCTGCGGAAATGCGGCCCCGCATCCGCATACAAACGCGCCAGCAGGCGCCCCGCATCGCCGCTCGACGGCAGCGCATCCATGAAGGTCACCGCCAGCACGCCGCGCCGGCGGACGGTGCGCGGCAGGGCGAGCCAGGTGCGCAGCTCGCTCGCCTTCCAGGCCTGCATCGCCGGCGTGCACCAGATCACGGTGGCGGCGCCGCGGCAGGCCAGAAGCGTGCGCGCCTCGTCCTCCTCGTCGCCGAGGCCGAAGCCTGGCGTATCCACCGCGCGCAGCGTCTTCAGCCGGTCGATCGGCATGCCAACATGCAGGCGGCGGATGTGCGGCGCCGGCGTGCCGTCGATGGCGCTCCACGGCACGGCCACGCGCCTGCGGCCAATGAGCTCGGCGCGCAGCCGCGGCTTGGCGGCGTAGCCGACCACGGTACGATATGCCGTGTGCCGCGTGAAGCTCGTGGGCAGCACAGGCGTGCCCAGGAGCGCGTTGACGAGCGTGGTCTTGCCGCTGTTGAACTCGCCGATCACGACGATGCGGCGCGGACGCTCCTTGGCGCCGGCGTGCAGCGGCGGCTCGACGAGGCCCGCCGCCAGCGGCGGCGCGGTGCGGTCGGCGATGACGAGTGACGCCTGCTCCATCATGTCATGGCCTCTCGCCCTGTGCGGCGTCCAGCACCTCGAGCACCGTCACCAGCTCCTCGAGGGCGGTCGAGCAGGCCTCCTGCCGTCGGGCGCAGGCTTCGCCCCGCGCCGTCTGCTCGACCTCGAAGC
>Ga0209382_10000688_pt1 | contig 55074 bp, 47 predicted proteins | sample SoiMetdeltSBSDD5_FD_187599 | JGI IMG/M metagenome (GOLD analysis project Ga0209382, IMG submission 187599) | Bulk soil microbial communities from a Populus tree surrounding site in Tennessee, USA - Soil MetaG P. deltoides SBSDD5 (SPAdes) (version 2) | ecosystem: Environmental > Terrestrial >...
GCGGCCGAGCAGCACCCACCACAGCACGCCACCGATACCAGCAGGCCATGGGCATGCCCAGCAGCTGGCACATGCGGGTCACGCTCAGCCCGGCGTCGGCGAGGCGCCCCCCCTTGCGCCACACCCGCACCTCCACGTGGGCTTCGCCGAGGGCGCTGGTCAGCTCCTCGACCTGGGCCTGTAGGTCCTGCTCCCGGGTGCTGGGGCCATGGCGGGCGCCGCCGGCCAGCGCCGCGCGGCCGCCGTCCAGGAACTGGTCCCGCCAGGCAGCGATCGAGTCTCCGAGACCCGCTCACGGCGGGCCGCCGCTTTGATCGACACCTCGCCGCGCAGCACCGCCAGCACCACGCGCAGCCTCTCCTCAACCGGCTTGACCGGTGGTCGGCTCATCAGACTCCTTCAGCTCAGGCCAGAGGCCAACTTCGAGCTGTCTCCAGAAGTCTGACGCGGGACAGCGTTCGCCCAAGTGTGGCGCAACGCATGCGGATGCAGATCTGCAATGTCGGCCTCCAAACCCCGGCGCTTCAGCATGGCGTCCACCCCGTCGGCGGCCAGGCGGCGCACCGCGTTCTGGTAGGCCTTGACGGTGTTATCGGCGTACCCGTCAGCCCGCAGCGCCAGCTCCCACGAGACGGTGAGCACGGCGAAGTCCGGATGACACATGTCGAAGTTAATTGGGGACATGGAGCGCTATGCTTCAAGCTCCTGGAGGCACCACGGGTACATCTGCCCTGCTCAGCAGGTCCGCGAGCTGGCCTGGCGTTGGTGACCGCGTCGTCGCTGTGGCAGTTGTTCATCAGGACGTGGACCTCGCGGGCGGACTCCGCCAGGTGGTCGACCCGGGGGACCCACTCGGCCAGCTCCTTCTCGGCGTAGAGGTAGCGGAAGCGTTCGGCGACGGTCTTCCTCTCCCAGGCTTCGGGGTCGCGGCCGTGGAAGCGGACCACCGAGAGGGCGGGGGAGGTGGCTTCGGCGACGGGGGGGAGCGAGGAGCGGAAGCCCTGGGGCATGTCGACGCAGACCAGGGGGAGGTCGAGGTCGCGCAGCAGGCCGAGGGTCCGGTCGCGGTCGATGGCCATCCAGGCGGCGTTGCGGAACTCGACGCAGACCTGGTAGCCGGGTAGGCGGCCGCGGATGGCGCTGAGCTCCTCGCGGCTGGAGCGGCGCGGGGTGAACCACTCGGGGTACTGGAACAGGACGGCGCCGAGCTTGCCGGCCGAGTCGAGGGGGAGGAGGGCGTCGCGGAAGCGGCGCCAGACCTCGGCCTGGCCGTCGACCGACAGGTGGGAGACGTAGAAGCGCTGCTTGTCGCGGTGCTCGGGGGCGACCTCGTCCAGCAGGTCCTCGGGGAGGGCCTTGCGGCGGGTGGGGTGGCCGGTGAGGAGGCTGAACGCCTTGATGTTGAAGACGAAATCGGGCGGGGTGCGGTCGACCCACAGGCCGGCCTGCTCCTCGCGGGGGAGGTAGTAGTAGGTGGCGTCGACCTCGACGATGGGGAACTGGGTGGCGTAGAAGCGCAGCCGCGACTCGGCGTCGTTGGCGCCCTTCGGGTACCAGCCGGACCTGAGCAGGGTCGGGTCGGTCCAGGAGGCGGTCCCGACCCGCACCGCACCCTTGGCCTGGCCGGTGTCCCGCTGCTTCGCCATGCGCGGCAGCATAGCGGGTGCTACCGTCGGCCGGAGTGAACGTGCGCGTCTGCCCCCGCTGCCAGACGCCGGCGCAGGCCGGCGGCAAGGTCTGCGAACGTTGCGAGCAGCCGCTGGAGGGCCCGGCCCACGCGCTGCGCTACAACCCGGCCGGGCTGCCCACCCCCAGTCCCGTCCAGGGCCATGCCACCGTGCTGGTCGGGGTCGTGGCCGCGGTCGTCCTGCTGGCCGTCGGGGCCTGGTTCGCGTTCCGTAGCGTGGGGCCGTTCCGGGCCGAGGTGGTCCGCCAGGGCGTGAGCGCCGACGGCTCGGCCGTCGAGGTCGAGCTGCGGGTCTTCAACGACGGCGAGCGTCAGGGCCGGGCCCGCTGCCGCATCACCGGGCTGGGCCCGGACGGGCGGGTGCGGAGCTCGGAGGTCAAGCTCAGCCCGACCGTGCCCGGGAACGGCAGCGTGCTGTTCGGGCTGCGCGGGGAGGGCCTCGGCGACGCCCACGACCTCCGCTCCAGCTGTGCTTGACTAGCCGGGTGACAGGCCGAGCGCGCGCACCCCGGGAGGCACCACCATGACCGAGCGGGCCCTGGAGACGGCGGCCGCCCACGCGACCCAGTTCCTGCGCGGGCTGCCCGAGCGGGCGGTGGCGGCCAGGGCGGGGGCCGAGGAGCTGCGGACCCGCCTGGGCGGGCCGCTGCCCGAGCACCCCAGCGACCCGGCCGAGGTGGTCGCCCAGCTGGCCAAGCTGGCCGACGACGGGCTGGTCGCCACGGCCGGGCCCCGCTACTTCGGGTTCGTGGTCGGCGGCAGCCTGCCCGCCGCCCTGGCCGCCGACTGGCTGGCCACCGCCTGGGACCAGAACGCCGGCCTGTTCGTGCTCGGCCCGGCCGCGGCCACCGTCGAGGACGTGGCCGCCGGCTGGCTCACCGAGCTGCTCGGGCTGCCGGCCACGGCCACCTGCGGGTTCGTCACCGGCGGGCTGGGGGCCAACTTCGGCGGCCTGGCCGCGGCCCGCAACCACGTGCTGGCCCGGGCCGGCTGGGACGTGGAGCGCGACGGGCTGGTCGGGGCGCCGCCGGTCGAGGTCGTGGTCGGGGCCGAGCGGCACGTCACCATCGACGTCGCCCTGCGCTACCTGGGGCTGGGGAGCGGCCGGGTGCGGGTCGTGCCCGCCGACGACCAGGGCCGCATGGAGGCCGCCGCCCTGCCCGAGGTGCTGGCCGCCCTGAAGGGGCCGACGATCGTGTGCGCCCAGGCCGGCAACGTCAACAGCGGGGCCTTCGACCCGCTGCCGGCGATCTGCGCCGCCGGCCACGACCACGGCGCCTGGGTGCACGTGGACGGCGCCTTCGGGCTGTGGGCGGGGGCCAGCCCGGCCCTGCGCCACCTGGTCGCCGGGGTCGAGCAGGCCGACTCGGTGGCCACCGACGCCCACAAGTGGCTCAACGTCCCCTACGACAGCGGCCTCGTCTTCGTCGCCCACCCCCAGGCCCACCTGGCCGCCTTCGCCAAGGTGGCCAGCTACCTGACGCCGGCCCAGGGCGGCGAGCGCGACCCCGACGGCTTCGTGCCCGAGGCCTCCCGGCGGGCCCGGGGGTTCCCGGTGTGGGCGGCGCTGCGGTCGCTCGGCCGCTCCGGCGTGGCCGAGCTGGTGGAGCGCTGCTGCGGCCACGCCCGCCGCTTCGCCGACGCCCTGGCCGCGGCCGACGGGGTCGAGGTCCTCAACGAGGTCGTCCTCAACCAGGTGCTGGTCCGCTTCCCCGACCCCGGCGGCGACCACGGCGGCCGCACCCGCGAGGTCATCCGCCGCGTCCAGGCCGGCGGCACCCTGTGGCTGGGCGGCACCACCTGGCACGGCATGGCCGCCATGCGCATCTCGGTGTCGAACTGGTCCACGACCGACGCCGACGTCGACCGCTCGGTGACGGCGATCCTGCAGGCGACCGAGGAGGTCGATGGCTGACGGCGTCCATCACTCGACAGCCCGCAACCCCGGGAACCGGTTCGCCCTCCGGCCCGTCCAAGGCCACGTCGGGAACCGGACCGGAGGGGTGCGCGATGACGAGGATGCGACGCCGAAGCATGCTGCTGGCCGCCGTGGCGGCCGCCGCCCTGCTGGGGGCCCAGCCGGCCCTGGCCTGCGGGGGCCTGGTCGGGCCGGGGGGCACGGTGCAGCTGGCCCGCACCACCACCCTGGCCGGCTGGCACGACGGCGTCGAGCACTACCTGACCTCGTTCACCTACGCCGGCGGGGGAGCCAGGTTCGGCACGATCGTGCCCCTGCCCGGCATCCCCTCCGACGTCCGCAAGGGCGGCGAGTGGACCCTGCAGCGGCTGGTCCGCGAGACCCAGCCGCAGCCGGAATTCCTGCGCTCGGACGCCGTCGCCGCGGTGGCCGCCCCGGCCCAGGAGCTGCTCAAGACCAGGGTCGACGCCCTCGACATCACCGTGCTGCGCGGGGGCGGCCGGGCGGTGGGCGACTGGGCCCGCGCCCACGGTTTCGGGCTGTCGGTCGACGCCCCCGAGGTGCTCGACTTCTACGCCGCCCGCAGCCCGATCTTCCTGGCGGCCAGCTTCGACGCCCGCCGGGCCGACGCCCGCGGCCAGCGCCTGGGCGACGGCACGCCGATCCACCTGACCATCCCCACCGCCGACCCGTGGGTGCCGCTGCGCATCCTCGGCCTCGGCCATCAGCCCACCGACCCCGTCCAGGCCGACGTCTACCTGCTCACCGACCGGCGCCCGGCGCTGCTCCCGGCCCCGGTGGGCGATGGCCGGCACGGGGTCGCGCTGGAGCGCAGCCAGCCGGCCTCGGCCCAGCTCCTGGCCGACCTCCGAGCCGACAAGGGCATGGGCTGGCTGCCGGCCTCGGGCATGTGGCTCAGCTACCTGCGGATCGACACCACGACCCGGGAGCTGACCCACGACCTGGCCGTCGACGCCAGCGGCCGCGCCAGCCCCTCCCCGGTGGCCGCCGGCCTGACCGTCCCGGCCGACGCCGGCGCGCCGGCCCCGGCCCCCGCGCCGGCCGGCCCGCTGGGGGCGTGGCGGTGGCCGGCCGTGGCGCTGGCCGTCACCGCCGCCCTGGCCGGGCTCGTCCTGGCCAGGCGGGGTCGCTCGGCCCTGCGCTGACCGGCCCGGCACGAGGACACTCCCGTCATGCGCTGGGCGGCCCCGGCCGCGCCTCGATGGACACGGCCCGTACAGTAGTCGGGTCGTGACCAAGAACCGCCTGGAGGCCTTCAGCGACGGCGTGTTCGCCATCGCCATCACGCTGCTGGTCATCGAGCTCCACGCTCCCGTCCTCGAACCCGGCGAGACGCTGGCCCACGGCCTGTGGCTGGAGTGGCCCAGCTACGTCGCCTACCTGGTCAGCTTCCTGACCATCGGGGTCATCTGGCTCAACCATCACCGCGTCTTCACCCAGGTCGTCCAGGTGGACGGCCCGCTGCTGGTGCTGAACCTGAACCTGCTGCTGTGGACGGCGCTGATCCCGTTCCCCACCGCCGTGGTGGCCGACTACCTGGGCCAGGGCGGCGAGCAGGCCAAGACCGCGGTCGCGGTCTACAGCGCGGTGTTCGTCCTGGTGGGCGTGTCGTTCGACGGGCTGTTCGTCTGGATCACCCGCGACGACCGGCTGCTCGACCGGCTCCCGCCGCCGGAGGTCGTCCGGGCCGCCCGGCTGCGCTTCACCGTCGGCCTGGCCGTCTACCTGGTCGCCTTCGCCCTGGCCTTCGTGTGGCCGCCGCTGTCCCTGGTCCTGCACGCGGCCATGGCCCTCTACTACGCCTTCGACCAGGCCTCGGTGCCGGCCGACCGCCCGGCCTGAGGGAACCGGCGCCGGGGTGGCCGCGTCCAAGCTGGCGACCGTCCCTCGACCCGGGAGGCCGCATGCGCCCACGTCCCTGGCAGCTCGCCGTCGTCGCGGTCGCCTGCGTGGCCGCCCCGCTGGTCGCCGCCCGCGCGACCGGGGTCGGGCGGGCCGGCGACGGGCCCGACCGCACGGTGGTGGTGACCATGCACCACTCCCGGTTCGAGCCGGCCAGCATCCGAGTCGACCCCGGCCAGCGGGTACGGTTCGTGCTGCGCAACACCGACCCCATCGACCACGAGTTCATCCTCGGCGACGCCGCCGTCCAGCGCCGCCACGAGCAGGGCCGGCAACGCCACCACCACGGCGACGTCCCCGGCGAGCGGTCGGTGCCGGCCGGCCAGGAGGCGGCCACCATCTACCGCTTCCCGACCCGCCTGGACGGCCAGGTGCTGGAGTTCGCCTGCCACCTGCCCGGCCACTACGCTTACGGCATGCACGGGACGGTCCGGGTCGGCGCAAGGGCCTGAGGTGGCCAGGCCGGCAGAGGTGTGGGCGGCCGGCGACGCCTACGAGCCCTACGTGGGCCGCTGGAGCCGGCTGGTGGCCCGCGAGTTCGTGGCCTGGCTGGGGGTGGCCGGCGGCGCCGCCTGGCTGGACGTGGGCTGCGGCACCGGGGCGCTCAGCCAGACGGTCCTGGAGGCGGCCGACCCGGCCGCGGTGGTCGCCGTCGACCCGTCGCTCGGCTTCCTGGCCAACGCCCGGGCGCGGCTCGGTGGCCCGGTCCGGCTGGCCGCGGCCGACGCCCGCCGGCTGCCGGTGGCCGACGCCCGCGTCGACGCCGCCGTCAGCGGGCTGGTGGTGAACTTCGTGCCCGACCCGGCCGCGGCGGTGGCCGAGATGGCCCGGGTGACCCGGCCCGGCGGCCGGGTGGCGGCGTATGTGTGGGACTACGCCGGCCGGATGGAGCTGATCCGCCGCTTCTGGGACGCGGCCGTGGCCCTCGATCCGGCCGCGGGCGAGCTGGACGAGGGCCGCCGCTTCGGGCTCTGCCGGCCCGAGCCGCTGGCCCGCCTGTTCCGGGACGCGGGCCTGGTCGAGGTGGCCGGGCGCGCGATCGAGGTGCCGACCAGGTTCCGGGACTTCGACGACTACTGGACGCCGTTCCTGGGCGGCCAGGGGCCGGCCCCCGGCTATGCCCTGGCCCTGGACGAGGGGCGGCGGGCGGCGCTGCGCGAGGCGCTGCGGGCCCGGCTGCCGGTGGCCGCCGACGGCTCGATCCCGCTGGTGGCCAGGGCGTGGGCGGTCGCCGGGACCCGGGCCGGGGTGCCCGCGCCGGTCAGCGGCGGCTGACCTGGAGGCGGCCGTCGCCGTCGACCGACAGCGAGCGGCGGCCGGCCAGCAGCTCCAGCAGCTCGCCCCCGACCAGGTCGCGGCGCCAGCCCTGGAGGGTGCGGACCGGCGGCTCGGGCTGGCCGCGGCGGACCGCGGCCACCACCTGGGCCAGGTCGTAGCGGGCCGCGACCAGCTCGTAGGCCAGGCCGGCGTCCAGCGCCCTGGCCCGGACCAGGGCCTCCGACAGGGCGATGGCGGGCACGTCGGCCGGGTTGGAGTCGGGCCGCTCGACCACCTCGACCGGCAGCGGCTCGGCGTCCTGCCCGCGGGCCACCGCGGCCAGGATGGCGTCGGCGCGCCGGCGCACGGTCGAGGGCTGGAGCCCGCGGATGCGCTCCAGATCCGAGGCGGCCGCCGGGCGCCGCTTGGCCACCTCCATCAGCGGGGTGTCGCCCAGCACCTGGGAGACCGGGCGGTCCTCGGCGGCCGCGGTCTGCTCCCGCCAGGCCGCCAGCTCGCGGGCCACCGCCCGGGCCCGCGGGTTGAGCTGGCCGATCCGGGGCAGGCGCTGCCAGGCCAGCCAGGGGTCGCGCTCGTCGCTGGCCTCCTCCAGGCGCCGGCACTCCTCCCGCGCCCACTGCAGCCGGCCGGTGGCGGCCAGCCGCTCCTGGAGGGCGTCGGCCAGCCGCAGCAGGTGGGCGACGTCGTCGCGAGCGTAGGCGAGCTGCTCGGGGCTGAGCGGCCGGTCGTCCCAGCGGGTGAAGCTGGCCGACTTGGCCAGGCGCAGGCCGAGGACGTCGTTGAGCAGGCTGCCGTAGCCGGTCTGGGCGCCGAACCCGGCGAACCCGGCCGCGACCTGGGTGTCGAACACCCCCCGGACCTCGGTCCGCCAGACCCGCCGCAGCAGGGCCACGTCCTGGCGCCCGGCGTGCAGCACCACCTCGACCGCCGGGTCGGCCAGGACCTCGGCCAGCGGGGTCGGGTCCAGCCCGCGGTCCAGCGGGTCGACCAGCTCGACCCGCGGCCGCTCCCCGTCCCCGCCCCCGGGCACGACCACGCCGACCAGGCACAGCAGGGCCCGGTAGCGGCCCTCGGACATGAACTCGGTGTCGACGCCCAGCCGCCCCGCGGCCCGTGCCACCTCGGCCAGCCCCCCCAGGTCCACGCGGGCGTCCAGGCTCAGCCGAGCTGCCACGTGTCCCCACCGTGCAGCAGCTTGGCCAGGTCGCCGCGGCCCTGGCGGGCCGTGGCCGCCTCCAGCTGCCCGGACATGAGCTCGTCGTACACGGGCCGCTCGACGTCGCGGAACACCCCGATCGGGGTCGGCCCGTCGGCGCCGTGCGACAGCCGGCAGAGCATGAAGGCCAGGCTCGGCTCCTCGCGGTGCTCGTCGTGGACCAGCAGCGCGTCCTCGCCGACGTCGGCCACCTCGACCAGCGCGACCCGGCCGTCGCCGGTCAGCCGGACCCCGCGCTCGCCGTCGGCGCCGAAGCGGATCGGCTTGCCGTGCTCCAGCCGGATCTGGTTGTCGTCCCTGGTCTCCGGCTCCTTCAACAGGTCGAAGGCGCCGTCGTTGAAGATGTTGCAGTTCTGGTAGATCTCCACGAAGGCGGTGCCCCTGTGCGCGGCCGCCTTGCGCAGCACCTCGGTCAGATGGGCCCGGTCGGAGTCGATCGAGCGGGCCACGAAGGTCGCCTCGGCCCCCAGGGCCACGCTGACCGGGTTGAACGGGTGGTCCAGCGACCCCATCGGGGTCGACTTGGTGATCTTGCCCAGCTCGCTGGTGGGGGAGTACTGGCCCTTGGTGAGCCCGTAGATCTGGTTGTTGAACAGCAGGATCTTGAGGTTCACGTTGCGGCGCAGGGCGTGGATCAGGTGGTTGCCACCGATCGACAGGGCGTCCCCGTCGCCGGTGATCACCCAGACCGACAGGTCGGGGCGGGTCACCGACAGGCCGGTGGCGATCGCCGGGGCCCGGCCGTGGATCGAGTGCATCCCGTAGGTGTTCATGTAGTAGGGGAAGCGCGAGGAGCAGCCGATGCCCGAGATGAACACGATCCGCTCCCTGGGGATCCCCAGCTGGGGCATGAAGCCCTGCACGGCCGAGAGGATCGCGTAGTCCCCGCAGCCGGGGCACCAGCGGACCTCCTGGTCGCTCTTGAAGTCCTTGGCGGTGAGCTTCACGGGGGCGCCGTTGCCGTGCCCGTTGCCCAGACTCACTTGTGCGCTCCTTCGTCCAGCAGCCCGATGATGGCGTCGGCCAGCTCCTCGGCCTTGAACGGCAGCCCCCGGACCCTGTTGTAGCCGATGGCGTCGACCAGGTAGCGGGCGCGGACCAGCATGCGCAGCTGGCCCAGGTTCATCTCGGGGATCAGGACCTTGTCGTAGGCGGCCAGCACCTCGCCGAGGTTGGCCGGGAAGGGGTTGAGGTGGCGCAGGTGGGCCACGGACACCCGCGCCCCCGAGGCCCGGACCCGCCGCACCGCGGCCCCGATGGGCCCATAGGTCGAGCCCCAGCCGAGCACCAGCTGCCGCGACCCGTCCTGGTGGTCGACCTCCAGCGGCGCGATGTCGGCGGCGATCCCGGCCACCTTGGCCGCCCGCAGGTGGACCATGCGGTCGTGGTTCTCGGGGTCGTAGCTGATGTTGCCGGTCCCGTCGGCCTTCTCCAGGCCGCCGATGCGGTGCTCCAGCCCGGGCGTGCCCGGGACCGCCCACGGCCGGGCCAGGGTGGTCTCATCCCGCAGGTACGGCCAGAAGTCGCCCTCGTGGTTGGGCTCGGTGGCGGACGGCACGCTGATGTCGGGCAGGGCGTCCACGTCGGGCAGCAGCCACGGCTCCGACCCGTTGGCCAGGTAGCCGTCGGACAGCAGCACCACCGGGGTCCGGTACTTGAGGGCGATCCGGGCCGCCTCGACCGCGGCGTGGAAGCAGTCCGAGGGCGTGCAGGGCGCCACCACCGGCACCGGGGCCTCGCCGTTGCGGCCGTACAGCACCTGGAGCAGGTCGGCCTGCTCGGTCTTGGTCGGCATCCCGGTCGAGGGCCCGCTGCGCTGGATGTCGATCACCAGCAGGGGCAGCTCCAGGGAGACGGCCAGGCCGATGGTCTCGGCCTTGAGGGCGATCCCGGGCCCGCTGGAGGTGGTCACACCAAGCGACCCCCCGAAGGCCGCGCCGAGGGCGGCCCCGACCCCGGCGATCTCGTCCTCGGCCTGGAAGGTCCGGACCCCGAACGCCTTGTGCTTGGACAGCTCGTGCAGGATGTCGGAGGCCGGGGTGATCGGGTAGGCGCCGAGGAACAGCGGCCGCCCCGACAGCTGGCTGGCCGCGACCAGCCCGTAGGCCAGGGCCAGGTTCCCGGAGATGTTGCGGTAGGTCCCGGGGCGCAGCCTGGCCGGCTTGACCTCGTAGGAGACGGCGAAGGCCTCGGTCGTCTCGCCGAAGTTCCAGCCGGCCTTGAAGGCGGTCACGTTGGCCCGGGCGATCAGCGGGCGGGCGGCGAACTTCTTCTCCAGGAAGGCCACGGTGGCCTCGGTCGGCCGGTGGTACAGCCAGGACATGAGCCCGAGGGCGAACATGTTCTTGGCCCGCTCGGCCTCCTTCTTGGAGATGTCGAACTCCTTCAGCGCCTCCAGGGTCATGGAGGTCAGCGCCACCTCGTGGACCTGGTAGTCGGCCAGGGTCCCGTCCTGCAGCGGGTTGGAGGCGTACCCGGCCTTGTCGAGGTTGCGGGCGGTGAAGGAGTCGGTGTTGACAATCAGGCTGGCCCCCTTGGGCAGGTCGCCAAGGTTGGCCCTGAGCGCCGCCGGGTTCATGGCCACCAGCACGTCGGGGGCGTCGCCGGGGGTGAGGATGTCGTGGTCGGCGAAGTGCAGCTGGAACCCGGACACCCCGGGGATCGACCCGGCGGGGGCGCGGATCTCGGCCGGGAAGTCGGGCAGCGTCGACAGGTCGTTGCCGAACGCCGCCGTCTCGCTGGTGAAACGGTCTCCGGTGAGCTGCATGCCGTCACCGGAATCGCCGGCGAAGCGAATCGTGACGCGATCCAGCACCTGGACCGGCTTGGTCATCGTTGATTCCCTCGATTCGAAACGGACGGGTCACCTGCACCCGGTCGCCGCCAGCTCGAGGCCGCCCGGGGCGCAGCGCACCCCACCCCCCCGGGGGGCAGGGGGCCGGCAACCGGCCCTCCCAGCATATACCGATCCGTTTGAGAAGCTCTGGAAGCCGCACGGCCCCGAGTGGCGCGATCGCCGGGCGCCGGTCACCATGCCGGGAGCCCGTGCCACCCGACCCGACCCCAGAGGTGAGCTCCGTGACCGACCGGCCAGCCGACGACGCCGTGCCCAGCGCCCGCCTGCTGGTGGCCTATGTGTCCGAGGACGACGAGCTCGACCACGTCCGCGACGCCGCCGTGGCGATCGGCCGCCGCGGCGGGTCCAAGGTGATCCTCTACGACCGCGACTCGGCCTCGGCCTTCAGCGACCCCATGCCCAACCAGTGGGCCTCCCAGGCCGAGGGCGCCCAGTTCGGCGACCCCCTGTCCGACCAGGAGCTGGTCAAGCTGGGCCGGGAGCCGTTCGCCCGCAAGGTGGCCGCGGCCCGCGAGGCCGGCGTCGACGCCTGGGGCTGGCTGGCCTCCGACCACGGCACCGACGCCATGGTCGGCTACGCCCGCGACCACGGCGCCGACCTGATCCTGCTCCCGGCCGACCTGGAGGACCCGGGGCTGGGCGAGCGCCTGAAGGGCGAGACCGTGGACAAGGCGGTCGAGGAGGTCGAGGAGACGCCCACCGCCCTGGCCGTGGTCCTGGTCGCCCCCGACGGCTCCACCGAGCTGGCCGCCGGCCGCCTGTAGCTCGCGACCGGGCTAGGACACCCTAGAGGATCAGGGCCAGCTGGCGGTCCAGGGCGGGCCGGGTGAGCTCGCCGAGCTGGTGGGAGGCGAGGGTGCCGTCAGGACGGACGAAGTAGGTGTGGGGGAGGCCGACCGCGCCCCAGCGGCCGGCGGTGGTGGCGGCCGGGTCGAGGCCGACCGGCCAGGTGGCGCCGTAGGCGCCGACGAAGTCGCGGGCGGCGGCCGGGCGGTCGCCGGTGAGGACGCCGACCACGGCCAGGCCGTCGGCGCGGTGGCCGGCGGCGGCCTGGCGCAGGAGGGGGAACTCGCGGACGCAGGGCTCGCACCAGGTGGCCCAGAAGTTGACCACCACCGGGCGGCCGCGCAGGGCGGCCAGGTCGACCGGGCGGCCGTCCAGGCCCGGGAGGCGCAGGGCCGGGGCCGGGGTGCCGGGCGGGTAGGCCCTGGCCGCGGTCGGGACCGAGGACGGCGGCGGCGCCAGCCGGGTCGCCGGCTGGACCCGGCCGAGCAGGACCGCCCCCGCCGGCAGGACCACCGCCACCACCACCAGCACGACCAGGACCAGCCGGCGCCCGGAGCGGATGCCGCCTCTGGGGGCGGGCCGGGGGGCCTGGTCGGGTGGGGCGGAGGCGGCCACGGCGGGCCCTAGAGGTAATCCCGGTGATAGGTGATGCCGGCGGGGCCGATCTGGAGGACGGTGGCGCCGGGCTGGTCGGTGACGCGGCGGTTGCCGTAGCGGAACGACCAGGTCCACTCGACGATGGCGCTGTCGCCGTCGACCCCCAGGTGCTGGACGTCGACCTTGAGGTTGCGGTGGCCCTTGAGGAGGTCGTTGAGGTAGGCGCGGATCGCCTCGCGGCCCTCGTGCGGCGGGTTGGCCGGCTCGTAGTAGACGGCGTCGGGGGCGTAGGCGGCGGCCGCCCAGTCCGGGTCGCCGACCTCCATGGCCTCGCGGAGCTGCTCGAAGTAGTTGGCCGGGCCGATCGGCCCGGTGTCGACCTCCGGGACCTCGGGGTGGACGGCCAGGCCGTGCTCGGCCCCGGTGGGGCCGCCGTGGGGGGCCAGGCGGGCCCGCTGGTCCACGGCCACGTTGCGGTACCAGATGACGGTGGCCCCGAGGAACAGGGCCACCCCCAGCCCGATGCCCCAGGGCCCGAGGGCGGCGATCTGCTTGCGCAGGATGAACCCGCCGAGCAGGAAGGTCGCGGCCAGCGAGTAGACCACCGGGGCCCAGGTGGGGGCCATGTGGTGGATGTTGCCCTGCTCGTCGGCGGCGCCGCGCCGCTGGTCGGCCGAGCCGGGCAGCCCGGTGTCGGGCACCGGCACCCGGCGCCGGTTGGCCGGGCTGGCCACCCACAGCATGATGCCGATGTACAGGCAGGCGCCGAAGAAGGCGCCCAGCAGCCCGACCCCGGCCAGCTCGGGATGGTCGTTGGTCAGGTAGTAGATGGCCCCGGCCGTCAGCCCGAACAGGCCCATGGCCATGAACAGCCGGCTGGCGATGATCACCCTGGCGTCCCCTCTTGGGTCATCGGAGCAGGTAGATGGTGCTGAACAGGCCGATCCAGACCACGTCGACGAAGTGCCAGTAGTAGGAGGCCATCTCGACGGTGTCGTGGTGGCGGGCGGTGAACTGGCCCGAGCGGGCCCGCAACAGCACGATCAGGATGAAGGCGGCCCCGCCGGCCACGTGGGCGCCGTGGAAGCCGGTCAGGGTGAAGAAGGTCGAGCCGAACACGCCGCTGGACAGCGTCATGCCCTCCCGGATCAGGTTGGCGTACTCCAGCCCCTGCCCGACCAGGAAGCAGAGCCCCAGCAGCAGGCTGAGGGCCAGCCACAGCATCAGCCGGCGCGAGTCGTTCCTGCGGATCGCCCAGACCCCGAACTGCATGGTCACGCTGGAGGTGACCAGGATGGTGGTCAGGATGGCCGCATACCAGGTGGCCAGGTGTGGGGTGTCCGGCGGTGGCCACCGGGGGGCGGCGCTGCGGATGGTGAAGTAGGCGCCGAACAGGCCGCCGAAGAACATGACCTCGGAGGCGATGAACAGCACCATGCCCAGCAGCGAGGAGCTCATGCCGCCCGGCTTGTGGTGCTCCTCGGCGGGCCGCTCCTCCAGGGAGGCGGTGTCTACGACGGCCATCAGCGGGCTCCTGTGGTGGTGGCGTCGGGATGGACGGTGAGCTCGTCGGCGTGGCGCAGATCGAACAGGGGCCGCTCGGAGTGGATCTCGGGCAGGCTGTCGAAGTTGTGCGCCGGCGGCGGGGAGGAGGTGTACCACTCCAGGGTGTTGGCTTCCCACGGGTTCTCGGGGTCGCGGTCCTTGCGGCGCAGGGTCATGACCACATTCGCCAGGAACGGCGCCGTGGACAGGGCGATCAGCAGGGCGCCGGCGGTCTGGAGCTGGTTGAGCCCGACCCAGTCCTTCAGGGGCGCGTAGTCCTGGATGCGCCGGGGCATGCCCAGCAGCCCCAGGATGTGCATGGGAAAGAAGGTCAGGTTGAACCCGATGAACTGCAGCCAGAAGTGGAGCTTGCCCAGGCCCTCCTTGAGCTTCCTGCCGCTGAACTTCGGGAACCAGTAGTAGAAGCCGGCGTAGACGGCGAACACGCTGCCGCCGAACAGCACGTAGTGGATGTGGGCGACCACCCAGTAGGTCTCGGTGAGGGCGAAGTCGACCGGCGGCGAGGCCAGGAACACGCCGTCGATGCCGCCGATCAGGAACATGGTCAGGAACCCGATGGCGAACAGCATCGCCGTCGGGAAGCTGATCTGGCCCCTGACCAGGGTGGCGATCCAGTTGAAGAACTTGACCCCGGTGGGCACCGCGATCAGGAAGGTCATGATGGAGAAGAACGGCAGCAGCACCTGGCCGGTGACGAACATGTGGTGGGCCCAGACGCTGAAGCCGAGGGCGCCGATGGCGGCGGTGGCGAACACGAACGCCTTGTAGCCGAACAGCGGCTTGCGCGAGAACACCGGCAGCACGTCCGAGATGATGCCCATGCCGGGCAGGACCATCACGTACACCGCCGGGTGCGAGTAGAACCAGAACACGTTCTGCCAGAGCACGGCGATGCCGCCGTTGGCCGGGTTGAAGAACGACCCGCCCAGGTTGCGGTCGATCAGCAGCATCACCAGGGCGCTGGTGAACACCGGGGTGGCCAGCAGCACCAGCAGCGAGGTGACCAGCATGGTCCAGGTGAACAGGGGCATCCGGAACATGGTCATGCCCGGGGCCCGCATGTTGAAGATGGTGGTGATGAAGTTGACCCCGCCCAGGATGGAGGACGTCCCGACCAGCAGCAGGGCCACGATCCACAGGTCGATGCCGATCGAGTTGCCCTGGGCCCCGATCCCCTCCGACAGCGGCGCGTACTGGGTCCAGCCGGCGTCGGCCGGGCCGCCCAGCAGGTAGCTCGAGTACAGCGTGATCCCGGCCAGGGGCAGCATCCAGAACGACAGCGCGTTGACCCTCGGGAAGGCCATGTCGAGGGCGCCGATCTGCAGCGGCACGATGTAGTTCCCGAACCCGGCCAGGATCGGGATGATGAACAGGAAGATCATCGTGGTGCCGTGCATGGTGAACAGCTGGTTGTAGCGCTCCTCACCGAAGAACTGGGTGCCCGGCTCGGCCAGCTCGGCCCGGATGAAGACGGCCAGGAGCCCGGCCACCCCGAACCAGAAGTACGAGTTGACCAGGTACATGATCCCGATCTTCTTGTGGTCGGTGGTGGTCAGCCAGACCGCGATCGGGTGGCGACGCGGGCCGATGCCGTGTGCCTGGTCGGCGGCGGCCTCAGGCCTTGCTTCCGTGATCGCCATCTGTGGGGCTCCTTAGCGTGACCGTACGACGAGCTTGCCCTGCATGGCGCCCGGGTGGACCTCGCAGTGGAAGAAGTAGCTGTCGGCCTTGAGGGCGGGCAGCCGGTAGGTGACCGTCCTGGGGCCGGGGAACGGCGCGGTCTCACCGGGCGGGAGGATCCGGGGGGCGTCGGCGTCCTTGCCCCGGAAGAAGACGACGTTGTGGGGCACGGCCTCCTGGTTGTCGAAGGTGATCTGGAACGGCCGGTCCACGGGGCCGGCCAGGCAGTCCTTGTTGAAGGCGATGTCCTTGGCCGCGATGGCCCGCGGGTTGGGGTCGGCCGGGCAGCCGCTGGCCGCCTGCTTCTTGGCGCCGGCCAGCCAGGCCTCGAACTGGGGCCGGCTGACGGCGCGGACGGTGAAGCGCATCGCCTGGTGGGCCAGCCCGCAGTACTCGGTGCACTGGCCGCCGAAGTCGCCCGGCTTGGTGATGGTCAGGTCGAAGGTGTTGAGGTGGCCGGGGAAGGCGTCGCGCTTGAACAGGAACTCACGCACGTAGAAGGAGTGGATGACGTCCTGGGCCTCGGTGGTGAACCGGATCGGCTCGCCCACCGGCAGGACCATGACCGGGGGCTTGGAGATGGTGCCCTTGATGGTCAGGTCCTCGGGCGGCTGGTCGGCCGGCAGCGGCACCCGCTCGCCCTGGTAGGTGAACTGCCACTGCCACTGGAAGCCGACGACGTTCACCGTCACCCTTGGGTTGTCGGCCCGGGCCTGGACCTTGCTCAGGACCCCCCAGCCCAGGACGAACAGGGCGGCCACGATCAGCAGCGGCACCACCGTCCAGACCACCTCGAGCAGGTTGTTGCCGTGGAACTGGGGCGGGAGCATGTCGCCGCGGCGCCGGTAGCGGATCACGGCGAACACGATCGCCGCCTCGACCAGCACGAAGACGATCGCGGCGGCCACGAACAGGATGTTGTAGAGCCCCTGGATGTCGCGGCCCTGCTCGGTGACCGGGGTGAGCGAGCCGCACCCTGCCAGCACCAGCACCGCGAGAAGGAGGATGCCGATCAACCTTGCGCGTCGCATCTTCCTCCGGTCGCCTCGCTTCCTGGGTGGTCGGGGCCGGAACGACTGTACCTCATGACCCTCCACGGATAACCGCATCCAGGGCCATGGCACAGAACAGCAGGGCCAGGTAGGTGTTGGAGAAGCTGAACAGGCGGATGGCCCGCCGGCCGGTGAGGTCGCGGCGCAGCTCGAGGGCCCGCCAGATGAACGCCCCGCCCAGGGCCACGGCCGCGGCCAGGTACAGCGCCCCCATGCGCCCGGCCGGGTACAGCAGCAGGGTCACGGCGACCAGCAGCACCGTGTAGTAGAGGATCTGGGTCGAGGTCTCCCTGGCCCCCCTGACCACCGGCAGCATCGGCACCCCGGCGGCCGCGTAGTCGTCCTTGTAGCGCAGCGACAGGGCCCAGAAGTGGGGCGGGGTCCAGTAGAAGATGATGGCGAACAGCACCAGCGCCGGCAGGCCGACCCGCCCGGTGACCGCCGCCCAGCCGACCAGCACCGGCACCGCCCCGGCGGCCCCGCCGATCACGATGTTCTGGGTCGAGCGGCGCTTGAGGCCGAGGGTGTAGACGAACACGTAGAACAGGATGGCCGCGGTGGCCAGCGCGGCCGAGAGCAGGTTGACGGTCGCCCACAGCCACACGAACCCGGCCACCCCCAGGACCAGCCCGAAGCGCAGGGCGTCGGCCGGGTCGACCCGGTGGGCGGGCAGGGGCCGGCGGGCCGTGCGGCGCATCAGGGCGTCGATGTCGCGGTCCAGGTAGCAGTTGAGGACGTTGGCGCTGGCGGCCGACAGGGCCCCGCCGAACAGGGTGGCCGCCATCAGCCAGGGCGAGGGCACCCCGCGGGCGGCGATGAACATGGTCGGGACGGTGGTGACCAGCAGCAGCTCGATGATGCGGGGCTTGGTCAGCAGGAAGTAGGCCTTGGCCGACTGCCGGGCCGTGCGGGCCCGGGCCGGCTCGGGCTCGGCCGGGTCGCGCACGCCGGTGCCGGCGAACCGGTCGGCGTGCAGGGCCAGGGCCACCATGGTCCCCCAGAGCAGGGCGCCCACGGTCAGGTGGGGGACGACGGTGAGGGCCGACAGGCGGTTGGCCACATTCGCCATCCCCAGGGCGACCTGGACGGCCACCAGCCCGGCGGCGTAGCCGGCCAGCCTGGTCACCGTGGGGTGGGCCCGCTGGGTGCGCCGGGCCACCACCCAGGTGGCCACGACCAGGGTGGCGACGACCACGGCCAGGACCCGGTGGGCGAGCTGGATGCGGGCCACGCTGGGGCCGAGGTCGGGCCAGACCACGGCCAGCGGGTAGGCCAGCCCGGCCTGGTGGCCGGTGACGGTGGAGCCGACCAGCATCTGGAGGTACAGCAGGCCGGCGCCGGCCCCGACCAGGCGCACGAAGCGCCGGTCCTGGCCGTGGCGGCGGGCGGGGCCGTGGCGGGCCCGGAAGTCGATGAAGATCAGCAGGGCGACCAGGGCCAGGGCGGTGGCCAGGTGCAGGGTGACCGAGTCGGCGCGCAGCTTCCACCAGACCACGAACGCCCCGATCACGGCCTGGGCGAGCACCAGCACCAGGGCGGCGACCGCGGCCCGGCGCACCACCCGCTCCTGGCCGGTCCGCCAGGCGGCCACCACCAGCAGCGCCACCAGCACCACCACCACCGAGGCGACCAGCCGGTGGGAGTGCTCGATCCAGGGGTGCAGCTCGGCCGGGGGGACGAGCCTGCCGAAGCAGCGGGGCCAGTCGGGACAGCCCAGCCCGGAGTCGGTCGCCCGCACCAGGCCCCCGACGCCGATCAGCACGAAGGTCGCCGCGATCGTGACGACCGCGAGCCGCCGGAACGGGGTCAAGTCTCCTCCTGGGCGCCACCGGGCGCCGCCGGGCCGAGGTTGCCGCCCTAGTCTATCGAGCCCTCGGCAACCATGGGCACAGGCGCCCTTGGGGGAAGCTCGCTCCCCCCACATGGACCGGGGACCGCGGTTTGGCCACATACTGGCGCATGACGGATGCCCGGACCAGGGACGGACGGCTGCCGGCCTGGGTCTTCGACCTGCCGGTGGTGGAGCTGCGGGCCGGGTACCGGGCCGCGGTCTACTTCGACCGGTCCCGGCGGATCCTGGCCGCCGAGGGCGACGACACCGAGGTCACCATGCAGGTCTTCCAGCGCTCGGACGCCGTGGTGGCCTGCGGCATCGACGAGGCCCTGTCCGTGCTGGCCCTGGGCGCCGGCTCCTTCGTGGACGCGGCCGCCGCCGACCGGGCGTTCGCGGCCTACCTGACCGCCCGCGACACCGCCCGCCGGGCCCGCCCCAAGGGCGGCGACGCCTGGGTCGAGGCGGTGCGGGCCCAGGTGGAGGCCGAGGGGGCCTTCGACCGGCACTGGCGGCCGGCCGCCCCGGGCCAGCTCCAGGTGGCCGCGCTGCGCGACGGGGACCGGGTCGACGCCTGGGAGCCGGTGATCGAGATCACCGGCCCCTACCGGCTGGTCGCCCATCTGGAGAGCGTCTACCTGGGCGTGCTGGCCCGCCGGTCCCTGGTCGCCAGCAACGTGCGCCGGGTGGTGGACGCGGCCAGGGGCAAGCCGGTGCTGTTCTTCGCCGACCGCTTCGACCACTGGGCGACCCAGGGCGGCGACGGCTACGCCGCCTTCGTGGGCGGCGCCGAGGGGGTGGCCACCGACGCCCAGGCCGCCTGGTGGGGGGAACGCGGCCTCGGCACCATCCCCCACGCCCTGATCGCCACCTTCGGCGGGGACACGGTGGCCGCGGTGGCCGCCTTCGCCCGCCAGTTCCCCGGCGTCCCCCTGATCGCCCTGGTCGACTTCCACAACGACTCGGTGGCGACCTCGCTGGCCTGCGCCCGGGCGTTCGGGGAGCGGCTGTGGGGGGTGCGGCTGGACACCTCGGGGACGATGGTGGACCGCTCGCTGTGGTCGGAGATGGGCGACTTCGTCCCCACCGGGGTCAACCGGCGCCTGGTCGAGAAGGTCCGCCACGCCCTGGACGACGAGGGCTTCACCCACGTGCGGGTGATCGTCTCGGGCGGCTTCAACGCCGAGCGCATCGCCGCCTTCGAGGCCACCGAGGTGCCGGTCGACTCCTACGCCGTCGGCTCCTCGTTGCTCAAGGGCGGCGCCGACTACACCGCCGACGTGGTCCTGCGCGAAGGCCGCCCCTGCGCCAAGGTGGGCCGCGTCCACCGGCCCTCGACCCGGCTCCAGCCGGTCGACCTGGCCGACCACAGCGGCGCCGAGGCCCCGGTCTGAAAGGAGAAGGGCCGCGGTGGCTCCGCGGCCCTTCCCTGGCGTCGTCGTCGAGACGACCGACGCTACCCGCCCCCACGGCGCCTCCCGGGACCCCGCTACGGCCTGCTCCCCCAGAACAGGCCGCCGGAGAAGAAGCGGTCCCGGGACGCGCCGTCCCCATAATCCGGGGGCGGTCTGTACCCGCCCGCGGAGTCTAGTTCTAGGTAACTAGTTATTGCAAGCCCCACCTCGTCAGGTACCGATGGCGGTCCTGAGGCCCTCGCACCCTCGTTCCTCAGGTACCGTGGGGGATGATGGCTCGCACCTATGTGCTGGACACCAACGTGCTCATCGCCGACCCGGAGGCTCCGGGTCGCTTCCAGGAGCACGACGTCGCCATCCCCCTGACCGTGGTCGAGGAGCTGGACAAGCTCAAGACCAGGCCCGACGAGACCGGGGCGTCGGCCAGGCGGGCCATCCGGGCCCTGGAGCGCCTCCGCCAGCAGGGCAACCTCTCGGAGGGGGTCGAGCTGCCGGGCGGCGGCCGGATCTGGGTCGAGGTCGGCCAGGCGGCCCGCATCGACCTGCCCGAGGCCCTGTCGGCGACCTCCGACGACAACCGGATCCTGGCCACCACCGCCAACCTGGCCAAGGAGCTGGCCGGGGAGCGCGAGGTGGTGCTGGTGTCCAAGGACGCCAGCCTGCGCATCAAGGCCGAGGCCCTACGGCTGCTGGCCGAGGAGTACCGCCACGAGCGGGTGGCCATCGAGGAGGGCTACCTGGGCGTGGCCACCTGCGAGCTGCCCGGCGGGCTGGACGGCATCTACGCCGCCCGGGGCGGCGAGGTCCCGGCCGACCAGCCGCTGTGGGCCAACCAGTTCGTGGTCCTGCGCTCGGGCAGCCAGAGCGCGCTCGGCCAGGTCCGGCGCAACGTCGAGGCCGGCGACCCGGTCCAGGTGACCCTGGTCGGGGAGCCGCCGGAGACCTTCGGGGTGCGGGCCCGCTCCAAGGAGCAGCAGTTCGCCCTGCACCTGCTGCACGACCCCAAGGTGCCGCTGGTGTCGCTGGCCGGCAACGCCGGCACCGGCAAGACCTACCTGGCCGTGGCCGCCGGGCTGGAGGCGACCCTGGAGCAGGGCGCCTACGACCGGGTGCTGGTGTTCCGCCCGGTGGTCCCGGTGGGCCGCCAGGACCTCGGGTTCCTGCCCGGCGACGTCGACGAGAAGATCTCCCCCTGGATGAAGGCCATCCACGACACCCTGGCCCAGCTGTTCCGGGGCAGCCACGACGCCGACCGGCGCGAGAGCTACACCCAGGACCTGGTCCAGGGGCTGCTGGACGACGGCACGGTGCAGCTGGAGCCGCTCACCTTCATCCGCGGGCGCACCTTCGCCCGCACCTTCGCCATCCTCGACGAGGCCCAGAACGTCGAGTACGGGGTGCTGCGCTCGCTGGCCAGCCGGCTCGGCGAGGGCTCCAAGCTGGTCCTGTGCCACGACACCTCCCAGGTCGACCACCCCTATGTCGACCCCGACTCCGGGGTGGCGGCGATGATCGAGCGGCTCAAGGGCGAGTCGCTGTTCGGCCACGTCACCCTCGTCAAGGGCGAGCGCAGCCCGGTCGCCGAGCTGGTCGCCCGCAAGCTGTAGGAGGCACCCTCCATGCCCGAGCCGCCCGAGGACCTCAACCCGACCGACCAGGAGCTGCTGACCCGGGCCGAGCTGGCCCTCACCCAGCTCAACAACCGCCACGGCCTGGAACCGGACCAGTCGGCCACCCTGACCGCGATCCGGCTGCGCCTGGAGGGCAAGTCGCGGGCGTCCCTTGACGACCTGCTGACCGCCGGCAAGGACCTCGGCGGCAAGGACCCGCTGACCGAGGCCATGACCCGCCGCCGCCAGGACCCAAGCTTCGACGACCTGGTCGCCGGGGCCGAGCAGAAGCCCAAGAAGTCGCTGGACGACCTGCTCTGAGCAACCCGAGCTCGGGCGAACCACGCCAGAAGGGTTGTTGCATGGGGGACTAGACTCCGGGGGCCTGCCGCTCAGACCTCGAGGAGGACCCGATGCCGGGACGCGTCAGCCGCCGCAGCTTTCTCAAGGCCTCGGGCACGGCCGGGGCCGCCGGGGCGCTGGCCGCCGGCGGCACCGTGGCCGGGGCCGCCGGCGCCATGGCCGCCCCCGACCGCGACGTGCCGTCGTTCCCCTTCGAGGAGGCGACCATCGCCCAGCTCCAGGCGGCGATGGCGGCCGGACGGCTCAGCTCGCGCCGGCTCACCCAGGCCTACCTGCGGCGCATCCGCCGCATCGACCTGTCGGGGATCCAGCTCAACTCGGTGATCGAGGTCAACCCCGACGCCCTGGAGATCGCCGCCGCCCGCGACGCCGAGCGGCGCCGCGGCCACCTCCGCGGGCCCCTGCACGGCATCCCCATCCTGGTCAAGGACAACTTCGCCACCCGCGACCGGATGGAGACCACCGCCGGGTCGCTGGCCCTGCTGGGCGCCGAGGTGCCCCGGGACGCCTTCGTGGTCCGGCGGCTGCGCCGGGCCGGGGCGGTCATCCTGGGCAAGGCCAACCTGTCGGAGTGGGCCAACTTCCGCTCCACCCAGTCCTCCAGCGGCTGGTCGGGCCGGGCCGGCCAGTGCCTCAGCCCCTACGTGCTCGACCACAACCCCTGCGGCTCCAGCTCCGGGTCGGGCACGGCCGTGGCCGCCAACCTGGCCGCGGCCTCGCTCGGCACCGAGACCGACGGGTCGATCGTCTGCCCGTCGTCGCACAACAGCCTGGTCGGGATCAAGACCACCCTGGGCCTGACCAGCCGCTCGGGCGTGGTCCCGATCGCCCACAGCCAGGACGTGACCGGCCCCATGGCCCGCACCGTGGCCGACGCGGCCACCGTGCTCGGCCCCATGACCGGGGTCGACCCCCGCGACCCGGCCACCGCCGCCTCCCGCGGCCACAGCCACCGCGACTACCGCCGCTTCCTCGACCCCGACGGCCTGCGCAGGACCCGGATCGGGGTGTGGCGCGAGGGCGTGTTCGGGATCAGCCCCGAGGCCGACGCGGTCGCCGAGGCGGCCATCGCCGAGCTGAGCCGGCTGGGGGCGACGGTGGTCGACCCGGCCGACATCCCCAACGTGGCCGACACCTTCGACCCCGAGTTCACCGTGCTGCTGTACGAGTTCAAGGCCGACATCGCCGCCTACCTGTCGGAGCTGCGCAACACCTCGATGCGGACCCTGGCCGACCTGATCGCCTTCAACGAGGCCAACCCCGACCCCGAGCTGCGCTGGTTCGGGCAGGAGATCTTCGTCCAGGCCGAGGCCACCGGCGGCCTGGACGACCCCGCCTACCTCGAGGCCCTGGCCACCTCCAAGCGTCTGGCCACCGAGGGCATCGACCAGACCCTGGCCCGGTTCGACCTGGACGCCATCGTCAGCCTCACCAACAGCCCGCCCTGGACCACCGACCTGGTCAACGGCGACCACTTCCTGACCGCCAGCTCGACCCCGTCGGCCATCGCCGGCTACCCCAACATCACCGTGCCCGCCGGCTACTCGTTCGGGGAGCTGCCGGTGGGGATCAACTTCATCGGCACCCGCTGGTCCGAGCCGACCCTCCTCAAGCTGGCCTACGGCTACGAGCAGGGCACCCGGCACCGCCACGCCCCCCGGTTCCTGCCCACCCTGGGGGTCAAGGAGTTCCTGCCCCGCGACACCGGCACCCGCAAGGGCGGGCCGGCCACCGCCGCCGGCCGGGCCAAGGACCGCCAGCGGTCCCGCACCGAGCCGTCCCGCAGCCAGCAGAAGGTGGCCGGCCTCTAGGCCGGGCGCCCGCGCAGGGCGGCCACCTCGGCGACCACGGCGTCGCACTCGTCGTCGGTGGTGTAGAGGTGGGGCCCGAGGCGCAGGCCGGCGCCGGGCCGGTAGTCGCAGGTGTAGCCGCGGGCGATCAGCGCCTCGGTGACCCGCTCGGCGCCGTCGAAGTCGACCACCACGCTGCCGCCGCGGCGGGCCGGGTCGGCGGGGCCGCGCGCGACCGCCCCCTGGGCGGCGAAGCCGTCCAGCAGGCGGGCCACCTGGCGCACGGACTTGGCCCGGATGGCGTCCACCCCGGCCGCGGCCACGATCCGGTAGCCCTCGGCGGCCATCACGTGGGCGGCCACGTTGGGGGTGCCGGTGACGAAGCGGCCGGCCCCGGCGGCATAGGCGATCGGGCTGGGCCGGAAGGCGAACGGCGCCTCGTGCCCGAACCAGCCGACCAGCCGGGGAGCCAGGCCGGCGGCCACCTCGGGGCGGGCGTACAGGAAGCCGGTGCCGGGCCCGCCCAGCAGCCACTTGACCGAGCCGCCGACCACCAGGTCGACCCCGAGGGCGGCCACGTCGATGGGGACGGTCCCGGCCGACTGGTAGACGTCGAGCAGGACCAGCGCCCCCACCTCGTGGGCCCGGGCGGCCACGGCGGCCGCGTCCAGCAGGGCCGAGGAGCGGAAGGCCACGTGGGTGACGGCGACCAGGGCCGTCTGGTGGTCGATCGCCTCCAGCAGCCGGTCGAGGTCGACGGCCAGGTCGCGGGAGGGGACGGCCTCGACCTTGGCCCCGGCCGTCTCCTGGGCCCGGTACAGGTAGTCGCAGGTGGGGAACTCGAGGTCGGTGGTGACCAGCCGGCTGCGCTCGCCCGACCAGTCCAGGCAGGACAGCACCTGCCCGGCCAGCACCGACACGTTGGGCCCGAGGACGACCGACCCCGCCGGCGCCCCCAGCAGCCCCTCGAGCAGGCCGGCGGTCGCCCGGATCTGCTCCAGCCAGCCCGTCCAGGCCACCACCCCCTCCTCGGCCCACTCGGCCGCGAACCTGGCCAGGGCGGCCGGCACGCTGTCGGGCATGGGCCCCAGGGTGTGGGCGGCGAAGTAGGGGCCGTGGCGCACGGTGGGGAAGCGGTCACGGTAGGCGAGCAGCGCGTCGGCCACGGCAGCCTCCTCTGGTCGGCTCCCGGCCATGCTAGTGAAGCGGGCTCAGTCGCGGACCTGCCGGCGGGCGTAGAGGGCCAGGCAGCCGGCCAGGGCGACCACGAAGGCCAGGGCGACCACCAGCACGGCCCGGGCCACCGAGGTGGTGCCCTGGCCGGCCAGGCGGGCCGTCGAGGCGTACACGGTCCAGTCGCTGGCCGGCGCCCACTGGGGGGCCAGGACCAGCTCGCCCAGCAGGCCGTAGGCGAGCAGGGCGACCACCCCGGCCAGGGCGCCGCGCAGGACCAGGGCGCAGGCCGCGCCCAGCAGGCCGTAGACCAGGGTGGCGGCCAGGGCCGCGGCCAGGGCGGCCAGGTGGGCCGGGTCGTCCCAGGCCGCCCCGGCGGCGATGCCGCCGCCGGCCTGGAGCAGGGCCGCCACCGTGACCGCGAGCAGGCTCTGCACCGCCCACCAGGCCACGGCCAGGACCGCGGCCACGGCCAGCTGGTAGCCGGCGAAGCGCAGCCGGCGCGGGTCGCGGGCCAGCAGGGCCCGCTCGGTCGCCCAGCCGAACTCGGCCCCGACCACGGCCGCCACCAGCACCCCGAAGACCAGCCCGCCGGGCACGGCGGTCACCCGCAGGCCGCCCAGGATCAGGTCGTCGCCGGCCCCGGCCAGCCCCTCGGCGGCCACCGCCCCCGCCACCACGGCCGCGAGCACGGCCATGGCCTGGAGCGAGAACGCGGCCACCAGCACCGGCCGCCGGGCCAGCTCGCGCACCCGCAGCGCCACCGCCCCGGCCAGCGGGTGGCGGCGCCGCTCGGCCCGGTGCCGCGGGGCGCCCACGGCCGCGGCCCCGGCGACCCGCTCGCGCCTCACCACGGGCGCCCGGGGACGGGGGGTCCGGGGGCCTCAAGCCTCGGCCCCCGGTCGATGGGCGGGCGGGCCGGCTCCGGGGCCAGGCTGCTGGTCACCTCGGCGTAGGCCAGCTCCAGGGTGGGGGAGCGGCGCAGGTCCGAGGGGTAGACCCCGGCGTCGGCCAGGACCCTGGCGATGGCGCTGCCGTCGGGCCGGCCCAGCTGGTAGGGGGCGCCCGTCTCGACCAGCACCCTGCCGTCGTCCCGCCAGCAGATCAGGCGCTCCGCGCGCAGGGCCGACAGGGCCGCCTCCGGGTCGCTCACGGTGACCTCGAAGCGGCCGGCGGCCGGGCCCAGCTCGGTCGGCGGGCCCTCCTGGACCAGCCGGCCCGCCGCCATCAGCCCGACCCGGGTGCACAGCCGCTCGGCTTCGTCGAGTTGGTGGCTGGACAGCAGCGCCGTCCCGCCCCGGCCGACGTGGTCGAGCAGCAGGTCGTTGACCCGGCGGCGGTGGCCGGGGTCGAGCCCGACCGTCGGCTCGTCAAGGACCAGCAGGTCGGGCGGGCCGACCAGGGCGGCCGCGGAGGCCAGGACCTGGCGCATGCCGCTGGAGTAGGTGGCGGTGGGCCGGTCGGCCATGCGGCCCAGCCCGAGCAGGCCCAGCACCCGGTCGACCTCGCTGTCGGGGGCCTGGGCCCAGCGGGCGATCAGGACCAGGTACTCGCGCCCGGTGAGGCGCGGGGACAGGGCCGGGGCCTCGATCAGGCTCCCGACCCGCCGGGGTCGCGCCCCGGCCGCCGACAACGGGTCGCGGCCGAGCAGCCGCACCTCGCCGGCGTCGGCCTGGAGCAGCCCCAGGGCGACCCGCAGGGCGGTCGTCTTGCCCGCGCCGTTGGGCCCGATCAGCCCGTACAGCTCGCCCTCGTCCACGGTCAGGTCGAGGCCGGCGAGCACCATGGTGCGCCCGAAGCGCCGGTACACGCCCCTGAGCTCCACCGCCGCCGTGGCGGCCTCCTTCCGTCGCCGATGGTTGCCGACGCATTGAACCACTCCGGCTGCCCCCGATCGCGCGGGACCGGCGGCGGGGCCTGGTGCGCCGGCCGGCGGCGCGGTACAACCGCTGCCATGACGTCCACGACCACCGGCACCGGCGGCGCCAGGGCGGGGTCCCGGCAGGAGGCCGTGCTGGCCGCGCTGGCCGCCGGGGTCCTCGGCCCGGCCTACGACCCGGCGGTGCCCGGCCGGATGCTGGAGATCCTCGGCCGCACGGCCAGCCGGCGCGACCGCGACCGGCTCCTGCGGGTGCTGGCGGCGCTCGACTCGCGCCCCGGGGCGCTGGCCCTGACCGGCCGGCCGGCGCCGATGTCGGGCCGGCCGGCGGCCGCCGCCGAGGCGGTGGTGCGGCGCTGGGCCGAGGGCCGGCTGCCGCCGCGGCGCCGGCTGGCCGACGCCCTGACCCCGATGGCGCTGCTGGCCGCCTACGCCTGGCCCGGCCCGGCCCGGGACGCCACCGGCTACCCGGGGCCGCTGGGCCCGGCCCCCGACGTCCCCCGGCGGCTGGCCCCGCTGCGCCCCGACGGCGACGAGGAGCTGGCCTGCGACGTGGTCGTGGTCGGCTCGGGCGCCGGCGGCGGGGTGGTCGCGGCCGAGCTGGCCCGGGCCGGCCTGGACGTGGTCGTGCTCGAGAAGGGCGGCTACGCGGCCGAGCGCGACTTCTCCCACCAGGAGGGCGACGCCTACCGCGACCTGTACCTGTACGCCCTCACCCTGACCACCGACGACCTGGCCTGCCGGATCGTCGCCGGGTCGACCCTGGGCGGGGGCACGGTGGTGAACTACAGCACCTCGTTCGCGACCCCGCCGGCGGTGCTGGCCGAGTGGGCCGCGGTGTCGGGCGTCGACGCCTTCGTCTCGGGCGAGGTCGGGGCCTCGCTGGAGGCGGTGGCCGGCCGCCTCGGCGTCACCGAGGACGAGAGCCGGCCCGGCGTCCGCGACCAGCTGATGGAGCGGGGGCTGGAGCGGCTCGGCTGGCACGCCGCCCCGCTGCCCCGCAACGTCCGCGGCTGCGCCCAGGACGCCGGCTGCGGCTGGTGCGGGTTCGGCTGCCGGCTCGGGGCCAAGCAGTCGACCCTGGTCACCTACCTGGAGGAGGCCGCCGGGGCCGGGGCCCGGCTGGTCGTGGGGGCCGACGCCCGCCGGGTCCTGATCGAGGCGGCCGGCCCGGCCGGGCGGGCCGCCGGCCGGGCGGCCGGGGTGGAGGCCCGCACCGGCGAGGGGCACCGGCTGGTGGTCAGGGCCGGGGCGGTGGTGGCGGCCGCCGGGGCCATCGAGACCCCGGCCCTGCTGCTCCGCTCCGGCCTGGGCGGGCAGGTCGGGCGCAACCTGCACCTGCACCCCGGGACCGCCGCCATGGGCCTGTTCGAGGCGCCCGTGCGCTGGTGGGAGGGGACCCTCCAGGCCCGCTGGTCGGCCGAGCTGCGCCAGCGCCTGGGGCCGTACGCGCCGGTGTTCGAGACCGTGCCCGTGCACCCGGGGACGGCCGCGGCCGCCCTGCCCTGGCGGTCGGCCGCCGACCACCGGGCCCTGATGGAGCGGACGGCCAACCTGTCGCTGGTCGGCGTGCTGGGCCGCGACACCGGCGCCGGCCGGGTCCGGGTCGACCGCGACGGCAGCCCCCGGGTCCGCTGGCGGCTCAACGCCGCCGACGAGGCCCGCCTGGCCGCCGGCCTGGCCGCCGCCGGCGAGGTCCTGGCCGCCGCCGGGGCCGGCGAGGTGTTCAGCCTGCACCGCCGGCGGCTGGGGTTCCGCCCCGGCGCCCCCGACGCCCACCGGGCCTGGGCGGAGGCGACCCGGCGGGCCGGGTTCGCCGGCGGCCGGGTCACCCTGTTCTCCTACCACCAGATGGGCTCCTGCCGCATCGGCGCCGACCCGGCCACCTCGGCCGTCGGCCCCGACCACCAGGCCCATGAGGTCGAGGGGCTGTACGTGGCCGACGCGTCGCTGTTCCCGACGGCCAGCGGGGTCAACCCGATGCTGTCGGTCATGGCCCTGGCCCACCGGGCCGCCGGCCGCATCGCGGCCCGGCTGGCCTGAGCTGGCGGTCCCGGCGCCGTGCCCGTAGGCTCGGCGACGATGAACCCTCGACTGCGGGCGATCTGCGACCTGTCGATGAGCACGGTCCGGGAGTACGCCGGCCGCCACGAGTACGACGGCCGGGTCGAGGACCTGTCCCCCCACGGGGTGCGGTCCGGCCTGGCCCGGCTGGGCGACGGCCCCCCCGAGGCCGGCGGGCACGACGAGGCCCACCTGACCGCCTTCGAGCGGCTGGTCCGCCTCGAGCTGGGCGAGCTGGAGCTGCACCGCGCCAACCCGCTGTACCACATCGGCGCCCTCGACGTGTCCTGCTACGACCGCGACTACGCCCCGGCGGCCGAGCGGGCCCAGGCCCGCCGCCGCCACCTGGCCGCCTGGCCGGACGCGGTCGAGGCCGCCGTGACCGCCCTGGACCGGATGGCCGCCCCGGTGGCCGAGGCCCTGCTGCCCGCCGCCCAGGGCCTGACCGCCGACCTGGAGCCCCAGCGGGCCGGGGACCCGGTGGTCGAGCGGGCCCTGGCCGCCCACAAGCGCCTGGTCGCCCACCTGGAGGCGGCCGCGGCCGACGGCCTCCCGGACACCGCCCTGGGCCGGGGGCCGCTGGAGCGGCTGCTCGGCACCGGCGAGGCCATGGAGGTCGACCTGGGCCCGCTGGAGGAACGGGCCGACGCCGAGCGCGACCGGCTGCGGGCCCTGCTGGAGGAGGCCTGCCGGCGCCTGGAGCCGGGCCGGCCCACCGCCGAGGTGGTGGCCGGGCTGCTCGACGACCATCCCGACGCCGACGGGGTGCTGCGCGAGGCCCAAGCCATCACCGACGAGTCGATCGCCTTCACCCTGGAGCACGACCTGGTGCCCGGCCTGGACGGCGAATGCCTGGTCGCGCCCGCGCCCCCCTCGCGCCGCTGGGCCCTGGCCATGATGTCGTGGGCCGCCCCCTTCGAGGCCGACGCCCCCTCCCGCTACTACATCTCCCCGCCCGAGCCGGACTGGCCGGCCGCCGAGCAGGACGACTGGCTGAAGGTGTTCAGCCGCACCACCCTGCCGGCCATCACCGTCCACGAGGTCGCCCCCGGCCACTTCGCCCACGGGCGGCGGCTCCGCCAGGTCACCTCCGACGTCCGCCGGACCCTGCACTCGATGGCCTTCGTGGAGGGCTGGGCCCACTACGGCGAGGAGGTCTGCCTGGAGGAGGGCTTCGCCGCCGACGACCCCCGCTTCGCCGCCGGGGTCGCCCTGGAGGCCCTGCAGCGGGTCACCCGCCTGGCCGTGTCGATCGGCACCCACGCCGGCACGATGACCGTCGAGGAGGGCGCCGCCCGGTTCGAGGCCGACGCCTTCTGCTACGGCCCGGCGGCCCGGTCCGAGGCCGCCCGGGCCACCTTCGACCCCACCTACGGGCGCTACACCTGGGGCAAGCTGGAGATCCTGGCCCTGCGGGACCGGGCCCGGACCACCTGGGGGGCCGGCTTCTCCCTGCCGCGCTTCCACGCCGCCCTCCTGGGCCTCGGCGCCCCGCCCCTCGGCCTGATGGCGGCGGTCCTCGACCCGAGGCCCTGAAGGGACGCACGCAAGCAGCGCAAAGGCTAGCCTGGGCGGCCGAGACATGCGAGGCTTGAACGTCGCACGAGCCGAACCAGGAGCCGAACCGCCGTGAGCGAGACTGCCAGCGTCCCGGAAGCGGTCGAGCGCGACCTGTACGACCCATACCTGTACCTCAACCGCGAGATCTCCTGGCTGCAGTTCAACGACCGGGTCCTGGCCATGGCCGCCGACCCCGAGGTGCCGCTGCTGGAGCGGCTGAAGTACCTGGCCATCTTCTCCTCCAACCTGGACGAGTTCTTCATGGTCCGGGTGTCGGGCCTGCACGACCAGATCGAGGCGGGCATCGTCACCCGCGGCTCGGACGGCTGGACCCCGTCCGAGACCCTGGAGGCGATCACCAAGCACGTCGGCCCCACCATCGAGCACCAGGTGCGGGTGTTCCTCGACGAGGTCGTCCCGGCCATGGCCGAGGCCGGCATCCGCATCGCCGACATGGCCGACCTGGACGACCAGGGCCTGGACTTCCTGCGTGACTACTTCCTGCGCCAGGTCTTCCCGGTGCTGACGCCCCTGGCCGTCGACCCCAGCCACCCGTTCCCCTACATCTCCAACCTGTCGCTGTCGCTGGCCGTGACCGTCCGCGACCCCGGCACCACCCGCGACCGCTTCGCCCGGGTCAAGGTGCCGGGCATCCTGCCCCGGTTCGTGCCCCTGGGCGACGGCAGCACCTTCGTGCCCCTGGAGCAGGTGATCGCCACCCACCTGGACAAGCTGTTCCCGGGCATGGACGTGGTCGACGCCCACCCGTTCCGGGTGACCCGCGACGCCGACATCGAGCTGGCCGAGGACGAGGCCGACGACCTGCTCATCGCGGTCGAGCAGGAGCTGCGCCGCCAGCGCTTCGGGACCGTGGTCCGCCTCGAGGTGGCCGCGACCATGCCCGACCACGTGATCCGGCTCCTCCAGCGCGAGCTCGACGTCGACGACGACGCCCTGGTCACCATGGAGGGGCCGCTCAACCTGGGCGACCTCATGGGGCTGGTCTCGGCCCTGGACCGGCCCGAGCTGGCCGACGACCCCTGGGTCGGGACCACCCAGCCGCGGCTGCTCGGCACCGAGGAGGACTCGGTCAACCTGTTCGCCACCCTGCGCGAGGGCGACCTGCTGGTCCACCACCCCTATGACGCCTTCGCGACCTCGGTGCAGCGGTTCATCGAGCAGGCCGCCAGCGACCCCGAGGTCCTGGCCATCAAGCAGACCCTGTACCGGACCGACGGCGACTCGCCGATCGTCAACGCCCTGATCGAGGCGGCCGAGTCCGGCAAGCAGGTGGTGGTGATGGTCGAGGTCAAGGCCCGCGGCGACGAGGCCTCCAACATCGGCTGGGCCAGGGCCCTGGAGCAGGCCGGCACCCACGTCGCCTACGGCCTGGTCGGGCTCAAGACCCACTCCAAGACCGCCCTGGTGGTGCGGCGCGAGCACGGCGGCATCCGCCGGTACGTGCACATCGGCACCGGCAACTACAACGCCAAGACGGCCCGGCTCTACACCGACCTGGGCCTGCTGTCCTGCGACGAGGACCTGGGCGCCGACCTGACCGAGCTGTTCAACTCCCTCACCGGGTACGCCCGCGGGGCCCACTACCGCAAGATCCTGGTCGCCCCCAACTTCCTGCGCAAACGGGTCATCGAGCTGATCGAGCGGACCGCCGAGCGGCACAGCCCCCGCCGCCCCGGCCGCATCACCCTGCAGATGAACTCCCTGGTCGACGCCGAATGCATCCGCGCCCTGTACCAGGCCTCCCAGGCCGGGGTCGAGATCGACCTGATCGTGCGGGGCATCTGCCGGCTGCGGCCCGGGGTCCCGGGGGTGAGCGACAACATCCGGGTGCGCTCCATCATCGGCCGGTTCCTGGAGCACTCGCGCATCTGGAACTTCGCCAACGGCCGGCGGCGCGAGTACTACATCGGCTCGGCCGACCTGATGCCCCGCAACCTCGACCTGCGGGTCGAGGTGGTCACCCCGGTCACCGACCCCGACCTGACCGGCCGGCTCCAGGAGATCCAGGACGTCATGCTGGCCGACAACACCCAGGCCTGGGAGCTGCTGGAGGACGGCACCTGGCAGCGGCGCCAGCCCGCCGAGGGCGAGCGCCGGGTCGCCACCCAGCGGCGGCTGCGCGAGCTGGCCCTGCGCCGGGGCGTGGAGGCCCGCTCGGGCGCCAAGCGCGACCACCCAGCCTGACCGGTGAACGAGGCCCAGGAGCGGTTGGGGTCCGGGGCTCACGGAACGCAGCGATAGCCCCCCGGTGGAACGGGTAGCCTAGGGTCGATGCACGAGCTGTGGACCCGCCCCGAGGAGCCGCCGTGACCACCGAGACCTCCCGAGGGACCGACCTCGACACCCTGGCCGTCGACACCGTCCGGACCCTGGCCATGGACGCCATCCAGAAGGCCGGCGACGGCCATCCGGGCACGGCCATGGCCCTCGGCCCGGCCGCCTACGTGCTCTGGACGCGCTTCCTGACCTACGACCCCCAGCACCCCGACTGGTTCGACCGCGACCGGTTCGTGCTCTCCAACGGCCACGCCTCGGTGCTCCAGTACATCGCCCTGCACCTGACCGGCTACGCGATCGGCATCGACGACCTCAAGCAGCAGCGCCAGTGGGGCTCGATCACCCCCGGCCACCCCGAGCACTTCCTGACCCCCGGGATCGAGGTGACCACCGGGCCGCTCGGCCAGGGGGTCGGCAACGCCGTCGGGTTCGCCATCGCCGAGCGGTTCCTGGCCGACCGCTACAACCGGGCCGGCCACGGGATCGTCGACCACCGGACCTGGGCGTTCTGCTCCGACGGGGACATGATGGAGGGCGTCGCCTCCGAGGCGTCCTCCCTGGCCGGCTTCCTGCGCCTGGGCAAGCTGACCCTGCTGTACGACGACAACCACATCACCATCGACGGCCGCACCGAGATCACCTTCGGCGAGGACGTCGAGGCCCGCTACCGGGCCTACGGCTGGCACACCCAGCACGTGGAGGACGCCAACGACACCGAGGCGATCGCCGCCGCCTACCAGGCCGCCGTCGACGAGCCCGACCGGCCGAGCTTCATCCGGCTGCGCAGCCACATCGCCTGGGGCGCCCCCCACGCCCATGACACCGCCAAGGCCCACGGCTCGGCCCTGGGCGAGGACGAGGTGCGGGCGACCAAGCAGGCCTACGGCTGGGACCCGGACGAGCACTTCGTGGTGCCCGACGGGGTCTACGACCGCTGGCGGGTCAAGGTGCCGGCCAACCAGGCGGCCCGGGCCGACTGGGAGCGCCGCCTGGACGCCTACGCCCAGGCCGAGCCGGAGCTGGCCGGCGAGCTGCGGGCCGGGATCGCCGGCGAGCTGCCCGAGGGCTGGGACGCCGGCCTGGACAAGCTGTTCGCCGAGCCCAAGAAGCAGGCCACCCGCTCCGCCTCCCAGGAGTGCATCAACGCCATCGCGGCCACGCTGCCGACCTTCCTCGGCGGCTCGGCCGACCTGGCCGAGTCCAACAAGACCGACATCAAGGACGGCGGCAGCCTGGGCCCCGAGAAGGTCGGGCGCAACCTCCACTACGGCATCCGCGAGCACGGCATGGGGGCGATCAGCAACGGCCTGGCCGTGCACGGCGGGCTGCGCCCGTTCGCGGCCACCTTCCTGGTCTTCTCCGACTACATGCGGCCCAGCGTTCGCCTGGCCTGCCTGATGGACCTGCCGGTGGTGTACGTGTGGACCCACGACTCCATCGGGCTGGGCGGCGACGGCCCGACCCACCAGCCGATCGAGCACCTGGCCAGCCTGCGGGCCATGCCCAGGCTGCGGGTGATGCGCCCGGCCGACGGGCCGGAGACGGCCGAGGCCTGGCGGGCGGCCATCGCCCACACCGACGGCCCCACCGCCCTGGCCCTGTCGCGCCAGGACCTGCCCCCGATCGACCGGACCGTCCACGCCGGCGCCGAGGGCCTGCACCGGGGCGCCTACGTGCTCGCCGACGCCGACGGCGGGACCCCGCGGCTGGTCCTGATCGCCACCGGCTCCGAGGTGTGGGTCGCGTGCGAGGCCCGCGACCGGCTCCAGGCCGACGGGGTCCCGACCCGGGTGGTGTCGATGCCCTGCTGGGAGCTGTTCGAGGACCAGGACCAGGACTACCGCGACCGGGTGCTGCCCCCCGACGTGCCGGCCCGGCTGGCCGTGGAGGCGGCGTCCAGCTTCGGCTGGAGCCGCTGGGTGGGCGACCACGGCGAGGTCGTGTCCAGGGACGACTTCGGCGCCTCGGCCCCCGGCCAGGTGGTGCTGGAGAAGTTCGGCTTCACCCCAGACAACGTGGCCGACCGGGCCAGGAAGCTGCTCGGCCGCCTCGACGGCAAGGACTGACAGAAGGAGGACGGGATGACGTCCCGCTTGCAGCAGCTCACCGACCAGGGCGTCGCCGTCTGGGTCGACTCGATCGCCCGCGACTGGATCCAGAAGGGGGAGCTGCGCCGCCTGCGCGACCAGTTCTGCGTCGTCGGCGTGACCTCCAACCCGACCATCTTCCAGAAGGCGATGGGGGAGGGGTCGTTCTACGACGACGACATCACCCGGCTGGCCGGCCAGGGGCTGGACGCCGGCAGGATCTTCGAGTCGCTGGCCCTGGACGACATCCGCGCCGCCGCCGCCGACATGGAGCCGGTCTGGGAGCGCACCGGCGGGCTCGACGGCCGCATCTCCTTCGAGGTCCCGCCCGACATCGCCGACGACACCGAGGCCACCACCCGCGAGACCCGGCGCCTGTTCGACGAGCTGGCCCGGCCCAACGTGTTCATCAAGATCCCGGCCACCGCGGCCGGGGTGCCGGCCATCCGGGCCTCGGTGGCCGCCGGCATCAACGTCAACGTCACCCTGATCTTCTCCATCCGGCGCCACCGCGAGGTGATCGAGGCCTACCTGGGCGGGCTGGAGGAGCTGGCCGAGGCCGGCGGCGACCTGACCGAGGTGGCCAGCGTGGCCTCGTTCTTCGTCAGCCGGGTCGACACCATGGTCGACAAGGAGCTCCAGGCGCTGGCCGACAAGGGCGGCCCCGAGGCCGAGGCGGCCCGGGCCCGCCTGGGCACGGCCGCCATCGACAACGCCAAGCTGGCCTACGAGGTGTTCCGGCAGGCCTTCCAGGGGCCGCGCTGGGAGGAGCTGGCGGCCAGGGGCGCCCGGGTGCAGCGGCCCCTGTGGGCCTCGACCTCGACCAAGAACCCCGAGTACCGCGACGTGCTGTACGTGGAGGAGCTGGTCGCCCGCGACACCGTCAACACCATGCCCATCGAGACCATCGAGGCCTTCGCCGACCACGGCGAGATCCGCGGCCAGACGGCCACCGAGGGCATGGACCGGGCGCACCGGCTCTGGAGCGACCTGGCCGCCCTCGGCATCGACGAGGACGACATCGGCGACCGGCTGGAGCGCGAAGGGGTCGAGAAGTTCGCGGACAGCTACAACGGTGCCGTCGACACCATCGAGGCCAAGCGGGAGAAGCTGGCCCGATGACGGAGAACCCGCTGGCGGCGGGGGAGCGGGTCCGGGCGGCGCCGCCGCCCACGGCCATGGTGGTGTTCGGCGGCTCCGGCGACCTGGCCCACCGCAAGATCGTCCCCGCCCTCTACAACCTGGAGCTGCACCGGCTGCTGCCCCAGAACTTCGCCTTCGTCGGCTCCAGCCGCAGCGAGTACTCCGACGAGGAGTACCGGGCCGACATGCGCAAGGCGGTCGAGGAGTTCTCCCGCACCCAGCCCATCCAGCACCAGGTGTGGGAGTCGTTCGCCGGCCGGCTGCACTACATCCCCGGGTCGTCCTCGGACCCCGGCACCTACGGCCGCATCGGCGACCTGCTGGACCGCTTCGACCGCGAGCACGGCACCGACGGCAACCGCCTGTTCTACCTGTCGCTGATCCCCAAGCTGTTCCCCGACACCATCCGCGGGATCGGCAAGGCCGGGCTGGGCGGCCGCGGCTGGGACCGGGGCTTCTCCCGGGTGGTGGTGGAGAAGCCCTTCGGCCACGACCTGGCCTCGGCCCGCGAGCTCCAGGAGCTCGTCACCACCGTGTACCCCGAGCGCGACGTCTTCCGCATCGACCACTACCTGGGCAAGGAGAGCGTCCAGAACATCATCGCCTTCCGCTTCGCCAACGGGATCTTCGAGCCGGTCTGGAACCACCGCTACGTCGACCACGTCCAGGTGACGGTGTCGGAGTCGCTGGGGATCGAGCACCGGGGCAACTTCTACGAGACCGCCGGGGCCATCCGCGACATCTTCCAGAACCACGAGCTCCAGGTGCTGGCCCTGATCGCCATGGAGCCGCCGGCCAGCTTCGAGCCCGAGGACGTCCGCAACGAGAAGGCCAAGGTGCTCAAGGCCCTGCGCCGCCTGGAGGGCGAGGCGGTCGACGCCCACGTGGTCCGCGGCCAGTACGGGCCGGGCTGGATCGACGGCAAGGAGGTCCCCGGCTACCGCGAAGAGCCCGACGTCCACCCCGACTCGGTGGTCGAGACCTACGTGGCCGCCGAGCTGCGGGTCGACAACTGGCGCTGGGCGGGCACGCCGTTCTACGTGCGCACCGGCAAGCGCCTGCCCAAGCGGGCCACCGAGGTCGTGGTCCAGTTCAAGTCGGCCCCCCACCTGCCCTTCGGGGAGGCGGCCCAGGACGGGCTGGAGCCCAACGCGCTGGTGCTGCGGATCCAGCCCGACGAGGGCATCACCATGCGGATCGGGGCCAAGGTGCCGGGCCCGTCGATGGACGTCCGCTCGGTCAACATGGACTTCTCCTACGGCACCTCGTTCTCCGACGACCTGCCCGACGCCTACGAGCGGCTGCTGCTGGACGTGATGCTGGGCGACCCGACCCTGTTCCCCCGCTGGGACGAGGTCGAGCAGGCCTGGCAGGCCGTCCAGCCCATCATGGACCGGTGGGCCGCCGGGCCGGCCCCCGAGTTCCCCAACTACGAGGCCGGCAGCTGGGGCCCCAAGGCCGCCGACGAGCTGATCGCCCGGACCACCGGCCGCCGCTGGCGCCGGCCATGACGGCCGAGACGTTCGAGGAGGTCGCGCCGGGCGACATCGAGCTGGCCCTGGAGCGCCAGCGCAGCCTGGGCGGCGACGGCGGCGGGGCGGTGGTCCGGGCGAGCGTGGCCAACCTGGTCGTGGTCACCCCCAACCGGCCCGCCGGCCAGCGGGCCCTGGCCGCGGTCGAGGAGCTGGGCGCCCGCGCCCCCTCCCGCTGCGTGGTCCTGATCGCCGAGCCCCCCGAGGGCCGCCAGGGGGTCCGCTCCTGGGCCCGGGTGGTCAACCGCCGCCCCGACCAGGGGCCGGAGGTGGTCTGGGAGGAGGTGGTGGTCCAGACCAACGTCCACCCCAGCCACCTGACCGCGGTCGTCCTGCCCCTGCTGCTGCCCGACCTGCCGGTGTTCACCTGGTGGCAGGGGACGCCGCCGTTCGACCAGGAGGTGTTCGCCGAGCTGACCTCGGTCACCGACCGCCTGATCGTCGACTCGGCCGCCTTCACCGACCCGTTGGCCGACCTGCGCCGCCTGCACGCGACCGTCGGGGTGCTGGAGCCGGCCGTGACCGACTGCGCCTGGGGGCGGCTGACCCCCTGGCGGGAGCTGCTGGCCGCCCCCTTCGGCGGGCCGCAGCTGCGCCCGGCCCTCGACCGGGCCCGCTGGCTGCGGGTCGACTCGGTCGAGCCCACGGCCGGGCTGGAGCTGGTCGGCTGGTTGGCCTCCCGGCTCGGCTGGGAGCTGGACGGGGCCCACCAGGAGGGCGACGAGCTGGTCGCCGGCTACCGCACCCCCGCCGGGACCTGCCAGGCCCGGGTGGTGGCGGCCATCGGCTCCTCCAACCTGACCCGGGTCCACCTGGAGATGGAGACCGACGAGGGGCCGGCCAGCGTCCGGGTGGAGGCGCCACCGGGCCACCTGGTGGCCACCGTCGAGGCCCCCGGCCAGCCCACCGGGCGGCGCAAGGTCGGCCGCAGCCCCGACCCCTCGACCGGCCCGGCCGGCCTCGGCCAGGAGCTCCAGATCTTCGGCCGCGACCGGGTGTTCGAGGACGCCCTGGCCCAGGCGGCCGCCCTGGTGCCGGGGTGAGCGTGGACCGTGTCCAGGTCGTCGAGGGACCGGGCGAGCTGGCCGAGGCGGCCGCCCGGGCCGCGGTGGCCGACCTGGAGGCGGCGGTGGAGGCGCACGGCACGGCCACCTGGGTGCTGGCCGGCGGGGGCACGCCGGTGGCCGCCTACCGGCGCCTGGCCGCCCACGACCTGCGCGGCGGGGTCGAGTGGGACCGGGTCCGGGTGGCCATGGGCGACGAGCGCTGCGTGCCCGTGGACGATCCCGAGTCCAACTGGGGCCAGGCGGCCGCCGCCCTGCTGGACCACGTGCCCGTCCCCCTCCACCACCTGCTGCGCCCCCCGGGCGAGCTGGGAGCCGAGGCGGCCGCCGGCGCCTACCAGGCGGCCCTGGCCACCCTCCCGACCGCGGCCGGCGGGTCGCCGCGGCTGGAGGTCGTCTGGCTGGGGGTTGGGGAGGACGGCCACTGCCTGTCGCTGTTCCCCGGCCACCCCGGGGTCAAGGTCGCCGACCGGCTGGTGGTGCCGGTCCACCACAGCCCCAAGCCACCCCGCGACCGGGTCAGCCTGACCCTGGCCGCCCTGACCGGGACCGAGCGGCTGCTGGTCCTGGCCGCCGGCCCGGCCAAGGCCGACCCGGTGGCCCGGGCCAGGGCCGGCGACGACCGCCTGCCCCTGACCAGGGCGGTGGAGACCGTCCGGTCCGCCGGCGGCGAGGTCACCTGGCTGCTCGACCGGGCCGCGGCCGCGTAGTCCCAGGCAGGGCAGGGTAGCCTGCCTGATGAGCAGGTTTGCGCAGCCGAAGGAGTTCCCATGAGCGGTGAGCAGCGCCAGAGCAGCCTCAGCGTGGCCGACAACCGGACCGGGCGGACCTACGAGATCCCGATCAAGGACGGGGCCATCCCGGCCATGGCCCTGCGCGACATCAAGGTCGACGAGGACGACTTCGGGCTGCTCTCCTACGACCCGGCGTTCATGAACACGGCCTCGTGCCGCAGCGCCATCACCTTCATCGACGGCGAGCAGGGCATCCTGCGCTACCGGGGCTACCCGATCCAGGACCTGGCCGAGCAGGTCAGCTTCCTGGAGGTGGCCTGGCTGCTGGTCGAGGGCGACCTGCCCGACGACGAGGAGCTGGCCGACTGGACCGACCAGATCAACCACCACACCTTTGTCAAGGAGAACATCAAGAAGTTCATCGACGGCTTCCACCACGACGCCCACCCGATGGGCATCCTGGTCAGCACGGTGGGGGCGCTGTCCACCTTCTACCCCGACGCCAAGCGGATCGACGACCCGGCCGTGCGCCGCCGGCAGATGGTCCGGCTGATCGCCAAGATCCCCACCCTGGCCGCCTACGCCTACCGGCACGCCCGCGGCCACCCCTACCCGTACCCGGACAACGAGTTGTCGTACGCCGGCAACTTCCTCAACCTCATGTGGAAGATGGGCGAGCCCAAGTTCCATCCCGAACCGGTGCTCGAGCACGCCCTGGACGTGCTGTTCACCCTCCACGCCGACCACGAGCAGAACTGCTCGACCAACGCCATGCGGGCGGTCGGCAGCTCCCGGGTCGACCCCTACTCGGCGGCCGCGGCCGCCACGGCCGCCCTCTACGGCCCCCTGCACGGCGGGGCCAACGAGCAGGTGCTGCGTATGCTCAACGAGATCGGCTCGGTCGGGAAGGTCCCGGCCTACATCGAGCGGGTCAAGCAGGGCGAGATGAAGCTGATGGGCTTCGGCCACCGCGTCTACAAGAACTACGACCCGCGGGCCCGGATCATCAAGCAGGTGGCCGACGACGTGTTCAAGGTCACCGGCCTCAACCCGCTGCTGGAGATCGCGGTCGAGCTGGAACGGATCGCCCTGGAGGACGACTTCTTCGTCTCCAAGAAGCTGTACCCCAACGTCGACTTCTACTCCGGCATCATCTACGAGGCCATGGGCTTCCCGACCGAGATGTTCCCGGTGCTGTTCGCCATCGGCCGCATGCCGGGCTGGCTGGCCCAGTGGGAGGAGAACCTCAGCGACCCCGAGCAGCGGATCGCCCGGCCGCGCCAGATCTACGTCGGCCCGGGCGAGCGCCACGTCGAGCGGGGACTGACCCGTCGGGTCAGCGGCCCCGCCGGGGGGGCCGGTCGGCGATGACCTCGCGGGCCACCTCGTCGACCTTCCTGGAGCGGGCCCGGGCCTGGCGGCGCAGCCGCTCGAAGGCGGCCTGGGCCGAGAGCCCCTCGCGCTCCATCAGCACGCCCTTGGCCTGCTCGACCAGGATGCGGGACTCGAGCGCGTCCTGAAGCTGGGCGACCAGGTCGCCCCGGCGGCGGGCCTCGCCGGCCGATCCGAGCAGCCGCCCGATCACCGACGCGAAGGCCTCGATGGCGGCCGCGTCGGCGTCGGTCCAGGCCCGCGGGCGCCGGGTCATGGCGGTGACGGTGCCGAGGTCCTGGCCGGGCAGCCCGACCGGGGCCGAGAGCACCCCCCGGATGTGGTTGCCGGTCCCGGCCGGGGCCAGCCTGGGCCAGCGTGGGTCGGTCCTGAGGTCGGGCGTCCACACCACCGTGCCCCTGGCGAAGGCGTCGACGCAGGGGCCCTCGCCGAGGTCGCGCTGGGCACGCTCGAAGGCCCGCTCGGCCTCGCCGCTGGCGGTCACCCAGCACAGGCCGCCGGCCCGGTCGGCCAGCATCAGCCCGGCGCCGTCGGCGCCCAGCAGCAGCGCCGCCGCGTCCACCACCTCATCGAGCGCATCGGCCAGGTCGTCGAGCGCCGGCGGCCCCTCCGCGGCCGACCGGGCCGCAGGGCCGGCCTCGCCGTCCGGCGGCGGCCACAGCAGCCAGCGCAGCTCCCGGGCCACCCCGGCGGCGTCCCGACCGACGGCGACCGAGGCCACCACCTGGACCGGTTCGAGGCTGCGGGGGCGCAGCCGGACCCGCCATTCCGCGTGGTCGGTCCCGGGCAGCCGGGCCAGCCGGCCGCGGAACCGCGACCGGTCCTTGAGGTCGACGAAGGAGGCCAGCGGCTTGCCGACCAGGGACCGGCCGTCGACCCCGAGCAGGCCGGCGGCCCGCAGGTTGGCCCGGCGGATGACGCCGGCGGGATCGGTGACCAGGTAGGGCGCCTGGAGGAAGGTCTCATAGCTCACCGCCGGGTCCCCCTTTCGCCGAGTGTGCCATACCTGCCGGCGGCCCGGGCCACGCTCGACTGGTCGGCGACGACACGTCGGCGCGCGGGGTGATCGTGCTGGTGGAGCCGCGGCCGGACGGGGGGACGGCGGCGGGGTGGCCGGGCCGCGGCGGGCCCGGGCCTGGTCAGGGTGAGGGGACTCGAACCCCTGACGCGCCGGCTGGCCGCCGACGTGGCCGACCTTGGCGCACCCTGAAGCCGTCAGGCGTGGAACGGCAAGCCTGCTCGCCCCGCTCGCGCTTGTCAAGACATACCTCGCAAACCTCCGGGTCGAGAGGTACGACCGCTCAGCCGCCCTGGACGCCGTCCAGGAGCGCCACCGCGTTGGCCCCCAGGGCGTCCACGGCGTAGCCGCCCTCCTGGACCAGCAGGGTGGGCCGGCCGGCGGCGGCCAGGGCGACCCCGATGCGCCGGAAGCCGTCGGTGGTCACCGCGAAGGCGCCGATCGGGTCGCCGGCGAAGGTGTCGAAGCCGGCCGAGACGACCAGGGTCGCCGGGTCGAAGGCGGCCACCATGGCCATCGCCTGGGCCAGGGCCGCCAGGTAGGCGTCGTCGCCGGTGCCGTCGGGCAGGGGCAGGTTGCCGGTGGTGCCCCGCCCGGGGCCGCCGCCGACCTCCTCCCGGGCCCCGGTGAAGTGCGGGTAGTGGCCGGCCGGGTCGCCGTGCAGCGACACGTACAGCACCCCGGGGTCCTCCCAGAAGATGTCCTGGGTGCCGTTGCCGTGGTGGAAATCGACGTCGACGATGGCCACCCGGCCCAGCCGGGCCAGTGACCTGGCCGCGATGGCGGCGTTGTTGAGCAGGCAGAAGCCGCCGTAGTAGCCGGGGCCGGCGTGGTGGCCGGGGGGCCGGCACAGCGCGTAGGCGGCCGGGGCCCCGGCCGCGACCAGGTCGGCGGCGGTGAGGGCGACGTCGGCGGCGGCCACCGCGGCCCGGAAGCTCCCGGCGACCAGCGGGGTCGCGGTGTCGAAGCAGAACCAGCCGGGCCGGCCGACGCCCCCGCCCGGGTCGCGGCCGCCCCCCCTGGCCAGCCGCGCGATGGCGAAGGTGTCGGGGATCAGCACCTCGGGGCCGTCCGCGGCCCGCCAGGCCGGCCACGCCCCCTCCAGGAACCCGACCAGGGCCTGCTCGTGCACGGCCAGGATCGGCGCCATGCCGTGGCCGGCCGGCTCGACCAGCGGGTGCCCGGCCGCGGCCAGGGCGTCGCGGACCCGCTCGGCCCGTTCCGGCCGCTCGTACACCGGCCGGACGACCTCGCCGTAGTTGACCTCATAGGGCGGGTCGTGCTCGCGGTGGGCGTCGCCGGCCACCACCGGCATCGGGTCCATGCCCGGGACCCTACCCGACCCGGGGCCCTGGCCGGGGTCGCGGCCGAGGCGGCGCAGCAGGCTGCGGGCCTGCACGGGCCGCCGTCACGACCTGTCATGACGATCGGCTAGGGTTTCCACAGATGCCCGACGCCCTCTCCCTCGACCAGGCCAGGCGGGTCGCCCTGGCCGCCCAGGGGCTGGCCGCCCCGGCCCGGCCCGGCCCGGCCGGGCCGGCCACCCTGCGGGCCGTCCTGACCCGGCTCGGGGCCATCCAGATCGACTCCATCAACGTGGTCGCCCGCAGCCACGAGCTGGTCCTGGCCGCCCGGGCCGGCCCCCACGACCGCACCGCCTTCGACCGGGTCGTCTACCGGCGCCGGGCCGGCTTCGAGTACTGGGGGCACGCCGCCTCGTTCCTGCCCATGGACCGGTTCCGGCTGTGCCTGCCCCGGATGCGCCGGCTGGCCGCCACCACCCGTGGCTGGTGGGCGGACATGCGCCGGCGCAACCGGCACCTGTACGGCCCGGTGGTGGACCGCATCCGGGCCGAGGGGCCGCTGGCCGCCTCCGCCTTCCGCGACCCCGACGGCCCGCGCCGCGGCAGCTGGTGGGACTGGGCGCCGGCCAAGCACGTGCTCGAGGACCTGTTCGACCAGGGGACGCTGCTGGTCCACGACCGGGTCAACTTCGAGCGCCGCTACGACCTGGCCGAGCGGGTCCTGCCGCCCGGGGTCGACACCTCCGAGCCGACCCCGGCCGAGGCCGCCCTGGAGCTGACCCTGCTGGCCGCCCGCGCCCTCGGGGTCGGCACCGCCGCCGACCTGGCCGACTACTACCGGCTCCGGCCCGCCGAGGCCAGGGCGGCCCTGGCCGAGGCGGTGGCCGCCGGGCTGCTCCAGGAGGTCGCCGTGGCCGGCTGGGCCAAGCCCGCCTACCTGCTGCCCGGCACCCCGGTGCCGCGCAAGCTGGCCCACCCCCCGGTCCTGCTCAGCCCGTTCGACTCGCTGATCTGGTCCCGGGAGCGCACCGAGCGCCTGTTCGGCTTCCGCTACCGCCTGGAGGTGTACGTGCCCGCCGGCGAGCGGGTCCACGGCTACTACACGATGCCGGTGCTGGCCGGGGGCCGGCTGGTCGCCCGCGTTGACCCCAAGCACGACCGCCGGGCCGGCCGCCTGCTGCTGCGCAACCTGCACCTGGAGCCGGGCGCCGACCCGGCCGGGGCGGTGGCCGCGACCGCGGCCGCGGCCTGCCGGCTGGCCGCCCACCTGGGCGCCGACCGGGTCGAGGCCGGCGACGCCATGCCCCCCGCCCTGGCCTCCGCGCTCCGCGCTACGCTGCCCACCTGAGCGTCGAACCGCCAAAGGGGGCGAGCGGATGATCCCGCAGCGCAAGGGCATGGCCTCCCGGCAGGCCCACGTCGACCTGCCGGAGGGCACCGTCGAGGAGGAGCACGGCCGCCAGGCGTTCACCGGCCGCGCCTCCCACCTGTACCGGACCGCCCCGCCGACCGCCTGGGTCAGGGTCGAGGGCCCGCTGCGCCCCTGGGCGTTCGACTGGAACCAGCTCGCCCCGCCCGACCAGACCGACCCCGACGGCGACCCGTTGGTCGTGCTCTCGAACAGGGACCTGACCATCCTGGTGTCGCGCCGCTCGGCCCCGATGCCGTTCTTCGTCCGCGACGCCGACGGCGACGTCGTCTACTTCGTGCACCGGGGCGAGGGCACGCTGGAGACCGACTACGGCCCGCTGCGGTTCCGGCCGGGCGACTACCTGGTCGTGCCCAAGGGCACCACCCACCGGGTGGTCCCGTCCACCACCGACAACTTCTTCCTGCTCATCGAGGGCGACGAGTTCGTCCTGCCCGACAAGGGCCTGCTCGGCCACCACGCCCTGTTCGACCCCGGGGTGCTGGAGACGCCCGAGCCCGACCCCCACGACGAGCGGGGCGAGTTCCGGGTCCGGGTGCGGCGCCGGGGCGAGGTCACCACCTTCACCTTCCCCCACCATCCCCTGAACGTGGTCGGCTGGCAGGGCGACCTGGCACCGTACCGGCTGAACGTGGCCGACTTCCGGCCGGTGGTCAGCCCCCGCTACCACCTGCCGCCGAGCGTCCACACCACCTTCCGGTGCCGCGGCTTCGACATCGCCACCTTCGCCCCCCGCCCCTTCGAGACCGACCCGGGGGCGCTGCGGGTGCCCTTCTACCACTCCAACATCGACAACGACGAGCTGCTCTTCTACCACGACGGCGACTTCTTCAGCCGCAAGGGGATCGACCGCGGCATGGCCACCCTGCACCCGGCCGGCGTCCACCACGGCCCCCAGCCGGGCGCGGCCGAGGGCGCGGCCAAGAAGGAGATGACCGACGAGGTCGCGGTCATGGTCGAGTGCCTGGAGCCGCTCCAGGTCAGCCCCGAGGCCGAGAAGGCCTCGATCGAGGCCTACGCCACCTCCTGGGCCCGGGGCCTGGGGCTGCTGGAGGAGTGACCCTGGTCGGACGGAGGGGTCCGCGGAACCCCAGGGGGGTGCCCCGGTTGGTCGGGGGCATCGGGCTGGGGCGGGTGCTCGGGGTGCCGGTACGCCTGGACCTGTCGTGGTTCCTCGGGCTGGGCGTGGTCGTGGCCCTGAGCCGGGAGCTGTGGGCGCCGGCGCTGTCCGGGGTGGCCGTGCTGTGGTGGTCGCTGCTGTTCGCGGTCGCCTTCTTCGCCTGCGTGCTGGTCCACGAGCTGGCCCACGCCCTGGCCGCCCGGGCCGTGGGGGTGGCCACCACCGAGATCCGGCTGTTCGTGTTCGGCGGGGTGGCCCGGATCGCCGGCGAGCCCGCCGACCCCGGCGCCGAGGCCCTGGTCGCCATGGCCGGGCCGCTGGCCTCGGTGACCCTGGCCGGCCTGTGCGACCTGGCCAGCTGGCAGGTCGGCGGGCCCGCCGGCGACCTGCTGGCCTGGCTGTTCCTGGGCAACCTGGTGGTGGCCGGGTTCAACCTGCTGCCCGGGTTCCCCCTGGACGGGGGGCGGGTGGCCAGGGCGCTGGTCTGGCGCCTCACCGGGCGGCGCCTGCTCGCCACCAGGGTGACCGCGCTGGGTGGGCGCGCCCTGGCCGCCGTGCTGGTGCTTGGCGGGGCCGGGGCCGCCCTGTGGCAGCAGACCCCCCGCTGGCTGCCCCAGGTCGTGCTGGGCCTGTTCCTGTGGCAGGCCGCCGGCCAGGGCCGGCGCGCGGCCGCCCGGGCAGATGCCCTCGCCGGGCGGGCCGGGCGCGGGTAGCCTTTGCCCATGCTCGTCACCGCCCGCCTGCGCCCACCCGACCGCGTCGTCGAGGTGGCCGACGTCCGCCGCGTGGCCGACCTGCTGGCCCGCCTGGAGGTGCTCCCCGGGGCGGTCCTGGTGATCCGCGACGGCGCCCTGCTGACCAGCCAGGACGAGCTCCGCGACGGCGACAGGGTCGAGGTCCGCTTCGCGATCAGCGGGGGAGGGTGACGCCGATGGCGATGCGCTGCAAGCGCTGCCGCGGCGCCGCCGTGATGGAGGTGCGGCGCCACAACGCCGCCTTCTGCCGCGACTGCTTCCTCCACTACGTGGGCCAGCAGGTCACCCGGGCCATCGCCAAGTTCCGGATGCTGGGCCACACCGACCGGGTGCTGATCGCGGTCTCGGGCGGCAAGGACTCGCTGGCCCTGTGGGACCTGCTGCTGGAGCTCGGCTACCAGGCCGACGGCCTGTACCTGAGCCTGGGCATCGGCGCCTACTCCGAGCGCTCCAAGGTCGTCTGCCAGGAGTTCGCGGCCGACCGGGGCGCCTCCCTGGTGGTCCACGACCTGGCCGGCGAGCACGGCTACACCATCCCGGAGGCGGCCGGCGGCACCGGCCGCTCCTCCTGCGGGGTGTGCGGGCTGTCCAAGCGCTATGTGTTCAACCGGGCCGCCCTGGACGGCGGCTACGACGTGGTCTGCACCGGCCACAACCTGGACGACGAGGCCGCGGTGCTGTTCGGCAACACCCTGCGCTGGGACACCGCGGCCATGGCCCGCCAGTTCCCGGTCCTGGAGGCGACCCGCCCCGGGCTGGTCAAGAAGGTCAAGCCGCTGTACCGGGTGGCCGAGCGCGAGACCGCCGCCTACTGCGTGCTCAAGGGCATCGACTACGTGGTCGAGGAGTGCCCGCTGGTCGCCGGCAACACCCAGATGCGGCACAAGGAGACCCTCAACCAGATGGAGGAGGCGGCCCCGGGGACCAAGCACAGCTTCCTGTTCGGCTACCTGGACCGGGCCGCCGAGCTGCTCAAGGTGGCCGACGACGCCGACCTCACCGAGTGCGCCCGCTGCGGCATGACCACCCAGGCCCCCGAGGACCCGGCCGCCGAGGCGGTCTGCGCCTTCTGCCGCTCCAAGGCCCGCCTGGTCAAGACGCTCCCGATCGTGGAGGTCGGCGCCGGGTGAGGCCAACGGAGGGGTCCGGCCGGAGGGGTCCGGTCAGACCGTTGGAGGCGGGGGAGCGGGTACTGCTCCAGGACGTCAAGGGGCGGCGCTACCTCATCACCCTGGAGCAGGGGGCGACCTTCCACACCCACAAGGGGCGCCTGGCCCACGACCAGCTGATCGGCTCGGCCGAGGGGGTGGTGGCCCGCACCGACCTGGGCCAGAAGCTGCTGGTGCTGCGGCCCACCCTGGCCGACTGGGTGGTCAAGATGCCCCGAGGCGCCCAGGTCATCTACCCCAAGGTGCTGGCCCTGATGGTGATGGCGGCCGACGTCCGGCCGGGCCTGACCGTGGTCGAGGCCGGCACCGGCTCCGGCGCCCTGTCGATCGCCCTGCTCCAGGCGCTCGACCCCGGCGGGCGGCTGCACTCCTTCGAGCGCCGCCCCGACTTCGCCGACCAGGCCCGGCGCAACGTCGAGCGCTGGTTCGGCAAGGCCCCCGACGGCTTCGAGCTGCACGCCGGCGACGTGGTCGACGGCATCGCCGACCTCGGCCCCCTCGACCGGGTCCTGCTCGACCTGCTGGAGCCGTGGCTGGTCGTGCCCGGGGCGGCCGCCGCCCTGCGGCCGGGCGCGGTGCTGGTCAGCTTCGTGGCCACCGTCCCCCAGGTCATGCGCCTGGTCGAGGCCCTGGAGGGGTCGGGCCGCTTCGGCCTGGTCGAGACCTCGGAGGCCATCTTCCGCCCCTGGCACGTCGACGGCCTGGCCGTCCGCCCCGAGCACCGCATGATCGGCCACACCGGCTTCGTGGTCTCGGCCCGCCGGGTCGACGGCCCCTGGCCGGCCCCCGGCCGGGTCCCCTGACGATTCGCGCCCGGTCGTCGCCTTCGGTCGGGAACGCCCGGTAGCATGGCCGCAGGGATCACCTCCGTTCCCCCGACCCGACGCCCGGCCCACGATTGGTCACAAGCGCGCTATCGGAAGAGCCGATAGGGTTAAGCAACTCTACCTAGCCAACCATCGGTAGCCTCCACCACCGCCAAAGGGGGGACTCACGTGAAGGACGCCGACCGCTCCCGGCAGTCTCGGTCCCGTCGCGACCCCGAGCCCATGCCAGAGGAGGCGCCGGAGCCCAGCGAGCTCCAACGGCAGATCCAGTTTCTCGAGGAGGAGACGGCCTTGCTCCGCCGGCGCCTGCAGGACTCGCCACGCCAGGTCCGGGTGCTCGAGGAACGCCTGCTCGAGACCAAGGGCCAGCTCGCGCAGGCGCTCTCCCAGAACGAGCGCCTGGCCGCCACCCTGAGGGAGGCCAGGGAGCAGATCATCGCCCTCAAGGAGGAGGTCGAGAAGCTCACCGCCCCGCCGTCCGGCTTCGGGGTGTTCCTGGGCGTCAACGACGACGGCACCATCAACCTCTCCTCGGGCGGGCGCAAGCTGCGGGTCAACGTCCACCCCGACATCGACCCCAAGTCGCTCCAGCCCGGCCAGGAGCTGATGCTCAACGAGGCCCTGAACGTGGTCGAGGCCTGCACCTACGAGGTCCAGGGCGAGGTCGTCCAGCTCAAGGAGATGCTCGGGGTCGACCGGGCCCTGGTGATCGGCAACGCCGACGAGGAGCGGGTGGTGCAGATCGGCGAGCCGCTGCGCAACCGCACCCTGCGGGCCGGCGACTCGCTGCTGCTGGACGTCCGCTCCGGGTTCGTGCTCGAGCACCTGCCCAAGCCGGAGGTCGAGGAGCTCATCCTGGAGGAGGTGCCCGACATCTCCTACCAGGACATCGGCGGCCTGGCCGACCAGATCGAGCAGATCCGCGACGCCGTCGAGCTGCCCTTCCTGCACGCCGACCTGTTCGCCGAGCACCAGCTCAAGCCGCCCAAGGGCATCCTGCTGTACGGCCCCCCGGGCTGCGGCAAGACCCTGATCGCCAAGGCGGTGGCCAACTCGCTGGCCAAGAAGGTCGCCGAGGTGACCGGCAAGCCCTCGGGGCGCAGCTACTTCCTCAACATCAAGGGCCCCGAGCTGCTCAACAAGTACGTGGGCGAGACCGAGCGCCAGATCCGGCTGATCTTCCAGCGGGCCAAGGAGAAGTCCAACGAGGGCGTGCCGGTGATCGTGTTCTTCGACGAGATGGACTCGATCTTCCGCACCCGCGGCTCCGGGGTGTCCTCCGACGTCGAGAACACCATCGTGCCCCAGCTGCTGAGCGAGATCGACGGGGTCGAGCAGCTCAAGAACGTGATCGTGATCGGCGCCTCCAACCGCGAGGACATGATCGACCCGGCCATCCTGCGGCCGGGACGCCTGGACGTGAAGATCAAGATCGAGCGGCCCGACGCCTCCGCGGCCCGCGACATCTTCTCCAAGTACCTGCTGGCGTCGCTGCCCCTGGCCGAGGAGGTGGTCGCCTCGACCGGCGGCGACCGCGAGGCCGCCCTGACCCAGATCATCGACGAGGGCGTCAAGCGGATGTACGCCGACGCCGACGAGAACCGCTTCCTGGAGGTCACCTACGCCAACGGCGACAAGGAGGTCCTGTACTTCAAGGACTTCAACTCCGGGGCGATGATCGAGAACATCGTCAACCGGGCCAAGAAGATGGCCATCAAGCGGTTCCTGGAGACCGGCGAGAAGGGCATCAAGGCGACCGACCTGTTCATCGCCGTGACCGACGAGTTCAAGGAGAACGAGGACCTGCCCAACACCACCAACCCCGACGACTGGGCGCGCATCTCGGGCAAGAAGGGCGAGCGCATCGTGTACGTGCGCACCCTGATCGAGGGCGGCAACGCCAAGGACCTCGGGCGCACCATCGAGCAGGTCAACGCCGGGCAGTACCTGTAGGCTGCGGCCGCAGGGAGCTCGGGGAGGGAACACGCGGATGGCCATCACCAAGGTCATGGGCATCGAGACCGAGTACGGCATCACCGTGCCCGGCGCCCCCGACTCCAACCCGGTGCTGGCCTCCAGCCTGCTGGTCAACGCCTTCTCGGGCCGGGGCCGCAAGGTCCGCTGGGACTACGAGGAGGAGTCGCCGCTGCGCGACGCCCGCGGGTTCGAGGCCGCCCGCGAGCCCGAGACCCCGGCCGAGGACGACCTGGGCCTGGCCAACGTCATCCTGACCAACGGCGCCCGCTACTACGTCGACCACGCCCACCCCGAGTACTCCTCGCCGGAGTGCCTGGACCCGCGGACGCTGGTCACCTTCGACAAGGCGGGGGAGCGGATCCTGGCCGAGTCGGCCCGGCGGGCGGCCGAGCTGGCCCCGGGCGGCCGGCGCATCCAGGTCTACAAGAACAACACCGACGGCAAGGGCACCTCCTACGGCACCCACGAGAACTTCCTGGTCGACCGGGCGACCCCGTTCGCCCGGATCGTCCGCGACCTGACCCCGTTCCTGGTCAGCCGCCAGGTGTTCGCGGGCGCGGGCAGCCTGGTCCGCGACCACCACGACGGCTCGGTGGCCTTCCAGATCGCCCAGCGCAGCCAGTTCTTCGAGGTCGAGGTCGGCCTGGAGACGACCCTCAAGCGGCCGATCGTCAACACCCGCGACGAGCCCCACGCCGACCCCGAGCGCTACCGGCGCCTGCACGTGATCATCGGCGACGCCAACATGAACGAGGTGGCCACCTTCCTCAAGACGGGGTCGCTGGCCATCGTCCTCAGCATGATCGAGGACGGGGTGGTCCCCGGCGACGAGTGGCAGCTGGCCAACCCGGTCCAGGCGCTGCGGACCATCGCCAAGGACCCGACCCTGCGCACGGTGGTGGAGCGCAAGGACGGCCGCCGCCTGACCGCCTGCGAGCTCCAGTGGCACTACCTGGACGCGGCCAAGACCTACCTCAAGGACCGCGAGGTCAGCCACTGGCAGGTCGAGGTCCTGGAGCGCTGGGAGGCCGTGCTGGCCCTGCTCGAGGACGACCCCCTGAAGGCGTCCCGGACGGTCGACTGGGCGACCAAGTACCAGCTCATGCAGCAGATGGCCGCCCGCCACGGCCTGGAGTGGGAGGACGCCAAGCTGGCCATGGTCGACCTCCAGTACCACGACGTGGACATCGACAAGGGCCTCTACTACCGGCTGGCCGCCGCCGGCCGGGTCGAGCGGCTGGTCGCCGAGCGGGAGATCACCCGGGCGGTGACCGAGCCCCCCGAGGACACCCGGGCCTACTTCCGCGGCAACTGCCTGGCCCGCTACGCCCCCCAGATCGCGGCCGCCGGCTGGGACGCGATCATCTTCGACATCGGCCGCGAGACCCTGCAGCGGGTCCCCATGCTCGAGCCGACCCGGGGCACCGCCGCCCACACCGCAGCCGTCCTCGACGCCAGCCCCACCGCCGAGGACCTGATCCGCAACCTCCAGAGCTGAACCCGTCCACAGACCCCGGGCCCGGCCTGCGAGTACGGTGTCCGGGATGAAACAATCGCCTCGACGCTCGTCCAGGGAGGCACGATGGCCAGAGACAGCGGCGGCGGCGCCGAGCAGAAGCGGCGCGCGCCCGGCAAGCAGGACGCCGAGCAGGAAGAGGCCCAGGCGTCCCCCGACATCACCGAGAAGGGCGAGGAGCTCAAGGAGGAGCTGGACGCCCTCCTGGACGAGATCGACGACGTCCTGGAGGAGAACGCCGAGGAGTTCGTCAAGCAGTATGTCCAGAAAGGCGGAGAGTAGGGTCTTGGCCGTTTACGAGAAGAGGCCGGCGTGAGGAACCCGTTCGAGGGGCCGAAGCTGTTCAGCCCGTCGTTCGTGGATGCGCTGCGGGCCTATGCGCCGGAGCTGCTGGAGCTGAAGACGGCGGGGGGGACGGTCCCGGAGGTGCCGCACGGGACCACGGTGGCGGCGCTGCGGTTCGCCGACGGGGTGGCCATGGGCGGCGACCGGCGGGCGACCGAGGGGATGAACATCGCCCAGCGCGACATCGAGAAGGTGTTCCCGGCCGACGACTTCTCGGCGGTGGCGATCGCCGGGGCGGCCGGGCCGGCGATCGAGATGGTGCGCCTGTTCCAGACCGAGCTGGAGCACTACGAGAAGATCGAGGGCTTCCCCCTTTCGCTGGAGGGCAAGGCCAACAAGCTGGGCCAGATGGTCAGGGGCAACCTCCCCCTGGCCATGCAGGGCCTGGTCGTGGTGCCCCTGTTCTGCGGCTACGACACCCGCCGGCAGGCCGGCCGCATCTTCCGCTACGACGTCACCGGCGGCCGCTGGGAGGACGCCGACTTCCACGCCACCGGCTCGGGCGGCCGGGACGCCCGCGGCAGCCTCAAGAAGCGCTGGCGGCCCGACATCGACGGCGACACCGCCGTGGAGGTGCTGGTCGAGGCGCTGTACGACGCCGCCGACGAGGACGCCGCCACCGGCGGGCCCGACCTGGTCCGGGGCATCTTCCCGGTGGTGGCCACGGTCACCGCCCAGGGCTACCGGCGGGTCCCCGACGACGAGCTGCGCAAGGCGGCCGAGCGCCTGGTCGCGGCCCGCGCCCAGGAAGCGAGCTGACCGGTGAGCGTTCCCTTCTACGTCCCGCCCGAGCAGCTCACCAAGGAGAAGGCCGAGTTCGCCCGCAAGGGCATCGCCCGGGGCCGGCCGCTGATCGTGCTCGAGTACGACGGCGGGATCCTGTTCGTGGCCGAGAACCCCTCGACCCACCTGCACAAGGTGGCCGAGCTGTACGACCGGATCGCGTTCTGCGCCGTGGGCCGGTTCTCGGAGTTCGAGAACCTGCGCCAGGCCGGGGTCCGGCTGGCCGACATCCGCGGCTACGCCTACGGCCGCGAGGACGTCACCTCGCGCTCGATCGCCAACGCCTACTCCCAGACCCTGGGGCAGATCTTCGTCCAGGAGTTCAAGCCCTACGAGGTCGAGCTGTGCGTGGCCGAGGTCGGCACCGACGGCGCCCCCAACGCCATGTACCACGTGGTGTTCGACGGCAACGTGTTCGACCGCAAGGGCTGGCTGGCCATGGGCGGCCAGAGCGATGAGCTGAACACCGGGCTGCAGCGCGGCTACGACGAGGACATGGAGCTGGACGCGGCCCTGCAGCTGGCCGTGCGGGTGCTGCGGGAGGCCCCGGCCGGGGAGGCCGGCAACTCCCGCCTCGAGGTCGCCGTGCTGGAACGCGACCGGCCCCGGCGCTCGTTCCGCCGCCTGACCCAGGAGGACGTCGAGTCGCGGGCCGGCGAGCCGGCGTCGTGACCCCACCGGAGCCCGGCCGCCCGGGCTGGCCGCCCCCAGCCCCGGGCGCGGAGCCCCAGCCCGATTACCGTCCGGCCTGGCTCCGGCAGCCGGCCCCCGGCCCCCAGGGATGGTCGCCCGACCCGCCGCCGCCCGAGCGGCCACGCCGGCGGGTCGGGCCGCTGACCGCGGCGGTGGTCCTGCTGCTGCTGGTCGGGCTGGCCGCCGGCGGGCTGGTGTTCGCCACCCGCCGGGACCAGCCGGCCCCCTCGGCCGGCGGGGCCACCGCGGCCGCGCCGACCACCCAGGCCCCGGCCGCCCGGCCCCCCGCGACCCGGGCGCCGGCGGCAACGGCCACCACCCCGGCGATCCGGTCCGTGCAGCGCGCGGTGGCCGAGCTGCGGGGCCTCAGGTTCGAGCGGCCGGTGCCGGTGACCGTGGAGTCGCCCGACAAGCTGGCCAAGCGGCTGCTGCGGGCCCTGGGCGAGGAGACCGACGAGCGCCGGCTGCGCCGCCAGGGCCGGGCCATGCAGGTGCTGGGCGAGCTGGCCCCCGGCACCGACCTGCCCCGGCTGCTGCGCCGCATCCAGGCCGAGAGCGTGCTCGGCTTCTACCTGCCGGGCCAGCCGCCCAGGAAGGGCGGCCTGTACGTCCGCTCCAACCGTGGCCTCGACCCCTACGCCAGGATCATCCTCGCCCACGAGCTGACCCACGCCGTCACCGACCAGCGCTACGACCTGACCCGCGCCGACCGGCTGGCCGCGGCCGGCGGCCGCGAGGACGAGCTGGCCGCCTACTCCGGCCTGGTCGAGGGCGACGCCACCTTCACCATGCAGCGCTACCTGGCCGAGCGGCTCACCCCGGCCGAGCAGGCCAACGCCGGCCTGGTCGCGGCGACCGACCGCACCCCCATCCGGGACGCCGCCCCGGCGGTCATCCGCGAGTCGATGCTGTTCCCCTACCAGGAGGGCCTGCGCTTCGTCAGCATCCTCTACCAGCAGGGCGGCTGGGCGGCGGTCAACCGCGCCTACCGCGACCCGCCGACCACCACCGAGCAGCTGCTCCACCCCGAGCGCTACCTGCGCGACCGCGACCAGCCCCAGCGGGTCACCGTCCCCGACCTGGGCGGCCGGCTGGGCGGCGGCTGGCGCCCGGGGGTCGAGCTGAGCTTCGGGGAGCTCGACGCCCGCCTGCTCCTCGAGGGCGAGCTGGCCGTGGCCACCGCCCAGACGGCCGCGGCCGGCTGGGACGGCGGCCGGGTCCGCACCTTCCAGCGCGGCGACAAGACCGCCCTGGTCCTGCGCACCGTCTGGGACTCCAGCGCCGAGGCCACCCAGTTCTGCGGCGCCATGAGCGGCTGGGCCACCGGCCGCTTCGGCTCCGCCACCCGCGCCGGCACCACCCTGCGCTGGTCGGACGCCGGCCAGCACACCGCCCTGCTGTGCCGCGGCCCCCGGGTCGCCTGGCTGTCGGCCCCCGACCGCCCCACCCTCACCCGCCTCACCACCGGCCTCGGCGGCCCCTGAGCCGCCCCCCAAGGAGGAGGCGGGCGCGCCCCACCCAACTCCCGGTTGCCGGGGCCCCCGAAGGGGAGGGTAGCCCACCGGCGGGAGGCGGGGCACCGGCGTCCACCCCTCGCGCATCTCTCAGCGGCGCGTTGACGGGGGAGCGGGTGGGCGGGGACG
>Ga0209382_10000689_pt1 | contig 55050 bp, 52 predicted proteins | sample SoiMetdeltSBSDD5_FD_187599 | JGI IMG/M metagenome (GOLD analysis project Ga0209382, IMG submission 187599) | Bulk soil microbial communities from a Populus tree surrounding site in Tennessee, USA - Soil MetaG P. deltoides SBSDD5 (SPAdes) (version 2) | ecosystem: Environmental > Terrestrial >...
CGCTCACATCCCACGTGGCACCCGGCGTGATCGACGCCACGGGCAACGCGAGGTGGTGACGAGCCGCGAGCATGCTGGTGTCAGCCCCGCGCTGGAAGAAGAGCGTCGCCGACGCGACCAACACCGTGACCGCCGCGATCGCGATCGCGATCGCTGGCGTAGACGCGAACCGCCAGCGATCTGGTTCTTCTGCCATGCGTTCGAGAGCGGACTCGAGCCGGGCGCGCGAGTGTTCCGCAAGTGCCGTGGCGGCGTTCGTCGCGCGGTACTCAGCAGACACCTTGAACGCAGCAGACACGATCGCGCCGCGCCTAGTCCGGCAGGCCTCACATTCGTCGAGATGACGGGCGACCGCAGAACGTCGTGATTCGGAGAGCTCTCCGTCGAGGTCCTGCAGGAGTTCTCGATCCTTCACATGGCGATTCATGGCCAACATCGATCTAGCCCTCAGCGGCGTTCGTGAGACGCCTCATCGTTCGTGCCAGTGACTTGGCGACGCCGCCAAGCGAGATGTCCAGCGTCCGCGCGATATCGCGATAACGAAGCCCCTCAGCGCGCAGGAACAAACACTGTCGATCGAGTTCGGGAAGCGCGCACACAACCGCGCGCAACCGCCGCACACGCCGGTCGTCGGCCAGTTGCTGCTCGGGATCCGCGGCCGGATCGATCACACGATCAACGCGCTCGACATCCCATGTACCTTCCCAGCGATGCCGCCGTGCGGCTTTCTCGCGATGCTTGAGCGCGAGGTTGTGCCCGACGCGGAAGATCCAGCCGCGCAGGTTGGCGCGCGACCGTCCCAGTCGAAGGTGTTTGAACAACTGCAGGAACACGTCCTGGACGACATCCTCGGTGACTTCGGCCGTGAGACCGAAGGCCCAGACATAGCGCCGCAGGCCCGGTGCGCACTCATCGAAGAGGCGCAGCACGTCCTCCTGCGTGGAGGCAGTGGACTCGGCGCCATATCCGACCAGACTCGCAGGGAGGGATACTCCGAAGACAGACGAACCCTTCGACATGATCTCTTCCGTCGCATTCTACACACGCCGAGCGTCGATTGAGCTCGCGACGGAGTCGCGATCGAAACAGTGAACAGAACGATGCGATGCGGAATATCTCTAAGGATGGGATCTGGAATGAAGTCGGGGGGATTGAGCCTCGCGTTCGTATCGCTTCTGCCGCTCCTCGCCGCGGCGCAAAGCTCATCGAGCCAGGCCCCATCGCAAGATCCACAAACGCCGCCGCCATCAACGACTTTCACGGTGACCGTGGTCGGGGCGACGCCACTGGTCGGCATCGAGCTGCCGATCGATCAGGTCGCGGCGCCCGTCCAGACCCTGAGCGGACGGACCCTGGAGGCGAGCGGAGCGCTCGACCTTCCTGCCTATCTCGACCGGCGCCTGAATGGCGTCCACGTCAACGAGATCCAGGGCAATCCGTTTCAGGCGGACGTCAACTATCGCGGCTACACGGCGTCGCCGCTGCTCGGCACACCACAGGGGCTCTCCGTTTACATGGACGGCGTTCGACTGAATCAGGCGTTCGGCGACGTCGTGAGCTGGGATCTGATTCCAAAGGTCGCCATCTTTTCTGGGGCGATGATGCCGGGGTCGAACCCGCTCTTCGGTCTCAACACGCTCGGTGGCGCGCTGTCGATTCAAACCAAGGACGGCCGCAACAGTCCCGGAACGAAACTGCAGGCGATCTACGGCAACGACGTCCGCCGCGCGCTCGAGTTCGAGCATGGCGGCAGCCGCGCCGAGAGCGGCATCAACTGGTACGTCGCCGGCAATCTCTTCGCCGAGGACGGCTGGCGCGACAACTCACCCTCTAAGGTCCGGCAACTGTTTGGCAAGCTGGGCTGGGGCAAGGGGCGCAGCGACGTGTCCGTCAGCCTCACCTACGCAGACAACTCGCTCAACGGCAACGGACTGCAGGAGGTCGGTTTCCTCGATCGCGATTACGCAAGCGTCTACACGAAGCCTGACGAGACCAACAATCAGTCCGTCTTTCTGAATGCGACCGCGACGCGCGCGCTGAGCGATCGCCTCACAGTCTCCGTCAACGGCTACTTTCGCAACATCAACACCGACACGCTCAACGGCGACATCAACGAGGCCTCGCTCGATCAATCCGTGTATCAGCCCACGTTGGCGGAGCAGGCGGCCCTCTTCTCTGCCGGATACATCACCGCCCCGGTCGTCGGCGCCAACGCCGGCAACACGCCATTCCCCTACCTGCGGTGTGTCGCGAATGTGCTGCTGAACGATGAGCCGGGCGAGAAGTGCAACGGTCTCATCAATCGCGGTCAGAACGATCAGCGCAATGGCGGCCTGTCAGGACAGATCACGTTACGCGAGCGGCGGCACCAACTGACGGCTGGCGCCGCCTTCGATCGAAGCAGTGTCGGTTTTGCCCAGACAACGGAACTTGGATATCTGAACCCCGATCGCAGCGTCACGGGCACCGGCGCGTTCGCGGATGGGGAGACCGGCGGTGAGATTGACGGCGAACCGTTCGATGCGCGCGTCGATCTGGATGGAACTGTCCACACGTGGAGCCTGTTTGCGACCGACACTATCGGTCTGGACGACCGGTGGCACCTCACGCTCTCCGGTCGCTTCAATCAGACGACCGTCGACAACGACGACCTGATCACACCAGGCGGTGGGCCGGGATCGCTCGACGGCCATCACGTGTTCAGTCGATTCAACCCCGCGGTCGGCATCACGTACGACCCAACGAGTCGTCTGAACCTCTACGCCGGCTACAGCGAAGGCAGCCGCGCCGCCACGTCGATCGAACTCGGATGCGCGGACCCGGAACAACCGTGCAAGCTGCCGAACGCAATGGCCGGCGATCCGCCGCTCGACCAGGTCGTCACGCGGACGTTCGAGGCCGGGGTGCGTGGCAAGCGCGGTCGAATCAGCTGGCATGGCGGCTTCTTCCACGCGCGGAACGACGATGACATTCTCTTTGTGACGTCCGAGCAGACCGGCTTTGGCTACTTCCGGAACTTTGGCGAGACACGCCGGCAAGGCATCGAGCTCGCTGCCGACAGGACGATCGGCCGCGTTTCGCTCGGCGCCGGCTACACGTTCCTCGATGCTACGTTTCAGAGCGAGGAGACGGTCAACGGCGAGAGCAACGCGTCGAACGACGAAGCGTCGGCCGGTGAACCCGGACTCGAGGGCACGATCGAGATCGCGCCAGGAGACCGGATGCCGCTCGTGCCGCGTCACATGATCAAGGTCTTTGCGAACGTGCAGGTCACGAGCGCATTCACGCTTGACGTCGATCTCACTGGAGTCTCGGGTAGCTTCGCGCGCGGCAACGAGAACAATCTTCACGAGCCTGACGGCACGTACTACCTCGGTCCCGGCGATTCCCCCGGATATGCGGTCGTGAACCTGGGAGGGCGCTACACGCTCACGCGGTGGCTGCAGATTGTTGGGCAGATCAACAATCTGTTCGATCGCCGCTACTACACCGCGTCGCAGCTGGGAGCGATGGGGTTCACCGACAGCGAAACGTTCGTCGCGCGTCCACTACCACCGATCGACGGCGAGTTCCCGGTGAGGCACGCGACGTTCTACGCGCCGGGCGCGCCGATCCGAGGATGGATTGGGACCCGTTTCGCTTTCTGAAGCAAAACGGTCAACTCCCAACTCCCAACCTCCAACTACCAAGAGAGGCTGATTGGGAGTTGGGAATTTGGAAGTTGGGAGTTGAAGACTATCGCGGCTTGAGCGTGAGCTTCTGTACTCGCCAGTTCGTGATCTCGCCGACGTAGAGTTCGTTCTCGCTGCGGCAATCCATCTCGTGCACCGATCCGAATTCCTTGAGCAGCTTGCCGGCAGTGCCGAACTTGCCGAGGATCTTGCCGTCGAGCGACATCTTGTAGATCTCGCCGTTGTCCATGGACGTCGACGGGTTCGAGTTCGACGCGTACAGGAACTGTCGCGGCCCCGGCGTGATGCAGATCGCCGACGGCGCCCCGACGTTCACGAACTGCGTCTTGAAGTTGCCGTCGCCGTCGAACACCTGGATGCGGTTGTTCTGACGGTCCCCGATGTAGATCAGGCCCTGGGCGTCGATCGCCATCGTGTGAGGAACGTTGAACTGTCCCGGCCCCGACCCGCGTGAGCCCCACGACTTGATGTACTTACCGTTGCGATCGAACTTCGCGATGCGCGAATTGCCGTAGCCATCGGCCACATAGATGTTGCCTTGCGCGTCCCACGCGACGTCGGTTGGCCGATTGAAGTTGTCACCGGGCACACCAGTGCCCTGCGGCGCCGGCGGCGCGGCCGGCGCGCCAGGCGCGGCACCCGCGCCGCGACCACGTCCGCCACCACCGCCACCTTCCTCTCCGCCACCACCGCCTCCGCCGCCTCCCGGCGGCGGCACCGGAATGGCCTCGGGCTTGCGGCCCATCGTCATGGCCACGCGGCCGTCGGGATCGAACTTGATGACCATGTTCGCTCCTTCATCGACGACCCAGATGTTGTCCTGACGATCGATCCGCACTGTGTGGGCGAAAACGAAGCCGTACAGTCCCTGGCCGATCTCGCGGACGAACTTGCCGGACGGATCGAATTCGAACAACCGGGCCGCGCCGCGCGCAAACGTACGACGGGTGCCGAGCGTGGCATTCGGGTTGCCGGTTCGCGTGTAGACGAAGATGTTTCCCTTGGAGTTGGTGGCCACGCCAACCGCTTCACCCAAATACAGATCGTCGGGCAGCTTCAACGGATCAACAGCGTCGAACGGAATCTCGGGGATCGCATACTGCGCGCCGGCGGGTGACGTCGCCAGGAGGAGCGCAAGCGCTGCGAGTTTCAATGCACGTGTCATAGGGCCCTCACCTTCTCGCAGCATCTATCGAGTGGAGGACGGCGTTACCGTCTTGAGCCGGATCTTCTGCGCACGCCACGCCGTGATCTCGACGACGATCAGTTCGTCCGGGTTGCGGCAGTCGATGGCATGCACGGTGCTGAACTCACCGAGTTGTTTCCCTGGCTTGCCGAACTTGCCGATGACCGTACCGTCCAACTCCATCTTGTAAATCTCGCCAGCGACAGCCGCGAGCAGCGAGTTGTTGTTGTCCGGGTTGGAGTTCGAGCTGAAGAGGTACTGATGCGGCCCCGGGCTGATGCACACCGCCCACGGCGCGCCTACGTGGTCGTAGATCGCGCGCAGCACCAGGTTGCTGTCGAACACCTGGATGCGACGGTTGTTGCGATCGGCGACATAGATATTGCCGGTCGCGTCAGCTGTGATCGAGTGTGGCGTGTTGAACTGATACGGCTGCGTCCCGCGCACGCCTACTGACTTGACGAAGCGTCCGTTCTTGTCGTACTTGGCCACCCGCGAGTTGAAGTAGCCATCAGAGACGAAGATGTTGCCGGCAGGATCCCAGGTGACATCGGTCGGCCGGTTGAAGCGATACGGTTCGCCGCCGCCTTGCGCGACACCCGGTGTCGGCTCGACGCCTTCAACCGCTTCCGGCCGCCGCCCCATGGTCATCAGCACGCGCCCTTCCGGGCTGAACTTGACGACCATGTTCGTGCCCTCGTCGATCGTCCAGATGTTGTCCTGCGAGTCGACGCGGACGCCGTGCGCCATCTCGAAGCCATAAAGGCCCTGGCCGATCTCCCGAACGAACTTGCCGCTCTGATCGAACTCGAAAAGCCGCGTGTCGCCGCTACGCGTGAAGACGAAAATGTGTCCCTTCGAATTCCGCGCCACGCCGATACCCTCGCCCAGGTAGAGATTGGGCGGGATCGTCAGGAAGTTCGGCACTGACTCGTACGGAATGTCCGGCGCAGTGGCGAACGCGGTGGCGCGCGGCGGCACCTGTTGCGCCGACGTGGGGACGGCCAGAATCACGCTTGCCAGCGCAAGTGAAAACCCGATGAAGCGCTTCATTGGGGCCTCCGTCAACAAAGCCAAGTTTCGCGGAGGGAATAGTAACTCTTGTCAGCCCTGGAGTGCGCTTTCCCGGTCGCCCAGAACCGCCGACGGCGATCGAGTAGACCGGACGATGCCGTAGAGCAGCCAGCCGGCAGGACCAAAGAGAAACGTAAGCACGAGGCACGGCAGAACCAGCACGTACGGAATACCGCGCGTTCTCGCGTCCTGCATTTCCCAGTTCCCGACCAGCAGATCGAAGGCGAGATAGTGGATCCATCCCGCCAGCAGGATCCACGGGTTGCTGAACAACGCCGCCACGCCGGAGAGCGATGAGAATCCACCGTCGCTCCCGAGCCAGTTGGTGGCGACAATCGCGACATACGCCGCGGCGAACAGAGCGGGCACAGCCGCACCAGTCACCGCGCGTGTCCAGCGCGGGAGCCAAGGTGACAACACCAGCAGGCCCCACGCGCCGAGCGCAACGAGATTCAGGATGTCGAACGCCTGATTCGCGGTCATGGGTTGATCCAATTCAACGCGACATCGGCATCCGTCCCGGCCGATCGCGTGCGAAAGGGCCACACCGCCGCGACTGCCGTGGCGATCGCCCAGACGACAAGAGCGCCCACCGTGAGCGCATCGGGATTGATGAGAGCCTCGCCTCGCAGCGCCTGCGAGACAAGGACGAAGAACAATGCCGCATAACTGCTTCCGGCGACGATCGCAAGCCGCGCGCGTCGCGACTCGTCGACGCGACCGCGAGTCAGCAGCCACACAAGGATCGGCAGCACCTGGAGAGCATGGAGCCCGATGAAATGCGGCACGCGAAGATCGCCGTGTCGAACACTCCATCCTACTCCCGGCAATCCTGGTCCGCCGTCAGGTGCGCCGACGGTGTGGGCGCCGACGATGGGCATCTGGTGTGTCACAGCGACCTGCGCAAGCTGGCCCTCTGTTGGACGCGTCATCAGTCCACCAGTGAAGGCTCCGGCGATCGTGATCACCATGCCGAGCCGAAGTGCCCACCCGACGGCTCGATCCTGGAATGACTGACGCCACAACGCCACGGCAACCGAAACACTGAGCAGCGTCTGAAAGAGAATCGCGCTGCCCATGAAGGCGAAGAGCGCTCCGTCGAGCGGCGTCGAGACGTTGAAATGGCTCGTCGTCCCCCGCCACGCCTGGAGCGCGATGACGGCCACCTCGGCGATGAAGATGACGGCTGTGCCTCGTCCAACGATCCGGCGCAGCCGTGGCCACTCGCTCAGGTAGGTGAACACCCACGCAAGCGTGAACATGTAAATGGCCGTCGAGATGGAGAACTTGGCGGGCTTCAGCCATGCGGGTGCGCCGGTGATGACGCGCGGATCGACCGCGAGGCCGACGACAAAGACGGCCAACGCTCCGAGCATGAGCAGGGCCGAAGCGGTCAGGGTCCGGTCGGATCGCCACACGCGGCTGAGTCCGTGTTGAATTGCTGCGACCAGTATCATATCCAGCTCCTTACATGTTGCCAGTGTCAACATCCACACATTACACCGAGATGTTGACTGTGTCAACATCTACCGCTAAGCTGGTCCACATGCCCGAATCGCCCTCCCGCCCACGCCGGAAACCACGAGACCGCTACCATCACGGCGACCTGCGCCGCGCACTGCTCGACGAGGCACTGCGCACGATTCAGAAAGAGGGCGTCGAGGCGCTGACGCTGCGGACCATCGGCGTCAGACTTGGTGTGTCACGCACGGCCCTCTATCGCCACTTCGCCGACAAGCGCGCGCTACTCTCGGCTGTGGCCACCGAGGGATTCCGTCTTCTCCGGGAACGGCTGGTCGAGGCCTGGGGGTCAGGCGGCGCGGGCGGTTTCAACGCGATGGGTGTGGCCTACATCCGCTTCGCCATGGCCAACCCTCCACACTATCGCGTCATGTTCGGCGGCGTCGTCGACAGCGCGCCACGCGACGAGGATCTCACGCGCGAAGGGACTGCCGCCTTCAACGCCTTGCTGAACGCGATCGTTGCCCTTCAGAAGGAAAGCACCGTGCGCCGGGACGACCCGGTGCAGCTCGCCCGCTTCATCTGGGCGGCCGTCCACGGCATTTCCATGCTCATCATCGACGGCCAATTCCGCCATTTGCAGTCCGAGATCGACGACCTCATTCACTTCGCCGTCCAGCGCCTGCACACCGCCATTGCAAAGCGAGTACGCTAGGCTCGACCTTGCCTCCCGCAGCGGACGCAACCGCGCGATAATCGTGGTCCGCACACGGTGAGAGGGCTGTGGAATGAAGACACGACTCCTCGCGCTCGTCGGCATCGTCTCGACCCTCGTCTCGCTGGTCGGATTCGCCACGCTCGTGGCTCAGACGGCAACGAGGTCGCAAAGCACATCCGCCTACACACCACCCCGCACTGCGTGGGGCGATCCGGATCTGCAGGGCGTCTACACGAACTCGAATGAGTACGCGACGCCGCTCGAGCGTCCCAAGGAGTTCGAGGGCAAACGACTCGCGGATCTGACCGCCGACGAGATCGCCCGAGTACGGCAGCAGGCAACGAACCAGGCGATCGCCGGTCTGGCCAACGGCGAAGTGCGGGGGCCTGACGAATGGTGGCTGCAGCTTCTCGACCTCGGAAAGCGCAATCAACCGTGGCTGGTCGTCGATCCACCCGACGGACGCATTCCAGCGCTGACGCCAGAGGCCGCGCAACGACTCAAGGGACTGAGGCCTCGAAGCAGTTTCGTGGGCGGGCCTTTTGATGGCCCGGAAGACCTGGGCATGCTCGAACGATGTATTTCACGCAGCGTTCCCGGCTCGATGATTCCAGTGATGTACGGCAACAACTATCAAATCATCCAATCGCCCGGCTACATCGTGATCACTTACGAGATCGTCCATGAGACTCGGGTGATCCCGCTCGACGGCCGCGCGCACATCGGTAGCTCCATTCGCGCGCACATGGGTGACCCACGTGGGCGATGGGACGGCAATACACTCGTCGTGGAGACCACCAACTTCACCAGTGCATCCGCCTATCGGAATGCCAACGCGGCAACGTTCCGCGTCATCGAACGCTTCGCGCGTGTGGCACCAGGTCGCATCGAGTGGACGGCGACGCTCGACGATCCGAAGACGTGGACGAGCCCGTGGACAATCGCCATGCCACTCACGGCCGATCCGAATCCGATCTTTCCCTTCGAGTGCCACGAACACAATTACGGACTCAGAAATATTCTGAGCGCCGCACGAGCCGCTGAGCGAAATAAGTGATCACAGTCGACGCAGTCTGCTGTATTCGTCCGGAGTGTCGATATCGATCAGACATCCTTCGTCGTCGACTGGCACATTGAGCAGATCGTGTTCGTGAGCGCGCACCACGGTCTTCGCACCACCATCGATCGGCGCGGCGCGGAGCATGTCGAGTACAGCCCGGTCGAAGATCACCGGGTGGCCGTGGCGGTTGCCAATGGCTGGACGCACGATTGGGGCGCGGGCGCGATGCCATGCCGTGACGACGCGAGTCACCGTGGAGACGGCAACCATCGGTACGTCGACAAGCGTGACGAGGATGCCTTGCGTGTCGGCGCGGACCACCGCGTCCATACCGACCCAGAGCGACGAGAGCTGACCTCGCGACGGGTCAGCGTTGCGCACGATCAGGGGAGGAACACGCCCACCGGATCTCAGTACATTTACTAGGTCGTCATGACCGCGGCCGGTGACGACGACGAGCTCGACGATGCCCGCTTCGCGAAGGATGTCGACGATGCGCGCGACAAATGGGCGGCCATCAGGGCTCGGCAGAAGCGCCTTTGGAGAGCCCATGCGTATCGAGTCGCCGGCTGCCAGAACGATTCCGGGAAGCACACTTCATCCTAGTCCGGCCCTGGCAACAGGACGCAAGTCACACTGTCCTAACGAGTTGTGGCCCCCTTGACTTCCCGATGCTGTCACTCCTACACTGGCCCAGCTTCCTGGCCGGTGCGCACGGATCGCTGCGAGTTTCGCGAGGCATCGGAGGATGTCCGTACACAGCGGTCCGGGAGCGCCTGGGATTGTCCCAGGCCTTCGTCATCGGAGGGACACGGCTATGCCGACCGGCACCATCGCACGCCTGCTCATCGACAAAGGCTTCGGCTTTATTCGCGACGAGGGCGGGATCGAACACTTCTTCCACCGCAGCGCCGTGCGGCAAGCAGTCTTCGAGCTGCTTCGCGAAGGGCAGCGCGTCGAGTTCACGGCGGAGGAATCTACCAAAGGTCCCCGCGCCGGGGACGTTCGGCTGATCGAAGGTTAAGCTCTGGCGTCGCCCGGCCCCCCACGGGGCCGGGGTGACTCGATCGTTTCCGCGGATCCTTTCGGGTTTCTTCTCCACTACGAAAACCAACGACGCCATCCCGCTGCCGGCTTGAGCGTTCCAGTCGCCGGTTCGAGCACGAGCACCTCCTTCGCAACGGCACGCGCGAACGCGTGATCGGCTGTGAGAACGATGCTGGCGATTCCACGTGTCTCGACGATTCGAGAGATATCGGCAGCCAGTGCTGATGCGTCGTCGGCCGCGAGCGTGGCATTCGGATGTTCGGCGACGAGGACTTTCGGTGCGAGCGCGATTGCGCGACCGAGACGAATGCGCGCACGCGGCGCGGGCGCGAGCACGCCAGCCTGTCGACGAAGATCATGTGTCAGGCCAACTTCGGTGGCCAGTTTCTCCACTCGCTCGCGCATGTCGACCGACATCTGCTCGACGGCAACCGAAAGCGGAAGTGCGAGGTTCTGTTCGACCGTGAATTGCTCGACGAGCACGGCCCGGTCCGTGAGCAGTCCAAACTGATCGAGCGTGGCCAGCCATCCGTCGCGATCGGGGATCGCCGACGTCGGTTGCCCAAACGCCACAACTTCCCCGCTGTCCGGGAGGATGGCTCCCGTGATCAGATCGACGAAGACTTCCGCCATCATCTGATCGAAACCAACGAGGGCGAGCGATCGGCCGGCTGGTACGTCGAGCTCGGCGATCCTCAGTGGCCGGAGGCTGCGGTAGTCCTTGGTAACCCCGCGCAGGCGAAGGAGCACATCAGCCGACCGCATGTCGGCCATCAGCCGGCGACATGTCGCCGCCGCGCCGCCCTCAGGCGTGACCACGCTTCTGGCGGAAGCGTCGCGGCGCCCGGTTCGATCCCATGCATGGGATCGCCATGGAAATCGGAACCGCCTGTCATCAGCAACCCAAGATCGGAAGCGAGCCGGTGATAGCGTTCGATGGCGGGTTCATCGTGATCCGAGTGATACACCTCGAGCGCATCGAGACCGGCGATCGCCAGCGGCTTGATGCGCTCGTCGATGCGAGTCCGGCCGGGATGGGCCAGCGAAGCGACCCCTCCAGCGCGATGAATGATGCCGATGACGACATCCGGTGGTGATCCGGGCCGGCTCACAAACGCCGGGCTGCCGCTCCCGAGGAATCGATCGAATGCTTCCCTGGTATCGGCAACGTGTCCGGCTTGCTGAAGCGCGCGGGCAACTTGTGGCCGGCCGATGGAACGTCCGAGATTGCGCTGGGCCTCGTCGAGCAGCGCCTGCAGATCGATGGGCACGCCGAGCTCGGCGAGGCGCGCCGCGATCACGTGCACGCGCTTGATCCGCGTCTCGCGCTGCACGCGCAGGAACTCGATCAATCGTGGTTCAGCGGGGTTGAGAAAGTAGCCGAGCATGTGCACGTCACGGCCGTCCTCGACAGCCGTGATCTCGATTCCTGCGTGTGCCTCGATCCCGCGAGCTTCGGCGAGCGCCCGAACCTCGGCGACCGACGCCATGGTGTCGTGATCGGTCACGGCCATCACCGTGACGCCTGCATTGGCACAGCGATCGACGAGCTCACGCGGACTACAACGGCCGTCCGAGGCCGTCGTATGCATGTGAAGGTCGATCATCCAGCGGAGCGGTGCGAGACGTTGATTACCGCGCGCTCGCGCGAGCGGCGGATGCAGGCGCAGTGCGAGTCCCGCGACGGGCCTGGCCCTGGCGTTTCACCAGCGCGCGATATTCGCGAATCAGCAAGTCGAGGTGATCACGCTCTTCATCGGCAAATTCCAGGAAGATCTGCTTGCCCTCGGAATCTTCGAACCGCTCGCCGTATTTCTTGAAGAACCGATGCGAGCCTCGCTCGCAGCGAATCCCAATCATCAGCGCCTGCTGATCGTTGATGCCGCGCATCAGCCGCTCCGCGCCTTCCGCGAACAGGCCGTTGGCCGCGCCCTTGAAGAACAGGAACGTCGGACGCGATTCGAGCTGCGGATCGCGGCGGAGCAGCTCACCGTAACGCGCCTCGAGTTTGCCGAGGTGTTCCTTCTCTTCCATCGCGAGATCCTGGAAGACTTTTCGACCGCGCGCGTCCTTGGTCACGCGCGCCGCTCGCGTATAGAAGTCGAGGCCGCTGCGCTCGGTCGCAATCGCGATGCGCAGAGCGTCTCGCGCGAACACCAGATCGGTGTGCCCTTCGGAGCTTGCCATCGAGGCACGCCCGGTCCGGCACTCTTCGCAGGTTCCGTAGATTTGAACGACGCTTTGAGAAGCCGCGAAGCTGCGCGCCGCCGCCACCTCCTCGACGGAGGCTTCGATGTCCGAGCTCAGGAACTCGAACGAGCGATGACAGCTCTTGCAAATGAGGTGGAAGTGCCGGGGCTGCCGGTAGGAGTGCTCGAACCGGAATCGGCCCTCACCAAAATCCACTTTGCGGGCGATGCCGGCGTCGACCATCCACTGCAGCGTGCGATACACCGTTGCCCGGCTGATGCGATGGTCGTCGTGCCGAATGAGATCGACCAGGTCGTCGGCGCTGAGGTGTCCTTCTTGGCGGAGAAAGACGTTGACAATCTGCTCCCGCTTGCTGGAGCGCTTGCCACCGGTCGGTTTCAGCCGACTGAGATCTGGGAGAGCTGTCAAAGGTACCTACCCACCTTTTGTCCTATCGAGACCTTTGACGTTCGACCCGAGCGCGCGCCTCAGGCGCTAAAGGACTGTCCGCAGCCGCACGTCGACGTGGCGTTCGGGTTCTTGATCGTGAACCCACCGCCCGTCACCGTGTCGACGAAATCCACCTCGGCGCCCTTGAGATAGCTGATGCTCACCGGGTCGACGAACAGACGGATGCCGTTGGACTCGTAGACTTGGTCGCCCGAGCCGCCGCTTTCCTCGATCATCAATCCGTACTGGAAACCGGAACAGCCGCCCCCCTGGACGAATACGCGAAGGCCACTGCCAGTCTTGCCTTCTTCGGCGAGCAGCTCGTTGATTTTCGATGCTGCCGTCTCGGACACGTTGATCATCTGAAACTCCTCAGGGAATTATACCGTTCGCCGTATAGGCGAGCAAGCACACTCAAACGTGGTGAGCGCCGTATCTCGTGACATTCGTACCACTTAGAGCGACCACCTCAGCCGCCCATCGTCGCCAGCGCCTGAGCCGATTCCAGCTCGATATCCTTGTGGAGGCTATTGCCGTGCGCGTCCATGGTGACAATGGCAGGGAACTCCTCGACCGTCAGGTGCCACATCGCCTCGGGTGTTCCGAACTCCATCAGTGAGACGCCATCCACGCTTTTGATGGTTCGCGCGTAGAACTGAGCCGCGCCGCCTATGGCGTTGAGGTAGACGGCACCAGACTTCTGCAACCCAGCCAGAGTCTTCGCGCCCATTCCGCCTTTGCCGATCACGACGCGGACGCCATTGCGTGCGATCACGTCGGCCTGATACGGCTCCTCTCGGATGCTCGTCGTTGGCCCGGCCGCCGTCACGCGCCAGCCGTCGCCCTCTTTCGCAACAACCGGTCCGCAGTGGTAGATGACGCCACCGCGTAAGTCCACCGGCGCGTCGTGCGACATGAGGTGATGGTGAACCGCGTCACGACCCGTGTATGCGCGACCCGAGAGCAGCACGACGTCGCCGACTTTCAGCGCGCGCACCTGCTCCTCGCTGATCGGCGTCCGCAGCGCGACCTCGCGTCCGGTCCGGGGGAACCCTGATTGATCCGCCATGTGGACTACGGGGCTTGCGGCGTCCCGATAGAGCCAGCGCTTGGTCTCACCGGTCTTGGCGTCGAGTACCACACCGAGCCGTCGATAGGCCCAGCAGTCGTATGCGACCGAGACGAAGAAACTCGCCGGCAGCCGGTTCAGCGCACCAACCTTGCACCCAATCAACGAGACACGGCCGCCAAAGCCCATCGCGCCGATTCCAAGCTTGTTGACTTCGCCCATGATTGACGATTCGAGCTCCGCCAATCGTGGGTCCGGATTGATATCGTCGAGCGTGCGGAACAACTGCTCCTTCGCGTGAACGTAGCCCGATGTGCGATCGCCGCCAATGCACACGCCGATAGCACCGGGCGCACATCCCTTGCCCTGCGCATGCCACACCGCGTGGAGGATGCACTTGCGAACGCCTTCAATGGACCTGTCGGCGCGGCCGAGACCCGTCAACTCGGCAGGCAACGAGTACTGCGCGTTCATGTTCTCGCAGCCGCCACCCTTCAGGATCAACTTCACTTCGATCTCGTCGTCGTTCTCCCATTGATCGAAATGGATGATCGGCGTGCCGGGCCCGAGATTTGTGCCGGAGTTGTCCCCAGTCAGCGAGTCGACTGAGTTGGGTCGCAGCTTGCCTCGCTTGGTCGCCTCGGCAACGGCGTCGCGAATCTGCTTCTTCAAGACGATCTGATTCACGCCGACGGGCGTCTTGACTTCGAAGGTCGGCATGCCGGTGTCCTGACAAATCGCGCCCTCGCAGTCGGCGGCAAGGTCGATGTTCTGCGCGATCACCGTGAGCGCCTGGGACGACTGCGTCCCTGATTGCTCCTGAGCCATCGCGACCTTCATCGCCGCGCGTACATCAGGTGGCAGATCGGTGGAGGTACGAACGACCAGGGAAAGCACGCTGTCGAAAAACGCTGCAGACATTCGATCAGTATACTAAGGGGTCGGGAGTCATTTCTTGAGGACACCCCTGCGCGCGATGTTCAGGACTGGGGTTAACAAATGACTCCCGACCCCGTTCGTGTCGAGCACGACCCTCTCGGCGAACACACGGTCCCCTCCGACGCGTACTACGGCATCCAGACGGCCCGCGCGGTCGAAAACTTCCCCATCAGCGGCCTGCACGCACCTGCTGATCTCGTCACCGCAACCGTGCTCATCAAGAAGGCCGCAGCCCACGCGAACGTGGAACTCGAACGCCTCGACCCACGCGTGGGCGAAGCGATCGTGAAGGCCGCCGACGAGATCGTCGGCGGCGCGCTCCGCGATCAGTTCATCGTGGACGTCTACCAGGCGGGGGCCGGTACGTCGCACAACATGAACGTCAACGAGGTGCTCGCCAACCGGGCGAGTGAACTTCTCGGGGGCACGAAAGGCGAATATCGGCTCGCGCATCCTAACGACCACGTCAACATGGGACAGTCCACGAACGACGTGTTCCCCTCGGCCACGCGAGTCGCGCTCCTGCTCGGTCACGCCCCTACAGTCGACAGTGCCCGAGCCTTGGCGACGTCCTTGCACCGTAAGGCTCGTGAGTTCGCAGGTGTCCTCAAAGTTGGGCGAACGCATTTGCAGGATGCGGTGCCAATGACGCTGGGGCAGGAATTCAGCGGCTACGCCGACTGCATCGACCGAGGCGCCGATGATGTGGTGCGCGCGGCAGAGCAGTTGAAGGAAATGAACCTTGGCGCTACGGCCGTGGGCACCGGTCTCAACGCAGGCGAAGAGTTCACTCGGCGAGTGGTGAAATACCTGAGCACGAGTATCGGCATCGAGCTCGTGCCGGCAGCGAATCATTTTCGCGTCACGCAAAGCATGGGAGACGTGCTCGCCTACTCGGGAGCGATGCGGCGCCTCGCCATCGAGCTGGGGAAAGTCGCTAACGATCTCAGGCTTTTGAGCATGGGACCGCGTGCGGGACTCAGTGAGATTGCATTGCCCGCGGTGCAGCCCGGGTCGTCTATCATGCCCGGCAAGGTCAATCCTTCCGTCCCGGAAATGGTGAATCAGGTCTGCTATCAGGTCGTGGGCTGCGATACGACGGTGTGCATGGCAGCCGAAGCCGGTCAGCTCGAACTGAACGTGATGATGCCGGTCATCGCGTGGAACACGCTGCATGCCTCGACGATCCTGCGCAACGCCATGCGCGCGCTGACAACACGCACAGTCGACGGCATTACGGCCGACGAGAACCGCACACGCGAGTTACTCGAGCGAAGTACGGCACTGGCCACGGCGCTGAGCCCGTACATCGGATATGAGAAGACGGCGGAAATCGCCAAGGAGTCGGTCGCCACCGGCAAGCCTATTCGAGCGATCGTTCTCGAGCGTCGCCTGATCGAGGCAAATGAGCTCGATCGAATTCTCTCGGTCGAAGCGATGACGCAACCTGGCATTGCTGGAGAGAAGCGATGAGGGGCCTCGACATCATTGCGGTCGTGGCGATCGTTCTTTTCGACGTAGAGGCGTCTCTTCAGGGCCGTCTGGCCAGCCCACGTGACGGACAGCAACCTTCGGCACAGCAGAGTGACAGTCATCTGTTCCCGCCCATCGACCTGGGACTTCTCGAAAGCCCCGATCGCGCCGCGTGGCAGAAGCCCGAGCAGATCATGGACGTCTTGCATGTCGCGGATGGATCCAAGGTCGCAGATATCGGCGCCGGCGCCGGATGGTTCACGATTCACCTCGCGCGCCGCGTGGGCCCAAACGGTATCGTCTACTCGCAGGACATCCAGCCTCAGATGATTGAGGCGATACGGAGACGCGTCTCGCGCGAGGGACTGCAGAACGTGCAAACACGCCTAGGCGCCCAAAGCGATCCCAATCTGCCGGCGGCTGGCCTGGATGCCATCGTCGTCGTCGACGCCTACCAGGAAGTGGAAGTGGAAGACCGCGTCTCGTTTCTCCAGAATCTCGCCAAGGCGCTCAAACCGAATGGACTGATCGGCGTCGTGAACTGGAAGCCGGGACGGGGTGGACCCGGTCCTGCCGAGAATGTCCGCGTCGACAAGGCGTCTGTTACTGCTGACGTGCGCGCAGCAAAACTGCGGATCGTGGACGAGGAAACGCTGCCCTACCAGTACATGCTGGTGTTGGCCAAATAAGCCGACGTACGTAGTGTCCGGCTTTAGCCGGACCGCTGGTTGCGCTGGAGTACAATTCGCGACCATGCCTGCGTCTTCATCGACCACGCTCGTCAACGCCCTCGCCGCGCGCCGAATCGAAACCGCGCGCGGAATCAGGATCGCGTCGCTGCTTTTCATCACGGTCCTGACCGCGGCAGCGGCCCAGGTTTCGATCCCGCTGCCGTTCACAGCGGTGCCGCTGACACTGCAGCCGATGGTCGTTCTCCTGGGTGCGCTGGCGCTCGGGTCTCGACTCGGCGCTGCGAGTCAGATCCTGTATCTGGCGGCAGGTCTCGCCGGGCTGCCGGTCTTCGCAGCCTCCGCCACGCTTCCGCCTGGACCGCTTCGTCTAATAGGACCCACGGGCGGCTATCTCATGGCGTATCCGCTCGCCGCATTTCTCACGGGGTATCTCGCGGAACGCGGGTTCGATCGGCGCTACATGACATCTGTCCTCGCGATGCTTGCAGGTCTGCTCGTCATCTACGCAGCCGGCGTGACCTGGTTGGGACTTTTTGCGCGCGCGACTAACGTCATGCCGCCCGGGATGAGCGCGGCGTTCCTTACAGGTGTCTACCCGTTCATCCTCCCTGATCTGATCAAGCTCGCAATCGCCGCTGGACTCGTTCCAGCGTTATGGCATCTGCTCGGAAAATCCGACTAGTCGAGGGCGCCGCCCTTGATATCCTGGCGAAGCCCCCGACTAGTCGACAGCGTTTTCTTGACGCGCTGCGCGCGCCTGGCCCATTGTGCGGATGCAACAACGAGGACAACATCCGCGCCAACGACCGCACAACGGGCCGTCTGAGATGCGGATCGCGCTGACAATCGCGGGCAGCGATTCCGGCGCGGGCGCGGGCATCCAGGCCGACCTGAAGACGTTCGCCGCCCACGGCGTGTATGGCACTAGCGCCATCACTGCCGTGACGGCGCAGAATTCGCTCGGCGTGACGATGGCCGAAGCGCTCCCGGCCGATCTTGTCACCGCTCAGATCGAAGCCGTCGTTTCAGACTTCGGCGTGCATGCTGCGAAGACCGGCATGCTACCCAACGCCGCCATCGTCGAAGCGGTGTGCGCGGCCGTTCGCGACCTGGACATCCCACTACTCGTCGTCGATCCGGTGATGATCGCGAAGAGCGGCGACCGTCTCGTCGACGATGAGGCATTGGCGATGATGAAGACGGAACTGGTCGCGCTCGCCTTCCTCGTCACACCCAACATCCCTGAGGCAGAAGCGCTCACGAACATCGAGATTCGGACCGACAACGACCGCAAAGAAGCGGCACGGCGAATTGTCGAAATGGGCGCCACCGCAGTGGTCGTCAAGGGTGGACATTTCCCCTCCGCGGACATCATGGACCTGCTCCTGTATGCGGGTGAATTCATCGAGTTTCGACAACCGCGCGTACCAGGTCTTCATACGCATGGCACCGGATGCACGTTTGCCGCCGCCATTACGTCTCATCTGGCAAGGGGCCACGATGTGCGGGCCGCCGTCGAGGGCGCGCAGCACTACGTGGCCGAAGCGATTCGGCACGCGCCGCATCTCGGCAAGGGTCACGGACCGTTGGGGCACCTCTTCAAGTTCAAAGCGTAAAGTTCAAAGTTGGGAAGTAAGTTCGAAGTGCAACTGGCCGGCCGTTCTCATGCGTTGTCTCACACGACAATTCCCGGGCTGGCTATACTGGATCGATGCCTGTGCCGCTCATAGCGGTCGCCCCCAGCGCACTGGACCTTTCAACGTTGACGCAGGAAGTAACCCGGCAACGCGCGGGTGATGGCGCCGTTGCATCGTTCATCGGCCTCGTCCGCGATCACAACCAGGGCCGCCGAGTGTCGTTCCTCGACTACGAGGCCTACGAGCCACTCGCCATCCGGGCGCTGCATCGCATCGTCGACGAGATTGGCCAGGCATGGCCGGACTCACTCGTCGGGGTACACCACCGGACAGGCCGCCTCGGGATTGGTGAAGCCAGCATCATCATCGTGGCGGTATCCCCGCATCGGGCACACGCGTTCGCCGCGTGCCGCTACACCATTGAGCGAGTGAAACAAATCGTTCCTATCTGGAAACACGAGCACTTCGAGGGGGGCGACGTCTGGCTGGAGGGCGCCACCGCGGATCCCGACGATGAGTCGGCCCGCGAGGCGGCGTATCGCATCGCATGCGCGTGACTGTTCGGTTGTTCGCCCGGTTGCGCGATCTGGCCGGGTCTGGCGAGCTCGTTCGGGACGTCGAGGGTCCCGCAACCGTCCAAAGTGTGTGGAGAGCCCTCGTCGCGGAAATGCCCGCGCTTGGGGAGTACGAGCGGACAATGTCGGTCGCCGTAAACGCGGACTATTCCCGGATGTCGGCCGCGGTGAGCGACGGCGACGAAGTGGCGTTCCTTCCCCCGGTGTCGGGGGGATAATTGGACAGCCGTAGTGTCCGGCTTTAGCCGGACCCAAAAACATGTTCGACAAACTCACTTCAGTGGAATCGCGTTACGACGAGCTGATGACTCGGCTCGGCACGGTCGAAGTGCAATCGGATCCGTCCGAGTACAAGAAGGCTGCCAAGGCGCTCTCGGAAATCGAACCGCTCGTCCAGAAGTTTCGCGAGTTCAAAAGCGTGGAACTGGATATCGCCGGGGCCGAAGAGCTGTTCCGCGGCGCCGACGCGGACATGCGCGAGCTGGCAGACGAGGAACTGAAGTCGCTCGGCGCCCGTCGTGAAGCGCTGCTGCAGGAGCTCAAGGTTCTGCTGGTCCCGAAGGACCCGAACGACGAGAAGAACGTCATCCTCGAGATTCGAGCCGGTGCCGGCGGCGACGAAGCCGCGCTCTTCGCGGGCGACTTGTTCCGGATGTACAGCCGCTACGCGGAGCGTCACGGTTGGAAGCTCGATGTCATGTCGAACAGCGAGACCGGTGGCGGCGGGATGAAGGAAGTCATTGCCTCAATCGAGGGTAGGGGTGTCTACAGCCGCCTCAAGTACGAAAGCGGCGTCCATCGCGTGCAGCGCGTACCCGCGACTGAGGCCAGCGGCCGCATCCACACGTCGACAGCGACGGTTGCCGTATTGCCCGAGGCAGAGGACGTCGACATCCAGGTCAACGAGAAGGATCTGCGAATCGACACATTCTGCTCGAGCGGACCAGGCGGCCAGAGCGTCAACACGACCTACTCGGCCGTGCGCATCACGCACATACCAACGGGCCTCGTCGTCTCGCAACAGGATGAAAAATCTCAGATCAAGAATCGCGCGAAAGCCATGAAAGTCCTGCGTGCGAGACTGTACGAGATCGAGATGCAGCGGCAACAGGACGCGATCGCAAAGGAGCGGCGCGGTCAGGTTGGCAGCGGCGACCGATCCGAGAAGATTCGCACCTACAACTTTCGCGACAGCCGCATCACCGATCACCGGATCAACTTCACCACTCACCAGCTCCATAACGTGCTCGATGGCGACATGAGCGAGCTCGTGGAGCAGGTGACCTCGTTCTACAACGCGCAAAAACTCAAGGAAGTCACCACCGTCGGACCTGAGGAATGACCGTTTTCCATCAGCGCCTGGCGGAGGCGCGCGAGCAACTCGTGGCAGCGGGCATCGCGCCGGCCGAAGCCGCCATCGATGTCGATCTGTTCGCCCGCACGATCCTCGGCTGGGATCGCGCGCGGGTACTGATCGCTCGCACTGAGCCCGCCCCGGCGGCCCTCGAACCGCGCTTCTCTGAGTGGCTTCGCCGTCGCGCTCATCGCGAACCGTCGGCGTACATCGTCGGCAATCGTGAATTCTGGGGACTCGACTTTCGTGTCACATCGGACGTGCTGATTCCCCGCCCCGAGACCGAGTTCATTGTCGAGGAGTCGCTTGCCATCCTCGCCACGCTGAAAGTGGCCTCGCCCCGATTGGCCGACATTGGCACCGGAAGCGGCTGCATCGCGATCAGCCTCGTTCGCGAAGTCGCAAACGCCCGCGTGACGGCGACCGACGTATCGCGCGCCGCTCTCGACGTCGCACGCGACAATGCACGCCGTCATGGTATCGATGAGCGAGTCGTGTGGGTTGAGACGTCGTTTCTCGATGGAATTCCGGGGTCATTTGATCTGATCGCAGCCAATCCTCCGTACGTCAAAGAAGGGGATAAACCCGCGTTGGCGCGTGATGTTCGCCACGAGCCAGACATCGCGCTCTTTGGAGGAGTGAGCGGCTTGAAAGGTGTCGAGGCCGTTCTCGACGCGGCAGTCCGCACGCTCGCCGACGGCGGCTGGCTCGTCATGGAATTTGGATTCGGCCAGGAAGACGATGTGCGCCGGCTTGTTGCAGCGCGTCCAGCCCTGCGTGTTGATCGCGTCCGCGCCGACCTGCAAGGTATACCGCGCACGGCAGTGATTCAACGGCAATGAGCGACTGTCTCTTCTGCAAGATCATCGCAGGTCAAATCCCTGGGCGATTCGTCTACGAGGACCACGAACTGGTGGCGATCCGGGACATCAATCCTCAGGCGCCACTCCACGCGTTGATCATCCCCCGTCGTCACATCGCGACGCTGAACGACCTCGGTCCTCACGACGATGCCCTGGTTGGCTCGATGCAGCGCGCGGCTGCCGCCATCGCCAAAGAGCATGGCTATTCCGATCAAGGCTACCGGACGGTGTTCAACACCAACCGCGACGCCGGGCAGACCGTGTTCCACATCCACCTCCATTTGCTCGCCGGGCGCGGCCTCACCTGGCCGCCGGGATGAGGCGCGCGCGCCCACGCGCGATATGATCCAGGGCTGACCCGAGTCGTGCCCGGACGTGAAGTCGGAAAGGAGCGGCAACCATGGGACTCTTGGACGGCATCCTCAGTAATGTGGCAGGTTCTGTTCTCAGTGGCGGTCAGTCGCAGCAGGGAGCGAATCCGCTCGACGCGTTGGTCGGCGGTCTCGGAGCGGGCAATCAGATACGCGGCAACGACCTTCTTGGCGCAGTGATGTCGTTGGTGCAGCAGAATGGAGGGCTGCCCGGTGTGCTCGGCATGCTGCGCAACAGCGGACTCGGACAGCAGGCTGATTCCTGGGTCGGCACAGGCGCGAACGCAGATGTGTCACCGGAGCAGATTTCGCAGGCGTTCGGCGGATCGGGGATCGGGAATCTGGCCGCGCAGCTCGGCACGTCGCCCGGACAGGCGGGATCGATCCTGTCGCAGATTCTGCCGGAGCTGGTGAACCAGCTGACTCCGGGCGGGCAGGTTCCAGATAACCACAGTGACATCCTCTCGAAGGGACTGGAACTGCTGCGACGATGAGGACGAGGGCGCGCGCTGCGCCCCGGACGCTATGCGGGTCACACGGTGCACAATTGACGCAACGAGCCGCATAGCGATCCTATGGCCATCACTCTCAGCGCTGAAACGACGAAACAGCTCCAGGCGTCCATCAAGCGATATTTCCTCGAACATCTCGACGAAGACATCGGCGATCTGAAAGCTGGTCTCTTCCTCGACTACTGCCTGAAGGAGATCGGACCAGTCGTCTACAACCGCGCGATTTCCGACGCGCAGGCGTACTTTCAAGAACGAGCCGTCGATCTCGAAGGCGTGTGTTACGAGAAGGAGTTCACGTTCTGGGCGCCCAAGCAAAGACCGAGGGGCTGATTTCTTCGGGAAAGGCTGGCAGAAATCACCCCCGGGTCTTAATGGATCAATCCAGGAAGCTCGATCATCGACCTGATCACCGGTACATCTGCAACCGGCGCCGGATCGTCCGAGCGATGCACCAGCACACCGCGCATGCCGACGCGCCGCGCTCCGTCGATGTCGTGCGCGAGGCTGTCACCGACCATCAGTGATTCTCGCGCCTCGACTCCAGCCAGCGTTAACGCCGCTTCGAAGATGCTCGGGTGCGGCTTCATGTAACCGTGCTCTGAAGAGGATACGGCCGCGGTGATCAAACCCTGCAGTCGAAAGTGCTCCTGGAACGACGCCAGGCAGCGGTGCGAATTGGAGATCAGCCCGATCTTGAGGCCGCGCGCCGCAAGCTGCTGCAGCACCGGCGCAACGTCGTCGTACAGAAAGAAGTGCTGACAGGCCGCCCACTCGTTGTAGATCTCCGTCGCGCACTCGTCGAGAAGTGGCCCGGTGCCTCCCATCTCTTCGATGATTCGTCGCGTGTAGCAGACGAAGATGTCCGCATCGTAGGCGTGGTCCTGCGCGGCATCGAGAACCGATGATGCCACGCGGACGGCATGCGGAAAACGTTCGGGATCCACCGTCATGCCATATCGCGCACAGAAGGCAGCGTAGCCCTCGCCCTGAAACATCGGGCCCGGGTAGATCAGCGTAAAATCGACGTCGAAGAAGACTGCCGAAACTGGACGACGGCTCACGCGAGCGATCCCTCAAAGGGCCCGGCAACGACGACGGTGGCGTGGTCCGGGCTGATGGCACGGCGTGCGGCTTCGTGAACCTGCTCGTGCGTAACCGATCGAAGAAGGTCAGGCATGCGTACGTCGTAGTCGAGACCGAGACCGAAAAACTCGGCCGCTTGTAGATACGTGGCGATGCCCGTGTTGGTTTCCAGCGTTCGTGGGATCGATCCGATCAGATACTGTTTGGACTCGATCAACTCCTGTTCGGTCGGACCAGACTCCACCAGCTTGCGAAGCTCCGCGTCGATGGAGGCAACTGCCTTGACGACGTTGATTGGGCTGACGCCCGCCCGAATAACGAGAGGACCCGGCATGAGATTCGCTTCCAACGAGCTGAACACGTAGTACGCCATCCCTTGCTGCTCGCGGATGCTATCGCCGAGCCGGCCGCCGAGGGAGTACTGGCCGAGGATGTTATTCATCAACCAGTACGCGTGATAGGACGCATCCTGACGCGCGATGGTTGCGAAGCCATAGGCGATGTCGGTTTGCGACTTGTTCATCATAGGGACGACCCGACATTGGCGACTGCCCTTCGGTGGCACCGCTGCGTCGGTCACCTCAAGGGACGTCCCACCGCTCCAGCCGTCAAAGACCGATCGCGCCGCATCGATCGCACGGGCGGGGTCGATATCGCCGACCACAGCCAGTGACAAGCCGGCCGGCATGCAGTAGCTGGCATGAAACTGCTGTAGCGTGCGTCGGTCGATCCGCCCCACACTGTCGACCGTGCCGCGCAGACGACGGCCGTACGGATGCGCTGCGCCGTACAGTATCGACATCAAGGTTTCGACCGCCACGGCCGCCGGGTTGTCTTCATCCTGTCGAATGAGCGTGACGATTTCGCCACGCCGGCGATCCACTTCGGCGGCGGGAAACATCGGCCGCATCACGATTTCCGCAACCAGCCGAAGGATGTCGTCCATGTCCTCAATGAGGCACGTGCAGGACAAAGACAAAAGGTGACGATTGACCGATGTCGAAAGCGTTACCCCTCGATTGTCGAGTTGCTCGGCAAGCTCGTCGGCCGAATGGCGATCGGTACCGCGGTCGATGGCGCGCGACACAAAATGCGCGAGCCCTTGATGCTCCGCGGTGTCGTGCTCGGACCCGGCGCGAACATTGGCAATCAGCGTGACCGCTGGCGTCGTCGATGTTCGCTTGGCGATGACCGTGACGCCATTGGCGAGGACCTCACGCGTCGGCGCAAGTCCCGGCATTACAGGATTGGACCGATCGGATAGATCAAGCGCGGAGTCACTTGGTTGGCTCGAAGCGGCCGACAGTGCGAAGCGTCGGCTTGAGGCGATCCGCGGCGACGCGGCCGACCTCCTCGAGAGTGACCGTCTCGATGTGTTGGGGCAGCGTCGGATACATCTGCCAGGACGCGATCGTTTCGAAGAAACCCAGTTGATGGGCGATGTTCGTGATGCTGTCGTTCTCGAAGATCAGCCGCGCCCGCAACTGGTTCTTCGCCTTTTGCAGCTCGTGCGGTGTAATGCCGTTTTGACGAATTCGTTCCAGCTCCTTTACCAGGACCTCCTCGACGCGGTCGAGTGACACGCCGTCGGTTGCCGTGACGGAGATCGTATATAGGAAGGGCTCCTGCGTCGGGAGCAGCCCGCCGCTGACGGCCGAAGCCAGGCCACCGTTGACGAGAGCCTGATAGAGGCGCGCGCTCCGTTGCGGCGGAGCCGTCCGAAAGCTGGCCCACAAGTTGACGCCCTTCGCCCCGCTCAGGACCGCATCCAGCACGAGCAGGGGCAGGAAGTCGCGATGCTCCGCTTCCGGCGCGTGAAACCCGACCTTGAGATACGCAGTGGTCCCTTCCTTGGAGATCGTCACGCGACGTTCGCCGAGCTGCTCGGGCTCGACGGTACAGGCGCGGCGCACGGCGTTGCTCGACTCCAACTTGTCGAAGTGCTTCACGACTGCGCGCATGGCGTCCGCGCCATCGACGTCGCCAACGATCACCAGGGTCGCGTTGTTGGGTGCGTAGAAACGACGGTAATGACCGTAGAGGTCATCGCGCGTCATCGTCTGCAAGTCTGATAACCACCCGATGGTGGGATGCCGGTAGCTGTGCGCGCGGAATGCCGTCGCCGTCAGCTCTTGATCGAGCAGCTGTTCAGGATCGTTCTCGCCGCCCTGGAGCTCGGAGATGATTACCGTGCGCTCGGACTCGCAATCCGCGGGATCGTACAGGCAGCTCCTCATCCGCTCGGCTTCGATGAACAGCATGCGGTCGAGCGCGTCGCTCGTTGCGGTCTCGGTGTAGGTGGTCTGGTCGATCCACGTGTAACCGTTCCAGTACCCACCATACTTCTCGATGATGCCCTTGATCTGATCCCGGGGGATATTGGTGGTCCCCTTGAAGTTCATGTGCTCGACCCAGTGAGACACACCGGTCTGGCCCGGAATCTCGTCTCGCGAGCCGACGCGGTACCAGCACCATACCGTCGCGAGAGGGGCCGTGTGCACTGACTGAATCAGCACCCGCAGGCCGTTGTCGAGTACCTCTGCGTGGACCGCGGAGGCGCTCTGTTGGGTGGGTTCGAGCGCGGCCATCCAGGAATTATAGTAAGTAGTAGAGAGTAGACGGCCGGTACCTGCACACAGCCTGAAAACGACCCGGGGTGATTTCTATCCGACTACCCCCGCGAAATTCGCCTTCAGGGTCGAAGAATCCTATGCCCGAGTGGAAGGACACCGTTAACTTGCCGCGAACGGCTTTCCCCATGAAAGCCAGCCTGCAGACCGCTGAGCCAGAGGCTTTGGCGCGGTGGACAGCCATGGATTTGTACGGACAGATCCGTGCAAAGCGTCGCGATGCGCCGAAATTCGTCCTGCACGACGGGCCCCCGTACGCCAACGGCCAGATCCACCTGGGCACAGCGCTGAACAAGATCCTGAAGGACCTGGTCATCAAGTCGCGGACGATGGCGGGGTTCGATTCGCCGTACGTGCCCGGCTACGACTGCCACGGGCTGCCCATTGAATTGCGGGTCGATCGAGAGCTCGGCGCGAAGAAGCGCGACCTCTCGATGGCCGATTTCCGGCGCGCGTGTCGCGCGTATGCCGAGCGCTTCATTGGTGTGATGACGACGGAGTTCCAGCGCTTGATGGTGTTCGGCGACTGGGATCACCCGTACGTGACGATGAGCTTCCGGTATCAGGCGGACATCGCACGGGCGTTGGGAAAGCTCGTGGCGCGTGGCCTGGTCTACAAGGGCAAAAAGCCCGTGCACTGGTGCATCCATTGCCGGACTGCGCTTGCCGAGGCCGAAGTCGAGTACGACGATCACTCCTCGCCGTCGATTTACGTCGAGTTCCCGCTGCGTCCCGACAGCGCCGAGGACATCCGAAGAAAAGTCCCGGCGCTCGGCGGTCGTGACGTCTCGGCGCTGATCTGGACGACGACGCCATGGACGATCCCGTCGAATCTGGCAGTGGCGTTTCACCCGGAGTTCGATTATGCAGCGTTCGACGTCGATGGTCGTGCGGTGATCATCGCCGAGGGCCTCGCTGAATCCGTGGGGCGGATCGTGGGACGCGCCTTCGATCGGCCGGTGGCCCGCATGAAGGGCGCTGAACTCGAGGGGATAAGGTTCCAGCACCCGCTGTACGATCGCGACTCGGTCGCCGTGTTGGGCGATTACGTGACGCTCGAACAAGGCACTGGCGCCGTGCACACGGCTCCGGGCCATGGCGCAGACGACTTCCTCACCGGCGTCAAGTACGGGCTCGAGATCTACGCACCGATCGACCCCGGTGGTCACTTCCTCGACAGCGTCCAACTGTTTGGTGGCCAGCGGGTGTTCGATGCCAACCCGAAGGTAGAACAGGCGCTGGCTGATCGGGGCCGACTGTGGCACCGCGAGACGTTCTCGCACCAATATCCACACTGCTGGCGCTGTCACAACCCGGTGATCTTTCTCGCCACGTCGCAGTGGTTCGTGCGAATGGATGGCGAGCCGTCGGTGGCGTGCGATGATGGCCAATCCCGCACCCTCCGTGAAGCGGCTCGCCACGCGATCGATCACCAAGTGAAATGGATTCCTTCCTGGGGGCGCGATCGCATCTTCAACATGGTGTCGAACCGGCCTGATTGGTGCATCTCCCGCCAGCGTGCGTGGGGCGTACCGATTCCGGCCGTGGACTGTACGCGCTGTCGTGAGGCCCACCTCACTCCCCAGTTGATCGAGCGAGCCGCCGGCATCTTCGAGCAGTACAGCGCCGACGCCTGGTACGAACGGCCGATCGAGGAGTTCCTTCCTCCGGGGTTGACCTGTCCGTCCTGCGGAGGCACGTCGTTTGAGCGCGAGCGCGACATCCTGGATGTGTGGTTCGATTCCGGCTCGAGCCATGAGGCCGTGCTGCCGCGCTATGCCGAGCTGACCTGGCCATCGGACATGTACCTCGAAGGCAGCGATCAACATCGCGGCTGGTTTCAGAGTTCGCTCCTCGTGGCGCTGGCCACACGGGGCCGCCCACCATTTCGCGAAGTGCTGACGCACGGCTTCCTGATCGACCTCGAAGGCCGCAAGATGTCGAAGTCGCTCGGCAACACCATCGTCCCGCAGGAGGTCATCAAGGAGAGCGGCGCGGAAATCATCCGGCTGTGGGTCGCGATGACGGAGTTCACGGAGGAACTGCGCGTGAGCAAGGAGATCCTCACGCGTGTCATCGACGTCTACCGCAAGCTGCGGAACACCTGCAGGATTCTGGTCGCCAACCTCTACGACTTCGATCCGGCGACCGATCGCCTCCCGCTCGACCAACTCGACGCGGTCGATCGCTTTGCGTTGGCCCGCTACGGGCGAGCGGCGGAGCGCATCCTGCGCGCATACGACGAGTACGACTTCTCGACCGTCTCGCAAGCGATGAACATGCTCGCGACCGTCGACCTCAGTGCGTTCTACGTCGACGTGACCAAGGACCGCATGTACACACTCGGCGCACGCTCGCGCGAACGGCGGTCGACGCAGACGGCGATGTACATCATGTGCGAGGGGCTGGCGAAGCTGCTCGCGCCCATCCTCCCGGTGACGGCCGACGACTTGTGGCGTCACATCCCGGGTGCACGTTCGACGTCGGTGCACCTCGAGGACTTTCCGCGCGTCGACGGTCTCAGCGACACGGCGTTACTCGAGGAATGGGATGGGCTGCTGGCCGTTCGGGAGCAGGTCAATGCGGCTCTCGAACAGAAGCGGAAAGACAAGATCATCGGGACCTCGCTTGGCGCGCGCGTCGTGCTGACCGCGAGAGGGTCAGTGGCCGCGCTGCTGGACCGTCATCGCACCCAGCTGCCGATGCTGCTCAACGTTTCCGACGTGTCGCTGACAGTGAAGTCAACGACCGGCGAAGGCGGTATCGACGTCGAAGTAGATAAGGCGCCGGGTGTGAAATGCGCGCGCTGCTGGCGATATGTGTCGTCAGTCCGCACCGAGCCCGAATGGGCAGGCATCTGTGACCGGTGCGTTGAGGCACTGGCCGAGCCGGTGAACAGCTAATCGTGAAGCTACCCCGGCCGGTGCATCTCTGGGTCGTTGTGGCCGTCGTCCTCCTCGACCAGGCGGTCAAGGCGGCGGTGCGGCCGCGGCTGGGCTTGTTCGACAGCATGACGGTTATCCCGGGATTTTTCAGCCTGACACGCGTCCATAACACCGGGGCGGCGTTCGGTCTGATGAACGCAGTCGATATTCCGTTCAAGACCGCCATCATGGCCCTGGTGCAGACAACGGCGCTCGTTGGGCTGGCGCTTTACGCCGCCACCCTGGCGCCAGGTCAGCGGCTGACGCGAGTTGGCTTGTCGTTCGTCATCGGCGGCGCTCTCGGTAACCTCATCGACCGCGTGTACGCGGGATACGTGCTGGACTTCTTTGATTTTTACTGGGGTGGCTGGCACTTCTGGGCCTTCAACATCGCCGACGCCTCCATTACGATCGGGGTAGCGCTGATGGTCCTTGACCTGCTCGGCGTGGGGCATTCACGTGTATCCAGAACTGTTTAAACTCGGCCCGCTCACCGTCTACTCCTATGGCGTCCTGCTCGCGGCGTCATACCTGCTGGGTCTGCGGCTCGCGATGACGCGCGCGCGGAAATGGGGCCTCGACGCCAACCGCGTACTCGACCTCGGCATCTACATCATCATCGCGGCACTGGTTGGCGCGAAGCTCATGCTGCTGCTCGTCGACTTCGACCAGTTCCGCCAATCGCCCTGGGAGCTGCTGGCGCTGGCCAGATCCGGTGGCGTCTTTTACGGCGGCCTGATCCTGGCCGTAGCGGTCGCGTTCTGGTACATCGCCAAGCACCGGATGCCGTTTTGGACGACGTGCGACGTCTTCGCTCCCGGAATCGCGCTGGGACATGTGACCGGCCGCCTGGGATGCTTTGCCGCAGGCTGCTGCTACGGCAAGCCGAGCGATGTTCCGTGGGCCGTGGTCTTCACCAATCCGCTCGCGGCCGCGAACGTGGGTACACCTCTCGGCATCCCCCTTCATCCAACGCAACTCTACGAAGCCGGTGCCGAACTGTTGATCCTCATTTTTCTGCTCGTCACCGAGCGTCGAGGCAAGGTGTTCGCCGGGCGCACCTTCTGGTCGTTCATGTTTCTCTACGCCGTCTCGCGCTACATCATCGAGATCTATCGTGGTGATCCGCGCGGCGCGGTGTTCGGCTTCTCGACCTCGCAGTTCATCTCCCTGATCCTCGCGCCACTCAGCCTGATCATGCTGACATGGCTGGCCAAAACCACGCCGGAAACCCCGCCGCAGGAGATGCGCGGGCGCAGACGCGCGGCCGCGTGAAAGGCGAGCCAGGAGCCGAGAGCCGCACGTTCCTCGTCCCGGCCGACTTCGACGGTCACCGGCTCGATCGGGTGCTCGTCGCCCTTCTCGGCGATTATTCCCGTTCGCAAATCCAGCGCCTGATCTCGGATGAACACGTCGAGGTCCAACGCGCGGGACCGAAGGGACCGCGTTCGTACGAGGCGAGACCCAACCTGCCGGTTCGCGAGGGCGATCAGGTGAAGGTCGATCTCCCGGCGGCAGCGCCATCGACGGTTTCCAGTGAATCGCTGCCGCTCGAGATCCTCTATCAGGATCGCGATCTCGCGGTGCTGAACAAACCGGCCGGTATGGTGGTACATCCGAGCGCCGGGCATGCGTCGGGGACGGTCGTCAATGCGCTGCTCCATCACCTCGACGACTTGAGCGGCGTGGGAGGCGAACTCAGGCCAGGCATCGTGCACCGGCTGGACCGCGGAACCTCAGGCCTGATGGTGGTCGCGAAGAACGATGCGGCGCACCATGAGCTCGCGCGACAGTTCCACGATCATGAGGTGGAAAAGGAATACATCGCGCTCGTCTGGGGTGTCGTCCAGGCGGGTCGCCGGATTGAAGCGGCGATCGGCCGCGACCCGTCGAATCGACGGAAGATGTCGACGCGCGCAAGCCGAGCGCGCCACGCGGTGACGCGGATTACGCGCGCGCACCACATGCCGGGGCTGACATTGTGCCAGGTCGCGATCCATACCGGGCGCACGCACCAGATCCGCGTGCATCTCAGCGCCATCGGCCATCCCATCGTCGGTGACTCGACGTACGGCGGCGTTCATCGTCGCGTGCCGGGCGATATCCGCGCCGTCCAGCGACTGGAGCGACCGTTTCTGCACGCGGCGCGTCTGGCGTTTACGCACCCGGCCGACGGCCGGCGCATGCAGTTCATTGCGGAATTGCCGGACGATCTCACACGGGTGCTCGACGACCTGCCCGGGTGGCCGCCGAAAGACGAGGACGAGGAATGAACGAACAACCGATCGTGCCGAAAGAGATTCGAACGATCTTTCAGGGCCGCGTCTTCAGCGTTCGTGTTGAAACGATTCCCCTTCCCAAAGGCGGTGAGCTGCACGCTGAAATCATCCGGCACCCGGGGTCGGTCGTGATCATTCCGCTCACGGCACAGAACGAGATCATCCTCGTCAGACAGTACCGTCCGGCGATCGGCAGGTGGGCCTGGGAACTGCCGGCCGGAAGCCTCAAGCCGGGCGAGGACGTCGCACGCGCGGCGCGACGCGAGTGCCAGGAAGAGACCGGCCTTGTTCCGTCGCGACTCGAGCGAATGGGTTCGTACTTTCCGACGCCGGGCTACTGCGACGAGGAGATGACGTTCTTCAAAGCAAGTGGCCTGCGCCCACCAGGCCCCGAGGATGAAGAAGCGCATCAGGACGAAGACGAGGACATCGAGGCCCGCGCTTTCTCGCGCGACGACCTTCAACGCATGATCGTTGCTGGAGAAATCATCGATCTCAAAACGATCGCAGGCCTGAGTCTGATCAATTTCCAAGTCCCAATTTCCAACTTCCAAAAAGAATCGATGTAGTTGGGAGTGGGAGTTGGTTTTTTGGGAGTTGAAAGTTACTGCAGAGAGGGCTGCACCTTGCGGCTCTTGCGATCGCCACGTGCTTTTGCAGCCGGCAACAACGCGAGGAGCAAGACCTCGTCCACGGTCTGAACGTAATGGATCGTCAGGTCTCGTTTGAGCTCTTCTGACAGGTCCTCGTTCACGTTCTTCTCGTTCTGCTTCGGCAGGACCACTTCACGAATCCCCACGCGCCGCGCAGCAAGGACTTTCTCCTTGATACCGCCGACGGGCAACACCCGACCTGACAGGGTGACCTCACCCGTCATGGCGATGTCGCCGCGCACCGGACGCCTGGTGAGCTCCGACGCCAGCGCCGTGGCGATCGTGACACCAGCTGACGGACCATCCTTGGGAATCGCACCTGACGGGACGTGGAGGTGAATCTCGGCGTTCTTGAAGAAGTCCGGATCTGCTCCATACGCGGCCGCGTGCGCCCGGAACCACGACAGCGCCGCGCGCGCTGATTCCTTCATCACGTCGCCCAACTGACCGGTCAGCGTCAGGAGCCCGGCGCCAGGCATACGCGACGCCTCGACGAGCAGCACATCGCCACCAGCTGGCGTCCACGCGAGCCCAATTGCCACACCCGGATCCTTGGTCCGCTCCTCGATCTCCTCATCGAGAAAGGTCGGCGCTCCCAACATGTCGGTGACCACGGCCGGCGAAATCGCCAGCGGCGATTCATCACCTTCGGCGCGCCGACGGGCGGCCTTGCGGCAGAGGGCGCCAATCTCGCGTTCGAGATTTCTCACGCCGGCTTCACGCGTGTACCCCCGGATCACCGTGCGCAGTGCATCATCCGTGATGACCAACTGCTCGGGGGTGAGTCCGTGGTTGGTGATCTGTTTCTGCGCCAGGTGGTCGCGAGCGATCGCGAGTTTCTCTTCCTCGGTATATCCGGGAATTTCGAGCACCTCCATCCGATCTCGAAGTGCTGGTGGAATCGGGTGCAGAACATTGGCCGTCGTGATGAAGAGCACCTCGGAGAGATCGAAGGGCACATCGAGGTAGTGATCTCGAAACGAGTTGTTCTGCTCGGGATCGAGAACCTCGAGGAGCGCTGATGCCGGGTCCCCACGGAAGTCGGCGCCCAGCTTGTCGATTTCATCGAGGATGAACACCGGGTTGCGAGACTCGGCGCGGCGCAGACCCTGGATGATCTGGCCCGGCAGCGCTCCGATGTACGTGCGTCGATGGCCACGAATTTCCGCCTCATCGCGCATACCGCCGAGCGATACACGGACGAACTTGCGCCCGAGCGATCGCGCGATTGACTTGGCCAGCGATGTTTTTCCCACGCCGGGAGGGCCGGCGAAACACAGAATCGGCCCTTTGACGTCCGGGTTCAGTTTACGAACGGCCAGGTACTCGAGGATGCGATCCTTGGCTTTCTCGAGACCGGAATGGTCCTCATCGAGTACGTCCTTGGTCTTGGGGAGATCGATCACTTCCTCGGTGCGCTTCTGCCACGGCAGCGTCACCAGCCAGTCCATGTAGGTGCGCGAGACGGTGTACTCAGCCGCCGCCACAGGCATCCGTGCGAGTCGGTCCAGCTCGCGAAGGGCCTCTTTCCGCACCGCTTCCGGCATGCCGGCCGCGTCGATCTTTTCCTGGAGCTCCTCGATGTCCTTGGTCTGGTCGTCTCCCTCGCCGAGCTCCTTCTGGATCGCCTTGAGCTGCTCGCGCAGGAAATACTCGCGCTGGTTGCGGCCAACCTCCGATTGCACTTGCGATTGAATTTTCGACCCCAGCTCGAGAACTTCGAGCTCCTTGATCAGGATTCGATTCAACGCATTCATGCGCTCCCTGACGTCGAGCTTCTCGAGCACCTCCTGCTTGACGCTCGTCGTGATCGTCGTGAGGCTCGAGGCAATGAAGTCAGCGAGGCGGCCCGGTTCAGTGATGTTGGCGGCGAGCGTCTGCAAGTCATCGGAGAGCAGCGGCGACAGGGAGACGACCTGCTGGAAGCTGGTCTTGATGTTTCGCAGGAGAGCGTCGATCTCGAGTCGCTGCCCCTCGTCGAGCGATTCAGGCGCGGGCGCAACCCGTCCACGCAGGTACGGTCGCGTCGACGTGATCTCCTCGAGCGTCAGCCGCGACAGCCCCTGCACGATCAGTCGAAGGCTGCCATCGGGCAGCTTGAACATCTTGTGCACGTGGCTCGCCGTCCCCACGCTGTGGAGATCTCCCTGGACCGGCTCTTCGACCGATGCGTCACGCTGGGTAAAGACACCGATAAGCTTGGCGCCCGACATCGCTTCGTCGATCAAGCGGACGGAGGCTTCACGCGCGACCGCGAGAGGCATGAACGAATTCGGGAAAAGGACTGTGTCCCGGAGCGGCAGAATCGGCAACTCGCTCGGCACAGGGAGCAGACGGTCAGTGGGCACGTCCAGATCGAGCAGGTCATCGCTCATAGACGGGACAGATCCTTCGTTCGGAGACTCTTACCCTTAGGACGCTGTTGAAGGGCACGAGGCTATCACAAGAAAAAAAATGCCCAACTCCCAGATGGCGGGAGTTGGGCACCAAGGGTTAGGGACGCTACTTGAACGGCCTCAGTTGGACATGTCGTAGAAGAGAGTCGACGATCCACGCTTCTGCTGCGCCGCCCGCTCCCGTCGCTCAGCCGTCTCGCGGGCCTCTTCGCAATCCTTGCAACGAACTGCAAACGGCAGGGCGCGAAGACGCGCCTCGGCGATTTCGTCGCCGCACTCGAAGCAGTCGCCGTAGGTTCCCTCTTCCAGCCGCCGCAGAGCAGCGTCCACCTTGGTGAGGGTTTCGGACTTCATCTGAATCAGCGCGAACTCGATGTCCTCCTGGATGTCGACCTCCGAGCTCTCCCCCTGGTCCAGTACGTCCCTCTCCTTGTTGCCCTCCGCCCGGGCGTCGCGAATCTTCTCGTGAACCGAGTTCAGCAACTCCCGACGGCGATCCTCGAGCATTTTCTTCAGCTCGTCATAGCGGCTCGCTTTTGCCGCTACCTTTTTCCTCGTCGTCGTCGCCATGATGCCCTGCTCCCTTCCCCGTTTGCCTCTCATCGGAGGCGTCGTTAACACCCTTATAATGCCTGGGGACCCATGCAATCGCAGTGCCTAACTGTGAATCCGGCCAATTGCCTCGGCAGAACGGCTCTCCCTGGGCCGTGACCGGTTGATTGCATAGTCAGTGAAGTCATTTCGTGTCTATGAATTAGAAACAATCGACTCAACTGTCCTACATCGTCGATTCTTTAGACGCCGATACGGCCACCGAGGTTTTGGGATAGCTGTCCTCTTCAGATCACAGCCCAAAACCACGAAATCGTGACTCGCCACCACCAGTTTCGGCTGTTAGCGCCGGGAAACCATCCCCCATCCGTCTGGGCGTTAACTGAGAGTTTCAAAGTCGTAAGCCACTGTGCATATTGGAAATATCTGATCACAGTCTTGTCGGGGACGCTCGACTCGCCATCGTCGCAAAAACTCATCGCTTCCGACAGGGAGTGTCTTAGCCTCTACAGTAGCGATGCGCGCGATTGTCGATAAATCAGCAAATCGTCTATTTTCCTACACGCAGCACGGCAACGGACGTGACCGGAACTCTGGCCACTCTTATCGGACAATCGACGCCGTTGCGTTGTGACGACAGCTTTCCGCAACGGCCGTTGCGTGGTGACGACAGTTTTCCGCAACAGGCCGTTGCGTCGTGACCCCGCAACGGCTGTTGAGTCGCAACGACCGTCCTCCAGACACGCACCGCTGTCTCGTTACGACCGTTGCCTCGCTCGCTGACGTGTGCAAAGCTCACCGCTTATGACCTGCCCTTCATGTGGTCGACGGAAGGGGCGTCGCGAGTGTCCGGCACTGCGGGAAAGCATCTGCACCATCTGCTGCGGTACGAAACGCCTGGTGGAGATTCAGTGCCCGGACACGTGCCCACATCTGGTCTCGGCTCGCGAGCATCCTGCGGCCGTTGTGAAGAGGCAGCAGGAGCGAGATGTCGCCCTTCTCCTGCCGACAATCAGCCACCTGACTGAGAGACAGCATCAGCTCTTCTTTCTGATTCACTCCGTGATCGCGCGCCATAAGCCGGACACGCTGAGCCGCCTGCTTGACGAGGATGTCGCGCAAGCCGCGGCGGCCGTGGCGGCGACGCTAGAAACGGCCGGACGTGGTGTGCTGTACGAGCACACTCCAGCATCTCTTCCCGCTCAGCGACTGGCCCGGGACCTTACGGCGATGCTGGCCGAGGTACGGGCCCGCGGGACCAGGGTTTACGACGGCGAGGTGGCGATTGCGCTCCGCGCTATCGAGCGAGGTGCTCGAGACGCGCAGAGGCAGGCGAATGACGACACTGCCTACATCTCGCTCGTCGGCCGCCTGCTCCAGGTACGCAGCGGGCCATCGACGGAAGAGGCGGCGAAGCCTGCGAGCTCGCTGATTTTGCCCTGACCCTGCTACAATGTTTGGTTTGTGCGCCTGGCGGAGCAGTGTGCCTGGCGAATCGGCGCAACACACCGCGCGAGCAGTCGCGCCGGTGACTCAGTGAGACAGAAATATGGCGAAGCGATGTGAGGTGTGCCACAAAGGCCCCGTCGTCGGGCGGACGGTTTCCCATGCACACAACGTCGGGCCCCGGCGGTTCGAGCCCAACCTTCAGACAGTGCGTGCCCTGGTGAACGGCGCGGCCAAGCGGATCCGCGTGTGCACGCGGTGTCTCCGTAACGGCAAGGTCATCAAGGCGGCGTAGGCGTGAAACAAGTCATCAGCGCACCCGACGCCCCCAAAGCGATGGGTGCCTATTCGCCAGCAGTAAAAGCTGGGAACCTCCTCTTTGTCTCCGGGCAGATTCCAATCGACCCGGCGAGCGGCGAGTTGGTCGGCGGGGACATCACCGTTCAGACAGAGCAGGTGATGCGCAATATCGGGGCGTTGCTGCGAGCTGCTGGCGTCGGCTTCGAACACGTCGTGCGAATGACGGTGTTCCTCGACAACCTGGACGACTTCTCCGCCATGAACGAGGTCTACAGTCGTCACGTCGGTACGCCACCGCCTGCGCGCGCCACGGTGCAAGTCGCTCGGCTGCCACGCGGCGTGAAAATTGAGGTCGACGCGATCGCGGTGCTTTAAGCTCGCGCAGTTCTCTCCACTCCCAAGACACCCTGCACGCCCTTGATCGACTTGATCACCTTCTCCAGGTGCTTCACGTCGCGGATCTCGACCGTCATGTCGATGCGGGCCTGGCGATCGTCGCCCGTGCGAGCTTCCATGTTCGTGATGTTGGTGTTGATGTCGGACACGCGCGCGCTGATTTCCGCCAGCATGCCTTTACGGTCTTCGACCTGCATCGTGAGGCGCACGATATACGGCGCCTGATCGGTTCCGGCACTATCCCACTCGACATCGATGCGTCGCTCGGGATCGAACATCAGGTTGAGGACGTTGGGACAACCGAGCGAATGCACCGAGACACCCTTCCCGCGCGTGATGTAACCAACGATCCGTTCTCCCCGGATCGGATTACAACACTTCGCGCGGAACACCATGACATCGTCGGTGCCGCGGACTTTGATCTTGTCGGACGATAAACCAGGACGCAGGACGCGTCTGACCACCGACACGACCGGCGAGTCCTCGCGCAGTTGGCCGTTCGGAGCGGACTTCTGCAGAACGGTGCGCGCAGCCAGCTTGCCGTAGCCGATGTGAGCAAGGAGTTCGTCTGCTGACTTGGCCCCGTACTCGGAAGCGAACTTGGCGAGCTCCGGGCTTTCGAGCAGCGTGGAAGGATTCAGCCCGAAGCGGCGCGCCTCCTTGTCGAAGAGACGCCGGCCAAGGTCGACGCTGCGCGTCCGCTCCTCAGCCTGCAGCACATGTTTGATCTTGCTGCGCGCTCTCGATGTCACGACAAACGACAGCCAGTCTCTGCTCGGCTTATGACCGCTCTGCGTGACGATCTCGACGATGTCGCCGTTTTGAAGGCGGGTGCGGAGCGCCGCCATGCGCCCATTGATGCGGGCTCCGACGCATTGATTGCCGACGTCGGTGTGAACCAGGTAGGCGAAGTCGACGGCGGTCGCGCCGCGAGGCAACGAACGGACCTCGCCTTTGGGCGTGAATGTGTAGACCTCTTCCGGATACAGGTCGATTTTGAGGTTCTGGAGGAATTCCTGCGGGTCGCGGACCTCCTGCTGCACTTCGAGGAGCTGGCGCATCCACTGGAAGTAGCGTTCGTCTCGGTGATCGCCGACGCGCCCTTCCTTGTATTTCCAATGCGCCGCGATGCCTTCCTCCGCTCTGCGATGCATCTCCTCCGTGCGAATCTGCACTTCGAACGGGAACCCGTGCTCGCTGATCACCGAGGTGTGCAGCGATTGATAGCCGTTGGGCCGCGGCATCGCGATGAAGTCCTTGAAGCGCCCGGGCACCGGTGACCAGGTTTGATGGATGATGCCGAGTGCCGCATAGCAGTCCTTGACCGATTGCGTGATCAGGCGAAGCGCGACGAAGTCGTACACGCGCTCGAGATCGATCTTCTGCCGTATCAGCTTCAGGTGAATGCTGTAGAGACGCTTGATCCGGCCGTCGAGGGTGATGATGGGGATCTGGGCTTCGTCGAGACGCGCGCGCAAGTTGCGCGTCAGCTCGTGAATGACTCCCTCTGAATTCTTTCGTCGCGCCTCGACCTTCGAGCGAAGGGCCTCGTACACCTTCGGCTCGAGGTATTTGAACGAGAGCTCCTCGAGCTCGTTCTTCACCTTACTCATGCCCAATCGACTGGCAATCGGCGCGTAGATGTCCAGCGTCTCCTGAGCGATCTTGATGCGGCGCTCCTCTAGAAGGTGATGCAGCGTCCGCATGTTGTGCAGCCGATCGGCGAGCTTGACGAGGATGACGCGGATGTCATCCACCATCGCGAGCAGCATCTTGCGGAAGTTCTCCGCCTGACGCTCCTCGCTCGACGAAAAGGGAATGGCGCCGATCTTGGTCACGCCTTCGACGACGTGGGCGATCTCCTTCCCGAACAGTTCCTGAATCCGTTCCGGTGTGGTCAGGGTGTCTTCGACGACGTCGTGCAGCAAGCCGGCGGCAACCGCTACCACGTCCAACTTCATATCCGCCAGCGAATCGGCGACCTCGAGTGGATGGACGAGGTACGGTTCCCCCGAATGACGCACCTGCCCCTTGTGCTCGAGGGCCGAGAACACGTAGGCGCGTCGAAGGAGCTCCAGGTCCGCCTCCGGGCTGTAGCTCCGCACCTTTTCGAGAAGGGTCTCGAATCGAATCATGAAGAACGGTGTCTAACGTGTACGACGCGTGATCGGACCGCTGAGTACCCAAGCTGAGGGTGCCGGCCCGCCTCTGCGCGAAGCGCAACGGCGTGGTCTCGCCGGGGCGGGTATCTTCATGATAGCCGGACCCTTGACTGGCTTGAAAACCGATCACTATACTGGCGCGTTTGCCGGGTGTGGCCCGTCCCAGCCGGGCTGTCGGGGCCGTAACAGGATAGGTCGTTGTAGGGAGATTTTGCGATGCACAAGTTTTCGTCAAAGGCCTCGGTGAGCGTGCTCTGCGCCGCCCTCGGTCTCGCCGCCGCCGGCTGCAGCCAGATCAACTCGTTGAAGGCGACCATGGCGTTCAAGGACGCGAATCAGCTGTACCGTGGCCAGGACTTCCGTGCGGCGGTGGCGAAATACAACGAGGCTCTCGACCTCTGCCGGGGCTCGGCACCCGAATGCACGGACCCGAGGCTGAACCCGGCGTACTTCTTCCTCGGCAACAGCTACGACAACCAGTATCGTCCCGCCCGCCGTGGCGAGCCGGCCAACGACCAACTGCTCACCAAGGCGATCGAGAATTACAAGAAGGCTGCCGAAGTCGTGACAGAACCGCTCACGAAGCAGCGAGCCATGGAGTATCTGGTGGCGGCGTATGGTCCAGACAAGCTCAATGAGCCCGCCGAAGCGGAACCGATCCTGCGTCGTATGATCGAGCTCGATCCGACGGAACCGAGCAACTACACCTACCTGTCGCGCATCTTCGAAGAGAACGGCGACTACGAGCAGGCCGAGCAGTTGCTGGTCAAGGCGCGCGATATGAGGCCGAACGACCCCGGGGTTTACATGACGCTCGCGACCTTCTACAACCGCCAGGGCGAGTTCGACAAGAGCATGGAGGCCCTCAAGGCGCGTGCGGAGAAGGAACCGAACAACCCGGAGGCGTTCTATACCATCGCGCAGTTCTACTGGGAGAAAGCGTATCGGGACTTCACCATTTCCGATGCGGACAAGATGAAGTTCGTGATGGCAGGCAACGAGGCGATCGACAAGGCGATCCAGCTGAAGGCGGACTACCCGGAGGCTCTGACGTATAAGGGCCTGCTGCTCCGCGTGCAGGCAAACCTGGAGAAGAACCCCCAGCGCCAGCAGGAACTGGTCAAGGAAGCGGCCGTCTACAGCTCGAAAGCCCAGGAAGTCCAGCAGAAACAGCGCGCGGCGGGCGCCGGCGACTAGCCGAAATCAGCTACTTTCCGCAAGCGCGGTCAGACTGGGCTGCTCTCTCGAATCCGAGAGAGCGGCCCTTTTCAGTTATACAATCGATACACGTTTTGCGCCCTCCTGGCCGAAGTGGCGTCGGCCGTCGCAGGCCGCATTCCGTTCGCCCGTCAAGTTCCGAGTCGTGAGAGACCGTCGCCGGCGTGATTCGGCTGTTACGAGCCTTTGTTAGCTTCGTCAGACAGTCAAGTCAGCGGCTTCAGCGGAGTGTGTATGAAACACAGCTGGTTTTCCTTCGTATTCGTGGCGCTGTGTCTGACGGCAGTCGCGCCATCGATCTACGCCCAGAACGTCACCACCGGTAGCCTTACCGGCACTATTCGCGACTCACAGGGAGGAGTACTTCCCGGAGTCACGGTAACCGCCACTCATCTTCCCACAGGCGTCTCCTACGAAGGCGTCACGCAAGGTGATGGCACGTTCACCGTAGTCAACGTCCGAATTGGCGGACCCTATGATGTCGTGGCAAACCTGCCAGGATTCCGCGAGGCCAAACAGAGCGGCGTGACGGTGAATCTGGGGCAATCCACGTCAGTCGATCTGACAATGCAAGTCGGTGCGGTGAGTGAAGTAGTGATTGTCACCGCCATCGCATCGTCGGTGTTCACGAGCACGAATTCCGGCACCTCCGGCAATATCGAACAGGGCGTGATCGAGAACCTGCCTACCATCCAACGCAGTCTGACCGACTTCGCCCGCGCCAACCCATTCTTCGCGCCCTCGAACACCAATGCGAACTCAGGAACCACGCTGAGTGTGGCGGGCCGCAGCGGTCGCTATAACAACCTCCAGATCGATGGCGCTGTAAACAACGACCTGTTCGGTATCGCCGACTCCGCGCTGCCGGGTGGCCTTGCCAACACTGAGCCGATCAGCCTCGCAGCGATCCAGGAGCTGCAACTCGTCGTCTCTCCCTACGACGTGCGTCAGGGTAACTTCTCCGGCGGCGGAATCAACGCCATCACCAAGAGCGGAACCAACACGTTGCGGGGCGAGGCGTTCTATGTCTTCCGCAATCAGGACTGGGTGGGTAACGGTGTCGATGACCGTCCGATTGCGACCTTCAGCGATAAGCAGTTCGGGGGGAGCGTCGGCGGCCCGATGGCGCGCAACCGGGCATTCTTCTTCGGCAGCCTCGAGTGGCAGCGGCGGGAAACACCCTCGGGTTGGTCGGTGGACGGCTCGTCCGGACAGACATTCGGCCGGCAGGCGGACATTCAGCGCGTCCTCGATATCGCGCAATCGCGCTACGGCTACAATCCGGGCCCGATCACCGAGTTCATTCGTCAGAACCCGAACGACAAGGTCTTCGTCAGGGCCGACTTCAACCTGACGTCACGTCACCAGCTCACGGTCAGGCACAACTACGTCGACGCGCTCAACGACGTCGGCACCATCTCGAACACGCGCTTCTTCTTTCCCGACCAGTTCTACGAGTTCGACAGCACGGTCAACTCCACGGTCGGGCAACTGAACAGCACTCTGGGCCGGATGGCCAACGAGGCGCGCGTCACGTATCAGCGCATCCGCGACGTTCGCAATAATCGGAACTCCCCGTTCCCCCAGGTGAACATCCGAATGGGCAACAGCCAGGACGTGCGCTTCGGCACCGAGCAGTTCTCGGCCCGCAACAGACTGGATCAGGACATCCTGGAGATCAACGATGACCTGACGCTCGTGCACGGACAGCACCAGTGGACGTTCGGTACGCACAACGAGTTCTTCAAGTTCGACAACCTCTTCATCCGCGACAACTTCGGCACCTACGACTTCAACAGCATCGACCTGTTCGAACAGGGGCTGGCGCAGCAGTACGACTACAGCTTCTCGCAGACGTCGGATCCGCTGCAGGCGGCGAAGTTCTCGGTCTACCAGCTCGGGTTCTACGCCGGCGACGTGTGGCGCCTTCGCAGCAATTTCACGGTCACGTATGGGCTCAGACTCGACGTGCCCATCTTCCCCGACGATCCGTTGCCCAACCCGACGGTCCAGTCGCTGTATGGGATACGAACCGACATCGTTCCCCACTCGCAAACCTGGTCGCCGCGCGTCGGCTTCAACTGGGACCTGAGCAACGACAAGACGCAGCAACAAATCCGCTTCGGTAGCGGGCTCTTCGGCGGGCGCACTCCATACGTCTGGTTATCGAATCAGTACACGAACACTGGCAATGAGTTCACCCGCATAAGCGCGGCGTTCAATGCGAACACCAGGATTCCGTTCGTCGCCGATACCACGCGGCAGCCCACCAACGTAGGCCAGGCAGCGACCAATGAGATCGACGCCGTGGACGAGGACTATAACTTCCCCAGCCTGCTTCGCGGCAACGTCGGGTACGATCGCAGCCTGTTTGCCGGCCTCATTGGCAATGTCGAACTCCTGTATTCGAAGACGCTTCAGGACATCGACTACAGGAACCTCAACCTCGCGGTATCCGGACAGCGACCAGACGGCCGGCCGCTCTACACGCGGGCGAATCCAGCCTTCAGTGACGTCATCTTCCTGACGAACACGAATGAGGGTAATACCTGGACGATCGCGACCAAGCTCGAAAAGCCGTTCCGGAATCGATGGTACGCGCAGGGCTCATACCTCTACGGGCGCTCGGAAACAGTCAACGACGGCGGTTCGAGCCAGGCGAGATCGAACTGGATCAACAACTACTTCGGGGCCTCTGGCGTCAACGACGTGCCACTGGCAATGTCGAACTTCTCCCCGGGCCATCGAATCACGCTGTCGGCAATCTACACCCTCCCCTTGCGCAAGACGGAGGCCTCGTTCTCCTTCTACTACAACGGCCAGACCGGGCGGCCATACGCGTACCGCTACAACAACGATGTCAATGGTGACGGGGGGACTACGAACGATCTCTTCTACATCCCACGCGACGCGAGCGACGTCATCATCAGCAACGGCACGTTTGATCAGCTTATGGCGTTCATCAACGACGGCTGCGACGGGATGACGCCGGGAACCATTGTCGTCCGCAATTCGTGCCGCGCGCCGTGGACAAACTCATTGGACTTCGGTACGGCCTTCCGGGTACCAATGGGACGCTATCGAGGCGAGATCACGTTCAACGTGCAGAACCTCATAAACGGGTTTGACAGCAGCAACGGGTTGGTGGAGTACGCAACGTTCAACGGCATCACGCCAGCCACCGCGGCGGTCGATACCGCCACCGGTAAGTGGAACTACACTCTCACCAACTTCGTGACCTCGCCTGCCGCGAATCCGCGCTTCTCGCGTGACGATCTGCGTTCGCGGTGGCAGGGACAACTCGGATTCAACTTCCGCTTCTAACCAGTAAACCCGTGTAGCGGCGAGTCTTCAGACTCGCCGTCCTCCGCAGGCGGGTCTAAAGACCCGCCTCCACACGGCGTTTGCGCGATAAACTCTGCACATGAGCCGCAGATATGTGCTGGTACTACTCCTGCTCGTCGGGTGGTGGGCAGGAGCCGGACATGCACAGGCTCCGATCAGCGATCTCAAACCGACCGTCATCCTCATTTCACTCGATGGCTGGCGGTGGGACTACGCACAAAAGTACGCGGCGCCGACGCTGACCCGGATGATGAAGCGCGGCGTCAGTGGTCCGCTCATCCCGAGTTTCCCGTCCAAGACATTCCCCAACCACTACACCATCGTCACCGGCTTGTATCCCGGGCACCACGGAATCGTGGCAAACGCAGTCAAGGATCCCGCAACTGGACGGCGGCTCACGATGTCGAACCGGAAGGAAGTACAGGACCCGATGTGGTGGGGCGGAGAGCCCCTGTGGGTCGCGGTGCAACACGCAGGACAGATCGCGGCGCCGCTATTCTGGCCAGGCTCTGAGGCGCCCATCATGGGGCCGCGCGCCCGATACTGGGAACCGTTCTCCGAGGACCTTCCGCCGAATACGAGAATCGAACGAATTTTGAACTGGCTCGACCTTCCGGGCGCCGAGCGGCCGACGTTCCTCTCGCTCTACTTCAGCGACGTCGACGGCGCCGGGCACGATAGCGGCCCGGATTCTCAGGCCGTTAGACAAGCGGTGCGGCGCGTGGACGGCTACATCGACCGGCTCATGCGCGGTCTCGCCAGCCGACGCATCGAAGACCGCGTCAACGTGATGGTCGTCTCGGATCACGGCATGAGCGAATCCAACGCGAGCCGCGTCGTCGTCCTGGACGACTACGTTTCGCCCGAGGGATTGGACATCATCGACCTCAATCCGACGCTGGGTATCTTCCCGCCTGCTGGCCGCGAGGAGGCGGTGTATCGCGCTCTTGCCGGAGCGCATCCGCGATTGAGAGTATTCCGCAAAGCCGAGACTCCGCCGCAGTGGCACTACCGCGACCATCCTCGCATCCCGCCGATTGTCGGTGTCGTGGATGAGGGATGGCAGATCCTGCGGCGAGCCACGTTGACGGGGCTTGTCTCAAAGGGCCAGACGGGGCCGGTTGGCGTTCATGGATACGATCCGTCGAATGCCATCAGCATGCGCGGCATCTTCGTGGCGACAGGTCCCGCGTTCAAGACAGGCGTCACGGTGCCGGCATTCGAGAACGTGCATCTCTACGACGCGTTGGCCGAGGTGCTGCACGTCACCCCCGCGCCGAACGACGGCGATGCGAACGTGGCGCGATCGCTCCTGCGTTGATGACGCGGGGGCCAAGCCTCGGATCTACAAGTAGCCCGCGTACAAGAAAAGGCCGTCCGGTGAAGGACGGCCTCGAGGAAGCCAGAAAGGCAGTTCGATCTAGTCGCCGCCGGCGCGCCGCATGCCTTCGGTCACGATGCCGACTTTTTCGACACCGGCGCCCTTGGCCACGTCGATGACCTCGACGATTTCACCATAGCGAAGCGTGCCTGCGCCCATGATGAACATCGTCTTTTCCTTGCGCTCTTCGAACGTCGTCCTCAGAAACTCGCCGAGCTGGCCGAGCGGAACGTCGCGGTTGTTGATCGAGATCTTCTTGTCCGCGGTGTAGTTCAGCACGATCTGGCTCAGATCGGGCGTCGCCTGCTTTGGCTGTTGCGTCTCAGCCGGCAGGTTGACGTCGAGACCACGCTGGTTGAGCGGCAGGGTCACCATGAAGATCACGAGCAGCACGAGCAACACGTCGATCATCGGCGTGATGTTCATCTCGGCATTGGCTTCAAGCTTTTTTCCCTTGAAGACCCTTTCGGCGCCGTGGTGCTGATGGGCAGCCATGTCTACTCGCCTCCCGTTCCAGTCGCCGAAGTGCGGCGCGGGTCGGTGATGAGCCCCATGTCCTCGATACCGCTGGCGCGCAATTCGTCCATGGCATCCATCACCGCGCTGTACTCGACATCCTGATCGGCCTTGATGATCACGATGCGGTCCTTCTTGCCTTCGAGGACCTCTTCGACCTTGCGGCGGAGGTCACCGGCCTGAACCGGCACGGTGTTCAGGTACAGACGTTTGTTCGAGTCGATCGCGAGCACCGTCTGGTCCTGCGTGTCGGGCTTCTCACTCGTGTTCGCCGCCTGTGGCAGCTTCACGCTGACGCCTTGCTGCAGCAGTGGCGCAACGATCATCATGATGATGAGCAACACCAGCATGACGTCGACGAGAGGCGTCACGTTGATGTCGGATTTGACTCCACCGCCGCCGCCTAGTTGAACTGCCATAGTTCAGACTCCTGAAATCGCAGCGTCTTTACGCCGTCTTCTTGATGAAGTAGTCGACGAGCTCCGACGAGGAGTTGTCCATCTCCACGTTGAAGTACTCGAGACGGCTGGTCAGGTAGTTGTAGAACCACACCGCCGGGATCGCGACGAAGAGTCCGAGCGCGGTCTCGACGAGCGCTTCAGCGATACCAGCGGATACGCCGGCGATACCGCCCGAGCCCGTGGACGCGATACCGACGAACGCGTTGATGACGCCGACGACCGTGCCGAGCAGTCCGACGAACGGCGCCGTCGAGCCGATGGTGGCGAGGGTGTTGACACCCTTTTTCAAGTCGTTGGCGGTAAGAGCCGTCGCGCGCTGAATCGAGCGGCGGACCGTGTCCAAGACGTCATCACGGTTCAGGTTCGAGCCGCTTTCCTGCTGGAACTGATACTCCTGCAGTCCGGCGAGCACGACCTTGGCCAGGTGGCTGTAGCGATAGTCCTTGGACGCCGACAGCGCGATGGCCTCCTTCAAGCGGCCACCCTGGAGATGCTTGGCCACCTGTGGCGCGTACATCTTCGACTGCTTGCGCGCCTGGTTGTAGGTGTAGATGCGCTCGATGGCGATACCTACCGACCAGAACGACATGATGAACAGCACAACGGCGACGCCCCAAGCCACCGGGCCCATCTGGGCGAACATGTCCACGAGGTCGAGACCGGCGCCCTGACCCTCTTGCGCAAAGGCCGGTGTGCTCAGCAGCGCGAGACCCGCCGTCCCACAAACGATCTGGCCGAACTGACGCATGTTCCGAACTTCCATTACCATCCTCCGCATCCCTATTAAGGTTGCCTGTCTGTGACGAGTGGCCTGTCTGAGCAAGACCCGAACCTTTAACTGAGCGTGAACTGCACTGTGACCGTCATGATGACCGGCACTGGAACGTTATTGAGCAAGGTCGGCGTGAACTCCCACTGCCTCACCGCGTCGAGGGCGGCCTGATCGAGCAGCGGAATCGAACGAAGCACCCGAGCATCCTGCACCTTGCCGTTGGGACCGATCACCGCCTCGATGATCACAACGCCCTGGACGCGTGCTGACTGAGCGATGGGTGGGTACTGCGGATTGACGTGCTTGGTCTTGGTGGGCTGCTTAATCTGCCCGCCAACGCGAACCGGCTGAGTAGGGGGTGGAGGAGGCGGTGGTGGCGCCTCAGGCAACCCACCGACGACACCACCGACGACACCGCCGGGGATGCCACCTTCAACTCCAACGTTGCGATCGAAGTTCGTGTCAATCGGCTCCGGCTTGATCTCTTCAGGCACCTCGACCGGCGCCGCGTTCGGGTTCACCACCTCAACCGGTTTCACCTCGGCCGGCTTGGGCGGCGGTGGCGGTGGAGGCGGCGGCGGTGGTGGGGGCGGAGCCGCCACGAATGCCATCATCGATGGCGGCGTCGGGAGAACATCAGCTGCCATCAGCGGAATGATGACCATAGCCGCGATGACGGCCGTCTCGATCAGGATCGTCATCCCTACCGATTTGCCTTGGTTGTTCCCAAGCCTGGTGGTGGGACTGGCGATTTCGCCGAATATGCGTTCATCACGTGGCACCGGTCTTCATCCTCCTGGAGTAGCCGCGCAGCCGCGCAGAGCGGCCGATTATAGCTAGGCCAAAAAAACAGTGTCAACGAAACCCGCGGTTCCCCCTGGATGGCCCAGCAGAAACTTAGACACCAGTTCTCGGAAAGTGCTCCGGGTCCTCATCATTGCAGACCGCGCATTCTATCGCGGATTCAGCCCATTGCAACGACGATGAAAGGCGATGTCAACCGGGGGTTTACCGGAGCCAAATCCGACGAAATCGAGGGATCGGCTATGACACCGATGTGACGACCCTTCCCCCGACTCGAGTGGGCGCGATCCGAATTAATCAGCCGCGCCGATGCGCATCCCGTAGAACGAGCGATACACAAACACGACCGAGACGGCAAAGAACGCCGCTGCCAGCATATGGCTCACGTTGGAACCCACATCGGTACTCAGCCGCACGGCGAGCGAGACTGCCAGGAGACCAAAGAGCGTCGTGAACTTGATCACCGGGTTCAACGCGACCGATGACGTGTCCTTGAACGGATCGCCCACGGTGTCGCCCACGACGGTTGCAGCGTGGAGCGGCGTGTTCTTCATCTTCAGCTCGGTCTCGACGATCTTCTTTGCATTGTCCCACGCGCCGCCGGCGTTGGCCATGAAGACGGCCTGATAGAGACCGAAGAGCGCAATCGAGATGAGATAGCCGATGAAAAAGAACGGCTCGATGAAGGCAAACGCCAGCGTCGCAAAGAACACCGTCAGGAAGATGTTGAACATCCCACGCTGCGCGTAGATGGTGCAGATCTCGACGACCTTCTTGCTGTCCTCGACCGATGCCCTCTCCACGCCCTCGAGCCTGATGTTCGCCTTGATGAATTCAACGGCGCGGTAAGCGCCCGTCGTCACCGCTTGTGTCGACGCGCCCGTGAACCAATAGATGATCGCGCCGCCGGTCACGAGACCGAGGAGGAACGGGGGATGCAGCAGGCCCAGCTTGTCCACGTTCTGCGTCAGGCCGAGCGTCAACTCCATGATGATCGAAAAGATCATCGTCGTCGCGCCGACGACCGCCGTGCCGATGAGCACAGGCTTGGCGGTGGCTTTGAACGTGTTGCCCGCGCCGTCGTTCTCTTCGAGCAAGGCTTTGGCATGCTCGAAATGAACATTCAAGCCGAAGTCCTTCTTCAGCTCCTGCTGAATGCCCGGGATGCCCTCGATCACCGACAGCTCGAACACCGACTGCGCGTTGTCGGTGACCGGTCCGTACGAGTCCACAGCGATAGTCACCGGACCCATCCCGAGGAAGCCGAACGCGACGAGCCCGAAGGCGAACACCGCCGGCGCGAGCATCAGCGCTGACATCGAGGTGCCGGCTGCGCTCACGAAGTAGGCGATCGTCATGAGCACGACGATGCTGAGGCCGATCCAGTAGGCGCTGTAGTTGCCGGCGACGAACCCCGACAGGATGTTCAGCGAGGGACCGCCTTCGCGCGACGACGTCACGACTTCCTTCACGTGGCTCGACTCCACTGACGTGAAGACCTTCACGAGCTCCGGAATGATGGCGCCGGCGAGCGTGCCGCACGTGATGATCGTCGACAGCTTCCACCACAGCGTGCCATCACCAAGCCCGGAAATCAGTTCGTACGACACCAGGTATGTCAGCACGACCGACACGATGGAGGTCAGCCAGACGAGCGAGGTCAGCGGCGATTCGAAGTTCATCTTAGGCGCGTTGCCGTAGCGCGCCTTCGCGATCGCCTCGTTCAACAGATACGAGAACGCACTCGCGATGATCATCATCACGCGCATCACGAAGATCCACACGAGCAGCTGAATCTGTGTCGCCGCCGCGGGCACGGCGAGCATGATGAAGGTGATCAGCGCGACGCCGGTGACGCCGTACGTCTCGAAGCCGTCGGCGCTCGGCCCGACCGAGTCGCCCGCGTTGTCGCCGGTACAATCGGCGATCACGCCAGGATTGCGCGCGTCGTCTTCCTTGATGTTGAAGACGATCTTCATCAGGTCCGATCCGATGTCAGCGATCTTGGTGAAGATGCCGCCGGCAATACGCAGGGCCGCCGCGCCGAGCGACTCGCCGATCGCGAAGCCGATAAAACACGCGCCGGCATAGTCACCAGGGATGAAGAGCAGGATGATGAGCATGATCAGCAACTCGACGCTGATGAGCAGCATGCCGATGCTCATGCCCGCCCGGAGCGGAATCGCGTAGACCGGGTAGGGCTTGCCTTCCAGGCTGGCGAAGGCGGTTCGGGAATTCGCATACGTGTTCACGCGGATGCCGAACCACGCCACGCTGTAGCTGCCGAGAATCCCGACGACGCTGAAGGCCAGGATGATGGCGACGCGAGAGAGCTCGTATCTCTCGAGCACGCCGAAATACAGCACGATGATGACGGCGATGAAGATTTCGAGAATGGCGAGGAACCGCCCCTGGGTCACGAGGTAGGTCTTGCACGTCTCGTAGATCAGCTCCGAGATTTCGCGCATCGACCGGTGCACGGGAAGGTTCTTCAGTTGGTTGAGGATGACCAGGCCGAACACCAGGCCCAGGATCGACACCCCTATACCGATCATGAGAAGCATTCGGCCGTCATAGCCGCCCACGTCGACGGTCCCCAGGTCGGGAAGTACGAGGCTGGCTTCGCCGCCCCTCCTCGCCTCGCCTCCGGGCTGCCCCTCCGGTTGCTGTGCCATCACGGCGGCCGGAGCCGCCAGCATCAACAGCAGCACCAGCCCCATGGCCATCGCCGCTATCCGGCCGAATCCCTTCATCACTGTATCTGCTCCTCTCGCATGTGACGCCCGCGGAGCGGACGTCAAGACTTGCCTTCAATCCGACCGGGCAACGACATCCCGCCGGTCAGAAAAATTCGAATGCCTTCCTCGACACTGATTTCGGGGAAGAGTGCGCGCGCCCGCGGATACATCCGTACGTCACCTAAGTACAAGTGGTTCGTCGGCACGTAAACGGCAATCATCGTCTCGGACACACCGGCGCGTGTCACCGTGAACTCCTTCGTCAGAAATCCCATTACCCAACCGCGGTTCGGATCTTCGACCATCACAACGCGCTTGAAGCCGTACTCGTTGTCCGGCGAGAACGCCACAACGAGCTGTTTCACGGGCGCGTAGATCGTCCTGAACACCGGGATCATCGTCAGCCAGCCCTCCGCTCGCGAGAGCAGGCGCCGGCCGATGACGTTGGTGGCCACGGCTCCCACTGACAAGATAACCAGCAGCGTGATGAGCACGCCCAGTCCCGGCAACCTGCGACCCAGAACCCGCGCTGCCACTGGGGCCGTGAAACCATCAATGATACCGAAGATCCACACCAACGCGGCAACGCTGATCACGAGCGGCACGGTCACGAAGAAGCCCGCCAGAAACGTGCGCCGCAGCCATCCCATCACAGCCAACCGCTCCCTACAGCAACGAGGATCAGCAGTCCCACGACGATGCGATACCAGGCGAACGGGAAAAACCCTGACCGGGCGACAAATCGGAGAAAGGGGCGGACGACCACGAGCGCGGCCAGAAACGCCATGACGAAGCCCACGGCAATCTCTCCGGCGCGTTCCGGGGCGAGATGGTCTCGCACTTCCCACAGCTTGTACACAAAAGCCGCGACCATCGTGGGCATGGCGAGAAAAAATGAGAACTCGGCCGCTGCGGCGCGGTCCAATCGCATCAGCAATCCACCGACAATCGTTGCCCCGGAACGGGAAACGCCCGGCACCAGGGCCAGCGTCTGGAACACCCCGATGCCGACCGCACGCGCAACCGGAGTTTGATCGGCATTGTGCACGACAGCGGTCCTGGAAAGACGTTCGACGATCAGCATCACGATGCCCCCGATGATGAACGCCCAGCCAAACACGACCGGACTCTCGTACAGCACGGAGGCCACAAAGTCGCCAAGCAATACGCCAGCGAGCGCGGCTGGCAGGAACGCCACGAAGAGCATGAAGGCGAAGCGGCGCGCCTCGGGCCGCGAGAGCAAGCCGAGGACGACGCTGATGATGCGCTCACGATAGAGCCACATCACCGCCAGGATCGCGCCCAACTGAATCATGACCGTGAAGACGCCGCCAGGATCGGTGTGTCCGAGCAACTGCCCTCCAATGAGCAGGTGCGCCGTCGACGAGATGGGCAGGAACTCAGTCAGTCCCTGGACGATGCCAAGGATTGCGGCTTGGAGGTAAGTCACTGGTTAAACGGCAGTGTAGGGCGGGTCCTGTTCTCCGGACCCGCCGGAGTGCTGTTCTTCGGACCCGGCGGAAAGCCGAGTCTAAAGGACAAGACCCGGCCTACATCGCTACGACGCTCGCGCGCGACGCTGTTTGCGTCCCGGCCGCTCGCTCGCTTCGCCACTGGGCGCAGCTGCCGCTTGCGGCCTGCCGCCCTTCTGCTGGCTCAGGATGATGGCGATGGCCGACGCGATGAACACCGTGGAGTAGGTGCCGCTGATGACGCCCACGAGCATGGTGAAGGCAAAGCCCTCGAGCGCCTCTCCACCAAAGAGGTAAAGCGCCAACACAGACAGGAACGTTGTGCCGGCCGTAATGATCGTTCTTCCCAGCGTCTGATTTACGCTCTGGTTGACGATCTGGCTGAGTGGATCTCTCCGCCGCGACCGCAGATTCTCGCGCACGCGATCGAAGATGACAATGGTGTCGTTGACCGAGTAACCCGTGATCGTCAGGATGGCCGCGACGACGTTCAGCGAGATGTCGTACCCGAAGAACATCAGGAACGCGAGCGTCACCAGTACGTCATGCAGCGTGGCGACGATGGCCCCGACGGCGAAAGAGAATCGGAATCGGAAGCCGATGTAAATCGTGATGGCGGCGAGAGACGTCAACACGGCGTAGATGCCGCGCCGTTGAAGGTCGGCACCGATGACGGGGCCGACGATTTCCCGGCTATCGACTTCAAACGAGGGGAGGCCGGCACTCTTCAGCGCCTGCTCGGCGCGCTGGGAACCCTGCTCGAGCGCGGTTCCTTCCTCGACGCCCTCCTGCTGCGGAAGACGGATCAGGAGACGGTTCTCGGAGGCGTCGCCGAATTGCTGCACGACGGCTTCGCCGCCCAACGGCGCCATCGCGTCGCGCACCTTGTCGAGCGTCACGGGCTGACTGAAACGCACGACGAGCGAAGTGCCGCCGGAGAAGTCGATGCCGAGGGGCAGCCCACGCATCATCATGAGCACCGCACCGGCAATGACCACCAGGAGCGACAGAGTGATGGCGTGCCACCGCCACCGGATGAAGTCGTAATTGGCGTTGTGGAAGATTTCCATTTACCTCTCACCTCGCTTGTGTTGGAGGCTCCGGGCCGGGCCCGCTTGATAGACAACGGGCGGCACAGCAAGGACAGACGTTGGCGAGATCACCGACACGAGCGAGCCTTTCATCAAATACTCAGTGCTTGCGTCTGCGCCTGGTGCCGACGCGACAGAATCATTTCGAACATCGTGCGCGAGACGAACACGGCGGTGAACACGTTCGACAGCAACCCGATGATCAACGTGACGGCGAATCCGCGGATCGGCCCGGTGCCAAACTGCAGCAGCAGCAACGCGGCAATCAACGATGAGACGTGCGTGTCGACAATCGTCCACCACACGCGGTCGAAACCAGCATTGACAGCGGCACGGGCGCCGCGGGCCGTGGCCAGTTCCTCCTTGATCCGCTCGAAGATCAGCACGTTCGAGTCGACGCCCATGCCGATCGTCAGAATGAATCCGGCAACGCCGGGCAGCGTCATCGTCACGGGGATGAACGCCATCAGGCCCAGCAGGATCAGCAGGTTTACCACGATCGAGACAACCGCGTTGAAACCGGTGAGCTTGTAGTAGAAGATCATGAACACAACAACGAGGGCCAGGCCGGCCAGAGAAGCCGTCACACCGGCCCGGATGGAGTCCTGGCCAAGCGATGGTCCAACGGTGCGCTCCTCCAGGTAGTCCATCGACGCGGGCAATGCGCCGGACTTCAGCGTGATCACCTGGTCGAGCATCTCCTCGCGAGTGATACCCGTGATCTGACCGCTGTCGGTAATGCGCCCCTGAATGGTCGCCACCGACATCACGCGGCCGTCAAGAATGATCGCCATGGGGCGGCCAATGTTGGCTTCTGTAAAACTCCCGAAACGAACCGCAGCGTCCTGCTTGAGGGTGAAGTGCACGGCAGGGCGATTGAACTCGTCGAGCGACTGCTGGGCGTTGCGAAGATCGTTGCCCGCCACCGCCGACACCTTCTTCACGACGTAAACGGCCGAGCCCGCTGTGCCCGCCGTGCCTGAGCCCTCGCTCTTGCCGGGAAGGATTTCGGCGTCAGAGGGCAACGCGTTGTTGAACGCCTGCAGTGCCGCCTCGCGGGTCGGGAACGGTCCCTGATCGACGAGCCGCAGCTCCAGGCGCGCCGTCGAACGAATGATTTCCTTGGCGCGGCGAACATCGCTCACGCCCGGCAACTGCACCAGGATTTGATCCTGCGGACCATATCGCGCCACGATCGGCTCGGCCACGCCGAGCTCGTTGACGCGTCGTTCGATTGTTTCGAGGGCCTGCGTCACCGTCTCGTCGCGAAGCTGCCTTTCCACGTTCGCCCTCATGCGATACGAGTAGCCGCCCGCTTCCGACGATCGGTCGTAGACCGTCTCGGCATCGGTCGCCTGCGCTCGAAACCCCGCATCGTCCTGGATGCCCTCGACGCGGAACTCGGTGGGTCTCGTGGTCTCGATCTTCGAAAATGCCACGCCGTTGCGTGTCAGGTTGTCGCGCAGACGGTCGACTGTCGTGTCCGTCTCGACCTTCAGCGCGTCATCGGTCTTCACGCGAAGCACGAGATGCACCCCGCCTTTCAAGTCGAGGCCGAGCTTGACCTTCTGGTCGGGCGGAACGAACGCCCACACCGAAAGACCAATCACCGCGACGATCAGGCCGATGCGCCATTGCAGGTTCTTCATCATTGCTGGTTGCCCTCAGGGACGACTGGTTCCTGGCCCTGGTATCCGACGATGGCCGGACGTGATACTTCGATGCGTACGTTGTTGGCGACCTGAAGCTGGACCGACTGTTCGTTCACGCGCGTGATCGATCCGAAGATTCCTCCCGTGGTAATGACCTTGTCGCCCACTTTCAGCGAACTCTGGAAATCCTGCACCTTCTGCTGCCGTTTCCGCATCGGCAGGATCATGACGAAGTAGAAGATCCCGAGGATCAGAACGAACGGGATTAATTGCAGCCACGGACTGGGCGCGCTCCCCGGCGGAGGGGTGCCCAGCGCGACAACAAATGGATCAACGAAGGTCATGAGTCGTGAGCCGGGCGGGACACCGACCGAAGGAATTCCTGCCTGAACGTATCGAAGGTCCCAAACACAATA
>Ga0209382_10000690_pt1 | contig 55000 bp, 44 predicted proteins | sample SoiMetdeltSBSDD5_FD_187599 | JGI IMG/M metagenome (GOLD analysis project Ga0209382, IMG submission 187599) | Bulk soil microbial communities from a Populus tree surrounding site in Tennessee, USA - Soil MetaG P. deltoides SBSDD5 (SPAdes) (version 2) | ecosystem: Environmental > Terrestrial >...
CAGCGCCCATCCCCCGCCCGTGGCCGGGGCGCCCTCGCGCAGCACCGCCACCGCGTACCCGAAGGCGACCGCGGCGGCCTCGATCAGCTGGTAGGTCCGCAGCCGGCTGCGGCCGCGTCCCACCGGCTCGCCGAGCACGCCGACGCCGGCCGTGCCCATGTCGGGCCCCGGCCCGGCGAGCGGCGGGGTCGATGCCATCGGGCGAAGTATCCCAAAGCCGGCCGTCAACCAGCGTCACCGGCCCGACAACCGGCGCCCCGGCGGACAGGAGTTGGGCCAGGTCGAGCCCTGCTGGCCGGGGCGGCGGCCGTGTTCCACCTGGCCGCCCGGCCGGGGGTGCGCACCTCCTTCGGCCCCGGGTTCTCCGGCTACCTCCACGACACGTGCTCGCCACCCGGCGGCTGCTGGAGGGCTGCGTCCGCGTCCGGGTCCCGCGTCTGGTCTCGCAGCGGCAGCGGGCGGCCACCGGCTGACCCTCCCTCAGTCGCCCCCCAGGAACAGGTCGAGCAGGCGGCCGCGCAGGCGGGCCGGGCGGCCGGTGCGCTGCTCGCTGGCGTCGGTGGAGGCGGCCAGCCAGCGGGCGGTGTTGACGCCCAGCCAGCGCAGCGGCTCGGGCTCCCAGGGCCGGGAGCGGTGCTGGACCCAGGGCAGGCGGACGAGGTCGGAGTCGTTGCCACGGATCAGGTCGGCCAGGGTGCGGCCGGCCAGGTTGGCGGCGGCGACGCCGTCGCCCACGTAGCCGCCCCCCCAGGCCAGGCCGGTGGCGCGGTCGAGGCCGACCGAGGCCGTCCAGTCGCGGGGGATGCCGAGCGGCCCGCCCCAGCGGTGGGTGATCCGGGCCCCGGCGGCCGGGGGCAGGAGCTGGGCCAGGGCGGCCTCGAGCCGGGCGTGGACCCGGCCGTCGCGGTCGTAGGCGGGCCGGATCCTCGACCCGAAGTGGTAGGGAGCGCCGCGGCCGCCCAGGGCGATCCGGTCGTCGTGGGTCCGCTGGGCGTAGGTGAACTGGTGGCCGCCGGCGGCCATGGTCTCCCTGCCCGACCAGCCGATCTCGTCCCAGGCGGCCGCCGGGAGGGGCTCGGTGGCCAGCATCAGCGAGTACAGGGGGAGCACCTCCCGGCGCGTGCCCGGGAGGGTCGCGCTGTAGCCCTCGGTGGCCCGGACCACCACCTCGGCCCTGACCGGGCCCCGGGTGGTGTCGGCCCGCCCGGGCCGGATGCCGGTCACCGGGGTGGACTCGTAGACGGGCACCCCGAGCCGCTCGACCGCCACGGCCAGGCCGCGGGCCAGCCGGGCCGGGTCGACGGCGGCGCAGTGGGGGGTGAAGGCGGCGGCCAGCACCCCGGCCACCCGCACCCGCCGCTCGACCTCGTCCCGGTCGAGCAGCCGCTGGTCCTCCTCGCCCATGCCCCAGGCGCGGGCGTGCCGGAGCCCGGCCTCCAGGCGGGCCAGCTGCACCGGGGAGGCGGCCACCTGGAGCGCGCCCCCCTTGACCCAGTGGCAGTCGATGCCCTCCCGCTCGGCCACCCGGCCGACCTCGTCGACGGTGTCGAACATCGCCCGCTGGAGGGCGATCGCGGCCCCCCGCCCGGCCCGCCGGGCCAGCTGCCCCCGGTCCATGGCGATGAAGGCCGAGCACCAGCCGCCGTTGCGCCCCGAGGCCCCGAACCCGGCCACCTCCCGCTCCAGCACCGCCACCCGCAGCCCAGGGTCGGCCCGCCGCAGGTAGTAGGCGGTCCACAGCCCGGTGTAGCCGGCCCCGACGATGGCCACGTCGACCTCCAGCGGCCCGGGGAGGGCCGGCCGCGGGTGAAGGGGGTCGTCCGCCAGCCGGTCCAGCCACAGCGAGCGGCTGCGGTAGAAGGACGCGTCGGTCAATGCGGCCCGTGGCGGTAGACGCCGAACAGGTTGCCGGCGGGGTCGCGGAACGCCCCCGTCTCGGTGTGGTCGTCGACCTGGTTGGGCCCGTAGACCCGGGTCGCGCCCAGGGACTCGGCCCTGGCCAGGGTCGCCTCGACGTCGGCCACGCTGGCGTACACGGTCACCCAGCGGGCCTCCCCGCCGGCCCCGATCCCGCCGCCGATGCCGTGGGCGGCTCCCGGCCCCACCAGCCCGTAGGCACCCTCGGGCACCGCCCAGCCGAACAGCTCGGCGTAGAACGCCTGCGACCGCCCGGCGTCGGCGCCGATGACCTCGAACCAGTCCACCGCCGCCCCGTCCCCCGCCGACGGCGCCGCCGTCACCGCCCCGAAGGACGCGTCGCCCCGCAGCAGCCCGACCAGCAGCCCGTCGGGGTCGTGGAGCATCGCGAAGGCCATGCCGGGCAGCTCGGTGACCGGCCAGACCGTCCTGCCCCCGAGCGCCTCCGCCCGGTCCAGCGACGCCTGCAGGTCATCCACCTCGACATAGAACGTCGCCCACGGCTCCCCGCTCTGGCTCCGCCCGATCCCCCCGTTGATCCCGGCCCCACCCCTGGTGTCGACCAGCGTGTAGCCGTCGGCGACCGCCTGCAGGTCCCATCCGAACAGCTCCCCGTAGAACCTCACCAGCGGCTGGTCCTCCGCCGCCCCGACCTCGAACCGCACCACCGGGTTGGCCATGCCCGCTCCTCTCCCTCGCCCGGTGATTCTCTCAGGATCCCGGGACGGACTCGAAGCGGCAGGTCGACCCCTAATAGGAGCGGGGCAGGCGCAGGGAGTGCTCGGCCACGTAGTTGAGGATCATCTCCCGGCTGACCGGGGCGGTGCGCAGGACCCGGGCCATCCACCAGAGGCCGGCGATGCCGTACTCGGCGGCGAAGCCGTTGCCGCCGTGGACCTGGATGGCGACGTCGACGGCGCGCAGTGCGGCCTCGGCGGCGGCGTACTTGGCCATGTTGGCGGCCTCGCCGGCGCCGGGCGCGCCGGCGTCGGTCGCCCAGGCGGCCTTCTGGGTCATCAGCCGGGCCAGCTCGACCTCGATCTTGGCCTCGGCCAGCGGGTGGGCCAGGCCCTGGTGGGCGCCGATGGGCACGCCCCAGACCTGGCGCTGGTTGGCGTAGGCGGCCGCCCTGGCCAGGGCGTAGCGGGCGATGCCGTTGCCGGCCGCGGCCCCGATGATCCGCTCGGGGTTGAGGCCGTGGAAGACCTGGCGGAGCCCGTCCCCGTCGTCGCCCAGCAGCCGGTCGCCCTCGACCCGCACGCCGTCCAGGAACAGGAAGAACTGCCGCTCGGGTCCGTTGTGGAGCAGCTCGATCGGGGTCCGCTCCAGGCCGGGGGCGTCGGTGTCGACGATGAACAGCGACAGCCGGCCCCGGCCGCTGCCCTCCTCGACGCCGGTCCGGGTGACCACCAGCACCGCGTCGGCCTCGTCGACCCCGGAGATGTAGTACTTGCGGCCGGAGATGCGCCAGCCGTCGCCGTCGCGGGTCGCGACCGTGTCGAGCCGGTGGGAGTTGGACCCTGCGTCGGGCTCGGTGATGGCGAACACCATCTTGCGCTCGCCCGAGGCGATCGCCGGCAGCCAGCGCTCGCGCTGGGCGGGGGTGCCGAAGCGGGCCAGCAGGGTGCCGCAGATGGCCGGCGACACCATCAGCAGCAGCAGCGGGCAGCCGTGGGCGGCCAGCTCCTCGGTCACGATGGCCAGCTCGCTGATGCCCATGCCCCCGCCGCCGTACTCCTCGGGCAGGTTCACGCCCACGAACCCGGCCTCGCCGACGGCCTGCCACAGCTCGGTGGTCTTCTCGCCGGCCCTGGCCTTGGCCGCGAAGTAGTCGTGGCCGTAGTCGGCGGCGATCCTGGCCACGGCCTCGCGGAGCATGACCTGCTCGGCCGTCTCACGGAAGTCCATCGTCACCCTCCCTGGGTGTCCAACAGCCCGGCGGGCAGCTCCACCACCCTGGCCCGCAGCCACTCGCCGAGTCCCTTGGCCTGCGGGTCGACCCGGGTCGTGGACGAGACGCCCTCGCCCAGCAGCCCGACGACCACGAAGTTGAGCGCGCGCAGGTTCGGCAGCTCGTGCCGGTGCACCACCAGCTTCCCCGCCTCCGGGATCAGCTCCCGGAACCGCTCCACGGTCAGGAACCCCGCCAGGAACCGGTAGCCCGCCGCGTTCCTGGCCCACACCCCGACGTTCGCGGTCCCACCCTTGTCGCCCGACCGGGCCCCGAACACCCGCCCGAGCGGCACCCGCACGGTAGGAGGGGTGTGGGCAGCCGGCTCCCCCGAACCCGGGGTTGGGCCAGGCTCCCCCACCGGGGGGCCCGCCGCCGGCGGGTCCGGGTCGGCCACGCCCGGCGCCGGGGCGGGCGGGTGCGGCGCGGCCATGGGTGGGTGGAGGGTTGGGCCCCTTGGGGGTTTGACGGGGAGGCGGTGGCCGGTGTCCAGGACGACCACCTGGTCGACCAGGTCGGCGCGGACCAGGGTGGGCCAGTAGACGCCGTAGGGGGTGGCGTCGCCGGGCGGGGTGGTGGTGTAGCAGCCGGGATAGCTGGCCAGGGACAGCTCGATGGCCGCGGACGAGAAGGCGCGGCCGACCTTGGCCGGGTCGGGGTCCTTGACGGTGACCCGGAGCTCGGCGACCGCCTCCTCGGCGCTGGCCGGGTCGGCGGTTGGCCGGCCGACCAGGCGGGTCACGGCCGTCTGGAACCGCTCGCGGCCGCCCAGGCGGTCGAACAGGGCCGCCTCGGCCATGGCCGCCTTGGCCTCGACGTCGAGGCCGGTGAGCACGAAGCTCATCGAGTTGCGGAACCCGCCGAGGTAGTTGATCGCCACCTTCAGCCGGTCGGGGGCCGGTTCGCCGCGGGCGCCGTGCAGCCGCACCCGGTCCGGCCCGGCCGCCTCGACCCGGACGGTGTCGAAGCGGGCGACCACGTCCGGGTTCTCGTAGGCCGGGCCGGCGATCTCGTACAGCAGCTGGGCGGTCACCGTGCCCACCGAGACCAGCCCGCCCGTGCCCGGGTGCTTGGTCACGACCGCGCTGCCGTCGGCCGCCACCTCGGCGATCGGGAACCCGGGCAGGCGGGTGTCGGGCAGCTCCTCGAGGAAGGCGTAGTTGCCGCCGGTGGCCTGGGTCCCGCACTCCAGCACATGCCCGGTCACCACCGCCCCGGCGAGCCGGTTCCAGTCGTCGGCGGCCCAGCCGAAGTGCCAGGCGGCCGGCCCCACGACCAGGGAGGCGTCGGTCACCCGGCCGCAGACGACCACGTCGGCGCCGGCCTCCAGCGCGGCCACGATCCCCCAGGCGCCCAGGTAGGCGTTGGCCGTCACCGGCGCCACCCCGGCCGCGGCCAGCGGCACCCCGGTGTCGAGATGGGCCAGCGGCTCCCCCACCGCCCGGAGGTCGTCGAGCCGGTCGAGCAGGTCGTCGCCCTCGACGTGGGCCACCCTGACGTCCAGCCCCAGCCGCCCGGCCAGCTCCCGCAGCTCGGCGGCCAGCCCGGCCGGGTTGAGCCCACCGGCGTTGGCCACCACCTTGACCCCCTTGTCGGTGGCCAGGCCCAGGCACTCCTCCATCTGGCCGAGGAAGCTGGTGGCGTACCCCTTGGCCGGGTCGCGGACGCGTGAGCGCCACAGGATGAGCATGGTCAGCTCGGCCAGGTAGTCGCCGGTGAGCACGTCGATCGGGCCGCCCTCGAGCAGCTCCCGTGGGGCGCTGCGGCGGTCGCCGTAGAAGCCGGAGCAGTTCGCGATGCGGAGCGGTCCGGGGGCCTGCACGGCTCAGCGTCCCTTCCAGACCGGTGGGCGCTTCTCCACGAACGCCCGGGGCCCCTCCTGGGCGTCCTCGCTCAGGTAGACCGGCTGGAACAGGCGCCAGCCCTCCTCCACCGCCTCGTCCAGGTCGCGGCCGGCCGTGGCCTGGACCATGGCCTTGGCCGCCCGCACCGACAGCGGCGCGTTGTCGGCGATCCGCCGGGCCAGCCGGCCGGCCTCGGAGCGCAGCTCCGGGTCGGGCACGACCCGGTTCACCAGCCCGACCTGGAGGGCCCGGTGGGCGTCGATCGCCTCCCCGGTGAGCAGCAGCTCCATGGCCACGCGCGGCGGGACCAGCCACGGCAGCGGTGCCGCCCACGGCGCCCCCCGGCCCCAGCGGACCTCGGTGACCGCGAACCGGGCCGAGGTCCCGGCGACGCACAGGTCGCACATCTGGGCCAGCAGGAACCCTCCTCCGAAGGCCGGCCCGTTGACGGCCGCGATCACCGGCTTGGTCACCTGGATGTTGCGCCCCAGGTTGGGGGTCATGTCCCGTGGCGGCACGGTCAGGCCGAGGGCGGCCATCTCCTTGAGGTCCGCCCCGGCGCAGAACGCCTCCCCGGCCCCGGTGAGGACCAGCACGGCCGCGGCCGGGTCGGCCTCGAACCGCCGGAACCCGTCCCACAGGCCCTCGGCGACCGCCCGGTTGATGGCGTTGCGAGCCTCCGGGCGGTCGATCACCAGCCAGACGACGCCGTGGTCGAGCTCGTAGGCGACCGCCTCACCCATCGGCCGCCTCCTCGAGCTCGACCACCGTGGTCCCGGCGGCCACCTCCTGCCCCTCGGCGACCAGCACCCGCCGCACCCTCCCGGCGCGGCCGGCCGCGATCCGGTGCTCGGTCTTCATCGCCTCGACCACCACCAGCACGGCCCCGGCGTCGACCCGGTCGCCCGCCCGGACCGCCACCCGCCGGACGATCCCCGGCAACGGCGACACGGTCATCCCGTCGGCCGCTGCCCCGCCCGCCCCGGCGCCGGGCGTGGCCGACCCGGACCCGCCGGCGGCGGGCCCCCCGGTGGGGGAGCCTGGCCCAACCCCGGGATCAGGGGAGCCGGCTGCCCACAGCCTCTCGGGCGGGGTGGCCGCGGGCCGGCCCTCCGGATCCTGGGGGTGTTCGTGGAGCTCGGTGTGGCCGAGGGGGCTGTCGACATAGAACGTGGCGCCGACCTGGTGGACGTCGAACCGGCGGCGGATGCCCTCGACCTCGAGGTCGACGAGCCAGGTCCGGGTGGTCCTGCCGTCCGCGGACCCGGGAGGGTGGGCGGGGTCGGGGAAGCAGGCCCACAGGCGCGGACCGGGGAGCGGGTCGCCGTCGACCTCCAGGGCCTCCAGGGTGCCGGTGCGGTCGAAGCGGTAGGCGACCGAGACGCCGGGGCCGGGGGGTCGGGCGACCTCCAGGGCGACCCGTTGGGGTTGGGACGGGTTGTTGCGCCAGCCGGAGGGGACGGCCGGGCAGACGGTGGCGGTGGCCCGGCGGTCGGCCTGGGCGGCGAGGGCGGCGGCGGCCGCGTGCAGCCGCACGGCCGACAGCCCTACGGGACCCCGGGCGCCTCCGGCCCCCTCGGGCGACCCGCCGGCCGTGGTCAGCTCGGCCGGGGGGTGGCGGTCGAGGAAGGCGGTGTCGGTCTCGCCGGACAGGAACGGCTCCGAGCGCAGCACCCCGACCAGGAGGTCGCGGTTGGTGACGACGCCGTGGAGGCGGGCCGTGGACAACGCCGCGGCCAGCATCTGGGCCGCCTCCTCGCGGGTCGGGGCGTGGGCCACGACCTTGGCCAGCAGCGGGTCGTAGTGGACCCCGACCGCCGACCCGTCGGCCACCCCGGCGTCGACCCGCACGCCCCACCCGCCGGCGCCAGGCCCCGGCCCACCCCGGGGCCCGACCCCACCCCCGGGAACCTCGAACCGGTGCAGGGTCCCGGTCTGGGGCAGGAACCCGGCGGCCGGGTCCTCGGCGTAGAGGCGGGCCTCGATGGCGTGGCCGCGCAGCTCGGCCCGGGTGGCCTCGGGGGGCAGGGGCTGGCCGGCGGCCACCAGGAGCTGGAGCCGGACCAGGTCGAGGCCGGTGACGGCCTCGGTGACCGGGTGCTCGACCTGGATGCGGGCGTTGACCTCCAGGAACCAGAACTCGCCCCCGGCGAGGAGGAACTCGACCGTGCCGGCGCCGACGTAGCCGACGGCGCCGGCCACGGCCAGGGCGGCGTCGCCCAGCCGGCGGCGCAGGTCGGGCCCGACCGCGGGCGAGGGCGCCTCCTCGACCAGCTTCTGGTGGCGGCGCTGGATCGAGCACTCGCGCTCGAACAGCTGGACCACGCGCCCGCCGCTGTCGGCCAGGAGCTGGACCTCGACGTGGCGCGGGGCCTCCAGCCAGCGCTCCAGGAACACGGCGTCGTCGCCGAAGGCGCTCCCGGCCTGGCGGCGGGCGGCCTCCACGGCCGCGGCCAGGCCGCCCGGGTCGGCGACGACCCGCATGCCGATGCCGCCGCCGCCGTGGACCGCCTTGACCAGCAGCGGGAACCCGACCCGGGCGGCCGCCGCGGCCAAGCCGTCGCCGCCCAGCCCGGCCACCGCCGCACCCGGGAGCACGGGCACCCGGGCCGCGGCCGCGACCCGCTTGGCCTCCAGCTTGTCGCCCAGGGCGGCCAGGACCTCCGGGGGCGGCCCGACGAAGGTCAGGCCGCGCTTGCGGCAGCCGGCGGCGAGCTCGGCGCTCTCGGCCAGGAACCCGTAGCCGGGGTGGACGGCGTCGGCGCTGGTGCGCTCGGCGGCGTCCAGGATGGCCTCGATGCGCAGGTAGGACTCGGCCGGGGCGGCCCCGCCGAGGGGGACGGCCTCGTCGGCCTGGGCGACGAAGGGCGCGTCTCGGTCGGGGTCGGAGAACACGGCCACGGTGGCGATGCCCAGGGACCGGGCGGTCCGCAGCACCCGGGCGGCGATCTCGCCCCGGTTGGCGACCAGCAGCCTGGCGATCACATCCGGAACACCCCGAAGCCGTCCGTGCCCCTCACCTCCCCCGAATGGCAGGCCGACAAGGCGATGCCGAGCACGGTACGGGTGTCGCGCGGGTCGATGATGCCGTCGTCGTACAGCAGGCCGGTGTTGAACAGGGCCCTGGACTCGGCCTCGACGTGGTCGCGCACGGCCTCGCGTATGGACTGGTCGGCCGCCTCGTCGAAGGGCCGGCCGGCCGCCTCGGCCGAGGCCCGGTTGAGGATCGACATGACCCCGGCGAGCTGCTCGGGCCCCATCACCGCGGACCTGGACGCCGGCCAGGTGAACAGGAACCGCGGGTCGTAGGCCCGGCCGGCCATGCCGTAGCCGCCGGCGCCGTAGGAGGCGCCCAGCAGCAGGGTGACGTGGGGCACGGTCGAGTTGGCCACGGCGTTGATCATCTTGGCCCCGTCCTTGATGATCCCCCGCTGCTCGTAGGCCTTGCCGACCATGTAGCCGGTGGTGTTCTGGAGGAACAGCAGCGGGGTGTCGGCCTGGTTGGCGAGCTGGATGAAGTGGGCCGCCTTGTTGGACTCCTCGGAGAACAGCACGCCCCGGTCGTTGGCCAGCACCCCGACCGGGAAGCCGTGGACCGACGCCCAGCCGCAGACCAGGTTGGCCCCGTACAGCGGCTTCCACTCGGCGAACCGGGAGCCGTCGACCACCCTGGCCAGGATCTCGCGCACGTCGGCCGGGGCCTTGAGGTCGACCGGGGCCAGGCCGAGCAGCTCGTCGGGGTCGTGGAGGGGCTCGTCGGCCGGCCGCGTCGGTCCCGGGCCGAGCTTGCGCCAGCCCAGGTTGGCCACGACCTCGCGGGCCAGCCGGATGCCGTCGTGCTCGTCGGCGGCCAGCTGGTCGGCCAGCCCGGAGGTGCGGGCGTGCATCTCGGCCCCGCCCAGCTCCTCGTCGGTGGCCTGCTCCCCGGTGGCCATCCTGACCAGCGGCGGCCCGCCCAGGAACACCTTGGCCCGCTCCCGGACCATGATCGTGTGGTCCGACAGGCCGGGGACGTAGGCCCCGCCCGCGGTCGAGTTGCCGAACACCAGGGCCAGGGTGGGGATGCCGGCCCGCGACAGCCGGGTCAGGTTGCGGAACACCGCGCCGCCGGGGATGAAGATCTGCGCCTGGGTGGGCAGGTCGGCCCCGCCCGACTCGATCAGCTGGACCAGGGGCAGCCGGTTGCGCTCGGCGATCTCCATGGCCCGCAGGGTCTTCCTGAGCCCGAGCGGGTTGGTGGCCCCGCCGCGCACGGTCGGGTCGCTGGCCGCGACCACGCACTCGACCCCGGCGACGGGCCCGATCCCGGTGACCCCGCTGGCCCCGACCGGGAAGTCGGTCCCCCAGGCGGCCAGCGGCGACAGCTCCAGGAAGGGCCCGTCCCGGTCCACCAGCAGCTCGACCCGCTCCCTGGCCAGCAGCTTGCCCCTGGCCCGGTGGCGCTCGACGTACTTCGGCCCGCCGCCCGCCCGGGCCTCGGCCAGCAGCCGGTCCAGCTCGGCCAGCAGCTCGAGGTTGGCGGCCCGGTTGGCCCGGTAGGCGTCCGAGCCCGGGTCGAGCCGGCTCCCGAGCACCGCCATCCGGAGACCCCCTGCAATTGGTTACCGGAAGGTAACCACGGGCCGGAGCCGGACGCCAGACCGTGCGGCGGGCGGCCGGTCGCGCTCGTCCACCGGTCACATTTCCTCGTCATGCTCCGTCAGAGTGGTGACGGGCCGGAGCCCGCCGATGTGCAGGGAGGAGAGGAGCATGCCGCCCATCGTGTCCAGGATCGACATCGCCCGCCCGCCGGACGAGGTGTTCGCCTACGCCACCGACCCCTCGCGGTTCGCCGAGTGGCAGCGCGACGTGGTGCGGGTCCGGATCGAGGGAGACCGTCCGCCCGGCGTCGGCTCGAGGTTCACCACCACCCGCCGGGTCGGTGGCGCCGAGCGGACCATGACCCAGGAGATCACCGAGTGCCGCGCTCCGACGAGCTGGGCCGCCCGCGGGGTCGACGGGCCGATCAGGCCCAACGCCACCGTCACCGTGGAACCACTCGACGGCGGCACCCGCTCCCGGGTCACCTTCGCCCTCGACTTCGAGGGACATGGGATCGGCCGGCCGCTGCTGCCCGCGGTCCGTCGCCAGACCCAGAAGGCGGCGCCGGTCAGCTACCGGAATCTGAAGGTCCGGCTCGAGGGCGACGGCCGATAGCACCCCCGGGGCCCGGGGCTCAGCCGAGCTTGGTCAGGGCGCGGCGCAGGTTGCGGACGCCCTGGCCGATGCGGTGGGGGTTCTCGATGAGGGCGAAGCGCACGTGGCCGTCGCCGCCGGGGCCGAAGCCGATGCCGGGGGAGGTGGCGACCCTGGCCTCCTTGACCAGCATGGAGGCGAACTCGACCGAGCCCAGCTCCCGGTAGGGCTCGGGGATCGGCGCCCACACGAACATGGTCCCCCTGGGCGGCTCGACCTCCCAGCCGATCCGGCGCAGCCCGTCGCAGAGGGCGTCGCGGCGGGACTGGTAGATGGCCTGGGCCCGCTCGGGGTGGTCGGGGTCCTCGTTGAGGGTCACGGTGGCGGCGATCTGGATCGGCTGGAAGGCGCCGTAGTCGAGGTAGGACTTGAGCTTGGCCAGGGCCTGCACGACCTCGGCGTTGCCGACCAGGTAGGCCATGCGCCAGCCGGCCATGGAGAAGGACTTGGTCATCGAGTACAGCTCGACCGCGCACTGCTTGGCCCCGTCGGCCTGGAGGATCGATGGCGGGCGGAAGCCGTCGAAGCCGAGCTCGGCGTAGGCGTTGTCGTGGACCAGCAGGACCTCGTTCTCCAGGGCGAAGTCGACCATCCGCTGCATGAAGGCGAGGTCGACGCAGGTGGTGGTCGGGTTGTGGGGGAACGACAGCACGATCACCCGGGGCCTGGGCCAGGAGAAGCGGTAGGACTGCTTGACGTTCTCGAAGAAGTCCTCGCCGGTGCCGACGGGGATCTCGCGGACCTCGGCCCCGGCGAACAGCGGCCCCCAGATGTGGATCGGGTACGAGGGCGAGGGCACCAGGGCGGCGTCGCCCGGCTGGAGCAGCACCCACATCAGGTGGGAGAAGCCTTCCTTGGCCCCGATGGTGGTGATCGCCTCGATCTCGGGGTCGAGGTCGACGCCGAAGCGCCGGGCGTACAGGTCGGCAACGGCCTGGCGCAGCTTGGGGATGCCCCGGCTGGCCGAGTAGCGGTGGTTGCGAGGGTTGCGGACGGCCTCGCACAGCTTGTCCACGGCCGTCGGCGGCGACGGCAGGTCGGGGTTGCCGAAGCCGAGGTCGATCACGTCCTCGCCGGCCCGCCTGGCCGCCACCTTCAGCCCGTCGATGATGGTGAACACGTACGGCGGCAGGTTCGTGATCCGGCGGAACTCCAACGTCGACCCCCATCGGGCAGCGGGTGAAGCTCGCAGACTACTCCGCCGGCTGGCGGGGGGCGGGGCGCTCGGGTAACGTCTGGCCCTTGTGATGGACCCGATCTCGCCGACCGCCCCGAGGGCGTCCGGCCGATGACTTGGATGTCCGGCGCCCCGGGTGCCCTGGAGTGGCATCCCGGCCCCGGGGCGGAAGAGCTCGTCCGCCGCCGGGCGCAGCTGCAGGTGCTCTCCAGGCAGCTGCTGGACCGCGAGCGCGGCCTGGCCGCCTTCAGCAGCGAGCTGCACGCCTTCGAGACCACCTACCGCAAGGCCCTCGGGGCCCGCTACGCGCGGCTCGACGAGCTGGCCGAGCTGCTGGACGAGAGCGCCGAGCGGGTCGCCGAGGACGGCGGGCCGGGCCCCGAAGACGACCCGGCCGAGCGCTACCCCGGCCAGGGCGTGCCGGGCGGGCAGAACTGGGCCTGGGGGGAGCGGGAGCCGGAGAAGGAGCCAGAGCGGCGGGCGGTGGTAAACGAGGACGCCAGGCGGCTGTTCCGCCAGCTGGCCCGGCTGATCCACCCCGACCTGGCCGGCGACCCGCAGGAGCGGGAGCGGCGCACCAACCTGATGGTGGCGGCCAACGACGCCTACGAGCAGGGCGACGTGGCCGCCCTGGAGCGCCTGCTCGAGGACTGGCACGCCAGCCCCGAGGCCGTGACCGGCAGCGGGGCCGCGGCCGAGCTGGAGCGGACGCTGCGCCGCATCGCCCAGGTCGAGGCGAGCATCATCCGGATCGATGAGGAGCTGGCCGACCTGGACGCCTCGGCCATGGGCTGGCTGCGGCGCCGGGTCGAGAAGGCGGCCCGCGAGGGCTGGGACCTGCTGGCCCACATGGTCAGGGAGCTCGACCGCCAGATCGGCGAGGCCCAGCTCGAGCTCGACCGGCGCGAGGCCGGCCGGGACGCGGCGCTGTCGTGGCGGACCGGCTGACCGCCCTCCCGCGGCCTGGAGATCGAGCGCTACACCCTGGCCGCCGGCGAGACGGCCCTGGCCGGGTGGCCGCCCTCCTCGGGTTGCTGTAGAACCTGGGCATGTGCCCCGCCGCCCGACCACGGCCCAACCCGGTGTGGCTGCTGGTCGTCGTCATGATGGTCGGCCTCGCCCTGGCCGGCCCGGTGATCATCGTCCGCGACCGGCTCGCCGACCGGGCGGCGGCGCCGAGCGCGGCCGAGGGGGCGCGGCCGGCGACGGCCGCGGCGGCCGGCGGGGCCGGGGGCACGGTGCGGATGGCCGGGCTGGCCTTCGCCCCGGGCACCCTGACGGTGGCCAGGGGCGCCTCGGTGGTGTTCGACAACGACGACACCGCCCCCCACACGGTCACGGCCCGCTCCGGCGGGATCGACTCGGGCGTGATCGACCCGGGCAGGCAGTTCAGCCTGACGGTCACCGACGGGTTCGACTACTTCTGCAGCATCCACCCGAGCATGACCGCCAAGATCGCCGTGACCGGCTGACCAGGAGGCGTCGTGGACGTCATCGAGCTCCTCAACGACCTGACGGGCGGGCAGCTGCTGCTCTGGAAGGCGCTGCTCACCTCCGTGATCTTCGCCTGCGCCGGGTTCCAGGTGCTGCTGGCGGCCCGCTTCTACGAGGCGAGCACGGTGCCGCCCATCTCCACCGCGACGGCGGCCCGGACCCACCGCCTGAACGGCAAGCTCACCGTCACCCTGGCCGTGGTGGTGGCGCTCAGCTGCCTGATCGGGCCGGCCGGGCCGACCTCCCCGACCCGGGTGCTGCTCCACTCGGTCTTCGGGAGCCTGGTCTTCGCCCTGCTCGCGGCCAAGTACACCGCCCTCAAGCTGCGGCCGGCCTGGGGGCGCTACCTGCCGTGGATCGGCAGCGGCCTGTTCCTGACCTTCGCCGCCATCTGGGCCACCAGCGTGGCCGACTACGTCACCGCGAGGTAGCCGACATGCGCGCGCTCCGCCTGCTGCCCCTGCTCGCCCTGACCGGCCTGGTCCTGCTGGCCGCGCCGGCGACGGCCTCGGCCTCCCGGCCCGCGCCGGCCGCCGTCCAGTCCACCGAGGACGCGAAGATCGTCGACTTCGACTTCTCCCCGGGCCAGCTGACCGTCCAGGCCGGGACCACCGTCACCTGGACCAACACCGGGCAGCGGCCCCACACCGCCACCGACCGGGGCGGCACCTTCGACACCAGGCCGATCGCCCCCGGGGCCAGCGGCAAGGTCACCCTGAGCACCCCCGGCACCTACTTCTACTTCTGCCGTATCAACCCGGCCAAGATGAACGGCGTCCTGGTCGTCGAGCCGGGCCCCGACGACGTCCGGGCGGTCCGGGTCCAGGCGGTCGACCCGGGCTTCACCGGCGACAAGCTCCGCTTCGACCCGGACAAGCTGACCGTGGCCGCCGGGACCACCCTGCTGGTGGCCAACGTCGGCGGCAGGCCGCACACCCTCACCGCCGACGACGGCTCCTTCGACACCGGCATCATCGACCCGGGGGCCGAGGGCGGCCGCTTCGCCGGCGAGAACGCCAGCGTGACCCTGAACGAGTCGGGCACGTTCAAGTTCCACTGCGAGGTCCACCCGGCCGCCATGAAGGGGGTGGTGACGGTCACCGGCCAGGGCGGGGGCGCCGGCCCGGCCCAGGCGGCGGCCGGGCCCCGGGAGGTCGACGTGGGCGTGGTCGACTTCGCCTTCGAGCCCGACAACGCCTCGGTGGCGGCCGGAGGCGCGGTGCAGCTCGCCAACCGCGGCCAGGCGCCCCACACCATGACCTTCGACGACGTCGACATCGACAGCGGCACCATCGACCCTGGGGCCAGCGCCGAGGTGACCGCTCCCGACGCCCCCGGCAGCTACAGCTACCGCTGCACCGTCCACCCGGGCCGCATGCGCGGCGTCCTGGTCGTGCTGGGCCGCGACACCGAGGACCCCAACGCCCAGGCCGCCGCCCCCGCCCCACCCGCCCCCTCCTCCGACGGCGGCCCGGGCGCCGGCGTCAGCGCCTTCGTCCTGGCCACCGCCGTGGTCGCCGCCTTCCTGGGCGGCATCGGGCTCAGCGCCTTCGCCCTCCGCCGCCGCGCCGCGGCCTAGCGGCGGTCGACGAACAGGGCCTGGGCGGAGCGGCCGATGGGGCCGTGCTCGTCGTGGAGGGTGGTGTCGGACAGGCCGATGCCGGCTGTGGCCGTGGTCGTCGCCTCCAGGGCGACCCAGTCGCCGGCCGGGGGGCGGGTGAGGTAGACGGTGAGGTCGGGGTTGATGAAGCGCCAGCGCTGGTAGTCGAGGGCGGCGCTGACGCCGTTGCCGGAGTCGGCGGCGACCAGGACCCGGCACAGGGGCGAAGGCGGCTCGCCGGGGACCAGGGGGTGGCGCATCCGCATCCACACCGTGGCCGGGCCCAGCTCCAGGAACGAGCCGGCCACGAACCGGAACTCCATGGCCGTGTGGTAGCCGACCTCCTGGCCGGTCGAGAAGAACGGCATCGCGCGGCCGACGTCCGGCCCCGGCAGCCGCGGCCCCGGGGTCAGCCCGGCGGGGAGGTCGAGCTCCACCGTCCGGATCCGCAGCGCGGTGGCCCGCATCACCTCCACCTCCCCGGCCCACAGGGTCCCCTCGACCAGCTCGACGCTGCGCCCGCCGCGCAGCAGCCGGGTCGTCACCTGGAGCTCGGCGATGGGCAGCGGCCGGACGATGTCGAAGGTGATCCGGGCCACCTGGAGCCCGGGCCGGTCCCCGTGGCGCTCCACGGCCCGGCCGAGCAGCGCCGCCGGCGGCCCGGCATGCTGCAGCCCCGGGTCCCACGGCCCCCTGGTCAGCTCGGTCGCCCGGAACCGGTCCGGCCCCAGGACCTCGAAGAACGCCTCGGACATGCGGGCAGTCTAGATGCGCCGAACGGGCTGGGCGTCGGTCCGCCCCCGCTGATAGCGTCCCGCTCATGTGGGAGTACGCGATCCGCGAGTACGTCCAGGAGTGGGGCGAGCAGTCCGAGGACCGGTCGATGGGCGCCTTCCTGGAGGAACTGAACCGTCTCGGCGAGGACGGCTGGGAGGCGGTCGGGATCACCCCCCGGACCCACTATGACCGGGGTGGCGGGCCGGGCGGCTGGGACACCTTCACCTTCGTGGTGCTCCTGAAGCGGCTGCGGCCGGCCGACGACATGATGCCGAGGAGTTGAGACCATGAAGGGTGCCATCCGCGTCCTGCTCGTCGGCGCCGCCGCCGGCTACCTGGCCGGCCAGGTCATGGACAAGGCGACGACCTGGTTCTACGAGCGCCAGAGCGACGCCTCGAAACAGCGCGAGGGCGAGCTGCTGCCCGGGGGCGCCCCGATGGCGTCGGCCAGGAAGCTGGCCGGCCTGGTCGGGGCCGAGCCGACCGACGACCAGGCGGCCACCCTCGCCGCCACCCTGCACCAGTCGCTGGGCCAGCTCTACGGGGTGGTCGCGGCCGCGCTGACCCGGAACGGCGTCCCGCCCGTCACCGCCGGCCTGGCCAGCGGGACGGCCGGCTTCCTGCTGGTCGACGAGCTGGCCAACAGCCTGTTCTTCACCCCACCACCCCAGGCCTACCCGGTCGAGAGCCACCTGCGCGGGGTCGTCGGCCACCTCACCTTCGGCGCCGCCACCGGCGTCCTGCTGGCCCTGGCCAGGCGGCTGGGTCTGCTCTGACCACCACCCTGCGGCTCGGGCCGGGCCAGGCCGTGCTCGACGACCAGGGCCGGCCGGTGGCCTTCCGGCATGGCCGGCTCCCGCGGCTCGGCTTCCTGCTGGGCGAGGGCGACACCTGGCACACGGCCGACCGGGCGTGGGGGCCGGGTTCGTGGTCAGCGACCGCGGGGCGACCCAGTGGTCGGTCCCGGACGACCACACCGTCACCGACACGGCGGCCATCCAACGGTTCCAGCTCCTGGACGGCCTGGCCCTGCAGGTGGAGCGCCGGGCCGGCGACCGGCTGCGCGAGACCTACCGCTGGGCCAACACCGGCGACAGCCCGCTGCGGATCACCTCGCTGGCGCTGAGCACGCCGTGGCGGGACGTGTACGCGGCCGACGGGGTCGCCCACGAGACCGCCGTCCACGCCCACCTGAGCGCCAGCGGCGCCCAGGCCTGGGCGCTGGCCAAGCCCATGCACGGCCGGGGCCCGTTGCTCGGCCTGACCGTCCGGGAAGGGGCCGTGCGCGCCTACTCGGTCGAGGCCCGCAACCAGTTCACCGGCTCCAATGTGCGCGGCCACCCGCTGCTCCACGTCACCGACCACGCCCGCCACCCCCACGCCTTCGGCGGCCAGCCGGCCCTCACGCTGGCCCCGGGGGCGTCCTACCGGCTCGTCTGGGAGCTTGCCTGGTTCGAGGACGAGGCGGCCTTCCTGGCCGCGGCCGAGCCCACCGTGGCCGTCCCCGAGGTGGCCGCCGTGGTCGGGACCCCGCTGCGGATCCAGCATCCGGTGACCATGCGGGTCCGGGCCAGCCCGAGCGGGTCGCCGCTCACCGGGGCCGACCCCGGCCGGATCCGCCGGGACCTGGTCGTCGAGCGGACCCCGGACGGCTCGGCGGTCACCGGCCGGGCCCACGGTGTGGTCGAGCTCGACGTCGGCCCCGACGGCGGTGACGCCGTCCGTGTCGGGCTGCTGTTCCACCGGCCCCTGGCCGAGCTGGTGCGCCGGCGCGTCGCCGTCCTGCTCGGCCATCACCGCCCCCTCCAGCGGCCCCGGGGGTTCGTGGCCTGCGACACCCGGACCGGCCTGACCGTGACCGACCAGGGCTGGCCCGACTGGTCGGACGGCGCCGAGCGGACGGCCATGCCGGTGCTGCTGGCCGAGGCCCGGGCCCGCGGCCTGGTCGAGGCCGGCCGGGCCGCCGAGGCGGACGCCGCCCTGGAGGAGTTCGCCGCCTTCGCCGCCGGGCGCCTGGTCGGCCCCGACGGCTGGGTCCGGCGGGGCTCGACCGACGTCACCTCCGACCCCGGCTGTACAACACCCCCTGGCTGGTCGACCTCCTCGTCCTCGAGCACGGCCACGGCGGCCGCCCCGACCACCTGAAGCTGGCCTGCTCCCTGCTGGAGGCCAGCGCCCGCCACGGTGTCAGCCGCCGGCCCACGAGGTCAGCTACGAGCAGTCGATCGTGGCCCCGCTGGTCTCCCTGCTGTCGCTGGCCCACCGCCGCTGGCCCGACCCGCGGCTGCTGGCCGCGGCCGGGCAGGCCCTGGGCTGGCTGCTGGTCTTCGCCGGCCCCCAGCGCCACGTCCGGCTGCGGCACGTCGCCGTCCGGCACTGGGACGGGTACTGGTTCGGGCTCAGGCGCCAGTGGGGCGACACCTTCCCCCACGACTGGTCGGCGCTGACCGCCGTGGCCCTGCTGGACCTCCCGGACGAGCTGCGCTCGGAGCGGGGCGACCGGATGGCCGAGGCCATCCTGCGGGCCAACCTGGCCGCCTACGACGAGCACGCCCGCGGCTGCTGCGCCTTCCTGTACCCCTCCTGCGTCGACGGCGTCCCCGCCCACGGGCCCGACCCGCTCGACAACGACCAGGACTGGGCGCTGGTCTACGCCCTGCGCTCGGGCCTCGTCCCCTGAGCGGTCAGCGGCGGTCCAGCACCGTCCGTGGGTCGGCGCCGCGGACGGCGGCGTCGAGGACCTCGGCGACGTGGGCCATGGCCAGGCGCTCGCCGCGGCGTTCGAGAGCGTTGCGAAGCTGCATGAGGCAGCCCGGGTTGGAGGTGACCAGCAGGTCGGCCCCGGTGGCGAGGATGTTGGCGGCCTTGCGGTCGCCCAGCTCGGCCGCCGGCTCGGGCTCGACCAGGTTGTAGATGCCGGCCGAGCCGCAGCAGATCTCGGCCTCGGCGATCTCGCGCACCTCCAGGCCGGGGATGGCGCCGAGGGCCTGGCGGGGCTGGGCCCGGATGCCCTGGGCGTGGCCCAGGTGGCAGGCGTCGTGCCAGGCCACCTTGACCGGCAGCGGGTGCCGTTCGGCCACCGGGCCGAGCTCGACCAGCAGCTCGGACAGGTCGCGGACCCGGTCGGAGAAGACCGCCGCCCGCTCGGCGAACGCGGGGTCGTCGCGGAGCAGGTGGCCGTACTCCTTCATGGCCGATCCGCAGCCGGCCGCGTTGACCACCACCTGGTCGACCCCGGCGGCCTCGAAGGCCTCGATGGCCGCCCTGGCGAACGCCTGGGCCTCGGCCTCGCGGCCGGCATGCAGGCTCAGGGCGCCGCAGCAGCCCTGGGTGGCGGGGGCGACGACCTCGCAGCCGTCGGCGGCCAGGACCCGGGCCGTGGCCGTGTTGACCTCGGGGAAGAACACCCGCTGGACGCAGCCGGTGAGCATCCCGACCCGGCGCCGGCGCGGGCCGGCGGCCGGGGTGACCTCGGGCACCGGCTCCAGGCGGCCCAGGGTGGGCACGAGCCGCTCCATGGCGGTCATGCGCCTGGGCAGCCGGTCCAGCAGCCCGGCCTTCCGGGCCAGGGCGCCGAGGCGCGAGCGCTGGTAGAGCCGGAGCGGGCCGCGCAGCACGCGCAGCCGTCGCGGGTACGGGAACAGCCGGAAGACGAAGGCCCGGAAGGCGCGGTCGCGGCGCGAGCGCGGGTAGCGGCGCTCGACCTGCTGGCGGGTGGCCTCGATCAGCTTGCCGTACTGGACCCCGGACGGGCAGGCGGTGACGCAGGCCATGCAGCCCAGGCACTGGTCGAAGTGGCGGACCATCTCGGCGTTCAGGGGCTCGCCCTGGCGCCCGATCTCCATCAGGTAGATGCGGCCCCGGGGCGAGTCCATCTCCTCGCCCCAGAGCACGTAGGTCGGGCAGGTGGGCAGGCAGAAGCCGCAGTGGACACAGTCGTCGATCAGCTCCTGGGCGGGCGGGTGGTGGTCGTCGAAGGCGGGCAGGATGGCCGCCGAGGCCCGCTCGTGGGCCGGCTCCGGACCTTGTCCCGTCTGCTCTGTCATCTCAGATGCCTCCCACGAACCGGCCCGGGCCGAGGCGGCGGTCGGGGTCGAACCGCTCCTTGACCCGGCGCATCAGCCCGAGCGCGTCGCCGGCCGGCCCCCAGGCGTCGACGCCCCGCTTGAGCTCGGGCGGGGCCTTGACCACGACCAGGCTGCCCCCACAGGCGGCCAACCGTTCCCTGGCCTCGGCGATCCCCCGGGCGAGGGCCGGGACGATCTGGCCGCCGTCGGCCTCCAGCTCGCCCTCGCGGGCGTCGCTGGCCATCCAGAGCACGCCGGTCCCGGCGTGGCCGCTGACGGGCCCGGCCCAGGCCAGCGGGCCGTCACGCAGGTCGGCCAGGACCGCCGGCAGCTCGGCCGGCGGGCAGGCGACCTTGACCCCGACGTCGGCCTTCTCGAACGGCAGGACGCCCAGGCCGTCCAGGGCGGCGTCGGTCTCGCCGGGGCCGGCCACGACCGCCGTCCCGACCCGCCCGAGCAGCTCGGCGCAGGCGGCCGCCTGGGCCTCCACCCCCGGCTGGATGCCCTCGAACACCACCGTGAGCCGCCCCGGCAGCTGCCGGTCGGGCCAGGCCAGCTCGACCGCGCTCGGCTCAAGGGCCGAGCGGAGCAGCGGCGCCACGGCCGCGCCGAGCTGCTCGGGCGTGTCCACCTCCAGGGTGACCACGGCCGCGGCCGCCGGCAGCGGGTGCAGGCGGAAGGTGGCCTCGGCGACCATGCCCAGGGTGCCGAGCGACCCGCAGAACAGCTTGGCCAGGTCGTAGCCGGCCACGTTCTTGACCACCTTGCCGCCCGCCTTGGCGACCGTGCCGTCGGCCAGGACCACGGTGATGCCGATGATCAGGTCGCGGACGGTGCCGTAGCGCAGCCGCCGCGGCCCCGAGGCGTTGGCCGCCACCACCCCGCCGACCGTGGCCCCGGGCTCGGGGGGGTCGAGGGCCAGCCACTGGCCGGCCGGGGCCAGGGCGGCCTGGAGGTCGGCCAGCCGGGTGCCGCCCTGGACGCGGACGACCAGGTCGCCGGCGGCGTGCTCCAGCACCTGGTCGAGCCGTTCGGTGGCGACGACCAGGTCGACCCGCTCCGGCGGGTTGCCCAGCCCGAGCTTGCTGGCGCCGCCCACGAAGACCACGGCCAGCCCGTCGGCGGCGGCCCCGGCCAGCACCTGGCTGGCCTCGGAGACCGACCCCGGACGGGCCACCCGGGCCACGGGCACGCCGTCGACGGCGGTGCCGGGCGGGGCCGGCCGGACCAGGCCGCCGTCCTCCAGCTCCTGGGCGCCCACGGCTCAGAACACCTCCGCCAGGCCGGCCTGCTCGGCCGGGTGGACCCGGCGCGGCCCCGGGCGCTCGCCGCACAGCCGCGGGGTGGGGAACACCTTGCCGGGGTTGCTGCGCCCCTCGGGGTCGAAGGCGCAACGGACCAGCTGCATGGCGTCCAGGTCGGCGGCGCTGAACTGCCTGGGCATGTACTGCTTCTTGTCGAAGCCGACGCCGTGCTCGCCGGTGATCGAGCCGCCGTGCTCCAGGCAGGTGAGCAGGATCTCGGCGGCCAGCTCCTCGGCCCGCTCCTCCTGGCCCTCGACCTCGCCGTCGTACAGCACCAGCGGGTGCAGGTTGCCGTCGCCGGCATGGAACACGTTGGCCACCCGCAGCCCGCGCTCGTCGGCCAGCTCGGTGATCCGGCGCAGCACCTCGGGCAGGGCGGTCCGGGGGATGACCCCGTCCTGGACGTAGTAGTCGGGGCTGATCCGGCCGACGGCGGCAAAGGCGGACTTGCGGCCCTTCCAGAACAGGGCCCGCTGGTCGTCGCTCTCGGCGATCTGGATGGTCGTCGAGCCGGCCTCGCGGCAGAGCCGCTCGACCTCGTCGAACTGGTGCTCGCACTCGGCCTCGGGGCCGTCCAGCTCCACGATCAGGACCGCCCCGGCCTCCTCGGGGTAGTGGACGTGCACGGCCGCCTCGGCCGCCTCCATGGCCAGGGCGTCCATCATCTCGATGGCCGCCGGCACGATCCCGGCGCCGATGATGCTGGACACGGCGTCGCCGGCCTGGTCGGTGCCGTCGAAGGCGGCCATCAGGGTCCGCACGGCCTCGGGCTTGCGCAGCAGCCGCAGGGTGATCTTGGTGGTGATGCCCAGGGTGCCCTCGGACCCGACGAAGGCCCCCAGCAGGTCGTAGCCGGGCGGGTCGGGGGCCTTGCCTCCCCCCAGGTGGACCAGCTCGCCGTCGGGCAGGACCACTTCCAGGCCGGTGACGTGGTTGGTGGTGAACCCGTACTTCAGGCAGTGGGCCCCGCCCGAGTTCTCGGCCACGTTCCCGCCGATGGAGCAGATCTGCTGGCTGGACGGGTCGGGGGCGTAGTAGAAGCCGTCGCCGGCCACCTCCTTGGTGACCTGGAGGTTGAGCACCCCGGGCTCGACCACCGCCCGCTGGTTGTCCAGGTCGACCTCGAGGACGCGGCGCATCCGGGCGAGCACGATCAGCACGCCGTCCGACACCGGCAGGGCTCCGCCGGACAGGCCGGTGCCCGACCCGCGGGCCACGAACGGCACCCCGGCCTCGGCGCAGGCCCTGACCGTGTCCCGGGCCTGGTCGGCGGTCTCGGGGAGCACCACCACGCTGGGGATGACCCGGAAGTTGGCCAGCCCGTCGCACTCGTAGGTGCGGAGCTGGTTGCGCTCGGAGATCACCCCTTGGGGGCCGACGATCTCCGCCAGCCGGCGGATGAGGGCCTGTCGGTCCATTGGCGCCAACCTCCTCGCGCCGGTGCTCAGTCCAACTGCTCGTAGGCGGGGATGGTGAGGAACTCGATGAAGTCGTCGGCCAGGGCGACCTGCTCGAACAGGGCCCTGGACTGGTCGGGCCGGCCCTCGGACCAGAAGAACTCGTCCCCCACCTGCCGGCGGATCCTGTCCAGCTCGTCGGTGGCGGTCTGGCGGACCAGGTCGGCGGTGACCGTCTGGCCCTCGGCCAGCTTGACGCCGTTGTGGACCCACTGCCAGACCTGGGAGCGGGAGATCTCGGCGGTGGCCGCGTCCTCCATCAGGTTGAAGATCGGGGCCGCGCCCTGGCCGCGCAGCCAGGAGGAGATGTACTGGATGCCGACGTTGACGTTGTTGCGCAGGCCTTCCTCGGTGGCCTCGCCGGGGGTGGCAGGGATGTCGAGCAGGTCGCCCTGGCCGACCCGGACGTCGTCGCGCTGGCGGCCGATCTGGTTGGGCCGGGGCCCCAGCACCTTGTCGAACACCTCCATGGCGACCGGGACCAGGTCGGGGTGGGCGACCCAGGTGCCGTCGAAGCCGTCGCCGGCCTCGCGCTGCTTGTCCTCGCGCACCTTGTCGAAGGCCTGCTGGTTGATCTCGGGCCGCTTGCGGCTGGGGATGAAGGCCGACATGCCGCCCATGGCGAACGCGCCCCGGCGGTGGCAGGTCTTGACCAGCAGCCGGGTGTAGGCGCGCATGAACGGCACGGTCATGGTGACCTTGTTACGGTCGGGCAGGGTGAACTCGGGCCGGTTCCGGAACTTCTTGATGACCGAGAACATGTAGTCCCAGCGGCCGGCGTTCAGCCCGGCCGAGTGGTCGCGCAGCTCGTACAGGATCTCGTCCATCTCGAAGGCGGCGGTGATGGTCTCGATCAGCACCGTCGCCTTGATGGTCCCCCGGGGGACGCCGAGCCGGTCGGAGGCCAGCTGGAAGGCGTCGTTCCACAGCCGCGCCTCGGTGTGGCTCTCCAGCTTGGGCAGGTACAGGTAGACGCCCTTGCCCTGCTCCAGCAGGCGCCGGGCCCCATGGAACAGGAACAGCCCGAAGTCGACCAGGCTGCCCGAGGCCGGCTGGCCGTCGACCAGGACGTGCTTCTCGGGCAGGTGCCAGCCCCGCGGCCGGGGCATCAGGGTGGCCACCTCGTCGCCGAGGCGGTACTGGCGGCCGTCGGGGCTCTCGAAGCCGATCGTGCCCTCGATGGCGTCGACCAGGTTCTGCTGGCCGCCGAACATGTTCTCCCAGGTGGGGGCGTTGGCGTCCTCGAAGTCGGCCATGAACACCCTGGCCCCGGAGTTGAGGGCGTTGATCAGCATCTTGCGGTCGGTCGGCCCGGTGATCTCGACCCGCCGGTCGGTGAGCTGCTCCACCGGGGCGACCCTCCAGTCGCCCTCGCGCACCGAGGCGGTGGCCGGGAGGAAGTCGGGCAGCTCCCCGGCGTCAAAGGCGTCCTGCCGCTCGGCCCGCCGGGCCAGCAGGTCCGTGCGGGTCGGCCCCAGCTCCCGCTGGAGCTCGGCCACCAGCCCCAGCGCCTCGTCGCTCAGGATGGCCGGGTACCTCTCGCGTGCCGGTCCGCGGACCTCGACGCCATCGGGGAGTGCCATCGGCCAGACCTCCGTCTCACATTGCGCGCCCTGCGCGCTCCCATTGTATGGAGCCGCCGATGAAGGCTTCGGAGCCGCCTTCGGCGGCACATCGGGTTCATTCCGACGGCCAGGTTCGGCGGTCGGTCAGGGGGCCAGTCGCTCGATCCTCCAGGCGTCGCCGACGCGGCGGTAGCGGAGCCGGTCGTGGAGGCGGTTGGGGCGGCCCTGCCAGAACTCGACCACCTCGTGGGCCAGGCGGTAGCCGCCCCAGAACTCGGGCAGGGGGACCTCGCCGTCCGTGGAGCCGGTGGCCAGCTGGGCCACCCGCCGCTCCAGGACGGCCCGGCCTTCGATGACCCGGCTCTGGGGGGAGGCGGCGGCGCTGAGCTGGCTGCCGGGCGGCCGCGAGTGGAAGTAGGCCTCGCTCTCCTCGCGGCTGGTCGTGGAGACCGTGCCCTCGACCCGGACCTGGCGCTCCAGCTCGCCCCACCAGAACACCAGGGCCGCCCGCGGGTTGGCGGCCAGCTCGATCCCCTTGCGGCTCTCGTAGTTGGTGTAGAAGCAGAAGCCGCGCTCGTCGAAGCCCCGCAGCAGGACCATGCGGGCCGACGGGCGGCCGTCCGGGGTCGCGGTGGCCAGGGTCATGGCGGTCGGTTCGAGCAGGCCGGCCTGCTCGGCCTGCTCGAACCAGCGCCCGAACTGGACCACCGGGTCGGCGTCGACGTCGGCCTCGGCCAGCGCCTCCCTGGTGTAGTCCCTTCGCATACCCCGACGCTACTCCGTGGTGATCGCCCGGAGCACGTCGATCCTGGCCGCCCGGCGGCCGGGCAGGACCGCGGCCAGGATGCCGGCCAGGCCGGCGGCGACCACGAAGATGAGCAGCTGGCCGGCGGGCAGGGTGAACTCGGTGATCCCCTGGCTGCTCAGGGCCCGGACGATCGTCCAGCCGAAGAACACCCCGATGGCCAGCCCGAGGACGGCGCCGAGGACGGCGATGATGACCGCCTCCCAGCGGATCATCGAGCGCAGCTGGCGCCGGGAGGCCCCGACCGCCCGCAGCAGGCCGAGCTCGCGGATGCGCTCGAAGATCGACAGGCCGAGGGTGTTCACGATGCCGAACAGGGCGATCAGGATGGCCAGCCCGAGCAGCGAGTAGAACAGGTTGATGATCTGGTCGATCTGCCGGCCCTGCTCGTCCCGGAACTCGGCCTGGTCGCGCACGGTGACGTTGGGGAAGTCGGCCATCACCCGGTCGATCGCGGCCCGCGAGTCGGCCGGGGCGACCCCGGGCGCGGCCTTGACCAGGATCTGGCTGTCCGCCTGGTCGGCGTAGGCCCGCTCGTAGGTGGGCAGGCCGAGCAGGTAGTCGCCGTTCAGGCTGTTGTCCTTGTAGATCGCCTTGATCGGGACCTGCTCGACGCCGGTGCGGGGGAACTCCATGGCGACGTTCTCGCCGACCGTCCAGCCGTTGGCCTTGGCCACCGTGTCCTTCACGGCCAGGCCGCCGGAGGCCAGGCCGTCGAGGCTGCCGGCGGTGACCTCGGTGCGGACGACCTGCCGGTAGGCGGCCGGGTCGACGGCCGTGAGCGTCTTGCCGACCCGGTTGAGCTTCCAGGGGCCGATGCGCATCCCGGCCACCGCCGCCAGCTGCGGCTGCTCGGCCAGGCGCTGGGCGGCCTCGGGGCTGAAGGGCTGGAAGTTGTCGTTCATGAGGATGTAGTCGGCCGTGACCGAGTCCTCGAGGATCTTGGTGGTCGAGGCCTTGATCGAGGCGGCGAAGATGCTGACGAAGGCGACCAGGGCCAGCCCGATCATCAGCGCGGCCGCGGTCGAGGCGGTCCGCCGCGGGTTGCGCATGGCGTTCTGGCGGGCCAGGGCGCCGGGCAGCCGGAAGGCGCGCGCGAACGGCCAGCCGATGACCCCGGCCAGCGGCCGCGCGATCAGCGGGCTCAGGATGGCGACGCCGAAGAAGACCACCACGGCGCCAGAGCCCACGTTGACCAGCCGGTTGCCCTCGGAGCGGAACAGGCCGGCCAGCAGCAGGGCCACGCCGACGGCGGTGACCAGCACGCCGAGCACGATCCGGCGCTTGCGGAAGCCGGTGGGGGCGAACGCCGTCTCCGGCTGGAGGGCGGCCACCGGCGGCACCCGGGTCGCCTTGAGCGCCGGGATGAGCGCGGCCAGGGTGGTGACGACCAGCCCGACGACCAGCGACACGATCACCGTGCGGGGCCGGAACTGGACGCCGGTGGTGGGGATGTCGGCGCCCAGGAACCCGCTCAGCAGGGCCTTCAGGCCGCCGGCGATCAGCACGCCCAGACCCAGGCCGATCAGCGAGGCCACCAGGGCGACGATCACCGACTCGACCAGCACCGACCCCATCACCTGGCGGCGGCTGGCCCCCAGGCAGCGCAGCAGGGCCAGCTCGCGGGTGCGCTGGGCGACGATGATGGTGAAGGTGTTGAAGATCAGGAACCCGCCGACCAGCAGGGCCACGAAGGCGAAGGCCAGCAGCGCGGTGGACAGGAAGCGCCCGATGGTGTCGTTGATCGAGGCGGCCGTGTCCTCGGCCAGCTGCTGGCCGGTGAGCACCTCGTACCTGGGGTCGACGGCGGCCCGGACCCGGTCGCGCAGCTGCTCGGGGGTGACGCCCTCCTCCGCGGCGGCGTCGATCTCGTCGAACCGGCCCTCGCGGTTCATCACCTTCTGGGCGGTGGCCAGGTCGAAGCCGACCAGGCGGGCCCCGCCGAGGTTGTCGGCCTCGCCGAAGCCGATGATGCCGACGATGGTGAAGGTCCGGGCCGGACCCTGGAACAGCACCTTGGCCTGGTCGCCGACCTTGTAGCCGGTGTCGCCGGCCGTCTTGGCGTCGATGGTGATCTCGGTCGGCCGGCTCGGCAGCCGCCCGGAGCGGACGGTGGAGCCGGCCGTGAAGGCGCTGTCCTGGTTGAACGACACGCCCAGGTTGGGGGCGCCGCCGGTGGTCACCGGCTTGCCGTCCTTGCCGACGAGCTGGGCGTAGCCGGTGACGCTGCCCTCGGCCACGCGGACGCCGTCCACGGCCTTGACCTGGTCGAGCACGGACTCCGGCATGGGGTCGCGGGTCTCCCCGCCGGTGGTGGCGCCGCCGAAGGTCTCCTGGGAGCGGACGGCCACGTCGATGCCCTTGGTGACCTGCTTGAACAGGTTGTCGAAGCTGGCGGTGATGGTGTCGGTGAGCACGTAGGTGCCGGCCACGAAGCTGACCCCGAGCACGATGGCCAGGGCGGTCGCGGCCAGCCGGAGCTTGTGGGCCATGAGGCCCTTGAGCGTCGCCTTGCCCATGACCGCCGTCAGCCTCCCAGCTTCTTCATCAGGTCGAGCACCTTCTCGGCGGTCGGGTTGGCCATCTCGTCGACGATGCGGCCGTCGGCCAGGAACAGCACGTGGTCGGCGAAGCTGGCCGCGTTCGGGTCGTGGGTCACCATCACGATGGTCTGGCCGTACTCGTCGACCGAGCGGCGCATGAAGCCGAGCAGCTCGGTGCCGGAGGCCGAGTCGAGGTTGCCGGTCGGCTCGTCGGCGAACACGATCGCCGGCTTGGAGGCCAGCGCCCTGGCCGCGGCCACCCGCTGCTGCTGGCCGCCGGACAGCTCGGCCGGCTTGTGGCTCAGGCGCTCGCGCAGCCCGACGGCGTCGATCACCCGGTCCACCCAGGCCCGGTCGGGCTTGCGGCCGGCGATGGCCAGGGGCAGCTCGACGTTCTCGGCCGCGGTCAGGGTCGGGAGCAGGTTGAAGGCCTGGAACACGAAGCCCACCTTGTCCCGGCGCAGCAGGGTGAGCTGCTTCTCGGACAGCTTGTTGAGCTCGACGTCGCCGATGAAGATCTGGCCGGAGGTGATCCGGTCCAGCCCGGCCAGGCAGTGCATCAGGGTGGACTTGCCGGACCCGGACGGGCCCATGATGGCCGTGAAGCGGCCGCTCGGGAACTCGACCGACACGTTGTCCAGGGCCCGGACCTCGGTCTGGCCCTGCCCGTAGATCTTGGTCACCTGGATGGCCCGTGCGGCCAGCGTCTCGGTGGCGTCGCCCGGTACGGTGGCTGCTGCCATGGGATCGCGTCCCTTCTCGTCCTCGCGTCCGTTTGCTTGGTCCCGTTGGCGAGGGTACGCGACCTGGCAAGCCGATTCGTCGGCCACGGCGCCGATTCCGCTGTCCACCGCTCGGAGGATGCTGGCATCATCCGGGTCATGCATACGGCAGGGGTCGACCTCGGCGGGACCAAGGTCCAGGGCGTGGTCGTCGACCACGACGGCAAGCGGGTCGGCGAGGCCAGGGGCAGGACCCCGGTCTCCGGCGGCCCGGCGGCGGTGGTGGCCGAGATCACCACCGTGGTCAAGGCCGCGGCCAAGGACGCCAAGGTGGCGCTGGGCAAGCTGGCCGGGATCGGGATCGGCTCGCCGGGCCGGGTCGACCCGGACACCGGCGACCTGTTCGGGGCGGCCAACCTGCCCGGGTTCCGCGACCCGGTGCCGCTGGGGTCGATGGTCGCCGACGCCGTCGGGGTCAAGCGGGTGGTGGTGGGCAACGACGTGGTCGTGGCCACCCTGGCCGAGCACCGGCTGGGGGCCGGCCGGGGCTTCGACGACCTGCTGACGGTGTTCGCCGGGTCCGGGGTCGGCGGCGCCCTCGTCCTCGGCGGCGAGCTGCGCGCCGGTTCCCACCTGGCGGCCGGCGAGATCGGCCACATGGTGGCGGTGGAGGGCGGCGAGCTGTGCCCCTGCGGCCGCCGCGGCTGCATGGAGGCCTACGCCGGCCGGGTCGCGCTGGAGCGGGCGGCCCGGGCGGCCGCGGCCGCCGGCCGCCCGACCGAGCTGCTGGCCATCCAGGAGCGCCAGGGCCGGCCCCGGATGAGCAGCGGTGTCTGGAAGGCGGCCCTGGACGCCGGCGACCCGCTCGCCCACGAGCTGATCGACCGTGCGATCGAGGCCCTGGGCGCGGCCATCGCCTCGGCGGTCAACCTGGTCGACGTCCAGGCCGTGCTGATCGGCGGCGGCATGGGCGACAAGCTCGGCGAGCCGTTCGTGCGCCGGATCGAGACGGCCATGATCCCCCACCTGTTCCTCCCGCCCTCCCAGGTCGAGGTCCGCCTTGGCGAGCTGGGCGACTACGCCGGGGCCATGGGAGCCGCCCTGCTCCTGCGGCGGTGACCGCCGCTCAGACGGGGGCGATGCGGTAGACGTCGCCGCCGAGGGAGAGGGCGTAGAGCTCGCCGTTTGCGTCGGCCCCGAACGAGCTCAGGCTGGGGACCTGGAGGCCGAGGTCGCGCTCCTCGGCGATCCTGCCCCCGGGGGCCCTGGCCGCCCGGACCCAGCCGGCGCAGTAGTCGCCGTACAGGTAGGCGCCCTGGAGCCCGGAGATGCGCCGGCCGCGGTAGACGAAGCCGCCGATCACGGTGCAGCCGCTGGCGTGGCTGTACTCGATCACCGGGTCGACCGCGCCGTCGGGCCTGTCGCCGCCGTTGTAGGCGTGGAGGCCCTCGCGCCGGTTCCAGCCGTAGTTGCGCCCGCCCTCCCCGGCCGGCTCGTGGTCGATCTCCTCGTAGGCGTTCTGGCCGACGTCGCCGATCCACAGGTCGCCGGTGGCGGCGTCGAAGGAGAAGCGCCAGGGGTTGCGCAGCCCGTAGTCCCAGATCTCGGGGCGGGCGCCGTCTCGGCCCACGAACGGGTTGTCGGGCGGGACCCCGTAGGGTCGGCCGCCGGCCGGGCGCGGGTCGATCCGGAGGATCTTGCCGAACAGGGTGCCGAGCGACTGGCCGTTGCCGAGCGGGTCGCCGCCGCTGCCGCCGTCGCCGAAGGCGATGTAGAGGCGGCGGTCGGGGCCGAAGGCGAGCTGGCCGCCGTTGTGGTTGGGGAACGGGTCCTCGAAGTGGAGCAGGGAGCGCTCGGAGCCCGGGTCGGCCCGCTGGCCGTCCATGGTGAGCTCGGAGACCTGGTGGTCGCCGTCGCGGTCGGTGTAGGCCAGGTACAGGTAGCGGCCGTCGGGCGAGAAGGCCAGGCCGAGCAGGCCCTGCTCGCCGCCGGCGGTGACCTCCCCGGAGATGTCGACCACCGGGGTGGGGTCGAGCCGCCCGGCGCGGACCGCCCGCACCCTCCCCACCTGCTCGACCACGTACAGGGTGTCGTCGTCTCCGGGCCGCACGGCCATGGCCACCGGCTGCTCCAGCTGGGCCACCCGGACCAGCCGCACCCTGGCCGCCCGGAACTGGGCGCTGGACGCGGTCCGGGCCCGGCCGGCCGTGGCCGAGGGGGCCTCGGTGGTCGACGGGGCAGCGGTGGTCGACGGCGCGGCCTGCGAGTCGGAGTCGTCCCCCGAGCAGGCGGCGACCAGCAGGGCGAGGACGAGGAGGGCGGCGGAGCCGCGGGCGAGTCGGCGCATGGGCGCCATTGTCGTCGGCCCGGCCGAAGTTTGCTGGCCCGCCCTGCCCTACCCTGCGGATGGTCCAGCGCACCCCCTCAACCGGCCCGCTAGGCTCCCCCATCGGGGGTCTCGGCATTCGGGACCCGGACCACGCGTGGGCTCAATACCGATCCACGCAGATACCGTCAATACGGTCACCAGGCCCCGGCGCAGGGTTGCCGGCTGTCGGGGACGGCTGCTGTAGTGGCCCGATGCGACGGATCGGGGTCGAGGAGCGGCGGGCCCGGCTGGGCCTGCGCCACCATCTGGCGGCGACGGCCAGGGCCGGCGTGGTCGAGGTGGCCCGCGACCTGGTCGGCCTGCATGGCACCGACCCGGCGGCCGTGTACCTGGCCGCCCGGGCGCGGATGGCCGTCCCCGAGGTCGCGGCCGTCGAGCGGGCGCTGTACGAGGACCGGGCCCTGGTCCGGATCCTCGGCATGCGCCGGACGATGTTCGTCGTGCCGGTCGAGCTGATGCCGGTGGTGCAGGCCGCCTGCACCGACGCCATCGCCGTCCAGCAGCGACGCCTGCTGCTCGACATGCTGGGCCGGGCGGGGCTGGCCGACGACCCGGCCGGCTGGGTCGAGGAGCTGGGGACGGTCACGATCAAGGCCCTGGAGGCCAGCGGCGGGGCCGTCGCCACCGAGGTCGCCAGGTACGACCCTCGCCTCGGCCTCCAGATCGTGATGGCCGAGGGCAAGCCCTACGAGGGCCGCCAGAGCGTGGTCACGCGCATGCTGCTGCTGCTGGCGGCCGAGGGCCGCATCGTCCGCGGCCGCCCCCGCGGCTCCTGGGTCAGCGGCCAGTACCGGTGGTCGGTGGTCGACGACTGGCTGCCCGGCGGCGTGGCCGTGTGGTCGATGCAGGAGGCCCAGGCCGAGCTGGTCCGCCGCTGGCTGGCCGGGTTCGGCCCGGCCACCATCGCCGACCTGAAGTGGTGGTCGGGCCTGCCCATGGGCCAGGTCCGCCGGGCGGTGGCCGAGGCCGGCGCGGTCGAGGTCGACCTGGACGGCACGCCCGGCCTGGTCCTGGCCGACGACCTCGACCCGGTGCCGGCGCCCGAGCCGTGGGCGGCCCTGCTCCCCACCCTCGACCCCACGACCATGGGCTGGGCCGGCCGCGACTTCTACCTCGGCCCGCACCGCCCCACCCTGTTCGACCGCAACGGCAACGCCGGCCCGACCGTCTGGTGGGACGGCCGCGTGGTGGGCGGCTGGGCCCAGCGCCGCACCGGCGAGGTCGTCCTGCGCCTGCTCGAGGACGTCGGCGCCGACGCCCTCACGGCGATCGAGGCCGAGGCGGCCCGCCTGGCCGACTGGCTCGGCCCGGTCCGGGTCACCCCCCGCTTCCGCACCCCCCTGGAGCGCGAGCTGGTCGCCTGAGGCCTTGGGTTCGGGTCAGTCGGGCCATACGTCCCTCCAGGGTCAACCCTCTTGACATACTGATGAGTATCAGGATACTAGTAAGTATGATACTTGCCAGTATGCCATCGCGCGGCCACGCCTCCGAAAGGGGACAGCACGATGCCAACGATCACCCAGCGCGTGATGATCGACCGACCCCTCGAGCAGGTCTGGGACTTCCTCACCACCTTCGCCAACACCACCCGATGGTCCCGGGGCGTGCTGGAGGCAACCCAGACCTCCCACGGCCCGCTCGGCACCGGCTCGACACTGCAGACGGTGGTCAAGGCCTTCGGTCGACGCCGCACCGCTGACTACCTGGTCACCGAGTACGAGCCCAACCGAGCGTTCGCCTTCACGGTCACCTCCGGGCCGATGACCAGTCGAGCTCGCTACGCGGTCGAACCGGCCGGAGCCGGGACACGACTGACCGCCTCGGGCGAAGCAGAGGCCACCGGCCTCTACAGGCTGCTCGCGCCCATCCTGGTCCGCACCCTCAAACGACACAGCCAAGACGACCTGGCCAACCTGAAGCGCATCCTGGAAGCATCGGTCGCAGCCACCTAGCAGGAGATCGGCTGGGCCCACCAGCCCTATCCGGCGTTGGGCGCGGGCGCCGCCCAGGAAGGCCAGGGGTCGAGCGGGCCAGGGACTCGAGCCGCCCCGGCAGGTCGGTCACTCCGACGGCATCAGGATCCACAGGATCGGGTAGACGATGATCTGGCTTCCGGGGATCACGATCAGGGTGATGACGAACAGGATCCTCATCGCCCACGGGCCGATGCCGAACCTGCGGGCCAGCCCGGCGCAGACCCCGCCCAGGATGCGACCCTGGCGGGGCCGTACGAGCCCCTGACGACGAAACGCTTCCATTGCTGCGGTCCTCCATGACCTCGACGTTCCACCCTTCACGCTAGCGCGGCCCCCCGGCCTGGGCCATCAGGGATCAGCCGGAACCTGCCCGGCCCGCGTCAGGGTCCGGCCAGGGGGATCCCCGATGTGACACGCGGCACTGACAGCCGGCCCGGCGTGCCCGATCCTGCCCTGGACCCAAGAGGAGGGTGGACATGATGACCATGACCAAGGACGAGTTCTTCCGGCAGCCCCTCTACATGCTCCACGTCACCGGCTGGCCGCCCGAGGCCGTGCGGCCCTCCGAGCCGCTGGAGGAGCCGGTCGTGGCCCCAGACGGCGCCCGGCTGGCCCTGTGGCCGACCGACCCGGCGGACCAGCGGCACATCCCGCCGGCCGGGCCGGGCGTGGTGTACCAGACGGCGAGGTTTTCCCTGGTCAACAGCGGGAACCGCACGCTGTTCGCACCCAAGCGCTCCTGGAAGGTCGACCTGGAGCCGGACGGCGGTGACGGCGAGCGGCTGGCCGGCATGACCACGGTCAACCTCAAGGCCATGTACAACGACCCGTCGCAGCTGCGCGAGGCCCTGGCCTGGCGCCTGTTCGCCCGGGCGGGCGTCCCGGCGTCGCGGCACACCTACGCCAAGCTGGGGCTGAACGCGACCTACCTGGGACTGTTCTCGGTCATCGAGCAGGTGGACAAGCGCTACCTGAAGGACCGCTTCGGCGACAACGACGAGGGCAACCTCTACAAGGCCGCCTGCGGGCGGCTCGGCTGCGCGACCCTGGAGCGCCGGGTCGGGCCCGACGGCCGCGACGACGGCGGCCAGTACATCGCCGAAGGCCGCGACGACCAGACCTACCGGCTGATGACCAACAGGAACGACCCGACCGCCAGCACCTACGAGGACCTCGCCCGGCTCATCCGGGTCGTCGACGGCGCCGGCCTGGCCGGCGGCGAGGCCCGGTTCGACACGGCCGAGTTCCGGCGGTCGGTCGAGGAGGTCCTGAACGTCCGGGCGTTCCTGCGCTGGGCCGGGGTGAACGTCCTGATCGGCAGCTGGGACAACTACTTCGCCACGCCCTCCAACTACTTCCTCTACAACTCCGGCCGGCGCGGCGACGAGCGCGGCTTCATGGCCTCGCCCTACTTCACCTTCATCCCCTGGGACTACGACAACAGCTTCGGCATCGACTTCTTCGACACCCGCTGGCAGGACACCGACCTGGTCGACTGGGCGGCCAACACCGGGAACTACGGCCGGAGGAACTCGGGCGGCCAGCGCTCCAGGATCCCGCTGGTCCAGCACCTGCTGCGCAACCGCGACTTCCTCCGCTACTACCTGGACCACGTCGAGTTCCTGCTCGACACCGAGGTCAACCCGGACGCGGTCGCGGCCGTGATCGGGGCCGGCGGCGGGCTCTGGGACCGCGTCGCCCGGCCGGCCTACCTGGAGTCCGACACCCCGCACGGCTGGCCGTCCACGGGCCGCCAGTTCACCAACCACGAGGTCTACCGCACCGACTTCCTCCAGGAGGAGCTGCGGCGCGGCGAGGAGAAGGCCGAGGGGATCGTCCACTACGTGCGGATGCGGCACGACCGGGCCAGGGAACAGCTGGCCGACCTGCGCCGCGACCATCCCGCCGGCGCCAGCGGGGCCAGGTTCCCGGCCACGCTGGAGCCGCTGCCATAGGCCCCGCGGCGATGGCACGGCGCCAGCTCGTCCTGGTCCGGGAGGCCAAGCTCGCCTCGCTACTGGCCGGCGCGGCCGGCGACCGCCTGGAGGCGAGCGGCGTCCTGGCCCTGGACGGCCGCTGCTACGTGATCTTCGACGACGCCCCCGACATCGCCCGCGTCGAGGCCACGCTGTCGCCGCCGGCGGCCGGCTCCGGCCTGATCCGCCAGCCCCGGGGCCGCCGCGCCGGCTTCGAGGACATCGCCCACGACGCGGTCGCCGGCCGCTTCTTTGTCCTGGTCGAGGCCCGGCCCCGTGGCCGGGGCTTCATGGCCGAGGTCCAGGAGTACGACGAGCGGTTCGGCTACCTGGGGCGGGCCTGGCTCCAGTTCCCGCTGGACGGGCCGAACAAGGGGCTGGAGGGGCTCACCTGCGTCCACCGGGACGGCCGGACGTACCTGCTCGGCCTGTGCGAGGGGAACCGGTGCCGGGACGGGGAGGAGGGCCGGCGGCCGGGCGGCGGCCGGGTCCAGGTGTTCGAACGCGGCCTGCGCCACTGGGACCGGGTGGCCACGATCCGGTTGCCGGCCACGCTGGACTTCGAGGACCACAGCAGCCTGGCCCTGGCCGGCGACCGCCTGGCCGTGGTCTCCCAGACCTCCTCGGCGCTGTGGGTGGGCCGCATCCGCCCGTCGAGCTGGGAGGTGGCCGGCCAGGGGACCGTCTGGGCGTTCCCCACGGACCCGGAGGGCCGCGTGGTGTACTGCAACGTCGAAGGGGTGTCGTGGCTGTCGGCCGACACGGTCGTCGTGGTATCAGACAGGGCCAAGCGCAACGGCCAGGACGAGCGCTGCCGAGCCAAGGACCGGTCGATCCATGTCTTCACCCTCCCCGCAGGCGGCTGAGCCCGGCCCGGCCCTGCGCGCGCTCTTCCAGCGCCGACTCGACGGCGACGACGCCCTGCTGGAGCTGGCCCGGCTCCGGTTCGACCAGGCCGGCCTGGGCGCCGAGGTCTATGCCGACACGCCCGGGCAGCTCGACTGGGTCCTCGGCTTCGCCCCCCAACGGCCCCACCGGCCGGTGGTGCACCTCGACCGTCGGGTCGACCTGCTGGAGGAGCGGGGGCGGGCGCTGGTCGAGACGTTCGCCGCCCGGTTCGAAGGCCGGGTCGCCGGCCTGGTCGTGCACGACAAGGCGGCCATGGGGGACCGGACCGGCGACCTGGTCGCCGGGCTCACCGAGCTCGGCGACCGGCTGGAGCGGCGGCCGGACGGTCCGATGCTGTTCCTCGAGTACGCCGCCGGCCTGGAGCTGGACTGGTTCGTGGAGGTCGCCGATCGCCTCCGCGGGGTGCCCCGGGTCGGGGCCTGCGTCGACGTCGGCCACGTCGGCATCGCCCAGGCCAGGGCCAGCTTCTCGCGCCACCGGCCAGGGCTGGACCTGGCCGGCCTGCGAACCGGCGACGCGCCCCTGCCCGAGCTGGCCGCCGACGTCCAGGCCGCGGTGGCCTCGGCCCTGCCGGCCGTGCTCTGGCTGATCCGGTCGCTGGGCCAGCTGGGCAAGCCGTTCCACCTCCACCTGCACGACGGGCACCCGCTGATCCCCGGGCTGTCCGACCACTTCAGCTTCCTCATCCGGGTCCCGGTGCCGTTCGAGCACCACGGCCGGCGGTCGCTGGACCCGCTGTACGGTCCGGCCGGCCTGGCCGCCATCGTCGAGACCGCGGCGCGGGCCGGCGCGGGCCGGGCCTCGCTCACCCTGGAGATCCACCAGGCGGAGGGGCGTCGGCCCCTGGCCGACGCCGCCGGCCTGTTCGGGCACTGGCGCGACCTCACCAACGCCGAGCGCATGAACCACTGGCTCGCGGTCCTCGGCGAGAACGCCGCCCTGGTGACCGCCGCCCTCGGACGGGACGGCCTCGCGACGCCCTAGGGCCGACCCCGGTCGGTGGCTCAGGGGGCCGACGGGCTCTCCGGCTGGGCCTCCAGGACCCGGCGGGCGATCTCGGCCAGGGGCAGCTGGCGGTCCATGGCCGCCCGGCGCATGCGGGTGTAGGCCTGGTCCTCGGTGAGGCCGAACTGCTCCATGAGCCGGCCCTTGGCCCGCTCGATCACCTTGCGGGCGGCCAGCTTGGACTCGAGGTCGTCGACCGTGCCCTGGAGGTCGCGGCGGTCGGCCGCCCGGGCCAGGGCGACGCTCACCCCGGCCAGCAGCTGGGCCGGCTGGAACGGCTTGACCAGGTAGCCGATGGTGCCGGCGTCGGCCGCCTCCTCGACCAGCTCCTTGTCGGAGAAGGCGGTGAGGACCAGCACGGCCGGGCCGTCGGCGGTGATCTGCCTGGCCGCGGCGAGGCCGTCGACCTTGGGCATCTTCACGTCCATGACCACCAGGTCGGGGCCGAGCTCACGGGCCAGGCGGACCGCCTGCTCGCCGTCGCCGGCCTCGCCGACCACGGTGTGCCCACCCTCCTCGAGGGTCTCGACGATGTCGACCCGGATCAGGACCTCGTCCTCGGCGACGAGCACGCGCGCCATCCTGCTCCTTCCACCACGAACGTCGGGTAGGCATCGTAGCCCGGAAGCGGTGTTCCCAGGGAACCTATTCTTCCCGAGCTCGTCGGGCGGAATCATCCGGTCCCCTCGTGGGCCTGCTCGATGGCCGCGACCTCGGCCCGGGGCGCGACCCGCCAGAAGGCGGCCGCCGCGCGCTCCCAGTCCTCCAGGATCTCGCCCGCCACCGCCGAGCCGGTCAGCTCGGCGTGGGCGACGACCAGCTCGCGCAGGAACACCAGCTCGATCTCGTCGGGGCGGTGGGCCAGCACCAGCTCGTCGTTGAGCTGGTCGCGGGCCCGGTCCTCGGGGTCGTAGAGGAACAGCTCGCCGCCGGTCATGCCGGCGCCGAGGTTGCGGCCGACCGGCCCGAGCACGATCACCGACCCGCCGGTCATGTACTCGCCGCCGTGGTCGCCCACGCCCTCGACCACGGCGGTGGCGCCGGAGTTGCGGACCGCGAAGCGCTCCCCGGCCCGGCCGGCGCAGAACAGCTCGCCCCGGGTCGCCCCGTACAGGGCGGTGTTGCCGATCAGGACCGGGAACCCGGCGTCGTCGGCCGGCGGGCGGATGACGATGCGGCCGCCGCCCATCCCCTTGCCGACGTAGTCGTTGCAGGCGCCGGTGATGCGCAGGTCGATCCCGGGGGCCAGGAAGGCGCCGAAGCTCTGACCGGCCGTCCCCTCCAGCTCGATCCGGGCCCGGCCGGCGGGCGGCCGCGACCCGAACGCCTTGCCCACGGCCACCCCGAGGCGGGCCCCGACCGCGCGGTCGGTGTTGGCGATCCGGTACCGGAGGTGGACCAGGTCGCCGTCGCGCAGCCCCGCCCAGGCGTCGTCGTGGATCCGGTCGCCGAGCTCGGAGCGGGGACGCTGGACCGGGTCGGAGGCGACGAACCGGGTCGCGGGGGCGGCCCCGTCCTCGGCCCCGGTGGCCAGCAGCGGGGCCAGGTCGAGGCTGTCGGCCCGGGGGTCGCCGGTGCGGCGCTGGGCGAGCAGGTCGACCCGGCCAACGGCCTCGTCCAGGCGGCGCAGCCCGAGCGAGGCCAGCAGCTCCCTGACCTCCTGGGCCACGTACTCGAGGTAGTGGACGACCATGTCGGGGGTGCCGGTGAACTTGGCCCTGAGGTCCGGCCGCTGGGTGGCGATCCCGACCGGGCAGTTGTCCTGGTGGCAGGTCCGGACCATCAGGCAGCCCTCGGCCAGCAGGGCCGCCGTGCCGAAGCCGAACTCGTCGGCTCCGAGCAGGGCCGCCAGCAGCACGTCGCGGCCCGTCTTGAGGCCGCCGTCGATGCGGACCTTGCAACGGCTGCGCAGGTCGTTGGCGACCAGGGCCTGCTGGGTCTCGGCCAGGCCGAGCTCCCACGGCCCGCCGCCGTGCTTGATCGAGGACAGCGGGCTGGCCCCGGTGCCGCCGTCGGCGCCGGAGATCATGACCACGTCGGCCAGCGACTTGACCACCCCGGCGGCGATCGTGCCCACCCCGACCTCGGCGACCAGCTTGACCGACACCTCGGCCTCGGGGTTGGCCTGCTTCAGGTCGAACACCAGCTGGGCCAGGTCCTCGATCGAGTAGATGTCGTGGTGGGGCGGGGGCGAGATCAGGGCCACCCCGGGCTGGGTGTGGCGCAGGCGGGCGATCTCGGCCGAGACCTTGTGGCCGGGCAGCTGGCCGCCCTCACCCGGCTTGGAGCCCTGGGCGATCTTGATCTGGAGCTCGACGGCGTTGGCCAGGTACGCCGGGGTGACGCCGAAGCGGCCGGAGGCGACCTGCTTGATGGCCGAGCTGCGCTCGGTGCCGAAGCGGTCCGGGTCCTCGCCGCCCTCGCCGCTGTTGGAGCGGCCCCCGACCCGGTTGAGGGCGATGGCCAGGGTCTCGTGGGCCTCCGGGGACAGCGAGCCCAGGCTCATGGCCGCGGTCGAGAACCGGGACAGGATGTCGGCCGCCGGCTCGACCTCGTCCAGGGGCACCGGCGGGCCGGCCGGGCAGGTCGCCAGCAGGTCGCGCAGGGCGGCCGGGGGGCGCTCGTTGACCAGCTCGGCGAAGTGCCGGTAGCGCTCGAACCCGCCGCCCTTGACCGCCTGCTGGAGCAGGTGGGCGCCGCGCTTGGAGCCCTTCATCTCGGCCCCCTCGCGCACCGCGAACTGGAGGGCCTGCATCACCGAGGGGTTGGTGGCGTGGTACTCGCCGCCGGGGCGGTGCTTGAACCAGCCCGGGTTCTCCAGCCGCGCCACCTCGGCCAGGCCGGCCCGGTGGCGCTCCAGGCCGTCGCAGGCCAGCTCGTCCAGGCCGATCCCGCCGAGCGGGGACGGGGTGCCGGCGAAGCAGAGGTCGACGACCTCCTCGTCGAGGCCGACGGCCTCGAAGATCTGCGCCCCCCGGTAGGCGTCGAGCACCGAGATGCCCATCTTCGACATGATCTTGAACACGCCCTCCTCGAGGGCGTCGCGGTAGCGGTCCTGGGCGGCCGCCGGGTCCGGGTCGAGCGTGGCCACGGTGGCCAGGGTGAGCCGGGGGCAGATGGCGTCGGCCCCGTAGCCGAGCAGGGTGGCCGCCTGGTGGGAGTCGACCGGCTCCCCGGTGTCGGCGACCAGGCTCGTCCTGGTGGCCAGGCCCTCCCTGAGCAGCCGCTGCTGCACCGCCCCGACGGCCAGCAGCGACGGCACGGGCACGCGGGACTTCCCGTCGTCGGCCCTGGCGTCGGAGACGACCAGCAGGCAGACGCCAGCGCGCACGGCGGCGGCCGCCTCCTCCCCGAGGCGCCGGCAGGCGGCGCGCAGCCCGCCCGGTCCCTCGCCCGCCGCCCAGGTGGCGTCCAGGTCCCGCGGGCCCAGCCCGAGCGCCGGCCGGGTCAGCGCCTCCAGCCCGCCCGGGGTGAGGACGAAGCCGGCCAGCTCGACCAGCCTGGCCGCCTCCGGCTCCTCGCCGAGCAGCGGGTGGCGGCGGCCGAGCAGGGTCCTGCTGGACAGCACGTGGCGCTCGCGCAGGTGGTCGATGGGCGGGTTGGTGACCTGGGCGAAGCGCTGGCGCAGGAAGTGGCCGACCGGCCGGGTGGTGACCCCGAGCACGGCCGGCGGCGTGTCGTCGCCCATGGACGCCGTCGGCTCCTTGCCGGCGGTGGCCATCGGCCGCAGCACGGTGGTGATCAGCTCCCGGGTGAAGCCGAAGGCGACCTGGGCGGCGGCCAGGCGGCGGTCGTCGGTGGCCACCCCGACGGGCGGCCCGACCCCGGCGGCGCGCAGGTGCTCGGCCACCCAGGCGCTCCAGGGCCGGCCGGCGGCCAGCTCACCCTTGATCTGGTCGTCGGTGAGCAGCCCCCGCTCGGGGTCGACGCAGAGCATCTGGCCCGGCCCGAGCCGTCCCCGCCGCACCCGGCCGCGGCCGGCGGTGTCGACCGCGCCGGCCTCGGAGGCGCACACGACCAGGCCGTCCTCGGACGCCTCCCAGCGCATGGGCCGCAGCCCGTTGCGGTCCAGGGCCGCCCCGACCAGGCGGCCGTCGGTGAAGACCAGGCCGGCCGGGCCGTCCCAGGGCTCGGTCAGGCAGGCGTGGTAGCGGTAGAAGTCGCGCAGGTCCTGGCGGTCCTGGTCCTCGGCCGAGGGCTCGACCGCCGGGACCAGCATGGCCAGGGCGTGGCGGGGGTCGCGGCCGCCCCTGACCAGCAGCTCCACCGCGTTGTCGAGCTGGGCCGAGTCGGACCCGTCGGGGTCGAGCACCGGCCGCAGCAGCTCCTCGTCCAGCTCGCCCGCCCCCAGGTGGCCCTCCCGGGCCCGCATCCAGGCCACGTTGCCGTCGAGGGTGTTGATCTCGCCGTTGTGGCACAGGAAGCGGAACGGCTGGGCCCGTTCCCAGGACGGCGAGGTGTTGGTCGAGTAGCGCTGGTGGAACACGGCGAAGGCGACCGCGAACGCCGGGTCGGCCAGGTCGGGGTAGAAGGCGGCCAGCTGGTCGGCCGCGCACAGCGCCTTGTAGGTGACCGTCCGGGTCGAGCAGGAGGCCAGGTAGAGGGCGACCCCGGCGGCCCTGGCGGCCAGGGCGGCCCGCCGCCCGGACCGGAAGCAGCGCCGCTCGGCCTCGTCCACCTCCGCGTCGGTCCGGAACACGGCCTGCTCGATCGCGGGCGCGTTGGACCGGGCCAGGGTGCCGAGGGCGCGGTGGTCGACCGGGACCGGCCGCCAGCACAACAGCTCCAGCCGCTCGGCGACCAGCGCCTGCTCGAGCACCCGGCGGGCCTCCTTGGCGTCCTCGGGGTCGCGGGGCAGGAAGGCCATGGCCACCCCGAGCCGGCCGGCGGGCCCCTCGGCCTCCGGGCCGGCGAAGATCCCCGCGGGCAGCGGGACCAGGACGCCGGCGCCGTCGCCGGTCCGGGCGTCGGCGGCGACCGCGCCCCGGTGCCGCAGCCGTTCGAGGCCCCCGAGGGCGGCGTCGAGGATGGCCCGGCTGGCACGGCCGTGCACGTCGGCCACGAAGCCGATGCCGCAGGCGTCGCGCTCGTCGCGTCGCCGGTCATACAGGGGCCGGCCGCTCGGGCCGGTGCCTGCCAGGAGGTGCTCCGTCATCTCGCCTCCGAGAGCACTGCGTGGGGCAGACGCCGGGAGCCGAGTGGTGGACGACGATGTCCAGGGACACGAAAACGGCGCCGCCTTGGGCGAGCGCCGTTGCTCTTCGACCATGAGCCTACGGAGGTGGCTGCGGTGCGTCAACAGCCGGCGCGGCCACCGCCGCGGCCTACCCGGAACGGGTCGGTCTGGTCCGCCAGGCGACCGCCACGCCGGCCCCGGCGGCCAGCACCAGCAGCAGCAACCCACCGCCGACGAGCCGCAGCAGCTGGCCGGTGTCGAGCCGGGTCTCGGCCGGGAGGGCGGGCAGGCCGGGCACCGGCTCCGGCCGCAAGGCCTGCTTGGGGACGAGGCCGAGGCGCACGGCCAGGCGGCCCAGGGCCGCCGGCCGGGCCGGGCCGCCGTCCGCCGGCAGCTCCAGCACCACCAGCTCGAAGGTCTGTCGCACGGCCCCGTCCGGCATCACCTGCGGCAGGCCAAGGGGGCGGCCGAACCGGGCCCGGGCCCGCCGCCGGTCCGCCGCCGACGCCGCCGCCGGGTCGGTGCCGAGGTACTCGCGGGCGATCGCCTTGTCCTTGAGCAGGGCCTGGGTCTGGTGGTCGGTGACCGGCGGCCGCGCCGACGGCAGCGGGATGTCGGCGTCGGCCAGCGCCTCGACGTCCAGCTTGGCCAGCAGTGGCGGCAGCTCGATCGGGGCCACCGCCGGCGGGCCGCCGGTGGCCGAGGAGGCGCCCAGCACCATCGTGTCGAACGCCTGGAGGGCCAGCCCGTCGCTGGTCCAGACCATCCCCAGCGGCCGGCCGAGGACCGCCTTGCCGCCCACGGCCCGGTAGGCGGTGTAGAACGCGCCGGCCTGGCTGTCCACCACCCGGTAGCCGCCGCAGGCCGACCCCCTGACGCTGGAGAACAAGCCGTCGGGCACGGGGAGGCGGTCGGCGGCCGGGTCGAGCGGGGCGGCGTCCACGCGCCACAGCTCCAGCCGCGAGAGGGTCCGCGAGGGGTGCGCGGCCACCCTGGTCCCGTGATGGCGGACCCAGGCGGCCAGCGACGGGGTCATGGGGCCGCCCTGGGCGGCGCCGGTGAGCACGAAGTAGCGCACGCCGGCGGCCTGGGCGGCCGGCCCGTCCGAGAACCCGGTCACGGTGGCGCCGGCGGCCAGCAGCCGGGCCCGGTCGTCGGGGCCGCCGGCGTTGACCACCGAGCAGTCCGGCACCTTGTCGTGGACGGTCGCCACCAGCCGGTCCAGGCCGTCGTCGGCCGACGGGCGGTACCTGGCGTCCCAGTCGGCCCCCTGGGCGACGAGCAGCGCGGCCAGCGCGACCCCGGCCCCGGCTCCGACCAGCCGGGGGACCGCCCGGCGCACCGGGCGCCGGGCCCGCGTGCCGGCCGCCCGCGTGGCGGCCATGGCCAGGGAGACGGCCGCGGCGGGCACGGCGAAGGGGAGGGCCTGCTGGGCCGGGTACCCGAGCACCATGGCGACCAGCGCCCCGGCCGCCGTGGTCGCCGTCCAGGCGAGCAGCCGGGCCGCGCCTGCCCCGGCCTCCGACCTGGCGCCGGACCGGTGGCGCCAGGTCGGGATGGTGGCGGCCAGGCCGGCGGCGACCAGCAGCCAGGTCAGCGGGGCGGCGGCCACGGAGTCGGCGATGGCCCGCCGCCCGGGAGGCCGGCCGAGGAGCCACCCGGCCTGCCCGGCGTCGAGGCCCAGGCCGGCGACCCAGATGGGCAGGGCCAGCCACAGGCCGATCCCGAGCCCCAGGGCGGCCATGTCCCGCCAGGCCTCCCGGTGCCGCCCCTGGAGCAGCTCGGCCACCACCGGGACGGCCAGGACCGGCAGGGCCAGCGGACTGACCAGCAACGCGAGCCCCCCGACGGCGGCGACCAGGGGCAGCCAGCGCAGGGCCGGCCGCGCCGGCGGTCCCCAGGCCACGGCCAGCGCCCCCAGGGCGGGCGCCACGGCCAGGACGGCCCCGGTCGCCGCCCGCCCGTTCAGGACGAGCACCGGGTCGAGGGCGACCAGGGCGCCGGCCAGCGCCGCCGCCCCCAGCCGCCACGGCCGCCCGCGGTCGTTCTGCAGTTGCGGCGGGGCCGGGCCCGGCCCGGCCGCCGCACCGGTTCCGGGCCCGGCCCGCATGAGAAGCAGGCAGAGCAGCACAGTCAGCACGACCACACCCGCCAGCAGGAACCGGCTCGGCACCCTGGCCTCCCGGACCGCCCCCTCCAGCGAGCTCCCAGCCTCCGTCGCCCGCAGCCACGCCCCCACCGCCAGGGCATGCAACGGCTCGATCGGCCCAACCCTCGGGTCCTGCGCCACCAGGCCGCCACCACTCCCCCCGGCGGCCCGCACCACCGCCACCTCAGCCGCCAACGTGTCGGGCCCCCCACCCCCACGCCACCCGGCCGCCCCCAGCCCCACCGCCGCGATCGCCACCACCACCACGGCGGCCCCGACAGCCTCCCCAACCCCGACCCGAGGCGCCCCGGCCCGCCGAGCCTCCTCCCGCGCCGCCTCGGCCTTCGCCTCCCGGGCGACCCGCGCGGCCTCGACCTGGGCCGCCTTGGCCTGGCGGGCCTCCTCCCGGGCCGCGGTGCCGCGGCGGGCTGCGGGCGCCCGCCTGGTCCCGCGGGCGGCCGACCGGCGGCCCTGGTCGCCCCACCCGCGCAGCCGCTCCAGCGTGGCCTGGTCCATCCCGGGCGCGACCTGGCCGGGCCCGATCACCGGGTCCAGCTCCTGGCCGCTCAGCCCGATCAGCCGCCCCGACTCGGCGACCGGCAGGCCCAGGCTCGCCGCCGCCGCGGCCTCGCCGACCGTCTCCTCGCCGGGCGGCTGATCGGCCGGCGCCTCCGCCTCCAGCTCCGGCTCCTCTGACTCCAGCTCCGCCTGCGGCTCCTCCGGCCCGGATGCCGGACCAACCTCGGCGCCCGGCGGCTCCGGTTCGGCGCCGGCCGGGGGCGTGGACCCGGTGACCGCTGTCCAGAGCTCGCCGATCTGGACCGGGCGGTAGAGGACGGCTCGGGTCGGGCCGGGGGGCAGGGCCGCGGCGTGCTCGCCTTCCTGGAGGAGGACGACCGTGCGGCCCAGGAAGCGGCCGCCGATGACGGCGAACGCCCGCTCGTGGAGGTCGGGGGGCATGTCGACGATGACCACGTCGGCATGGCGGATGGCGGCGTCGAGGTCCTCGCTGTGCCAGTCGAGCATGCGGACCCGGCCCGGGGCCTCGATCAGCGAGCGCAGGGCGCCGACGAGCATGGTGTCGCGGGAGACCAGGACCACCCGCAGGGCCGCGCCCTTCGGCTCGGGGACCGGCCCGCGGGGCCGGGAGCCGGGACGTTGGAGCGGGATGTGCCCGGGGTTGCCGGGGCGGGCCGGGCTGCCGGCTCCCGGCTCGGCACGGGACGAGGGTGGCTGGGTGGCCGAGCCGGCATGGGCCCCGGAGGGGCGCCCGACCCAGCCGCGGTCGCTCACCGGCCCGCCTCCGCGCGGCCGGCGCCGTCGGCGACCCTGACGGCCGACACGACCAGGTTGTCACGGTAGCTGTGCCGGGCCCGGTCGAGGGTGCCGGCACAGGTGATGAGGCGCAGGGCCGGCGCGGTGGTGGCGCCGTAGACGGCCCCGCCGGGCAGCGCCTGCTTGGGGTAGCTGGCCAGCGACTCGACCTCGAACCGGACCACCAGCCGGTCGGCCCGGACGACCCGGATCTGGTCGCCGGGGCGCAGGTCGCGCAGCCGGTAGAACACGGCCGGCCCGGTCCGGGAGTCGACGTGGCCGGCGATCACGGCCGGGCCGAGCTGGCCGGGCTGCGGCCCGCCGGTGAACCAGCCGGCGACCTGGAAGTCGCCGGGCACCTGCATGGTCCCGTCACGGTTGAGCCCCAGCGGGACCAGGGGCGATGACACGCCGATGGCCGGGATCTCCACCCGCACCGGCGGCGAGAGGGGCAGGCGCCGCCACGACCCGACCGGGAAGTCGATCACCCGGGTGGTCCGGGTCGGGGCGGCCGCCGGCCTGCCGGCCGGCGGGGCGACGTGCGCCGTCGGCCGGCCGGCGGCGCAGCCGGCCGGCCCGGTGACCACCAGACTCAACACGACCACCCACCGGCGGATCCTGAAACCCCTGGTCATGGCATCGACGCTGTCCCTAGCCGCTCGATCTCCGCTGCTGGACGACGTACCCGGCGGCCGCGACCAGGCCGCCGCCGATCAGGAGCAGCGCGAACCGCCGCCCGTCCGGTCCGGAGCCGACGCTGGTGCCGCCGGCGCCCGTGGCCACCCCACCGGCGGCCGACACCGCGGCGGCCGCGTCGCGGATGTCGAGCAGCTCGGGCTTCTCGCCGATGCCGCCGACCGCGACCAGCGACGAGATGGAGCCGCTGGGCAGCTTCAGGTCGTCGGCCCTGGCCAGGACCTCGCCGCTGCCGGTCTTGCGGACCTCGGCGTCGACCGGGCCCGCCGGGACCTCCTGGTAGTCGCTGGCCGACGGGAACCGCGCGTTGGAGACGAGCACGTCGCCGCCGGTGACCAGGTCCACCGCGCTCTCACCAGGGATGGCCTGGATGAGCCTGACCTTGCTCCTGCTGGCGGCGGGGGGCGACAGGTCGTCGGTCAGCAGCGCCGCCTTGACGGAGGTGAGCTGCCCGAACACGGCCACCGTGTAGGCCTTGCCGGCCTCCAGGCTGACGGTGGCCGCGACGACCGGTGGCGAGCTGGCCGGCTCGCCGGCCTCGCGCACCTCGACCTTGAACTTCCCCGGCTCGACCCTGAGGTAGTCCGAGACGGTCTTGAACGGCACGCCCTTGAGCTGGAGCCGGCCGTTGACATAGATGACGTAGACGTCGCCCTTGAGGAGGCCGGGGGCGAAGTGGGCCACCCGGACCAGCGCCTGGTCACCGGCCTGGGCGCCGGAGGCCACCCCCGGCACGGCGAGCAGGGCCGCCGCCGCGGCGACCAGGGCCGCGGCGGCCAGTCGTCGGCGGAACATTCGCCCCCTCCTCGTTCGTCGTTCGTCCGGGGGGATGCGAACGACGACGAGTGGTGCGCCCCCCGGCGATCCCGCCCACGCATGCCGTCACGAGCCGATCCGGTCGCCATTATCGGCGGTGGCCCCTTGTCCGAGTGCCCTCAATTCTGCGTAGTTCCCGTCAGAAGACCAGGTGAATGGGGTAGTAGGCTGGTCTGGTGACAGACCTTGCCCCGCCGGTGCGGCGCCGGCTGACCGACGACGCGATCGAGCACCTCCACAGCCTGATGGCGGGCTGGCAGCTCATCGCCGACCTGGCCTTCGCCGACCTGCTGCTGTTCCTGCCCGTCGACGGCAGCGAGAGCTTCCGCATCGTCGGCCAGCTCCGGCCCTACACCGCCCGCACCCTCTACCCGGTCGACCTGGTCGGCCAGGTGGTCGAGCCGACCTGGCACCCGTATGTCGAGCGGGCCTGGCGGGAGGGGCGGCGCCAGCGGTCGCTGGAGCCGATCCTGATCGACGCCGAGCCGGTCCGGGTCGAGACCGTGCCCGTCCGCCACCAGGGCGAGATCGTCGCCGTGCTCAGCGTCGAGTCGCCCGAGATCCCCGCCCGCCCGACCGGCCGGCTGGAGGCGTCCTACCTGGGCGCGGCCGAGGCGCTGCTGGAGATGGTGGCCGACGGGGCCTTCCCGTTCGTGGAGGCCCACGACCCGACGGCGTCGCCCCGGGTCGGCGACGGCCTGGTCGTGCTCGACGCCAGCGGCCGGGTCGAGTTCGCCAGCCCCAACGCGACCTCGGCCTTCCGGCGCATGGGGACCAACGCCCTGCCGCTCGGCCAGCCGCTCCCCCACCGGGCCGCCATCCTGGTCGCCGAGGCGATGGCCGGGGGGAGCCCGGTCGAGTCCGAGATCGAGGCCGCCGGGGCGGTCACCGACATCCGGGTGGTCCCGCTGCTGCGCGACGCCGGCCGCCGCGGCGCCCTGGTGCTGGTCCGGGAGGCGACCGAGCTGCGCCGGCGCGACCGGGTCATCTCCCGGCGCGAGGCGACCATCCGCGAGGTCCACCACCGGGTCAAGAACAACCTCCAGACGGTCGCGTCGCTGCTCCGGCTCCAGGCCCGCCGCCTCGGGAACCACCCCCAGGCGGTGGCCGCCCTGGAGGACTCGGTGCGCCGGATCACCTCGATCGCCCTGGTCCACGAGACCCTGACCGAGGAGTTCGAGGGCGCCGTCGACATGGCGGACGTGGCCCGGCGGGTGGTCAGGATGCTGGAGGGCTCGCTGGGCCGCGAGGACGCCCAGATCGAGCTGCACACGGCCTCGGTCCGGGTGGACGCGGCCGTGGCCACCCCCCTGGCGGTGGTGCTGAACGAGCTGATCCAGAACGCCATCCAGCACGGCCTGGGCGACGGTCAGGGAACGGTCACCGTCGAGCTGCACGGCGGCGACGACCAGCCGGTCGTCCTCCAGGTCCAGGACAACGGCAGCGGAGCCATCCCGGCCGAGCCGATCCCGGCCCAGCCGAGCCGCGTGCTCGGCCCCCCGGAGGGGGAGCGTAGCCGGATCGAGGAGGGGGCTCAACCGGCTGTCGACAGCCCCGGGGGCAGCCCGGGGGGCGGCCTCAACCCGGGGGGTGGGCTGGGGTTGCGCCTGGTCAGGGCCCTGGTCGAGGAGGAGCTGAACGGCCGGTTCACGCTGATCCACCCGGCGGGGCGGGGCAGCGTCGCCACCGCCGTCGTCCCCCCGGTCGAGCGGACGGGCTGAGCCGCCGTGGCCCCCACCCAGGTGCTGATCGCCTCGCCGCTGGAGGGCGAGCTGGCGGAGCGGATCAAGGCGGCCGACCCCAGGGCCGAGGTGCTGTTCGAGCCCGACCTCCTCCCGCCGGCCCGGTACCCGGCCGACCACCTCGGCGACCCGGGCTTCCGCCGCGACGCCGGGGCCGAGGCCCGCTGGCGGGCGCTGCTGGACCGGGCCGAGGTGTTGTTCGGCGTCCCCGGCGACTCGGCCGACGACCTGGCCGAGGTCGTCGCCACCCTGTCCAGGCTCCGCTGGGTCCACGCCACCAGCGCCGGGGCCGGCGAGCAGGTGCGCAAGGCCGGGCTGCCGGCCGAGGCCCTGGAACGGGTCACGATCACCACCTCCAGCGGCGTCCACGCGGTGCCGCTGGCCGAGTACGCCATCCTGGGGCTCCTGGCCATCGCCAAGGAGCTGCCCCGGTTCGTCGAGGGCCAGCGGGCCAGGGCCTGGCCGGAGATCCGCCGGCCGCTGCGGGAGCTGGACGGGCAGACCCTGCTCCTCGTCGGCCTCGGCGACATCGGGCGCGAGACGGCCCGGCTGGGCAAGGCCTTCGGCATGCGCACGGTCGGGTTCCGGCGCACCGAGGGCCCGCCGCCCGAGCACGTCGACGAGGTCCACGGCCCCCAGCGCCTGCCCGAGCTGGCCCACCGGGCCGACGCCATGGTGGTGAGCCTGCCCCTGACCGACCAGACGGCCGGCCTGATCGACCGGGCCACGATCGAGCGCCTCCCGGCCAGCTGCATCTTCGTCAACATCGGCCGGGGCGGGGTGGTCGACGAGCCGGCCCTGGTCGACGCCCTGCGGGAGCGGCGCATCGCCGGCGCGGTCCTGGACGTGTTCGCCACCGAGCCGCTCCCCGACTCCTCACCCCTCTGGACCCTGCCCAACGTGCTCGTCACCCCGCACGCGGCCGCCCTCTCGGCCCGGGAGAACGAGCGCATCGTCGAGCTGTTCGTGGACAACCTGGGCCGCTACCTGGACGGCCGGCCGCTCCGCAACGTGGTCGAGCCCGGCCTGTTCTACTGACAACTGCGCGGGCTCCGCTCCCCCCAGGCCCCGAAACCCGAGCCGGGGCTATCGCGAGCGGTGAGCGCGGAAGCGGAGGCGGTTCGCCCGGGTGGTCACCGAGACCTCGTCGAAGCCGGCCGTCCGCAGGCGCTCCGGGAGGCTGTCGGGGTCGACCGGCACCATGGTGTCGGCCAGGTGGTAGACCCGGAACCGCAGGCTGGGCAGGGTGTCGGAGCCGACCAGCAGCCCGCCCGGGCGCAGGCAGCGGCCCACCTCGGCCAGGACCCGGTCCTGCAGTCCGGCCGACGGGACGTGGTGGAGCATGGTGAGCACCGCGGCGGCGTCGAAGCACCCGTCACGGAACGGCAGCGCCGCGCCGTCCCCGCGGACCACCCGCACGCCGGTCCCGCCCAGCCGCCGTCCCAGCTTGGCGGCCAGGGCCGGGTCCAGCTCCAGGGCGGTCAGCGAGGCGGACCGGTGCCGCAGCACGGCGGTCGTCAGGCCAGGGCCGGGCCCGACCTCCAGCAGGCACGGCCCCAGCTCCACCCCGTCGAGGACCCACGGCAGCAGCGAGCCCTCGACCACCGTGGCCCAGCGGCTGCTGCCGCAGTACCAGCGGTGGAGCAGGTTCACCCGTCCCGCTCAGGCCTCGGGCTCGGCGCCGCCGGGGACGTGGCGGGCCGCGAACCGGAGCAGGACCTCCATCTGGCGGATGCGCTCGTTGACGACCAGGGCGCCGTGGCCGGCGTCGAAGCGGTCGAGCTCGAACGGCTTGTCCAGCTCGGCCAGGCGGTCGGCGTAGTTGAGCACCTGCCGGAGGGGGCAGCGGGTGTCGTTGTCGCCCACCATCAGCAGCACCGGGGTGGCGACCCGGTCGACGTAGGTGATGGGCGAACGCTCGACGAACAGCTCGCGCTTGTCCTCGGGGCCACCGCCGAACAGGCTGCGGTCGAGCGCCTGGAGGGCCTCGGACTCGTCGGCGTAGGCCGACAGGTAGTCGGCCACCGGGACCACGGCCATGGCCGCCCGCCAGCCCTCGGGGACCGTGCCGATCGCCTGCAGGGTCACGTACCCGCCCCAGGAGGCGCCGCTGATGACCACCTGCTCGGGGTCGGCCAGGCCGCGGGCGATCAGGTCGTCGCGGCCGGCGACCACGTCCTCGATCTCGGGCCGGCCGGGGTCGCCCTCGAGCACGTCCTGCCAGGCCTTGCCGTAGCCGGTGGAGCCGCGGTAGTTGACCAGCCCGACCGCGTAGCCGTGGTCGACGAACGCCTGGACCTCGGGGTCCCAGGCGTCGGCGTCGTGGTGGTGGGGGCCGCCGTGGACGACCAGCACCGTCGGGTGCGGCCCGGCACCCGACGGCACGGCCAGGAACCCGTGGACCTGGTCGCCCTCCGGGTTGGGGAACGTCCAGCTCTCGTAGGCGACACCGGAGGGGGCGCGCGGGCCGGGCGGGCGCAGCACCGCCTCGTCGGCGCCGACCACCCGGACCTCGGGCGCGGCCGCCCCCGAGGACAGGCGGTACCAGACGGCGCCGTCGGGCCTGACCGCCGCCCGCTGGATCGACCCGGCCGGGTGGTCGAGCCGCTCCAGGGCGCCGCTGCGCAGGTCGAGGCGGGACAGCTCGTCGCGGCCCATGTAGGTGTGGACCAGCAGCAGCGCCTGGGCGTCGGGCCACCAGTCGGCCACGTCGACCTCGCCCGGCAGGTCCAGCTCGAGGTCGACCCGCTGGCCGCCGGCCGGGTCCCAGATGGCCGGCCGCAGCCGCCCGGTCCGGTCGCCGAGCACGGCCAGGCGCCCGTCCCCGGCCAGCGGCGAGAACCCGGCCGTGGCCACGAACAGGCCGAAGCCCTCGCCGTCCCACAGGTCGGCCACGGGTGCCATGGTCTCCAGCTCGAAGGCGCGCAGCGCCGGGTGCAGGTTGTCGCCATGCTCGGCGTGGTGGACGACCAGCAGGCGGCCGTCGCGGCTCAGGCCGCCGATGTCGACCATCTCGCCGTGGCGGTAGAGCTCCTCGCTGGCCCCGCCGATCTCGCCGACCCGGACCGAGAAGCCGTCCCGGCCGGCCAGCCCGACCGCGACCAGGCCCTTGGGCCCGAGGGCGAGCCCGGCGCTCCAGGCCGGCCCGGCGTCGGCCACCAGCGGGGCCGTCTCGCCGCCCTCGAACGGCTGCTGGAGCCAGCGACCGACCTCGTCGCCCTTGGAGTCCTCGAACCAGACCACCCGGCCGCCGTCGGGGGTCAGGCCGCCGGCGACGACGCCCGTCGGGTGGTCCGACACCCGCCGGTGGTGGTCGGCCGCCCGGTCCCAGGCATGCACCTGCCAGGAGCCCGACAGGTTGGACGCGTACACCAGATGCTCGGGGTCGTCAGGGGCCCACCTGGGCAGGGTCAGCGAGGGGGCGCGGTAGCGCTGCTTCCAGCGAGGCTCGGTCATGACAGCATCCTACGCATGCGGCCCGGACAGAGCATCCTGGTCGCGGACTCTATGATCGTTGGTGGCCGATCGGACGACGCTGCTCGAAGCGGGAGGTTCGCCATGCGCGACCCGGCGCCCAACATGACCGACTACCCGGCGACCCGGGCGGCGTTCCGGCTGGAGGTCCCAGAGGTCTACAACTACGCCCGCGACGTGCTGGACGCCCGCGCGGCCGCCGAGCCCGACAAGCTCGCCCTGCTGGCGGTGGGGCCGGACGGCGGCGACGCCCGCCGGTTCAGCTTCGCCGACCTGGCCGCCTCCTCCGACCGGGCGGCCCGGTTCCTGGCCGCCCAGGGGGTGGGCAAGGGCGACCGGGTGTTCGTGATGCTGCCGCGCGTCCCCGACTGGTACGACGTGATCCTCGGCTGCATCAAGCTGGGGGCCGTCCCCGTGCCGGCCACCACCCTGCTCACCCCCCGCGACATCGCCTACCGGGTGAACAGCGCCGAGGCCAGCATGGTCGCGGTCGACGCCGAGGGCACCACCAAGGTCAACCAGGTCGCCGCCGACTGCCCGACCCTGGTGACCCGGGTCTTCCTGGCCGGCGGCGGCTACGGCGGCCTGCCCGACGAGGCCTGGGGTGGGGCCGGCGACGGCTGGCTGTCGTGGGCCGACGGCCTGGCCGCGGCCGGCGAGGGGCGGCCCGACGCCGAGCCGACCCGCTCCGACGACCCGATGCTGCTCTACTTCACCTCGGGCACGGTCGCCTATCCCAAGATGGTGCTGCACACCCAGGCCTCGCTGGGCATCGGCCACCAGCTCACCGCCCGCTTCTGGCAGGACCTCAAGCCCGACGACCTCCACTGGACGGTGAGCGACTTCGGCTGGGCCAAGGCGGCCTGGGGCAAGCTGTTCGGCCAGTGGGCGCTGGGGGCGGCCAACTTCCTGTGGGACGTGCGCGGCAAGCCCGACTTCGACCTGATGCTGCGGCTGATCGGCGAGCACGGGATCACCACCTTCTGCGCCCCGCCGACCGTCTACCGGGCGCTTGTCCTGCTCGACCTGGCCGCCTACGACTGGTCGCGGCTGCGCCACTGCGTCTCGGCCGGGGAGCCGCTCAACCCCGAGGTGATCAAGGTCTGGCGCGACGCCACCGGGCTCACCATCTACGACGGCTACGGCCAGACCGAGACCGTCAACCTGGTGGCCAACTTCCGCTGCCTCGAGGTCCGGCCGGGCTCGATGGGCAAGCCGGTCCCCGGCTTCGACGTGGTCGTGATCGACGACGAGGGCCGGGTCCTCGGCCCCGGTCAGGAGGGCCACGTGGCCGTCCGGGTCCGCCCCGAGCGGCCGGTCGGGCTGTTCACCGGCTACTGGCACGACCCCCAGGCGACCGCCGCCGCCTTCCGTGGCGACTTCTACGATACCGGCGACCGCGCCTATGTCGACGAGGACGGCTACTTCTGGTTCGTCGCCCGCGACGACGACGTGATCACCTCGGCCGCCTACCGCATCGGCCCCTTCGAGGTCGAGTCGGCCCTGGTCGAGCACCCGGCGGTGGCCGAGGCGGCGGTGGTCGGCAAGCCCGACCCCCAGCGCGGCCAGCTGGTCAAGGCCTTCGTCGTGCTGGCTCCCGGCCACGAGGGCTCCCAGGACCTGGTCCGCGAGCTCCAGGAGCACTGCCGGACCGTCACCGCCCCCTACAAGTACCCCCGCGAGATCGAGTTCACCGACGACCTCCCCAAGACCATCTCCGGCAAGATCCGCCGGGTCGAGCTCCGCGAGCGCGAGCAGGCGGGCGCCTAGAGCGCCGGACCGATCCGCGTGCTCGTCGCCGACCTCCCGGAGCTGCGGCGGAACCCATCGCCGTGCGGTGGTGTATGGAGGGCGAGCACGAGTCCGTGGAGGGCCGACCACTGGACGAACATGAGCTCGTCGAGCGGGCGCGAGGGGGCGATGCGCGTGCCTACGAGGTGCTGGTCCGGCGGTACCAGGACCTCGCGTTCCGGACGGCATACGTGATCGCGGGCGGGTCGGCCGACGCCGAGGACGCCGCCCAGGAGGGGTTCGTGAAGGCCTGGTACGCGCTGCCCCGGTTCCGGGCGGGGTCGCCGTTCCGGCCGTGGCTGCTGGCGATCGTGGCCAACGAGGCCCGCAACCGCCGCCGCAGCGGGCAGCGCCAGGACGACCTGGCGCTGCGGGTCGCCGAGGACCGCCCCTCGGGGGACGCGGCCCCGTCCCCCGAGGCGGCGGCTCTGGCCGCCGAGCAGCGGCGGGTGCTGCTGGCGGCCGTGGGCCGGCTGGGCGAGAGCGACCGCCAGGTGATCGCCTGCCGCTTCTTCCTGGAGCTGTCCGAGGCCGAGATGGCCGCCGCCCTCGGCTGCCGGCGGGGGACGGTCAAGTCGCGCCTGTCGCGGGCTCTGCACCGGCTGCGGGCGGTCCTGGCCGAGCAGGGCGCCCCGGCCGCCGCCCCCGAGCCAAGGCTGCAGGGAGGTGACCGATGAGCCGGCGCGAGCTGCCTGAGTTGGAACAGACGCTGGCCGACCTGGCCGCCGCCCTGGAGTTCCCGCCCACCCCCGACCTGGCCGCGGCCGTCGGCGCCCGCCTGGACGAGGCCCCGGCCGGCGCCCCGGCCCGGGCCCGCCGCCGCGGCTGGCCGATCGGGCTGTCCGGCTGGCGGCGGCTGGCCGTGGCCGGGCTGGTCGCGGTCCTGCTGGCCGCGGCCGTGCTGGTCGCCTCCCCCGGGACCAGGGAGGCGGTGGCCAGGCGGCTGGGGCTGCGCGGGGTCGGCGTCGAGCTCGGCGGGCCACCCCCGCCGACCGTCACCACCCGCCCCGGGGAGCGCCTGGACCTGGGGCTCGGGGGGCGGGTCACCCTGGAGGAGGCCCGCCGCCGGGTCGGCTTCCCGGTCCTGGTCCCGGGCGCCGCCGGCTTCAGGCGACCGGCCGCCGTGTTC
>Ga0209382_10000691_pt1 | contig 54993 bp, 50 predicted proteins | sample SoiMetdeltSBSDD5_FD_187599 | JGI IMG/M metagenome (GOLD analysis project Ga0209382, IMG submission 187599) | Bulk soil microbial communities from a Populus tree surrounding site in Tennessee, USA - Soil MetaG P. deltoides SBSDD5 (SPAdes) (version 2) | ecosystem: Environmental > Terrestrial >...
CACGTCGGCGATCGAGAAGACGATCGACGAGGTGCTGGCGGCGAATCCGCGGCAGCTCGCCGACTACCGCTCCGGCAAGGACAAGCTGTTCGGCTTCTTCGTCGGCCAGGTGATGAAAGTGACCGGGGGCAAGGCGAACCCAGCGCAGGTCAACGAGCTTCTGAAGCGGAAGTTGTCGGGCTAAAGCCCGACCTACAGCTCCTCCACATGCACGACCGCGACTGTCTGCACCGGTTCCTGTTCGAGCATTACCCAATCCGCGGGCACATCGTGCACCTGGACGCCTCGTGGCGTGCACTGCTGGAACATCGCGATTACCCGCCGGCGATCCGCGACACGCTCGGCGAGGCCGTCGCCGCGTCGGTGTTGCTTGCTGCCACGCTGAAGTTCGAAGGGACGCTGAGCCTGCAGCTGCAAGGGCAGGGGCCGATGCATCTCATGCTCGCGCAATGTTCGAGCGAGCTTGGCGTGCGCGCGGTCGCACGCTATCGCGAAGCTCATGAAGGCCGCGATCTCGCAGCGCTGTCGGGCGAGGGGAATCTGACGGTCACGCTGGAGAACGAGGATCTCTCGCAACGCTATCAGGGCGTCGTGCCGCTCAGCGGCGAGCGCCTGGCCGATTGCCTGCGCGAGTACTTCGAATCTTCCGAGCAATTGCCGACCCGCCTCTGGCTGCACGCAACGGAGAAGGGCGCCTCGGGGTTGCTTCTGCAGCGCTTGTCGGACGACAGCGTACGTGCACGCACCAACGTCAACAGACCAGTCGAATTGCCGGAGCGGGACGAGATCGACGATGCCTGGCGGCGCGTGCAATTGCTCAGCGACACGCTAAGAGGCGAAGAGCTGCAGGGGCTCAGCGATCGCGACATCCTGCGGCGGCTCTTCGCCGAGGACGACGTGCGGCTGTTCGAGTCTGCACCCGTGTACTTCCGCTGCCGCTGCTCGCGCGAACGGGTGGTCGGGATGCTGCGAAGCCTGGGGGCGGAGGAGATCCGCTCGGTGCTGGCCGAGCGCGGCGAGGTCGAGGTTCGCTGCGACTTCTGCAATCGTGCGTATCGCTTCGATCCGGTCGACGTGGAAAAGCTGTTCGCCCACCCGCCTGCTGCTGGCGGCAGCGATACTCGCCATTAAATCAATGGCTTAGGCGAGACCAGCGGCGCCGCGCCGAGCGAGTTAGCAAAAGTGGGAACCGTTCGGCCGCCTTGCGGCTTATTGTGGCGTCGAATATAAGGACATCCTTATATCCTTAAGCGCCATCGAGCCGATGCCCACATCATTCCTGCCCGCTGTTTCAGCGCTGCGCGCGGCCGCCGAGCCGACGCGTTTGCGCCTGCTCGCGCTGCTCGCTCGTGCCGAGCTGACGGTGGGCGAGATCTGCGAAGTGATCGGGCAGAGCCAGCCGCGCGTCTCGCGACATCTCAAGCTCCTGTGCGATGTCGGACTGCTGGATCGTTTCCGCGAGCAGCATTGGGTCTACTACCGCGCGCCCGCGTCCGGGTCCGAGCGCGGCACGGTTCAGCAGCTGCTTGCGATGGTTCGCGAGGACGACGACCTGCTGCGGCGTGATCGCAAGCGCATGGAGCAGGTGATTCGCGAGCGCGCCCGGCGCGCGGCGGATCAGCTGCCTGCTGGATCGCGGATCGCGGCGTCGAGCGAAGTCGATTCGATCATCTTGAGCGAGCTGGCCAACGAGCCGATCGGCGTGCTGCTCGACGTCGGCACCGGCTCGGGCCATCTGCTCGCGTTACTCGCTGCGAATGCGACGCGCGCTGTCGGCGTCGACATTTCGAGCGACGCCCTGCGGTTGGCGCGCACCAACGTTCACGGTGCCGGCCTCAGCCATTGCGAGCTGCAGCGTGGCGACATGTACGACCTGCCGTTCGCCGGCCCGTTGTTCGATACGGTGACGGTCGACCGGATCCTCGCGACCGCGCAGCGGCCGGCTGCGGCGCTCAGCGAGATCGCCCGCACGCTGAAGAGCGGCGGACGCGCCATAGTGATCGAAGACTTCGACGCGCTCAGCGCTGAGGGCGCGGCCAATCCCATTGCGACATTGCGCGAATGGTTCGCGCGCGCCGGGCTCGAATGCGAGCGCGTGCATCCGATCGACATCGAGGACGCTCATCTCTTGGTCGCGCTCGCGCGGCGACCGGTCGTGGATACGAGGCAATCAGCATGACCGTCGAACAAATAGTGGATCGCATCGGCACTGCTGCCAGTCGGCTGCGCGGACGGCCGCGAGTGTCCTTCGAGTTCTTCCCGCCGAAGGACGAGGAGATGGAGCGCACGCTGTGGACTTCAGTGCAGCGCCTGACTCCACTACAACCGCGATTCGTATCGGTGACGTACGGTGCCGACGGCTCCACGCGTACGCGCACGCACAACATCGTCACGCGCATCCAGCAGTCGACGTCGCTGACTGCCGCGCCGCATCTGACTTGCGTCGGCGCATCGCGCGAGGAAATTCTCGACATCGCACGCAACTATTGGCAACACGGCATCCGTCACATCGTCGCGTTGCGCGGCGATCCGCCGCAAGGCGGCGGCAAGTACACGCCGCATCCCGGTGGCTTCGCCTACGCGGTCGATCTGGTCAAGGGCCTGAAGTCGGTCGGCGACTTCGAGATCTCGGTCGCGACCTATCCCGAGCCGCATCCCGAGTCGCCGCATCCGACCTTCGAGCTGGACAACCTGAAGGCGAAGCTCGATGCCGGCGCGGCACGGGCGATCACGCAGTTCTTCTTCGACCACGAGTGTTTCCTGCGCTTCCGCGACCAATGTGCCGCAGCGGGCATCACGGCCAGCATCGTGCCGGGCATTCTGCCGATCACGCGCTTTCCGCAGATGCTGCGCATGGCGCAGCGCTGCGGCGCCAGCGTTCCCGACTGGCTGGTGCATCGCTTCGCGGGCCTCGATGACGATCCGGATACGCGGCGGCTGATCGCGGCCGCGGTCGCGATCGAGCAGGTGCAGGCGCTGCAGCAGCATGGCGTGGAAGAGTTTCACTTCTACACGCTCAACCGCTCCGAGCTCACGTACGCGATCTGTCACGCGCTGAACGTTCGCACCCCCGCCGCGCAAGCTGCGACTGGCTGAGAGTTTCCGCATGTCTACCGCTCGAACCGACCGGCTCACCGCACTCCGCCAGGCGCTCACCGAGCGCATCCTGGTGATCGACGGCGCGATGGGCACGATGATCCAGGGATATCGGCTCGAGGAGAGCGACTATCGCGGCGAGCGCTTCGCGTCGTCGCCCTGCGACCTGAAGGGCAACAACGACATTCTCGTGCTGACGCGGCCGACGATCGTCGCCGAGATTCATCGGGCCTACCTGGATGCGGGCGCGGACATCATCGAGACGAACACGTTCACCGCGAACTACTCGTCGCAGGCCGATTACCGCACCGAAGAGTTCGTGCGCGACATCAACTTGGCCGCTGCACAGATCGCGCGTCGCGCGGCGGACGAATACACGGCGGAGACGGGCAAGGTGACGTTCGTCGCGGGCGCGCTCGGCCCCACGAATCGCACGGCATCGCTGTCGCCGAACGTGAATGACCCTGCGTATCGCAATATCGATTTCGACCAGCTCGCCGCGACGTATCTGGAAGGTGCCCGCGCGCTGATCGAAGGCGGCGTCGATCTGCTGCTGATCGAGACGATCTTCGACACTTTGAACGCCAAGGCCGCGGTGTTCGCGGCCCGGCAGGCGGTCGACGAGTCGGGCATCGACGTGCCGATCGTCATCTCGGGCACGATCACGGACGCATCGGGCCGCACGCTGTCCGGACAGACGACCGAAGCGTTCTGGAATTCCGTGCGGCACGCGCGGCCGCTGGCTATTGGTCTGAACTGCGCGCTCGGCGCCAAGCAACTGCGTCCCTACATCGAAGAGCTGTCGCGGATCGCCGAGGTCTACGTCAGCGCGTATCCGAATGCCGGCTTGCCGAATGCGTTCGGCGAGTACGACGAGGCCGCGTGCGAGACGGCGGAGTTGATCCGCGAATTCGCGACCAGCGGCTTCGTGAACATCGTCGGCGGCTGCTGCGGCACCACCCCCGACCACATTCGTCACATCGCCGAAGCCGTCGCAGCATTGCCACCGCGTAAGCCGCCGCAGATCGAGCCTCGCCTGCGCCTGGCGGGCCTCGAACCGCTCACGATCGGGCCGGATAGCCTGTTCCTCAACGTTGGCGAGCGCACCAACGTTACGGGTTCGGCGAAGTTCCGCCGCCTGATCGAGGCGGACGACTACAACGCAGCGCTCGACGTCGCACGCCAGCAGGTCGCGAGCGGCGCGCAGGCCATCGACATCAATATGGACGAGGGGATGCTCGACTCGGAAGCGGCGATGGGGCGCTTCCTGAATCTGATCGCCGCCGAGCCTGACATCGCGCGCGTGCCGATCATGATCGACTCCTCGAAGTGGTCGGTGATCGAGGCGGGCCTGAAGCGTATCCAGGGCAAGGGCATCGTCAATTCGATCAGCCTGAAGGAAGGCGAAGAGTCGTTCCTGACGTATGCGCGCAAGGTGCGCGCGTACGGCGCCGCGGTCGTCGTCATGGCGTTCGACGAGAAGGGTCAGGCCGACACGGTCGAGCGCAAGGTGTCGATCTGCCAGCGCTCCTACAAGCTGCTCACGGAGCAAGCCGGCTTTCCGCCGGAAGACATCATCTTCGACCCGAACATCTTTGCCGTCGCCACCGGCATCGAGGAGCACAACAACTACGCGCACGATTTCATCGAGGCGACAGCGGCGATCAAGCGCGCTTGTCCGCATGCGCACATCAGCGGCGGCGTCAGCAACGTATCGTTCTCGTTCCGCGGCAACGATCCGGTGCGCGAGGCGATGCACTCGGTGTTCCTGTATCACGCGATCAAGGCGGGCATGACGATGGGTATCGTCAACGCCGGTCAGCTCGCGATCTACGAGGACATCGAGCCGGAGCTGCGCGAGCGCGTCGAGGACGTGATCCTGAATCGCCGACCCGATGCCACCGAGCGGTTGCTGGAGATCGCGGCGCGCTACAAGGGCGAGGTCGCAGGACGCAAGACCGAGGAGCTCGCGTGGCGCAGCTGGCCGGTCGTGAAGCGCCTGGAACACGCACTGGTCAAGGGCATCGACGAATTCGTCGTGCAGGACACCGAGGAAGCGCGGCAGCAGTTCGAGCGTCCGCTGCAGGTGATCGAAGGTCCGCTGATGGACGGCATGAACGTCGTCGGCGATCTGTTCGGCTCCGGCAAGATGTTCCTGCCGCAGGTCGTCAAATCCGCGCGCGTGATGAAGAAGGCCGTCGCGCACCTGATCCCGTACATCGAGCAGCAGAAGGCCGCCGGCGGCGGGTCGCGCTCGAATGGCAAGATCATAATGGCGACGGTCAAGGGCGACGTGCACGACATCGGCAAGAACATCGTCGGCGTCGTGCTCCAGTGCAACAACTTCGAGGTCATCGACCTCGGCGTGATGGTCCCGTGCGAGCGGATTCTGGAGACTGCGCGGCGCGAGGGCGCCGACATGATCGGCCTGTCGGGCCTGATCACGCCATCGCTCGACGAGATGGTGCACGTCGCCAAGGAAATGAAGCGTCAGGGCTTCGAGCTGCCGCTGCTGATCGGCGGCGCGACCACTTCGCCGGCGCACACTGCGGTGAAGATCGATCCGCAGTACGAAGGCCCGGTCGTCTACGTGAAGGACGCGTCGCGGTCGGTCGGCATCTGTCAGCAGCTCGTGGCTGCCGAGCGCAGCGACTACGTCGCGCGAGTCAAGAGCGAGCATGCGACGCGTCGCGAGCAGCATCATGGCAAGAAGATCAAGAGTCCGCAGCTGACGATCGCCCAGGCGCGTGCCAATCGTTTCAACGGCGGGTGGGAGACCTATGTCCCGCCGGTGCCGCGCTTCCTCGGCGTGCGTGTCTTCGACGACTACTCGCTCGAGGATCTGACGCGCTACATCGACTGGATGCCGTTCTTCAACGCGTGGGAGTTCGGTGGCAAGTTCCCGGACATCCTCACCGACCCGAAGGTTGGCGAGCAGGCGAGCAACCTGTACGCGGACGCACGGCGCATGCTCAAGCAGGTCATTCGCGAGCATTGGCTGACCGCGCGAGGCGTAATCGGCCTGTTCCCGGCGAACAGCGTCGATGACGATGACGTCGAGGTCTACACTGACGAATCGCGCACGCGCGTGCTGACGCGACTGCACTTCCTGCGCCAGCAGAAGGGCAAGCCTGCGGGCCAGTCGCACGACGCGCTCGCCGACTTCATCGCGCCGAAGGGACCTCATGGTCATGGTCGTCGCGACTACATCGGTGCGTTCGCCGTCACTACGGGCATTGGCATCGAGCAGCACCTGCAGCGCTTCGAGCAGGCCCACGACGATTATTCGAGCATCATGCTCAAGGCACTCGCCGATCGCCTGGCCGAAGCATTCGCCGAACGGCTGCACGAGCGCGTGCGTCGCGAGTTCTGGGGCTACGCGCCCGAGGAACGACTGAACAACGAGCAGCTGATCCGCGAAGGCTATCGCGGCATCCGTCCGGCGCCGGGCTATCCCGCGTGCCCGGACCACACGGAGAAGGCGACGTTGTGGAAGCTGCTCGCTCCGACCGACAACGCCGGCATCCAGCTCACCGAGTCCTACGCGATGTATCCAACCGCCGCTGTCAGCGGCTGGTATTTCTCGCATCCCGGATCGCGTTACTTCGCGGTCGGCAAGATCGATCTGGATCAGGTGCAGAACTACGCGGCGCGCAAGAAGATCACGCTGGACGAGGCGCAGCGCTGGCTGTCGCCGAGCTTGGGGTACGAGTCCGACTCCGACGCCGACGCGGCGTGAGAACCTGCAGGTCGGGCTTTAGCCCGACTTCCGGACAGGTACAATTCCGCCCCTATGACCATCTCCAAGGTTTACCCGAGCGCCCCAGCCGCGCTCGCCGACGTGGTGCGCGACGGAATGACGGTGATGTGCGGCGGCTTCGGCCTGTGCGGCATCCCGGAGAACCTGATCCTCGCGTTGTGCGAATCCGGCGTGCACGGCCTCACCGTGGTCTCCAACAACGCCGGCGTCGACCAGTTCGGCCTCGGCAAGCTGCTCAAGACGCGGCAGATCGCCAAGATGATTTCCTCGTACGTCGGCGAGAACAAGGAGTTCGAGCGCCAGTACCTGGCGGGCGAGCTGCAGCTGGAATTCAACCCGCAGGGCACACTCGCCGAGCGCATTCGCGCCGGTGGCGCGGGCATCTACGGCTTCTACACCAAGACCGGCGCCGGCACGCTCGTCGCCGAAGGCAAAGAGACGCGCGTCGTGAACGGCGAGACCTACGTGCTCGAAACCGGGCTCACCGCCGACCTGTCGCTCGTGAAGGCGTGGAAGGGCGACACCGAGGGCAACCTCGTGTACCGCAAGACCGCGCGCAACTTCAATCCGATGATGGCCAGCGCCGGCCGCGTCACCGTCGCCGAGGTCGAGCACCTGGTCGAGGCCGGCGAGCTCGATCCCGACGGCATCCACACGCCCGGCATCTTCGTGCAGCGGATCATCCAGGGCGCGAGCTATCTGAAATCGATCGAGCATCGCACCGTGCGCAAGCGCACGGTCGCCTGAGGAATACCCCATGCCCTGGACCCGCGAGCAACTGGCCGAGCGCGCCGCGCGCGAGCTGCACGATGGCTTCTACGTCAATCTCGGCATCGGCATCCCGACGCTGGTCGCGAACTACATTCCGGCCGGCATGAAAGTGGTGCTGCAGTCGGAAAACGGCATGCTCGGCATGGGCCCGTTCCCGTTCGAAGGCGAAGAGGATCCGGACCTGATCAACGCCGGCAAGCAGACGATCACCGAGCTGCCGATCTCCTCGTATTTTTCCTCCGCCGACAGCTTCGGGATGATCCGCGGCGGGCACATCGACCTGTCGATCCTCGGCGGCATGGAAGTCTCGGAGGCGGGCGATCTGGCGAACTGGATGGTGCCGGGCAAGATGGTGAAGGGCATGGGCGGCGCGATGGACCTGGTGGCGGGCGTCAAGCGCGTCGTGGTCGTCATGGAGCACACGGCAAAAGACGGCGCACCGAAATTCAAGCCGCGCTGCGAGTTGCCGCTCACCGGCGCGAACGTCGTCGACATGCTGATCACGGATCTCGCGGTGTTCGCGCGTCCCGATCGCAAGTCGCCCTTCAAGCTCATCGAGCGCGCGCCCGGCGTCAGCGCCGACGAAATCAAAGCGAAAACGCCCGCGCAGTTTCTGTGAAAACCCGCGCCGCTATCTTGACCGAAATGGGCCGCCCCCGGCCCTACGCGCAAACTCGCCCACTCACCATCGAAGAAGTCGACCTCGACCCGCTCGGACCCGGCGAAGTACTCGTGCGCATGCGCGCCGCCGGCCTGTGTCACTCCGACCTGTCCGTCATCAACGGCGATCGGCCGCGACCGATGCCGATGATCATCGGCCACGAAGGCGCCGGCGAAGTTGCGGAAGTCGGCGCCGGCGTGCGCGATCTGCGGCCCGGCGATCACGTCGTGGCGTCTTTCGTTCCCTGCTGCGGCAGTTGCGAGCCGTGCACCAGCGGCCGGCCCGCGCTGTGCGAGCCCGGCTTCAAGGCGAACTCCACCGGTACCTTGCTGGGTGGCGCGCAGCGCATGCATCGCGCAGGTTCGATCGTCCACCATCATCTCGGCGTCTCGGCCTTTGCCGAGCACGCGATCATGGTGCGGCAGTCGCTGGTCAAGGTCGACTCCGGCTTGCCGTTCGATGAAGCAGCAGTTTTCGGCTGTGCGGTGATGACCGGCGTGGGCGCAGTGACGAACACCGTGCAGCCGCATCGCGGCTCGAGCATCGCGGTGATCGGACTCGGCGGCGTCGGGCTCGCGGCGCTACTCGGTACGCGGCTGACCGAGGCGTCGATCGTGATTGCCTGCGATCTCAGCGACGACAAGCTCGCGCTCGCGCGCAGTATGGGTGCGACCCACACCATCAATGCGGGCGATCCGACTGCACTCGAACAGATCAGGGACCTCACGCGCGGCGGCGTGCACTACGCCTTCGAGATGGCGGGATCGGTCAAAGCGATGGAGCTTGCCTATACGGCAACGCGGCGTGGCGGGACGACCGTGACCGCAGGCTTGTCGAACCCGAAGCACCTGTTCTCGATCCCGCATGTCGGCATCGTCGCGGAAGAGCGCACGATCAAGGGTAGTTATCTCGGCAGCTGCGACCCGGCGCGCGACATCCCGCGTTACATCGAGCTCTACCGTGCTGGGCGACTCCCGATCGACCGCCTGCTGAGCGAGCACATCGCACTCGACCAACTCAACGAAGGCTTCGACCGCCTCTCCGACGGCCGCACCGTTCGCCAAATCCTGACTTTGTAGGTGAACTGTAGGTCGGCCGCTCCAGCGCATCCTGCGCCCGCGGCATTCGCGCATCCCTGCGCAGCAGGCTTCAGCCCGACAACACCCTTTCCACCGCCACCAACGCCCCGTTCGCGCTCATCCTTCTGCATTCCTCCCTCAGTCCCTCCATTCCCGCGCGCGTCTGCTTGCTCATCCCTTTCTCGCCCGCATCCGCCAGCAGCCGTGCGCGCTTGATGAGCATGTCCGTCCACGGCAGCGGCTCGCCTGACGTGTACCTCTCCAGACCTTCGGCGTACTTGCGGACCGACGGCCAGTCGCGATCCTGCAAGCCGGCCTCGATCGCGTTCCCATAGAACTCGAAATAGCTGTGGCTCACGCAGCCTGCGGCGAGTAGCTGTTCGCCTTCCGTCAGCGCGCTGGCACGCTCCGGACCGCGCGGCGTCAGCCGCGCCACAATGCTGAGTAGCACAGGTCCGCAGTACGACATGCCGGTCTCGCGCCCGAGACGCAGCGCGTCTTTGGTCAGTTGCAGCGCCTGCGCGGGATCCTCCGGAATGATCGTCTGCGCAACGTAGCCCATGCACTCCGCCTCGAAACGGCGCGCACCGAGTTGCTGGGCGAGCTTCAGCGCCTGCCGGGCATGGTTGCGACAGTCGTCGAGCTGCGCCTGCGGGAGCAGGCCGCTCGCCATCGTCAGGTGCACGAGCAATTCGCCGCGCACGTCGCCGACGCGCCGCGCGAGCTCGAGTCCTTCACGGCAATTCTCGCGGCTCGCCGCCACGTCGCCGCAATACTGGTTCGTAACTGCGAGCATCGGCAGATTCGACAGCAGCACGCCGACCAGATCGTGATCGCGCGCTTCCCTGATGCACTGAGCGAAGTGCTGACGTGCGGTCAAGATCCTGCCGCGCTGATAGTACGCATCGCCCAGGCCGCTCAAGGCGCGTGCGATCTCGACGTGCGACTGCGCTTGCAGAGCGAAGCGATGTGCTTGCTCGTGCGCCTGCATGCACGCGTCCAATCTTCCGAGCGGGAAGCACAAGTTGCCGCGCAACGTATGAATGCGGGCACGCGTCTCGAGGTCCGCCGAGTCGCCGAGCGCGCTCTCGGCGTGCTCCAGCGCTTCGAGGGCTTCTTCATAGCGATCCATGATGCGCAACGCGGAAGCGATGCCGATCCACGCACTGCCATGGCCGTTCTGATCGATCGCGAAATCGAGCGCCTCACGATAGGAGGTCAATGCGTCGTGCGTGCGACCGAGTTGCAGCAACAGCTCGCCGAGCAGAACGCTGCTCTTGTGCAACAGGATCGGCTCACGCGCCAGCGCGCTGGCCTTGTTGACGAGGCCGAGCGCTCGCTCGAAGCGCAGCGCTGCTTGCTCGGCCATCGATGCTTCGAGATACGCCGTGGTCGCGCGGTCATCGTCGGCAGCTGCGAGGTGGTCGGCGCGCAGCGCTTGATCGCCGGATGCATACCACTCGGCGGCGGTGCGATGCAGCTCGCGTCGCTGCGATTTCAGAATCGACTCATAGATGGCATCGCGGAACAGGGCGTGGACGAATTCGAGCTCCACGCCGTTGAAGCGCACCAGGGCAGTCTCAGTCAGCGGAGTCGGATCGTAGCCGTCGTCATCGAGCACGCGGCGCAGGGCTGTCAGCGCTGCGCGATGCCCGAGAACTGCGGTGGCTTGCAAGGCGGCGTGATCGCGAGCGGACACGCGAGCAGCTCGCGCCAGAACGATCGAGCGTATTGAGCCGGGCAGCAGCTCGTGTCCTGCGCGTGCGGCACGCAGCAGCTGGTCGAGAAACAGCGGATGTCCGTCGGCGCGCTGAATGCACGCTGCGATCATCTCCGGCGGCAGCTCCGGAAAATGCGCCGCAAGCTCCTGCGCCTCGTCTTCTGCGAGCGGCGCGAGGTCGACGGTCGTGACCGGACAACCACGCGCGCGTGCGCGCCAACTGGCGTTGATCGGATCGCCTTCGGGGCGCGTCGTCATGATGAACAGGATCTGGCAGTTGGCCACGACTGCGGCGATCTCGCCGAAGCGTGCCAGCTCGTCGGTGTCCGCCCAATGCACGTCCTCGACGACCAGCAGCTGCGGTCCACGTTGCACGGCAGTTTCGATCAGCTGCGCGAGAGCCAGGGCGCGGCCGCGCTGACGGGTCGCGATCTCCATGGCTTTTTCGAGTGCCGCGAGCTCCGCATCGATCGGCGCGTCGATGAGATCGCTCAGAAAGATGATCTGATCGACGGCATTGCGTGCCGACATCGCGCGCCTGACCGCGGCGGCTCGTTCGTTCGGGGGCGCATCAGCACCTAGACCGAGCAGGCTCAGCGCGAGAGCCGTGATCGGCCGCCGCCCAGGCGATTGGCCGAAATCGAACACCTGTGCCGAATGCACCGCGACGCCGCGCTCGCGGGCCGAGCCGCGTATCGAGTTCACGACACTCGTCTTGCCGATGCCAGCTTCGCCGCGCACCACGATCGCGCGGCCGTGACGACTGTTCGTGCATCTGTCGAGCGCCGCGAGAATCATCGCGAGCTCCGGCCGCCGGCCGACGAATGGCTGCGCGCCTGGGCCGATCTCGCTGCGCAGTCCCTGCAAGCTCCACGCAACGACGGAGTCCGCTTGACCGGGCTGCGCGCTGGCGGCGCGTGTACCGCTGACGCGCTCGCCGAGCGATGCCCGCAATTCTTCGGAGATCAGGATCTCGCCATCAGCGGCGCGCGCTGCAAGAGTGTGCGCGATGTGTGTGGGTCGGCCGGTCAGCGGGAAGATCTCGGAGCCGCACAGCACCTGGCCTTGTGCGATTCCGATGCGTAATGCCAGCGCGTTGGCCACGGGCCACGGCGTGCTTGCAACCATGCTTTGCAAAGCCAGCGCAGCCTGCGCCGCTCGTTCCGGTTCGTTGCCGTACGCAGTTGGAATGCCGAATACCGCAAGCACGTTGGCGCCGACGCGCCGATCGGCGCGGCCACCGAACTCGGTAACCGCTTCGTGGACCCGACGATGGAATTGCGTCGCGAGCGTGTGGGCCTCTTCCGGATCGAGCTGGGCTTCCAGCTCCAGCAGACCTTCGAGACGCGCGACCAGGATCGTCGCATCGAGCAACTGCGGTCGCAGCTCGACCGGCGCAGCGGACTCGGTGACACGCGGAATCTCGTGCGCGGCAGTGTCGTCGAGCGATGCTTCGTCGCCGTCGGAGGGGCCGAGCGCGGCGCGTCGTCGTCTCATCAAGTCGCGATAGAGCTGCTCGGTCGCCGGCTCGGGCGACACATCGAGCTCCCGGCGGAGCACGTCGCGACAGACGCGATACTGGCGCAGGGCCTCCGCATACGCGTTGCGCCTCGCGTGCAGCTCCATCACCATGCGATGCGCCGCTTCATTGAGCGGCTCGAGTGCGACGAGCTTCGTCGATGCCGCGAGCGCGCCTTCGCTGTCGCCGTTGGCGACGCACAGCTCTGCGAGCTTGTTCAGTGCGTCGCTCAGCTCCTTGCGCAACGTCAGGCGCTCGCTCGTGAGCCATTCGTCGAATGCGGTCGAGCGCGCGTCGAAGCCGTCGAGCAGATCGCCGCGATAGTGCGTCATCGCCTCTTGTAGCGACGTGCGCGTGCCCGCGGTGAGCGCGCGGCGAAACGCGTGCAGATCGCTGTGCACGATCGCGGGATCGATGCCGACCGATTCGGTGTCCGCGAGCAGCGCCTTGTGTACGTCGAGGGGCAACGACTTGCGCAGCGCTGCGAGTGCCTGACGCAAGCTCGTGCGCGCGAGCTCTTCGTCGGCATCTTCCCAAAGTAAGGTCGCGAGCCGGTCGCGGCTGTGCGATTCACCAGGCCGTAGCGCGAGGTAGGCAAGCAGCGCGCGGCCCTTGCGTGAGGCGATGCGAATCTCGGCGCCCGCAGCGTCCTGCACGCGGAATGCGCCGAGTACCTGCAGATTCAATTCGGTCAAGTGAGGTCCCCGGGCCCGCTCAGTCGTCATTGTCGAATCCAAGGCGCCCATTTTCACGTATTTTTCACGACTGTCGAGACTTCCACCTCACGGGCGGCCCCTACAGTTCCTCCCACGTTCACCTCCGGAGGATTCATGCTCACCGACGCCCGCGGCTGCCCCACCTCGGCCCCCAGTAGTGTTTCCCTGCAGCAATACGAGCAGGCACTGGAGCTGTCGGCGAGCTACCAGCTCGATCCGCTGGCGACGATCCAGAAGGCCATCGACGCCGACCCGACTTTCGCGATCGGACACTGCCTGCGCGCCGGACTGGCCGTCATGGCGACCGATCGCGGCGCCGTGTCGATGCTGGCGGAGAGCGTTGAAGCCATCGAGGCGCTGGGACGGCGCGCCGTCGAACGTGAGCGGGCCCATGCGGCCGCCGCGCGCGCCTGGTTGCATGGCGACTTCGCGGGCTCCATCCAGCGCTACGGCGACATCCTGTTGGACTATCCACACGACCTGCTGGCGCTGCAGGTTGCGCACGTCGGCGACTTCTTCCTCGGCGCTTCCTCGATGCTGCGCGACCGGATCGCGCAGGTGCTGCCGATGTGGGACACCAGCATGCCGGGCTACGGTTATGTGCTGGGCATGTACGCGTTCGGGCTGGAGGAGACTGCGCTGTACTCGCGCGCGGAGGACATCGGCCGGCGCGCACTCGACATCAATCGACGCGACGCGTGGGCGGTGCATGCGGTCACGCATGTAATGGAGATGCAGGGTCGGCTCCGCGATGGCATTGAATGGCTCGCGACGCGCGAGAACGACTGGTCGGTGAACAACGGCTTCGCGTTCCACAACTGGTGGCATTTGGCGCTGTTCCATCTCGAAGCGGGCAACTTCACGCGCGTCCTCGAGTTGTACGACGAGCGGATCCGCGCAACACCTTCACAGGTGCCGCTGGAGATGATCGACGCGACTGCGTTGCTGTGGCGTCTGGAGCTGCGCTCGGCGAACGTCGGTGACCGCTGGAAGAAACTGGCGGAGTGCTGGGCGCCGTTCGCAGAGCATTCCTATTACGCGTTCAACGATGCGCACGCCGTGATGGCCTTCGTTGCCGCCGGCCGGACCGATCTCGTGCAGCGGACGATTGTGGCGATGGAGCGCAAGGCCGGCGGCTTGGATACGAATGCAATGATGACGCGCGACGTCGGGTTGCCGCTCGCGCGTGCGGTTACAGCATTCGCCGCTGGTCGCTACGGCGACGCGATCGCGCTGCTCACGCCCATTCGCACGATCGCCAATCGTTTCGGCGGCAGCCACGCCCAGCGTGATCTGATTCATCTGACGCTCGTCGAAGCAGCACTGCGTGCGCGTCACAACCGACTCGCGCGGGCCTTGGTCGCCGAACGCACGCAGCTCAAGCCATCGAGCCCGTTCAACTGGCAGTTGACGGCGCGCTCGATGGATCTCAACGGCGACACCGCCGGCGCGGCCAGAGCGTTGGAGAGCGCCGAGGCAAGGACCAAGGCGCAATTCGGAGTGCATCGCGCCTATGCTTGATGCGGACGGGACAGGTAGTCCTGGGATTGCATCTCGATCAGGCGGCTCTTGGTGCGCTCGAACTCGAAGTTGAGCTTCGCGCCGCGATAGAGCTCGGTCACCGGCGCGGCCGCCGAGATCACCAGCTTCACAGCACGATCGTAGAACTCGTCGACCAGCGAGATGAAGCGGCGCGCAGGGTTCTCGGCATCCGGTCCGAGCACCGGGACGTCGCTGAGAAACACTGTGTGATAGCAGCGTGCGATCTCGATGTAGTCCGCTTGTCCACGTGGACCGTCGCACAGTTCCTTGAACGTGAACCAGATCGCGCCATCGGCGTGCCGGTGCGCGCGCAGCCGGCGATGGTTGAGGATCAGTGTCGCATCGGTCACGCCGGGCTCGGCCGCAATCGCGTCGAACAGTTTTTCGAGGTTGGAGGCCGTGGCTGTCTCGCGCGCATCGAACCAGGTATGCGCGCGTTCGAGCAGGCGCAGTCGGTAGTCGGCGCCGCCATCCATGTGCACGACCTGAGTGTGCTCTTTGAGCGAGCGGATTGCCGGCGCGAAGCGCGCACGCTGCAGGCCTTCCTTGTAGAGATCGTCCGGCGCGACGTTCGACGTTGCGACCAACGTGACGCCGCGCTGGAACAGGCCGCGGAACAAGTTACCGAGCAGCATCGCGTCCGCGATGTCGGTGACGAACAGCTCGTCGAAGCACAGCACGCGCGCCTTTTGCGCGAGGCGGTCGGCAACCCGATCGAGCGGATTCGTCTGTTCCTTGTGCTTCTTCAGCTCGTCGTGCACCGACTGCATGAAGCGATGGAAGTGGCTGCGCTGCTTGTCGCGGAACGGCAGGCTCTGGAAGAACAGGTCCATCAGCCACGTCTTGCCGCGGCCGACGCCGCCCCACACGTACAGCCCGCGCTGCAGCTCGTGCAGCTTGCCGCCAGACAGCAGTCCGCCGAGGAGCTTGTTGCCGAGCAGCCGCTTCGGCTTCGCGCCGATCAACCGCTCGCGCAGCTCGTCGAACAGCGCGACGACCTGCAATTGCGCAGGATCTGGCTTGTAGCCGAGGCGAGCGCACTCGCGCTCGTAAAGCGCGGCGACCTTCACACCTGCAGCTCGGAGAGGTCTTTGAAGTAGTCGAGCGCCTGCGGATTCGCGAGCGCGTCCAGGTTCTTCACCGGCCGGCCGTGCACCACATCGCGGACCGCCAGTTCGACCAGCTTGCCGTTGATCGTGCGTGGCAGATCCGGTGCCTGGACGATGCGTGCGGGCACATGGCGTGGCGTCGTGTTGCAGCGGATCGCGGCGCGGATCTTGTCGCGCAATCGCTCGTCGAGCGTCAGCCCTTCGCGCAGGCGGACGAACAGCACGATGCGCACGTCGCCTTGCCACTGCTGTGCGATCGCGATCGACTCGGCGACTTCCTCGATCTTCTCGACCTGGCGATAGATCTCGGCGGTGCCGATGCGCACGCCGCCAGGATTCAGCACCGCATCGGAGCGGCCGTGCACGATGAGTCCGCCGCGCGGCGTAATCGTTGCGAGGTCGCCATGCCACCAGACGTTCGGATAGCGCGCAAAGTATGTGGCGCGAAAGCGCGAGCCATCGGTATCGCCCCAGAAGCCGATCGGCACGGAAGGGAAGGGCGCGCTGCAGACGAGCTCGCCCTGTTCGCCGACCAGAGGCTGGCCGGCATCGTCGTAGATCTCGGTCTTCATGCCGAGACTGAGCGCCTGGATCTCGCCTTCGTAGACGGGTTGAATCGGGCAGCCACCGCCGAAGCACGCCATCAGGTCGGTGCCGCCGCTGATGGAGGCGAGCAGCACATCCGGCTTCACTTCGCGATAGACGTAGCGATAGCTCGGCGGGTTGAGCGGCGCGCCGGTCGAGATGATCGTGCGCAGCGCGCTCAGCTCGAACTCGCGGCGCGGCCGGATTCCCGCCTGCTCGCAAGCAGCCAGGAAGCGTGGGCTGGTGCCGAAGATCGTGATCCGCTCGTCGTGCGCCATGCGCCACAAGACGCGCGGATCCGGCTGCAGCGGCGCGCCATCGAACAGCACGATCGTCGCGCCGGTCGCAAGGCCACTGGCCAGCGCGTTCCACATCACCCAGCCGCAGGTCGTGTAATAGAAGTAGCTGTCGTCCGGCCCCATGTCGGAGTGCAGCTTGTGTTCCTTCATCTGCTGCAGTAGCGCGCCGCCTGCGCTGTGAACGATGCACTTCGGCACGCCGGTCGTTCCCGACGAGTAGACAATGAACGCCGGATGATCGAACGGCAGTTGCTCGAACGACAACTGCGCGTCGGCGCTGCCGAACTCGTCGAAGGCAACTGCGCCGTCGATCGTTTCGAGCGGTGGCCGCCCGTTCAGGTAAGGCACGACCACGACGCGTTCGATGCTCGCGATCTTCTCCTTGACCGCGCGGATCGTCTCCATGCAGTCGATCGTCTTGCCGGCATAGCGATAACCGTCGGCTGCGAACAGTACTTTCGGTGTGATCTGGGCGAAACGGTCCAGCACACCGCTCAAGCCGAAGTCCGGCGAGCAGGAAGACCAGATCGCGCCGAGGCTCGTCGCGGCGAGCATCGCGATCACGGTTTCGGGAATGTTGGGTAAGTAACCGGCGACGCGATCGCCCGGCTGCACGCCAGCGGTCCGCAATCCGTCTGCAATGCGTGCCGTCTCGCGGCGCAGTTGCGTCCAGGACATCTCACGGCGCTGTCCGCGCTCGTTGAGGAAGACGATCGCGGGCGTGTTGCCGTCGCGGCGCAGGAGATTTTCAGCGTAGTTGAAGCGCGCGTCGATGAACCAGCGCGCGCCGGGCATGCGGTTGCCGTCTTCGAGAATCTGCGTGGCACGTGTTTGCGCGCGGATCTCGCAGAAGTCCCAGAGCGCGCTCCAGAAGTTCTCCGGGAATTCGATCGACCAGCGCTGCAGCGCTGCGTAGTCGGGCACAGGCGCGCGATGGCGCTCGCGCACGAAGACCATGAAGCGTGACAGCTGGGTGCGCGCGATGCGTTCCGGCGAAGGCGACCAGATCGGCTCCATGGGCGACTACGGCTTGTTCTTAGAGGTTCTGATAGTTCGGGCCGGAGCCGCCTTCCGGCGTCGTCCAGGTGATGATCTCGTACGGATCCTTGATGTCGCACGCCTTGCAATGCACGCAGTTGGCAGCGTTGATCTGCAAGCGCCGTCCGCCCTGACCGTCGGCAACCATCTCGTAGACGCCGGCGGGGCAGAAGTTCTCGCAGGGATTGCCGTATTCCTTCGTGCAACGAGTCACGCAGATCGACGTGTCGTGCACCTTCAGATGGACTGGCTGCGCTTCGTCGTGCACGTTGCCGGCGAAGAACACCGAGGCGAGACGGTCGCGCGGCGGCAGCGAGCGATCCACCCAGCCACGGTCCGGCGAGGTGTACTGGTCGAGCTTCTCCAGCTCCCAATCGGCCGAGTTATGCATCGTCCAGGGCACATGTCCCTTCAGCAGCGAATCGATGCCGGCGTTGAACATCGCGAAGTACAAGCCGCGCTTGAAGGCCGGCTTGAAGTTGCGAATTGCGCGCAGCTCGCGATGACCTTCGGAGGCACGCCAGCGCGCGTCGTAGCCCGCGGGCTTGCCGACTTCCGCCAAGTGCTCGGCGGCGAGCGCGCCGGAGCGGATCGCCTGGTGAATACCCTTGATCTTGAAAACGTTCAGCGTGCCTGCGGCATCGCCGATGAGCAGCGCACCGGGCATTTCCAGCTTCGGCAGCGACTGGTAGCCGCCGGCCGCGATCGTGCGCGCGCCAGCGGCAAGGATCTCGCCGCCTTCGAGCAGCGGCTTGATGCGTGGATGATGCTTGAACTGTTGAAACGCCTCGAACGGCTTGAACCGCGGGTCGCGATAGTTGAGGCCGACGACGTAGCCGACGTACACGCGATCCTGATCGAGGTGATACAGGAAGCTGCCGCCGTAGGTCCCGGTGTCGAGCGGCCAACCGAACGCGTGCTCGATGCGGCCGGGCTGCACGCGGCCGGGTGGCAACTGCCACAGCTCTTTGAAACCGAGGCCGAACGTCGGCGGATCGGCGCCCTCGCGCAGGTTGAACTTCGCGATCAACTGCTTCGCGAGCGAGCCGCGCGAGCCTTCCGCGAGAATCGTCGTGGCCGCGTGGATTTCCACACCTGGCGTGTAGTTCGGTCCCGGCGTGCCGTCCTTGTTGAGGCCCATGTCGCCGATGCGCACGCCCTTGACGGCGCCTTGCTCATCGAACACGGCCTCGGCGGCCGAGAAGCCTGGAAAGATGTCGACGCCGAGCTTCTCCGCCTGTTGTGCCAGCCACGGGGTGAGCTGGCCGAGCGAGATGATGAAGTTGCCGTGATTGTGCATCGGCGAAAGCTTGATCGCCCAGCCCGGCAACTTGAACGATCCGGTCTTCGTCATCAGCCGCACGTCGTCCTCGGCCGCCGGCACCTTCATGCCGGTGTACTCGCTGCGCCAGTTCGGCAGCAGCTTTTCCAATGCCGCGGGCTCGAGCACGGCACCGGAGAGCGAGTGCGCACCGACTGACGAGGCTTTCTCGAGCACGCAGATGTTCGTCTCGGGCTTGAGCTGCTTGAGGCGGATCGCGCAAGCGAGACCCGCCGGCCCGGCGCCGACGATGACGACGTCGTACTCCATCACCTCGCGGTCGGTCATGCGCGGTCTCTCACTTCGGCGCCATGCGGATCGCGCCGTCGAGGCGGATCGTTTCGCCGTTGAGCATGCTGTTCTCGCAGATGTGTGCGACCAGCGCCGCGTACTCTTCGGGACGGCCGAGACGCGACGGGAACGGCACCTGCTTGCCGAGCGAGTCCTGCACTTCCTGCGAGAGGGCCGCGACCATTGGCGTCTTGAAGACGCCGGGTGCAATGGTCATGACGCGAATACCGTTGCCGGCGAGGTCGCGCGCCATCGGCAGCGTCATGCCGACGATGCCGCCCTTGGAAGCGGAGTAGGGAACCTGGCCGATCTGGCCGTCGAACGCCGCGACCGACGCCGTCATCACGATGACGCCGCGCTCGCCTTCTTCATTGGGCGTGTTGTTGACCATCACGCCGGCGGCCGACTTCGCGACCAGAAGCGTACCGACGAGATTGACCTCGATCACTTTGCGGAAGATCTCGCCGGGCAGCGGGCCTTCCTTGTTCACCATGCGGCGCGGCCAGCCGATGCCTGCGCAATTGACGGCGACGTTCAAGCCGCCCATGTCGCTTTGCGCCTTCGCCATCGCCGCGCCCACGGCGTCTTCCTTGGTGACATCGACGGCCTGGAAGCGGGCGGCCGAGCCGAGTGCCTTGGCAGCGGCTTGACCCGCAGCGTCGTTCACGTCGATCAGAGTGACTTGTGCGCCGGCGCCGACGAGTCGCTGCGCGACCGCGTTGCCCAGCCCGGAGGCACCGCCGGTGATGACGGCGCGGATCTGATTCAATTTCATGCTTCGCCCTTCATATTCTCTGCCCGCCATCGACCTCGATGACGCGGCCGGAAAAATAATCGTTCTCGGCGATGAACACCGCCGCGTGCGCCATCTCGCCCGGCTCGGCCATGCGCTTGAGCGGCACCGCGGCGACGGCGCGCTCGATCATCTCGGGCTTCATGCTGTCGAGAATCTCGGTGCGCGTAAAGCCCGGCGCGATCGCGCCGGTGCGAATGCCGTAACGCGCCAGCTCTTTCGCCCAGACCACCGTCATCGCTACGACGCCGGCCTTGGTCGCCGAGTAGTTCGACTGCCCCATGTTGCCGGCGCGCGAGATGCTCGACGTGCTGATGATCACGCCGCCGTTGCCGAGGCCGATCATGCGTTGCGCGGCTTCGCGCGCGCCGAGGAACACGCCGGTCAGGTTCACGTCGACGACCGCGCGCCATTGGTCCAGCGACATCTTGCCGACGACTTTGCCGTCCTGGACTTTCACGAGCAGAGCGTCCTTGGTGATGCCGGCATTGTTGATCATCACGTCCAGCCGGCCGAAGTCGGCCACCACCTCGTCCAGCGTGCTCGACACTGCTTCTTCGCGCGTCACATTGCAAAGATACGTGCGGCAGCGGACGGACTCGGCCTCGCACAGCTCGCGCGTGCGGTCGAGGTCGGCCTGATTGAGATCGAGCAGCGCCAGCTCGGAATGCTTGCGCGCGAAGGTGAGGGCCATGGCCCGGCCGATTCCGCGACCGGCGCCCGTGATGACTACGAGCTTCTTATCCAACTGCATAAGGCGCGGAATGTTATCTCATTTCTCCCCGAGCCAACCCGGTTTGCGGCGCTCGAGGAACGCTGACAGCCCGTCGCGACCTTCCGGGCTCACACGCAAGCGCGCCAGTAGCTGCGCAGTCTCCTGCGCCAAAACGTCGAGATGGGCCTCGCGGTCGCCGAGCTGAGCGACTCGGCGCACGAGTTTCTTCGCGGCGCGCAGTGCCTCCGGCCCGCCCCGCAGCAGTTGGTCGACTTGGGCTTCGACAGATGCGTCGAGCTGCTCTGCAGTCGCAGTGAAGTGCAGCAGGCCGATGTTGCGCGCTTCGGCCGCATCGAACGGCGTCGCAGTCAGGAACAGGCGTCGTGCGTGTCGATTGCCGATCGCCGCTACGACGTAGGGCGAGATGACCGCTGGCACGATGCCAAGCCGAACTTCCGTCAGCGCAAATTTCGCGGTCTCTACGCCGATGGCGATATCTGCACAGGCGACGAGGCCAACGCCGCCGCCATAAACATTACCGTTGACGCGTGCGATGACAGGTTTGTCGAGCTCATCGAGCGTGCGCAGGCAGCGCGCCAGGAGCAGGGCGTCGTCGACGTTTTGCTGCTCCGTCGCATTCATCATCGAGCGCATGTGAGCGATGTCGGCGCCGGCGCAGAAGCTCGCGCCTGCGCCCGTCACGACGACAACACGTACCTTCGTGTCACCGCCGAGACCTGTGAGCGCCGCGTGCAATTCCTGCACGGTCGCGCCATCGAGAGCATTGTGTTTGTCGGGACGATTCAGCGTCAGCATCGCGACGCCGTGCGAATCGACATTGGTAGTGATGAGAGGCATCGCAGCGTCACCTACATGCGGAACACACCGTACCGTTCCACGCCTGGCTTCGGGCCGCGCATCGCGGCGCTGATTGCCTGGCCGAGCACGCGGCGCGTGTCGATCGGATCGATGACACCATCGTCCCACAGCCGCGCCGTGGCGTAGTACGGATTGCCCTGTGCTTCGTATTGCCCGCGGATCTCGCTCATGAACGCCTGGCGCTCGTCGTCCGGCCACGTCTGGTTGCGCGCCTTCATGCCGTCGCTGCGTACCGTTGCGAGCACCTGCGCAGCCTGCTCGCCGCCCATCACGGAAATGCGTGCGTTCGGCCAGGTCCAGATCATGCGGGGCGAATAGGCGCGGCCGCACATTGCGTAATTACCGGCACCGAACGAGCCGCCGATGATCACCGTGAACTTCGGCACGCGCGAGGAGGCGACCGCGTTCACCATCTTCGCGCCGTCTTTCGCGATGCCGCCGTGCTCGAACTTCTTGCCGACCATGAAGCCGGTGATGTTCTGCAGGAAGATCAGCGGCACGCCGCGGCGGTTCGCGAGCTGGATGAAGTGAGCGGCCTTGAGCGCGGTCTCCGAGAACAGAATGCCGTTGTTGGCGACGATCGCGACGGGATAGCCGTACAGATGAGCGAAGCCGCACACGATGGTCTTGCCGTACAGCGGCTTGAACTCGTGGAACTCGGAGCCGTCGACGAGGCGGGAAATGATTTCGCGCACGTCGTACGGGTAGCGCGTGTCGCGCGGGATGATCCCGTAGATTTCCTCCGCGGAGTGCACGGGCTCGCGAATCTCCCGCTGCGGCAGCCACGGCTTGTGCTCGCGGGCGAGGTGCTTCACCGCTTCCCGTGCGAGCGCCAGTGCATGCTGATCGTTGTCCGCAAGCAGATCTGCGACACCTGAAATGCGCGTGTGCACATCGCCGCCACCGAGCGACTCCGCGTCGACGACTTCGCCGGTCGCTGCGCGCACCAGTGGCGGGCCACCGAGAAAGATCGTGCCCTGCTTCTTGACGATGATCGCTTCGTCGCACATCGCCGGTACGTAAGCGCCGCCGGCCGTACATGAGCCCATCACGACGGCAAGCTGCGTGATGCCTGCAGCGGATAGACGAGCTTGGTTATAGAAGATGCGGCCGAAATGATCCCGGTCCGGGAAGACTTCGTCCTGCAGCGGCAGGAAAGCGCCGCCAGAATCGACCAGGTAGACGCACGGCAGATGATTCTCCGCGGCGATCTCCTGAGCGCGCAGGTGCTTCTTCACCGTCATCGGGAAGTACGTGCCGCCTTTCACCGTCGCGTCGTTCGCAACCACGACGACTTCGGAGCCGTGCACACGCCCGATGCCAGTGATCACGCCTGCAGACGGTGCACCGCCGTCATACATTCCATCCGCGGCGAGCGGGGACAGCTCGAGGAACGGCGAGCCGGGGTCGAGGAGGGTGCTGACGCGATCGCGCGGCAAGAGCTTGCCGCGCTCGGTGTGCTTGCGCCGTGCATCTTCGCCGCCGCCTTCGGATGCGATCGCGACGCGCTGCTTCAGCTCGTCCGCGAGCGCTCGCATGTAGGAAGCGTTGGTGTGAAAGGCCTCGGAGCTCGGATCCACCCGGGTCGGAATCATGCAGTCGCCTCGAAGATTTCCCGTCCGATCAGCATGCGGCGAATCTCGCTCGTGCCCGCGCCGATTTCATAGAGCTTCGCATCGCGCAGCAGCCGTCCGGCCGGGAAGTCGTTGATGTAGCCGTTGCCGCCGAGCGCCTGGATCGCCTCCAGCGCCATCCACGTCGCCCGCTCGGAGGCCTGCAGGATACAGCCCGCCGCGTCGAAGCGCGTCACGTGCCCGCGATCGCAGGCTGCCGCGACCGAGTAAACGTAGGCGCGGCAGGCGTTCATCGTCGTGTACATGTCGGCGATCTTGGCCTGCATCAGTTGGAACGTGCCGACTGGTTTGCCGAACTGCTTGCGCTCGTGCACGTACGGCAGCACCAGGTCCATGCACGCACGCATGATGCCGAGCGACCCACCCGCGAGCACCACGCGCTCGTAGTCGAGGCCGCTCATCAGCACCTGCGCGCCGAACCCCTCCTTGTGCAGCAGGTTCGCAGCCGGGATCGCACAATCCTTGAAAACCAGCTCGCAGGTGTCGGAGCCGCGCATGCCGAGCTTGTCCAGCTTCTGCGCCGTGCTGAAGCCTGGCGTGCCGCGCTCGACGATGAACGCAGTCACGCCTTTCGGGCCGAGCTGCGGATCGAGAGTGGCGTAGATGATCGCGACGTCGGCTTCCGGGCCGTTGGTGATCCACATCTTGCTGCCGTTGAGCACGTAGCCGTCGCCGCGCTTCTCCGCGCGGGTGCGCATGCCGATGACGTCCGAGCCCGCGCCGGGCTCGCTCATCGCGAGGGCGCCGACGTGCTCGCCGGACATCAGCTTCGGCAGGTATTTCTCTTTCTGAGCGGGGTTGCCCCAGCGGCGCAGCTGATTCACGCACAAATTCGAATGCGCGCCGTACGATAGGCCGACGGCGGCGGAAGCGCGGCTGATCTCCTCCATCGCGACGACGTGCGCGAGATAGCCGAGGCCGGTGCCGCCGAACTGCTCCTCGACCGTGATGCCGAGCAGGCCGAGGTCGCCGAGCTCCGGCCACAGCTCGCGCGGGAAGCGGTTGTCCCGGTCGATGTCCGCGGCGAGCGGCGCGATGCGTTCCGCGGCAAACTTCGCCACGGTGGCGCGCAAGGTGTCGATGTCTTCCCCGAGTCCGAAGTCGAAGTCCTGCATCGCGAATGCTCCGTCTGGGCAGGCTTGTGAAAGTTGTCCTATTGTCCGACAATCCGACAGAACTGATCAATAGCCGGGTCATGAATACCAACCATCGCAAACCGCCCGCCCGGGCGCGGCGCAGCACGGCAGGGGCCAATCCAGCCGCCGCAACCGCCGATGCGCCGCTGTTCGACCCCGTCGAGCGCGAGCCGGCTTACATCCGCGTGTCATCGGCTATCGAGGCCAAGATCCTGTCGCGGTCGCTGCGCGGCGGCGACGTGCTGCCTGCGGAAACCGAGCTCGCCCAGCAGTTCCGCGTGCATCGCTCGACGGTCCGTGAAGCATTGCGACAGCTCGAGAGCGCGGGGCTCGTGACCCGCCCGCCCGGCGCGAAGCGCATGGTGGTGAGCCGCCCGCATGCTGCGAAGGTGTCCTCGGGCATGCGCCATGCGCTCGTGCTGCACGACGTCACGTTCGTGGACGTGTGGGAAGCGATGATGGTGATCGAGCCGGAAGTCGCGGCGCTGGCGGCCGCGCGACGCACGCAGACTGATCTCGACGCGTTGACTCGAGCCGCCGAGGCATTTCGCGGATGTCCGAAGGACGACCCGAACGCTGTCGACGTCGTGGCGGAGTTCTTTCAGGCAATGGGCGCGGCGTCGCGCAATCAGGTGCTCGTGCTGGCGAAGCAGTCGCTGACTGATGCGCTAGCACCGTCGCTGGCGCGGATGATCGATACAGTGCCGCAGGCGCGTCAGCGCATTGCGGATGCGCAACGGCGGATCATCACCGCCGTGCGGGACAAGAACGCGGAAGAGGCGCGCAAGTGGATGTCGAAGCACGTGCGAGACTTCCAGCGCGGCTATGAACTCGCCGGTATCTCGCCGGATACACCGATCTCGGTCTAGACCAATTCGATCGCTAGGGCCGTCGCTTCGCCGCCGCCGATGCACAGCGACGCGATGCCTCGCTTGCCGCCGCGGCGCTTCAAAGCGTGCACCAGCGTCGTGAGAATACGTGCGCCGGTTGCACCGATCGGATGGCCGAGCGCGCAGGCTCCGCCATGGACGTTGACGCGGGCGGGGTCGAGTTTCAGATCGTGGATTGCGGCCATCGCCACGCACGCGAAGGCCTCGTTGACTTCGTAGAGGTCAACCTGGCTCGCGTTCCAGCCGGTCTTTGCGAGGACGGCCTGGATTGCACCGACCGGCGCAGTAGTGAACCACTCCGGCGCTTGCGCGTGACTGGCGTGCGCGACGATGCGCGCCAGCGGCTTCAGATTGCTCGCGCGAGCCTTCGCTGCGCTCACGACGACCAGGGCTGCTGCGCCGTCCGAGATCGATGAGGAGCTGGCTGCCGTCACGGTGCCATCCTTGTTGAAGGCCGGCTTCAAGTTAGGAATCTTCGCGATGTCGCACGTGAACGGCGTTTCGTCCTTGGCGACGACGCGCTCGCCCTTGCGATCCTGCACGGTGACCGCTGCGACTTCGGCGTCGAAGTAGCCTTTCTCGACTGCCTCCACCGCGCGCCGTACGGATTCGGCTGCGAACTCGTCCTGCTGACCGCGGGTGAAGCCGTACTTCTTCGACGTCGCGTCGGCGAAGTAACCCATCATGTTGCCGTCGAACGGGCTTTGCAGGCCGTCGAAGAACATGTGATCGATGAGTTGCGCATGACCCATTCGCAGTCCCGCACGCGCTTTCGGCAGCAGGTACGGAGCGTTCGTCATGGACTCGATGCCGCCGGCGAGCACGATCTCGGCCGACCCGGCGCGAATCTGATCGGCGGCCAGCATGACGGCCTTCAGGCCGGAGCCGCACATCTTGTTGACGGTTGTCGCCGGCACTTTCTGCGGCACACCGGCCGCGAGCGCTGCCTGGCGTCCCGGCGCCTGGCCGATGCCAGCCATGAGCACGCAGCCGAAAATCGTTTCGTCGATCTGCGCGGCATCGATGCCGCTGTCCTTGATCGCTGCCTGAGCGGCGACGGCGCCGAGCTGCGGCGCGGTCAACGCGCTGAGTGCGCCCTGGAAAGAACCGATGGGGGTCCGACGTGCGGCAACGATGTAGATGTCTTCACTCATGGCGCGATCCTACAAGGGGTCCGGGGTGCCACTCCAGCGCATCCTGCGCCCGCGGCATTCGCGCATCCTTGCGCAGCACCCGACCAAGAGTTGCTGCGGCCGGACGTCAATTCAATGCCTTGCCCAATGCCTCAAATCAGGGGCGCCGCCCCTGCAGTGCTGCAACGCCGTCCGTCTCCGAAAGGTCCGGCTCGTCCAGCGCGGCGAGAATGCGCGCCCGCGATTGATCGCGGAGCTGCGAAGCCGCGAGCGCGGGATCCACGCCCGTCAGCGGGGCGATTGGCGGCAGTACTTGGATATGAATGCGTCCGGGCCGCGGCAGGAATCGGCCACTCGGCAAGATGCGGCGTGTGCCGCGGATCGCGATCGGCACGATCGGCAGCTCCGCGCGCGCAGCGATCGCAAAGGCACCGGTGTGAAACTTCCCGAGTCCGGGCTGCGCGAGGAACGTGCCCTCGGGAAAGAAAGCGAGCGCCTGGCCTGTTTCGGCCGCTTTGAACAAGCGCCGCGCGTCCATGCCGCCGGCGTGGCGATTGAAGCGGTCGACGAACTCCGAGCCGATCCGCCGCAGCACGAAGCCAGCCAGCGGCACGCGCGAGACCTCTTTCTTGATCACGAACGAAAATCGCGCGGGCAGGGCGGCCTTGAGGACGACGCCGTCCAGGTAACTCGCGTGGTTCGCCACGACCACGCACGGTCCGGACGGCAGGTGCTGGGTGTCGAGCAGCCGCACCGGCATGCCGGCCAGTCGGAAAAACGCCTGCGCCGCGAAGTGCGCCATGTGGCGCCGGGCCGTGATCCCCAGCGGCAACAAAACCAGCGCAAAAGCGAGCAGACCGCAAACCACAAAGGCCACGACTGCGTACAGACCGTAAGCGGTCTCCAGCAAGCCGAGAAGGGCGCGCTTGAAGGGTGAATCCATTGGATCGGGAATGCTCGGATGCGGTGTGATGCCGAAAACAGGGGTCCGGTTTCTGTGAACTGCTTCTCTTTATGTCAACCGTACCGGGGTTCTGTGATAACTGTCACGTCCCGTACAGACCCCCCTTTGCATACTGCGGGCACCACAGGAACGGGGTCGGCGCCGGCTGGCCCTGGCTTTCAGTCTCAATGAGATGAGCACCGTTACGAAAGCGTCAGTTTACTCGAGGACCGAAGACACGCCCGACACGCCGTCGCTGGCGTCGATCGATCGGTTCCTCGATGCCGTCTGGATGGAACGCGGCCTGTCGCCGAACACACTCTCGGCGTACCGCGCCGACCTGACGGCGCTCGACCGCTGGCTGCAAAGCCGCGGTGGCTCCAGCCTCGGAGCGAAGCGCGCGGACGTGCTCGCATTCATCGCATTTCGCGTCGAAGCAGGCGCACGCCCGCGCTCGACTGCGCGGCAGCTGTCCAGCTTCCGCCGCTACTACCGCTACCTGATCCGCGAGGGCGCGATCAAGGAAGATCCGACCGCGCAGATCGCGATGCCGAAAATCGGCCGCTCGCTGCCGAAGTCGCTCACTGAAGATGAAGTCGAATCACTGCTGGCCGCGCCGGAGATCGACGATCCGCTCGGCAACCGCGACCGCTCGATGCTCGAAGTGCTGTATGCCACCGGGCTGCGCGTGTCGGAGCTGGTGAACCTGAAATCGAGCCAGGTCAACATGAACCAGGGCGTGCTGCGCATCGTCGGCAAGGGCGATCGCGAGCGCCTGATCCCGCTCGGCGAAGAAGCAGTCGGCTGGCTGCAGAAGTTCATGAATGGGCCGCGCCTCGAGATCCTGCTCGAGCGGCAGACCGAGTATCTGTTCCCGACGCGGCGCGGCGACCGCATGACGCGCCAGGCGTTCTGGCACATCATCAAGCGCTACGCGCAGAAGGCGGGTGTGCAGAAGGCGCTCTCGCCGCACACGCTGCGTCACGCCTTCGCCACGCACCTGCTGAACCACGGTGCCGACCTGCGCGTGGTGCAGATGCTGCTTGGCCACAGCGACCTTTCCACGACGCAGATTTATACCCACGTCGCGCGCGAGCGCATGAAAGAGCTCCACGCTCAGCACCACCCGCGCGGCTGAAGCGGGCCGGTGCGAAAAGCGCCTCGGCGACTTTTCGCCATGAAAAGCGCAGCGAAAGCCGCGCCTTTCGCAAGCGGTTTGACCGGCTCTGCTAGACTTCGGAACCGTTGATCCGCAACGGCGTCGAACAGGCAGTCGGGCGCGATGCGTCCAAGCGAAAGGCCGTCATGAACAAGCTTTTGTGTGGTGCGCTGACGGGCATTCTCTCCGTCATGCTCTGTGCAGCCGCGTTCGCCGCTGAGCCGGACAAGACCGATCCGAGAGCCATCATTGCGAAGAAATTCCCGGGGACGAACCCCCAGGACGTTGCGCCCTCGCCGATCCCCGGTATCTATCAGCTGCCGATGGGCGCCGACATGGCGTACATCAGCGCCGACGGCAAATACATCATTGCCGGCGACATGTTCGAGATCGACTCACGCACCAACATTACCGAGCAGGGCCGCGCCGCCGCGCGCGTCAAGCTGCTCGGCAAACTGGACGATCGCGACCTGATCGTGTTCTCGCCGCAAGTGGTGAAGCACACCATCACGGTGTTCACCGACGTCGAGTGCGGCTACTGCCGCAAGCTCCACAGCCAGATCGACCAGCTCACCAAGCTCGGCGTGCGTGTGCGTTACGCAGCCTATCCGCGCTCGGGTCCGGACACCGACGACTGGCACAAGATGGAAGCGGTGTGGTGCGCGAAGGACCGCCAGACGGCGATCACGCAAGCGAAGCTCGGCCAGGTCGTGAAGGCACCGAACTGCGGCGCCACGCCGATCGCCAAGCAGTACCAGTTGGGTGAAGACCTCGGAGTGCGCGGCACGCCGGCGATCTTCGCACCGAACGGCCAGTACATCGGCGGCTACCTGCCGCCCGCGGATCTGGTCAAGCAGCTCGAAGAATTCGAAGCGAAGCAGAAGAAAGGGTCGTAGTCAGTCCGGCGAAGACGAATAGCTGCTGAGCGGCTTGTGACGGCGCTCAGCTCGCCCGACGAAATATCGCTCAGCATGCTCGCGCTGCTCGGTTGAGAGCACAGCGGCGAAGCGCGGTTTGATTCGAAGATCGTACTCATCCGAGTTCGGCCACAGCTCCTGGCGCTCGCCGCGCTCTGCTCGCATGATCGACACGAGCTGGGATGACTGCTCGCTCGTCAAAGGATGTCCTACCGCTATCAGGAGCCTCACCAGGCGGTTGAGTTGGAACCGCTCGGTCAGCGTGGCCTGATATTCCTTGAATTTTTGAAAGCTCGCGGGTCCGAGGAACGACTCGATTTGCGACTCTTTGCCGGGCTCGGCGATCAGCTTCGTCAACGTATCGATCTGCGATTCCGTGAGCTGCAGCTCGGCGAAGAATTGCCCGTACATGAGGCGCGCGTGAACTCGGTCGGCTGCCAGAGCGAGCTCGCGTGCCTTCTCCGGCGATATCTCGGTGTTGGATCGCGGCAGCTGGTGAAGCAAAATCAGCTGCGGCTGCTGGATCGCGTCCTCAGCCGCAATGGCCGGGTGGGACAGTACGAGAACGGCTGCGCAAGAGACGAGACGGAATCGTGTTGCCACAAACGCCTCCTTCGTACGCGAAGGTTCACTTTTCCAGCAGCTTCGCCTTGTCTGGCTTGCCTTCCCATTCCTTGGCGTCCGGCGGTGCCGCCTTCTTCTCGGTGATCACCGGCCAACCCTTGGCGAGCTCGGCATTGAGCTGACGGAACTGCTCCTGACCGGCGGGCAGCTCCTCTTCCGAGAAGATCGCCTCGACCGGGCACTCCGGCTCGCACAGCGTGCAGTCGATGCACTCGTCCGGATCGATGACCAGGAAATTCGGGCCTTCGTGGAAACAATCGACCGGACAGACCTCGACGCAGTCCGTGTATTTGCACTTGATGCAGGCTTCAGTGACGACGAAGGTCATCGGTTACTCCGCTGGGGGCGTGCATTGTGCCATCAGCCATCGGTGGTCACCAGTTTGCCGTCCCGCCAGTCGATCGTGCGGAAATGCAGGCGTTCCACGCCGTTCCGGCGGTCTTCGAGATAGCGGCGCAGCGCGAATTCGACACTGAGAAAAGCGACTTCCGGCCAAGGAATTTCCGACTCGGCGTACAGCTGCGTCTCCAGGCTCTCGGGCCCGACGCCGAACTGCGGATGGGCCGGATCGAGCCGAGCGCGAAACATGATGTGCACCTGGTGGGCGCGCAACACGCTGACGATCGCCAGCAGCGAACCGATCTGCACGTGCGCGAGCGCTTCTTCCATCGCCTCGCGCGCCGCGCCTTGCTGCACCGATTCGCCGTTCTCCATGAATCCGGCCGGCACGGTCCAGAAGCCATGGCGCGGCTCGATCGCCCGCTTGCACATGAGGATCTTGGCGTCGACCTCGATGACGCAGCCGGCGATGATGCGCGGATTCTCGTAGTGGATCGTCGCGCAGGCGGTGCAGACGTAACGGGGCAGGTGATCGCCTTCCGGCACTTTCAATTCGACCGGTTGGCCGCAGGCAGGGCAGAACTTCATAGCCAGCCCGCCTTGCGCAGGCGATAGAAGATGTAGCCGTCGAGCGCCACCATCACGCCCCAGACGAGCGCATAGCCGTAACGCCAGCGCAACTCCGGCATGTGGTCGAAGTTCATGCCGTAGACGCCGACGATCAACGTCGGCACCGTAATGAGCGCCGCGTAGGCGGCGAGGCGCTTCATGTTTTCGCTTTCTTGAAGGTTGATCATGGAAAGGTTGACGGAGATCGCGGTGGCTGCGGTGTCGCGAATCGATTCGATGGTCTGGTTCAGCCGCTGCAAATGGTCGGATACGTCGCGGAAGTAGTCCTGCATGCCGGAGCACACGCCGGGCACGCGCGCGCCGCTGATGTTGCCGAGGCTCTCCAGCAGCGGAGTCACGGCGTGACGCAAGGCCATCAAGCGCTGCTTCAACGCGTACAGCGCCTCGATATTCGCGCGCGGTGACGTCGCCGCAAAGATCTGCTCCTCGATGCGCTCGAGGTCGGTTTCGATCGTCTGCAGGACCGGGAAGTAGCGATCGACGACCGCGTCCATCAGCGCATAGAGGACGTACCCGGGACCTCGCCGCAACAGCTCGGGCTCCTTCTCGCACCGCGCGCGCACGTCGCGAAATCCCTTCTCGACGCCGGAGCGGACCGAGAGGATGAAGTTGCGACCGACGAATATGTCGACTTCGCCGACGCGCAGCTCCTGCTCGCCTGGCTCGATCATGTGCAGCACGACGAACAGCATGTCGGCGTACTCTTCGATCTTCGGGCGCTGATGCCCGTGCCGGGCATCCTCGACCGCCAGCGGGTGGAGATCGAACTCCGCCTGCATCAGCTCCAGCGTGCGCTCGTCCGGCTCGAACAAAGCGACCCACACGAAGCAGTCCGGCCGCGCGATGTACTTGTGGATGTCGTTCGGCTCGATGTCCGCGAGCTTCTCGCCGTTCTGGTATGCGACGCAGCTGATCAACATCGTTCGGAATGCTACGCGCGCGTGTTGCGGATTGGTATCCTCCGGCCGTGAGCATTCCAGCATCGCTGCCGGTGATCGACTTGAGCCTCGCGCGGCGCGGCGGCGAGGCGCGCGCGGCGCTGGCGGGTGAGCTGGATCATGCCTGCAGCGAGTTCGGCTTCTTCTATCTCGTCGGCCACGAAGTCACTGCGGCATCGACGGATGGAGTGCTGACGCTGGCGCGCGAGTTCTTCGCGCGCGATCAAGCCGAGAAGATGCAGATCCACATGTCACGCGGCGGCCGCGCCTGGCGCGGCTATTTTCCGGTGGGCGGCGAGCTGACGTCGGGACAGCCCGATTTGAAGGAAGGTTTGTACTTCGGCACCGAGCTCGACGACGACCACCCGCGAGTGCGTGCGCGTACGCCGATGCACGGCAGGAACTTGTTTCCGGACGTTGCGAACTTTCGCACCAGCGTGCTCGCATACATGAGCGCGCTCGAGAACGTCGGTCAGCAGGTGCTGTCGCTGATGGCGGAAGGATTGCGCCTGGACACCGACTATTTCCAGCGCCACTTCACCGCCGATCCGACAGTGCTCTTCAGAATCTTCCGTTACCCGCCGGACGAAGCTGCGCGCGAGGGCTGGGGGGTCGGCGCGCACACCGACTACGGCTTGCTCACGCTGCTCCAGCAGGATGCTGTCGGCGGCTTGCAGGTTCTGAATCGCGATCGGTGGCTCGACGTTCCGCCGCTCGCCGACTCGCTCGTCTGCAACGTCGGCGACATGCTGGAGCGGCTGACCAACGGTCGCTACCTGTCGGCGCTGCATCGCGCGAAGAACCTGAGCGCGTGCGAACGCCTGTCGATGGTGCTGTTTCTCGATCCTTCTTTCGACGCGAAGCTCGAGCCGCTTCCCGGCGTGGTGCCGGACACGAGCCAGCCGCACACGAACGTGCGCTGGGATCGCATCGACCCGCACGCAATGCAGGGCACTTACGGCGAGTACCTGCTCAGCAAAGTCTCGAAGGTCTTTCCGGAGCTGGCACCCGCCGTGCGTTGAGCGCTACGGTTTGAGCTGAGCGCGAATCTCGCCGCCTTTGTGCGCGGCGCTGTGCACGTTGACGTACAGCTCACCCGCCTTGTAGGCGGCGAGTTGCTCGTCGGAGAGCTTGGAGCCCTTCGGCACGCTCCACACGCCGTCGCCAGTCTTTTCCAGGGCGATGATCGGCGGGCCGTTCTTGCCTGCTGCCGCCTGATGGATGTGGGCGGCGACGCCGTCGACGCCCTTGGTCGTGACGCTGCCGCTGACGGACTTGTCCGCGCCAACGGTGATCGTTCCGCTGCCGGTCGCTGCGGTTTCGACGGCCGGCACTTCCTCCTTGCCGGTCAAGGACACCTTCGAATCGCCGGCGAACGCCAGCCCCGGTCCGAGGAGCAGTACAAAGGCGAGTGCGGCGTACATATTCGATTTCATGGCTGACCTCCCGATGTCGAGCTAAACGATTCTTGCTTGTGCGTCCGAACGAACGCATCGAGAATGATTTCGTTCCGGCAGGAGGAGCCTATGACTACGCGCAGCACGAGTGCAATGTTCGTTCTCCTCGTGTGCCTGCCCGCTGGCGCAGCCACCTACAAGGCGCCACGCACGAGCGACGGCCAGCCCGATCTGCAGGGGTTCTGGACCAACGCGACTCTCACACCAGTTGAGCGACCGGCAGCGCTCGGCGACAAGCTCGTGCTGTCGGAAGCCGAAGCTACAGCGATGGAACGTCAGATGGCCCGGCGGATGGAAGCAGCGAACGCGCCGAGCGATCCCAAAGAAGTGCAACGTGCGGGACAGGCCGTCGGTGGCTACAACATGTTCTGGGCGGACTTCGGCACGCAGGTTGCGATCGTCAACGGCGAGCGCCGCAGCTCGCTGATCGTCGATCCGCCGCAGGGACGCGTGCCGACGTTGCTACCGGATGCCCAGAAGCTGGTCAGCGCAGCTGAGCGACGCGGCTACGACGGGCCGGAGCAGCGGCCGCTCGGCGAACGCTGCCTGCTCGCGTTCGGCAATGCATCGGGACCGCCGATGCTGCCTGTCATGTACAACAGCAACTACCAGATCGTGCAGACCGCGGACACAGTGATGATCCTGGTCGAGATGCCACACGATGTGCGGCTCATTCACCTGGACAACAAGCCGCAGCCTGCCGGCATGCGCAAGTGGATGGGGCACTCGGTCGGCCACTGGGAGGGCGAGACGCTCGTCGTCGAGACCTCACGCCTGCGCAAGGAGCAATACATCTCCATCGGTGGCGGCGGCAGCTATCGCTATGTGCCGTCGAGCGAGAACCTCAAAGTGATCGAGCGCTTCACGCGCAGCGGTCCGCGCACGATCCTTTACGAGTTCACCGTCGAGGATCCGGAGATATTCACGCAGGCGTGGGGCGGCCAGGTGCCGCTCAATGCGATCGATCAGCCGCTGTACGAATACGCCTGCCACGAGGGCAACTATGCGTTGCCGGGAATCCTGGCGGGTGCGCGTGAAGCGGAGAAGCAAGGCCGCAAGCCCAACGCGACTCCGGAGGGCGGCGAGTAAGGGGTAGCGTTGCTCGAGTGGTGCCGGCAGAGGGAATCGAACCCACACTCTGTTGCCAGAACCGGATTTTGAGTCCGGCGCGTCTACCAGTTCCGCCATGCCGGCACTAAAGATTTCAATCGTTTAGCGCATTAACTGCATCCGCTATCGAGCTGAGCGGAGCGTCGCGCGGCATTGTAGCAGCGCCTGCGAGTCGTGCGACCTTTTCCTGAACAGCAGCATCTAAGCTGCAACATGTCGCAATTCGCGGGAATAGAAGTCACGGCGGAGATGATCAGCGCGGCCTGCGACGGCGACCTCCGCGCTCAGGAGACGATCTACCGCTCGTATCAGCGCCCCGTGTATTCGCTGATCCGACGCTTGATCGCCCGGCCTGCGATTGCCGACGAGCTGTTCCAGGACACGTTCATCGAGATCCTGCGCAGCCTGCGCAGCTATTCCGGTGACGGTGCGTTCGGCGGCTGGGTTCGTGCGATCGCGGTGAACAAGTGCCTGATGTATCTGCGCTCGCCGTGGCACCGCAGCTTCGCGTATCTCGATGCCGACGAGAACGAGCCGATCGCCGACATGTTGATCGACGCGGCGTCGGGGCCGGATGCGCAGGTGCAAGCTCGCAACGACGTCGAGCTTGCGCTGGCGTCGTTGCCGCCGCTGACGCGCACGGTCGTCTGGTTGCACGACGTCGAAGGGTACACACACGGAGAAATCGCACGACAGATGGGTCGCACCGCCAGTTTTTCCAAGTCGCAGCTCGCGCGAGCGCACCAGCGCTTGCGTGAGCTGCTCGATCCCGAGTCCGAGTCTTTGCCATGCACGCATCTATCGACCATCTGCTGAGCTTGCGCGACGGTCAGCCCGTGGATGCCGCGACAGCGGCGCACGTGGAGCAGTGCGCGCGTTGTTCGGCCGAGCTGCACAAGCTGCGCGAGACGCGAGTGAAGCTGCAATCCCTGCCGCAGCTCGACGCGCCGTCGTCGTTCCAGGAAATTCAGCGCGCAATGGTGCGGCCAGCCGCCGCTCCGCGTCGCCTGGTGTCGGCCCGTCTCGTCGCTGGGTTGGCGTTCGTGACGCTGACGTCGATTTTCTTCGTCGCGCTGCGCGATGAGACGGGGCCTGTGGCGGAACAGCAAACCGCGCCTGTCGAACAGCAGACACCGTCGATCGATGTGATCGAGACCGCGCGCGTGCCGGAGCTGGTCGCACGTTCCCAGCAGCTCGAAAACCTGTTGCAGAACCTTCCGGAGCGGCCGCGCATCGAGCGCGTATCGACCGCGGCGATGATCGACACGATCGAAGGTCGCATTCAATGGCTGGATTTTCAGCTGTCCGACACCGGGGACAGCGGGCTGAACGAGGAACAGACGCGGCGCCTGTGGCGCGAGCGAGTCGAGTTGATGGATTCGCTGGTGAAGGTGCGCTACGCCGAAGGCGGCGTCACTTTCTGAAATCGCATTCGCAACTGGAGCATCCTGATGGGTAGCAAGATCGATGTGTTCGCTTCGCTGACGCTCGCCGCGCTGCTGGCAGTCGCCGCCAGCGCAGGCGCCGCCGAGCAGGACACCAAATCCGCGGAGAACGACGCGAAGACGCAGGCAGAGCTGGAGCGCAAGCTCGCCGACGCGCGCAAGCGGCTCGATGAAGCCGCGCGCGAGGTGGCGAATCTCAGCATTTCGCTCTCCGACGATGTCGTGCCGCACGTACGCACCTTCGGCAAAGTGAAGGGTGGGCCGCGCGCCGTCCTCGGTATCAACCTGGGAACGAACGACGACGCGAAGGGCGGCGGCGTCGAAGTGTTGAGCGTGAGCCCGGGTGGCGCAGCGGAGCGTGCCGGTCTCAAAGCGGGTGACGTGCTCACGGAGATCAACGGCAAGGCGCTCAAGGGCACTGACGACGAGTCGGCCCGCGAGCAACTGCTGGGCGCAATGCGCACGGTGAAGCCCGGCGACACGGTCGCGATCAGCTACCGGCGCGACAACAAAGTGGTGAAGGCCAATCTCGTTGCGCAGTCGTTGAAGGACCGTTTCTTCACGATGACAGTGCCGCCGACTGCAGGCATCGGACCGATGCCGGGGCTGCCGAACTTCGTGTTCATGCGCGGCGAGGGTGTGTTCGGCTCGGCCGAGCTGGTGCCGATGACGGCGAAGCTCGGGCAGTACTTCGGCACCGACACTGGCCTGCTGGTCGTGCGGGCGCCGGATGACAATCGTCTGAAGCTGGAAGACGGCGACGTGATCGTGGACATCGACGGACGCGTGCCGTCGAGCCCGTCGCATGCGCTGCGCATCCTCTCGTCGTATCAGCCGGGCGAAAAGCTGAAGCTGAACATCCTGCGCACGAAGAAGCGCATGTCGTTCGAGGTCACAGTGCCGGAGGACACATGGGAGAAGCGCATCGATGGAGCGCGCTTCCAGCAGCGCTTCTATGCGCCGGAGATCCAGGCGATCCCGGTGATGCCGGGAACTCCTGGCATCCGCGTCGAGGGACCCGGCCCGGTCACGCTCCCGGCGCCACCGTTGCCGGATGAGCGTGTGTAGTCTACCGTGCGCGCCCAATGCGGCGCGCCGACTTCGCCTACGACCTGCCTGAAGATCTGATTGCACAGCGGCCCCCGATCGAGAGATCGGGGAGCCGCTTGCTGCATCTGGAGCGCGCGCCGACGCGTCTGCACGATCTGCGCTTCACTGACTTGCCCTCGCTCCTGCGTGCAGGCGATCTGCTCGTCTTCAACGATACGCGTGTGATTCCGGCGCGCGTCGTCGGCAGCAAGCCGACAGGCGGACAAGTAGAGATCCTGCTCGAGCGAGTGCTCGAAGGGCGTCGCATCCTCGCGCATGCTCATGCAAGCAAGCCACTGCGCAGCGACGTGCCGGTATCGTTGCCAGGTGGTGTGCAAGCTCACTACGTCGGTCGGCGCGATGACCTGTTCGAGCTCGAGCTGAGCACCGATCCATTGCCTTATTTCGAGCAGCATGGCTCGATGCCGCTGCCGCCCTACATCGCGCGTGCAGCCGAAGCAGACGACGCGACACGCTATCAGACTGTTTATGCGCGCGAGCCCGGAGCTGTAGCTGCGCCGACAGCCGGTTTGCACTTCGACCAAGCGATGCTCCAACGCTGTCGCGAGATGGGCGTGGGCTCGGCGTTCGTGACGTTGCACGTCGGTGCCGGGACGTTCCAGCCAGTGCGCGTCGACAATCTCGCCGAACATCGTATGCACGCCGAACGTGTCACCGTGAGCGCCGAGGTTTGTGCGGCGATCGAGCGCGCGCGTGCGGCTGGGCGACGAGTCATTGCAGTCGGGACGACTGTAGTTCGCAGTCTCGAATCCGCCGCGCAGAGCGGCCGGCTCGAGCCATTCTCCGGCGAGACGCGGTTGTTCATCACGCCCGGCTTTCGCTTTGCGGTCGTGGATGCGCTGGTCACCAACTTTCATCTGCCAGAGTCGACATTGCTGATGCTCGTGTGCGCGTTCGGCGGCTACGATGCAGTCATGCAGGCCTATCGACACGCAGTGAGCGAGCGGTACCGGTTCTTCAGCTACGGCGACGCGATGTTCCTGGAGCGCGCATGAAGTTCGAGCTGATGGGCATCGACGGCCGCGCTCGTCGCGGACGCATGTCGTTCGCACGCGGCGACGTGGAGACGCCTGCGTTCATGCCGGTCGGCACGTATGGCACCGTCAAAGCGATGACGCCGGAGGAACTGACCGAGAGCGGCGCGCAGATCGTGCTCGGCAACACGTTCCATCTGATGCTGCGCCCGGGCATGGATGTGATTCGGGCACACGGCGGCCTGCATCGCTTCATGCATTGGGAGCGGCCGATCCTGACCGACTCGGGCGGCTTCCAGGTTTTCAGCCTCGCGACGCTGCGCAAGATCACGGAGGAGGGCGTCAGTTTCCGTTCGCCGGTCAACGGCGATGCCGTGCTGCTGACGCCCGAGCGCTCGATGCAGGTGCAGCGCGATCTGGACGCGGACGTCGCGATGATTTTCGACGAGTGCACGCCGTATCCCGCAACTGAAGAAGAGGCGCGCACCTCGATGGAGCTGTCGTTGCGATGGGCTGAGCGCAGCCGCGCCGAGTTCGAGCGACAGGAGAATCCGCACGCGCTGTTCGGCATCGTGCAGGGCGGCATGTTTACGGGCCTGCGGCAGGAATCGCTCGCTGGCCTGCGGCGCATCGGCTTCGACGGGTACGCCATCGGCGGCCTGGCCGTGGGCGAGCCCAAGGAGGAGCGCGAGCGAATGCTCGACGCGATCGAGCCGCACATGCCCACCGACCGGCCGCGCTACCTGATGGGTGTCGGCACGCCGGAGGACCTGGTGGAGGCAGTCCGGCGCGGCATGGATATGTTCGACTGCGTCATGCCGACGCGGCACGCTCGCAATGGCCACCTGTTCGTATCCACCGGCGTGCTCAAGATCCGCAATGCGCGCTACGAATCCGACACTGCGCCGCTCGATCCAGCCTGCACCTGCTACACGTGTCGTAACTACAGCCGCGCGTATCTGCGGCACCTCGACAAGTGCGGGGAGATTCTGGCCGCGCGCCTCGGCACCATTCATAATCTCCACCAGTACCTGTCCCTGATGCAGTCCATGCGTGCGGCGATCGAAGAACGACGATTCGACGCATTCGTGGCCGACTTCCACGCCCGCCGAACCCAAAGCGACTGACGCGCACGCATGCTCGCCGATCTTCCGACCGCACCCTGGTTCCGACGCGTGCTCGTTGCCGCGTTGATCCTGGGCATCGTGCTGCTCACATTCAGTGTGCTGCGACCGTTCATCGTGCCGCTGATCTGGGGCGCCATCCTTGCGTACGTGAGCTGGCCACTGCAGCAGCGCATCGTGCGAGCCATGCGAGGCCGCAATGGGCTTGCCTCGCTGTTGACCACGCTGCTCGTCACGCTGGCCATCGTCGTGCCCCTCGTGTGGCTGATCCTGATGGTGCGCGTCGAGGCCGTCACGGCATACGCGAAGGTGCAAACGTTCCTCGCGTCGAAGCCATCGCTGCCCCCGGCGCTGCGCGATCTGCCATGGATCGGCGCGTGGGCCCAGGACATGCTGCAGCAGCTGTCGGCGGACCCGACGGCGATTCGTGAGCAGCTCGTGCTGACGCTGGAGCAATCGTCAGTCGAAATGTCGAAGCTGATCGGCGGCGTCGGCCGCAATGTCGCGAAGCTGTTTTTTGCGGTGCTCTCGATGTTCTTCCTGCTGCGCGACGGGCCGCGTCTGGTCCGCGAGGCGCGCGCGATCCTCGAAGGAATTCTCGGGCCGCGCGTGCACGACTATCTCGATGCAATCGGCGCAACGACGCAGGCGGTGGTGTATGCGCTGATTCTCGGTGCCATCGCGCAAGGCACGGTCGCAGGCATCGGCTATTTCGCCGCCGGCGTCGAGGCACCGGTCCTGATGGGCGCGATTACGGTGCTGATCGCGCTGATTCCGTTCGGCGCGCCCCTGGTGTGGGGCAGCCTGGCTTTGTGGATGCTCGTCAACGGCAACTTGGGCCCCGGCATCTTCCTGCTGGTGTGGGGCCTGCTGGTCGTCAGCTGGGTGGACAACCTCGTCAGGCCAATGGTCATCTCCAACGCCACGCGCATGCCGTTCCTGCTCGTGGTGTTCGGCGTGCTCGGCGGCGTGCTGGCGTTCGGGCTCGTGGGGTTGTTTATCGGTCCAGTGCTGCTGGCGGTGTCGCTGGCGATCTGGCGCGAGTGGCTGGAGGAGCACCAGCAGAAAGAAGCGCCGTGAGCTATTCCGGCGGCCGCTTTTCTGTTCTGGACAGCAGGATCTTGTCGATCCGCACGCCGTCCATGTCCACGATCTCTACCTTCAGATCGCGCCACGTCAGCGTGTCGCCAGCCTTCGGGATCCTGCCGAGGCGCGCGAGCACGAAACCTGCGACGGTGTGATAGTCGCGGCCGACCATATCGCGGCGGTTCAGCCGCCGCTGCAGCTCTTCGATCGGCAGGTGGCCGTCCACCAGCCATGAGCCGTCCTCGCGTTGCAGCGATTCCGGCCGCTCGCGGCTGCCGAGCTCCGGCAGCTCGCCGGCGATCGCTTTGAGAATGTCGATCGGCGTCGTGATGCCCTCGATCTCGCCGTACTCGTCCGTCACCACCGCGAGGTGAGTGCTCGACCGCTGGAACTGATCCAGCAGCTGCAGCACCGAGATCGAGTCGGGGATGTGCAGCGGCGGCTCCAGGTCGCGGTCCGGATCGAGCACGCCGCGGTGCACGGCCTCGCTGAGATTTGCGAGCGTGATCATGCCGAGGAGGTTCTCGAACTTCTCGCGTGCCACCAGGAAGCGTGCATGGCCGCTCGACTTCGCCTGCTGCCACAGCGATTCGATCGACTCGTCGAGGTCGAGCCAGATGATGTCCTGGCGCGGGATCATGATGGAGCCGACCTTGCGGTCGGCGAGCGCCAGCACGCCTTCGACCAGGCGGCGCTCGGACGCGAGAAACACGCCGGCGCGCGTGCCCTCTGCGAGCATTGCACGCACATCGTCTTCGGTGACTGCCCCCTGCGGCGCCGCGGAGACCGGCACGATTTTCAGGAACGCGTTGACCGACAGCCGCAACATCCAGACCAGCGGCGCGGTCATGGTGGCGAACAGGCGCATCACCGGCGCTACGCGCAGCGCAAGCGTTTCGGCGTGCAGCAGGGCGACGCGCTTGGGGACCAGCTCGCCGACGATGAGCGAGACGAACGTGATGATGAGCACGACGATGCCGTAGGCGATTTCTTCGGCATACCGGGGCGGCACGCCGTAGCCGGTCAACGTAACGGCCAGCGGCGCGGCGAAGGTGGCGCCGCTGTACAGGCCGGTGAAGATCGTGATCAGCGTGATGCCGATCTGGATCGCCGAAAGCAGCGTCGTCGGGTCTTCCATGAGCGCGATGGCCGATTTCGCGCCGGTCCGGCCCTGCTCGGCGGCGGCCTGCAGCCGGGAACGCTTGGCCGAGACGAGCGCCATCTCGGAAAGCGCGAAAAAGCCATTGACGAGGATCAGCAGGAGGATGACGAGAACTTCGCTGAATCTCATGGAAGGCAGCATCCCGCCGGCAAAGTAGGGTGGCGAGAGTGTACGACTAACCGCCAGCCGTCATCCGCTATCCGCTTCTGCCGACGTGTATAATGCGCCGCTCTTTTCTCAAGGTTCCCCACTATGGACTGGCTGATTTCCACCGCTGCCGCGCAGGCAACGAGCGGCGCATCCGGGCAATCCGGCGCCCTGATGCAGATCCCGTTCCTGATCCTGATGTTCGTGGTCTTCTATTTCCTGCTGATCCGCCCGCAGACCAAGCGCGCCAAGGAGCACCGGGCTCTGATCTCGGCGCTCGAAGTGGGGGCGGAGGTGGTCACCAACGGCGGCATCCTGGGCAAGGTGACACAGCTCGGCGAGCAGTATCTGACGCTGGAGATCGCCGACGGCGTGAACGTCAAGATCCAGCGCGCCACGGTCGCGCAGGTGCTGCCCAAGGGCACGCTGAAGACCCTTTGACGTCCCCGATTCGCTGAATTCTCCATGTACCAATTTTCGCGTTGGAAGTATTGGCTGGTCATCATCGTCGTGGTGCTCGGCACGCTGTTCGCGCTGCCGAACGTTTTCGGCACGGCCCCCGCGCTGCAGCTGTCGCGTAACGACCGCGCGGCGATGGATGAGGCTGGGCAACAGCGCGTGGTCGGCGTCCTCGAAACAGCGAAGGCCGCGCCCGAAGCTTCCTATCTCGAAAAGGATCGACTGGTCCTGCGCTTTGCCGACCCACAGCAGCAGGCAGCGGCGCGCGACGCCATCATCAAAGGCACGTCGGGCGACTATCTGGTCGCATTGTCGGACGTCCCTCGCACGCCGGAATGGATGCGCAAGGTTGGACTGAAGCCGATGAGCCTCGGCCTCGATCTGCGCGGCGGCGTGCACTTCGTCTACGAAGTCGACATCCAGGGCGCGCTGGCACAAGCCGTGGAGCGAATGGAACGCGATGTGCGCACCAGTCTGCGCGACAAGCGAATTCCGTACGGCGCGGTCACTTCTAGCAGCGGTGTCGTCCGCGTCGTGCTGCGCAACGCGTCGGATCTGCAAGCGGCGATGGACGCCTTGAAGGCTCCGGACGGCAGCCTGCAGATCACGTCGGGTGAGGGTGCGGATGGCGCGTACGTCGAGATGCGCATGACACCCCCCGAGCTCAAGCGTCGGCAGGACGTCGCCATCGAGCAGAACATCACGACGCTGCGCAATCGCGTCGACGAGCTCGGCATCGCCGAGCCGATCGTGACGCGCCAGGCGGCGAACCGCATCGTCGTGCAGCTGCCGGGCGTGCAGGATCCGAACGAGGCGATCCGCGTGCTCGGCGCGACCGCGACGCTGGAATTTCGCCTGGTCGACGAGGCCAACAATCCGTACGAAGCCGAGAGCAGCAAGCGCGTGCCGATCGGCTCCAAGCTCTACAAAGAGCGCAACGGTCGCCCGATCCTGCTGAAGCGCGAAATGATCGCGACCGGCGAGCAGCTGACGGACGCGAGCTCGAGCTTCCAGGAAGGTCAGCCGCAGGTGAATGTGAAGCTGGATGCGCGCGGCGGGCAGTCGATGCTCAATGCAACGCGCGACAACGTCGGCCGCCGCATGGCCGTCGTGTACATCGCCAAGAAGCAGCTGGCTGAAGGCGAGCAGTGCAAGGGTGTGCGCAGCGGCGCGATCTGTACCGAGGAAGACGTCATCAGCGCAGCGACGATTCAGAGCGTGCTGTCGTCGAGCTTCCGCATCACCGGCTTGCAAGCCAACGAAGCGCGCGAATTGGCGCTGTTGCTGCGTTCCGGCGCGCTCGCGGCTCCGCAGACGATCGTCGAGCAGCGTTCGGTCGGCCCGAGCCTGGGCGCCGACAATATCCGCCGCGGCTGGCACGCGATGGCCGTCGGTCTCGTGCTGACGTTTGCATTCATGGCGATGTACTACCGCGCGTTCGGCTGGATCGCCAACGCTGTGCTGGCGGCGAATCTCGTGCTGACGGTCGGTCTGCTGTCACTGCTGCAGGCGTCGCTGTCCTTGCCCGGCATCGCGGCCGTCGTGTTCCACCTCGGTATTGCCGTCGACGCGAACATCCTGATCTACGAGCGCATCCGTGAAGAGCTGCGCGCCGGCAACTCGCCGCTGTCGGCGATCAACGCGGGCTTCGAGAAAGCCTTCGCGACGATCGCAGACTCGAACGTGACGACGCTGATCGCAGGCGTCGTGCTATTCGCGTTCGGCACCGGCACGATCCGCAGCTTCGCCATCGTCATGACGCTCGGCATTCTCACCTCACTGTTCACGTCGGTGGTCGGCAGCCGCGCGCTGGTCCACTGGATCTGGGGCAGGCGCGCGCGTTTGGCCCACCTGCCGATCTAGGAAACTGCATCATGGAGTTCTTCCACAAAGTCACGACGTACCCGTTCATGCACACGCGTCGCATGTGGTACGGCGTGTCCAGCGTCGCGATCATTGCCTCGATCGTGCTGCTGTTCTGGCACGGCTTGAACCTCGGCATCGACTTCACCGGCGGCGTGGTGCTGGAGTTCCAGTATCCGCAGAAGGCGGACCTCGAAAAGACGCGCGCGACGCTGGAAGGCAAGTTCACTCACCCGCAGGTGCAGAACTTCGGCGACGACCGCACGGTCGCGGTGCGGCTGCTGCCGCAGGCGAACCAGGACGTGAACGCGGTCAGCAAGGCCGTGATGGACGAGCTGCAGCGGGTCGATCCGCAAGTGAAACTGCAGCGCGCCGAGGTGGTCGGCCCGCAGGTCGGCGAGGAGCTCACCAATCAGGGCGGCCTGGCGATCCTGTTCACGTTCCTGCTGATCGGCCTGTACACCTGGTTCCGCTTCCAATGGAAGATGGGCATCAGCGCGATCATCGCGACGCTGCACGATCCGCTGATCATTCTCGGCTTTTTCGCGATCACGCAGATCACGTTCGATCTGGCCGTGCTCGCGGCAATCCTCGCGGTCATCGGTTATTCGCTCAACGACACGGTCGTGGTGTTCGACCGCGTGCGCGAGAACTTCCACAAGACCCGGCGCGCCAGCTCGGAAGAGGTGATGGACGCGTCGATCAACCAGACGCTGTCGCGGACGATCATCACCAGCGGCGCCACGCTGCTGGTCGTGGTCGTGCTGCTCATCATGGGCGGCGAGACGCTGCGCGGCTTCTCCTGGGCGCTGACGATCGGCATCATCGTCGGCACCTATTCCTCGATCTACGTCGCGGGAGCGCTGGCATTGGATATGAAGCTCTCGGCGCGCGACCTGATGGAGCATAAAGAGGAAACCTCCAAAGTAGACGCCATGCCATGACGCCATGAACTGGCTCATCTGGCTCTGCTTCTTCGCGATCTTCATCGGCGTTCTCGCGCTGGACCTCGGCGTCCTGCATCGCGAATCCAAGGCCATGCACGTGCGCCAGGCGCTCGGCTGGACGGTCGTGTGGATCGTCGTGGCGCTGTCGTTCGCCGGGCTCGTCTTCGGCGTCTACGAGTATCAGTGGTTCGGCTGGCACGCGGTCACGGACGATGCGCCGAGCGGCTCCGAGGCCGCGATCCAGTACGTGACGGGCTACCTCCTCGAGTGGTCGCTGTCGGTCGACAACATCTTCGTCATCGCTATCATCTTCACGTTCATGAAGATCCCGGCGCAGTTCCAGTACCGGGTGCTGTTCTGGGGCATCGTCGGCGCGATCGTGCTGCGCGGCGCGATGATCGCGGCGGGCGCGGCACTGATCCACGCGTTCGACTGGACCTTCTACCTGTTCGGCGCAATCCTGCTGTACTCCGCGGCCCGCATGCTCAGGAGCGAAGAGGAGCAGTTCGATCCCAGCAAGAGCGTGCTGGTGCGCCTGGCGCGCCGGGTCTATCCGGTCACGGACAAGCTCGATGGTGAGCGATTCTTCACGCACGTCGACGGCGCGCGCGCGGCCACGCCGTTATTCGTGACGCTGCTGCTCGTCGACTTCGCCGACGTCGTGTTCGCTGTCGATTCGATTCCGGCGATCTTCGCCGTGACGCAGGAGCCGTTCATCGTCTTCACCTCGAACGCGTTCGCGATCCTCGGCCTGCGCTCGCTGTATTTCGCGATCGCCGGACTGATGATGATGTTCAAGTACATCAAGTTCAGCCTGATCTTCATCCTCGGCTTCGTCGGCGTGAAGATGATCCTGCATCATCACCTCGAGATTTCGCACGCCATCTCGCTCGGCGTGATCGTCGGCTTCCTCGCGATCGGCATCCTCGCCTCGCTGTACTCGACGCGCCGCGCGCAGCGCACGCAGGAATAGGGCGTCCATGGAAATACTCAGCGATCCGCAGGTCTGGCTCGCATTCTTGACGCTGACTGCGCTCGAGATCGTGCTCGGCATCGACAACATCATCTTCATCTCGATTCTGGTCGGCCGCCTGCCGAAGGCCGTCCAGCAGCGCGGGCGCACGATCGGCCTGGCGCTGGCGATGCTGACGCGCATCCTGCTGCTGCTGTCGATCACCTGGGTCATGAGCTTGCAGGCCGAGCTGCTGGCGATCAGCGGTCGTGGCTTCTCGGGCCGCGACCTGATACTCGTCGGCGGCGGCCTGTTCCTGCTCGCAAAGAGCACGCTGGAGATTCACAGCGGGCTGGAAGGTGAAGAACACCACCGTGAGGGCAAGGGTCGCGCCACCTTCACCAGCGTGATCCTGCAGATCGCGATCATCGACATCGTCTTCTCGCTCGACTCAGTGATCACGGCGGTCGGCATGGTCGATCACGTGGAGGTGATGATCGCGGCGGTGATCGTCGCCGTCGTCGTCATGATGTTCCTCGCCGGTCCGATCGGCGACTTCGTCGACCGTCACCCCACGATCAAGATGCTGGCGCTGTCGTTCCTGATCCTGATCGGAACGGCGCTGGTCGGCGAGGGCGTCGGCTTCCACATCCCGAAGGGCTACATCTACTTCGCGATGGCGTTCTCGGTCGGAGTCGAGATGCTCAACATCCGCGTCCGCAAGCGCCTGGAGCCCGTGAAGCTGAGGAAAAAGCTGGAAGAGGACCTGTAGGTCGGCCGCTCCAGCGCATCCTGCGCCCGCGGCATTCGCGCATCCCTGCGCAGCAGGCTTCAGCCCGACACCGCCGCTTCTTTGTTCTTGAAATCCAGGTACAGGTTGTACAGCGCCACGAACAGCGGGAACAGATTCGACAGGACTCCCACCGAATCATTCTTGCCGAACACGAAGTACGACAGCAGCAGCACGCTCCCCGACGCGCTCATGTACCAGAACAGGCGCGGCATCACGACTTTCCCATGTGCCTGCGACGCGGCCAGTTGCACGAACCAGCGCCCCGCGAACAGGAAGACGCCGAGATAGCCGACCAGCTTCCAGGGTGTGACCGTGACGCCAAACATCACGACCCACACCTTGTTCATGGCGACGCCCTCGCGCTGAGGATTGCTACTTGGTGGCCGGGCTGACCGGGCCAGGCTTGGTCGTGCGACTGTCGCTGCCGCCGTTGCGCAGCGCGCTGTGCTTGTAGCCGTAGCCGAAGTACACGAGGAACCCGATGATCGTCCAGCCGACGATCCGGTACCAGGTGCCGCCGGTCATGAACAGGCTGGCGAGCATCAGGCCGCAGAACAGCGTGCCGCCGATGCCGACGAACCACACGCCCTTCACGCGGAACGGGCGCGGCAGGTCGGGCTTCGTCACGCGCAACACCATGATGCCGATGCACACTGTGACGAACGCGAGCAGCGTGCCGCTCGACACGAGCTCGCCGAGCACGTTGAGTGGCAGCAGTCCGCCCATCAGGCCGGCGCCGACACCGGTCAACACCGTGGAGAACACGGGCGTCTTCCACTCGGGATGGCAGGCGCGGAACCGCGGCGGCAGCAAGCCGTCGCGCGACATCGAGTAGAAGATGCGCGACTGCGCCAGCATCATGACCAGGATCACGGAGGTGAGGCCGGCGAGCGCGCCGAACACCACGGGGATCGTCAGCCAGCGCAGCTCAGCATGTGCCTGGAGCGCCGTTGCTACCGGTGCCGCGTCGTTCAACTTCGGATACTCGAGCATGCCCGTCAGGACACCGGACATCAGCACGTACAGCACAGTGCAGATGATGAGGCTGGCGAGAATGCCGAACGGCACGTCGCGCTGCGGGTTCTTCGCTTCCTGTGACGCCGTCGAGACGGCGTCGAAGCCGATGTAGGCGAAGAAGATGATGCCGGAAGCGCGGATGATGCCGCTCCAGCCATATTGGCCCCACACGCCGGTGTTCTCCGGAATGAACGGATGCCAGTAGTCGGCGGTGATGTAGAACGCGCCGAAGCCGATCACCAACACGACGATTGCGACCTTGATCGCGACCACGATCGCGTTGGTGGTTGACGACTGGCGGATGCCAAGCATCAGGATGACGGTGACGACGGCGACGATGAGCACAGCCGGCAGGTTGAACATTGCGCCCGTCGCGAAGAAACCTTTCTCGACCGTGTAGTCCACCGGCGCGCTACTGAGCGCCGCCGGGATGAAATTGATGTTGAACTCGTCCAGTAACTTGATGAGGTACCGCGACCAGCCGACCGAGACCGTCGACGCCGCGAACAGGTATTCGAGCACCAGGTTCCAGCCGATGAACCAGGCGACGCCTTCGCCGAGCGTTGCGTACGAGTACGCGTACGCGCTGCCCGACACCGGAATCATCGAGGCGAACTCGGCGTAGCACAGTCCGGCGAAGATGCAGCCGATGCCGGCGATGATGAAGGACAGGACGATGGCGGGGCCGGCGTGCTGGGCGGCAGCGAGGCCGGTAAGGACGAAGATGCCGGTGCCGATGATGCCGCCGATGCCAATCGCCGTCAGCGCTACCGGGCCCAGCGATCTGCGCAGCTCACCCTTCTCGCTTTCGGTTGCGAGATCTTGAACAGATTTGACCGCGAGCAGGTTCTTCAGCATGACTGTACTGGCTCCATTGCCTGGCTACTGTGGCGCTGCGATGCGCGGCACTCTAGCGGAGCAATCGTGCAAAAGCGAGGCGCCGCGCGTCCGCCGCGTGCAACTACGCAACTCAGGTGCGCAGGGATTCAGGCACGTGCGGAGCGAGCAGCTCCAAAAGCGGCGCGTAGACTTTCGGGCTGCCGGCGACGATGTCGCCTTCTTGTTTGTATTCACCGCCGTTCAACCGGCCGATCATGCCGCCGGCTTCGGTGATCAGCAGGGTTCCGGCGGCAGTGTCCCAAGGCGACAGGCCCAGCTCCCAGAACGCGTCCAATCTTCCGGCTGCGACATAAGCCAGATCGAGCGCGGCCGAGCCCGGACGGCGAATACCGGCCGTCGCTTGCATCACGGCCTTGAGCATCGCCATGTAGGAGTCGAGCCACTGCAGGTTCGAACGATACGGAAAGCCCGTGCCGATCAGCGCGCGCTCCAGCCCGATGTGCGGGCTGACGCGGATGCGCTTGCCATCGAGCTGCGCGCCTTCGCCGCGAGAAGCCGTGAACAGCTCCTGGCGCATCGGGTCGTAGACGACGGCGTGCTCCATGCGGCCGCGCCGCTGCACGCCGATCGAGACCGCGAACTGCGGATAGCCGTGCAGGAAATTCGTGGTGCCGTCGAGCGGGTCGATGATCCACACGAACTCGTTGTCTTCGCCGCTGTGGCCGCTCTCCTCCGCAAGGAAAGCGTGCTGCGGATAGCGGCGTCGCACCGTTTCGATGATGTCCCGCTCCGCTGCCGTGTCGATCTCGGTGACGAAGTCGTTCTGGCCCTTGGTGTGCACCTCGAGGCGATGCAGCCGGTTCAGGCCGCGAACGATGATCTCCCCCGCGCGGCGCGCAGCCTGAATGGCGATGTTCAATAGCGGTTGCATACGGGGCAAGCCTCGTCGAGATCGGTGGAGCGGTTAAAGAGCGGGGGACCGGCCATTCCTGGAATGGCGGCGGGCCGGGGCGCGTAGAATAGCAGCGAACGCCATGTCCATCCGCATCGTCCTCGTCGACCCGAATCATCCCGGCAACATCGGCGCCGTCGCGCGCGCGATGAAGAACATGGGACTCACCGAACTGCATTTAGTGCGGCCGAAGTTCTTCCCAAACGCAGATGCTACGGCGCGCGCCTCGGGCGCAGACGACGTGCTGCAGGCGGCGCGCGTGCACGAGGATTTCGCCGACGCAATCGCCGACTGTGGCCTCGTGGTCGGCACCAGCGCCAGGCAGCGGCACTTGCCGTTCGATCTGGTCGAGCCGCGCGACTGCGCTGCACAGATCGTGCAAGCCGGCCGCTCCGGCGGCGCGGCGATCGTGTTCGGCTCCGAGCGCATCGGGCTCACCAACGTCGAGCTCGCCCGCTGCAATCTGCTGACGACGATTCCGACCGATCCGCGCTATAGCTCGCTCAATCTCGCGATGGCCGTTCAGGTGTTCGCCTACGAACTGTGGCTGGCCGGCCGGCCGGGTGCGCCGGAGATCCCCCCACGCGAGGTGCCATTGGCGAGCGCTGCCGAGATGACCCGCCTGTACGAGCACTTCGAGGAAGTGCTGGAGTACATCGACTTCCGCGATCGCACCGGCGGCGGACACCTGATGGCGCGCATCCGTCGGCTGTTCAATCGAGCACTGCTCGATCAGAACGAAATGAACATCTTGCGCGGCGTGCTCACTGCGGTTCAGGCGCGCCGCCGGCCCGCGAAGCGGCGCAGCGATGAAGTGACTGAGTGACTGCGTGACGCAATTTTCTTATTCTGCGCAGCAGTGAACACAGTAAAGACCATTTATCTCGATTACGCAGCGACGACGCCGGTCGATCCGCGAGTCGCCGACGCGATGATCGAGTGTCTGCGCCCGAGCGGCGAGCAGGGCAATCCTTCTTCGGCTGGACACGAATACGGCCGACGCGCGCGCGGCCTCTGCGAGAAAGCGCGTGCACAGGTCGCCAAGGCGATCGGTGCGCGTCCCGAGTGCATCGTCTGGACGTCGGGTGCCACCGAGTCGGACAACCTCGCGATTTTCGGCGTCGCGCGCTTCAACGCCGATCGCGGCCGACACCTCGTCTCCTCCAAGACTGAGCACAAAGCGGTCCTCGATCCGCTCAAACAGCTGGAGCGCGAAGGCTTCGAGGTCACTTGGTTGAAGCCCCCAGCGGACGGCATCGTGCGGCCCGAGCAGGTGCAGGCAGCGCTGCGCCCGGACACGCAGCTCGTCTCGCTGATGCACGTGAACAATGAGATCGGTGTCGTGCAGGACATCGCGGCCATCGGTGCGCTATGTCGCGAGCGCGGCGTCGCGTTTCATGTGGACGCTGCGCAGAGTGCCGGCAAGTTGCCGATCAACGTCGACGCGATGAACGTCGATCTGCTGTCGCTCACTGCACACAAGATCTACGGGCCGAAAGGCATCGGTGCCCTCTACGTGCGTCGCAAGCCGCCGCTCGGCATCAAGCCGCTGATCTACGGCGGCGGCCAGGAATATGGTCTGCGCTCGGGCACGCTGGCGACGCATCAGATCGTCGGCATGGGGCTTGCGTTCGAAATCGCAGAGCGCGAACGGCAACAGGACGTCGAGCGCATCGGGGCGCTGCGCGACCAGTTGTGGGCCGGCATCTCGAGCATCGGCGACGTCGAGCTGAATGGTCATCCGCAGGATCGCGTTGCGGGCTTGCTAAACATCAGCTTCCGCGGCGTCGAGGGCGAGAGCTTGCAGTTCGCGCTGCGCGAGCTCGCCGTCTCCGCAGGTTCTGCCTGCTCGTCGGCTTCGGAAGAAGCGTCGTACGTCCTGCGTGCACTCGGTCGCAGCGACCAGCTGGCGCAGAGCTCGCTGCGCTTCAGTCTCGGCCGCTTCACGACGCCGGAGCAGGTCGAAATCGCGATCGCGGCTGTGAAGCGCGAAGTCACGCGACTGCGCTCGTTCTCACCCCCAGCGAAGAGCTCGGAGAATCCATCGTGAGCGAAACGCCGTACAACCCGGTCGTCGTCGAGCACTTCGCGCGGCCACGCAACGTGGGTCGCTTCGCCGCTGCGGACGACGTCATCGCTGCTTCCGCCGGCGATCCGGAGCAGGGCGTGCGCTTCGATCTCAGCGCACGCGTAAGAGGCGATCGCATCGTCGCGCTGCGATTCGAGGTCTACGGCTGTCCGCACTGCATCGCTGCCGGCTCGCTGCTGAGCGAGCGCCTGCAGGGGGCGACGCAGGAGGAGTTGCGCCGCTGGAGCTGGCGCCAGGCGGCCGACGAGCTGGAATTCCCGCCAGAGAAGCGCGGACGGCTGCTGGTCCTGGAGGACGCGGTCCGTGCGCTCGCCGCGCAGTGGCAGCGTCGCGGGTGAAATGCGACCCATGCATCAATTCGCCGGGCCGGTTCGATCGTACAATTTGCCGCCGGCATGGACTCATGCACCATGCGAATGAGCCGGCGCCTTGACTCGGGCCCATTGACCGCCATCTCCCTGCTATGTCCATCTCACTGACTTCCGCCGCCGCCGACCGCGTCCGTTCCTTCCTCGGGCGCCGCGGGCAGGGCGTGGGCCTGCGCCTGTCGGTCAAGAAGACCGGCTGCTCGGGCTTCGCCTACGTCGTGAACTATGCCGACGAGATCGGCGCCGACGACATCGTGTTCGAAGATCAGGGCGTCAAAGTGATCGTCGACCGCGCCAGCCTCGGCTATATCGACGGCACCGAAGTCGACTTCGTCAAACAGGGCCTCAACGAGGCCTTCCGCTTCCGCAACCCGAACGTGAAGGGTGAATGCGGCTGCGGCGAAAGCTTCACGGTTTGACCGCCTAACCTCGCGCCGCGACTGGTATTTCTTGCTGCTGGCGGGTCCCGCCGGTAGACTGCGCCGCACATCGCACGCCGCCCCCGGCGCGCGGTTCTAATTCATTGATTCCATTGAAATCGAGGACGAGGATTCATGGCGCTCGAACGCACGCTTTCGATTGTGAAGCCCGACGGTGTCCAGAAGAACGTGATCGGCAATGTCTACCGCCGATTTGAAGATGCGGGTTTACGAATCGTCGCCGCCCGCATGATGCAGCTGACGCAGGCTCAGGCCGAAGGCTTCTACGCCGTGCATCGCGAACGTCCGTTCTTCAAGGATCTGGTGCGCTACATGAGCTCGGGCCCGATCCTCGTTCAGGTCCTGGAAGGCGAGAACGCCGTGGCGAAGAACCGCGAGCTGATGGGCGCCACCGACCCGAAGAAAGCCGACAAGGGCACGATCCGCGCCGACCTGGCGACGAGCATCGAAGAGAACGTCGTGCACGGCTCGGACAGCGCCGACAACGCGCGCACCGAGATCGCGTTCTTCTTCGCCACCGCCGACCTCTGTCCGCGTAGCCGCTGAGCACGCGGTAAGATTGCTGCCGCGATGAATGCGAGCCTCGACAGCACCCCGAAGACGAACCTGCTCGGGCTGACGCGCGCCGAGCTGGACGCCTTCGTCGTCGGAATGGGCGAGAAGCCGTTCCGGGCGCGCCAGCTGCTGAAGTGGCTGTACAAGCGCTGCGTTGCCGACTTCGACCAGATGACCGATCTGGCGAAGACCTTCCGCGAGCACCTCAAGGAAGTCGCTGTCGTCTCGACGCCCGAGATCACTACGGTGCAGGTCTCTGCGGACGGCACGCGCAAGTGGCTGCTCGCGATGGATGGCACTCAGGGCATCGAGACCGTGTTCATTCCCGAGCCCGGTCGCGGCACGCTGTGCATCTCAAGCCAGGTTGGCTGCGCGATGGACTGCACGTTCTGCTCGACGGCGCAGCAGGGATTCAATCGCAATCTGACCGTTGCGGAGATCGTCGGTCAGGTGTGGCTCGCGAACCGCGAGCTGGGCTTTGAGCCTGGCGGTGATCGAGTCGTCACGAACGTCGTCTTCATGGGCATGGGCGAGCCGCTCGCGAACTATCGCAACGTCGTGCCCGCCGCCGAGATCATGATGGACGACCTCGGCTTCGACATCTCGCGTCGGCGCGTCACGGTCAGCACCTCCGGCCTCGTGCCGCAGATGGTGCGGCTCGCCGAAGAAACCAACTGCGCGCTCGCGGTCTCACTGCATGCGCCGAACGACGCGCTGCGCGATCAGCTCGTGCCGATCAACCGCAAGCATCCGATCGCCGAGCTGCTCGACGCCTGCTGGCTGTACGTGAACAAGCAGAACGCACGCAGCATCACGTTCGAGTACGTGATGCTCGACGGCATCAACGACCAGCCGGAGCACGCTCGCGAGCTCGTGCAGCTGTTGAAGGGCCGGCCGGCGAAAGTGAACCTGATCCCGTTCAACCCGTTCCCGGGGACGCGCTACGTGCGCTCGAGCGCCGCGGCGATCGAACGGTTTCGCGAGATACTCAACAACAACGGCGTGATCGCGACGACGCGGCGCACGCGCGGCGACGACATCGACGCCGCGTGCGGCCAGCTGGTCGGCCGCGTCAACGACCGCACGACAGTACGTCTCGGCTCGAAGCTCATCTCAGTGGCGGTGCAACCGTGAAGCGTGCAGCGACGATCGTGACGAGCCTCGTGGCTCTTGCCATTTGGTTGGCCGGATGCACGAGCACCAACAACGTGAGCAAGCCGCAGCCCGAGCGGGCCGCGGAGATCAACCTGGAGCTCGGCGTCGAGCACCTGCGCAAGGGCAATTTGCAGCAGGCGAAGGACAAGATCGACCGCGCGGTCGAGCAGAACCCGCGCTATGGGCGCGCTCATCTGGTCGCTGGCATGCTCTACAACCGCCTCGGCGATCAAAGCAAAGCCGAGTCGCATTACGAGCGCGCGATCTCCCTCGAGCCGAAGAACCCCGAGTTCAAGAACAACTACGCCGTCTACCTGTGCCAGCAGAAGAAGTACGAGCGCGGGCTGAAGGTGGCGCTCGAAGCTGCCGCCGATCCGCTCTACAAGACGCCCGAAGTGGCCTACCTGAACGCCGGTAACTGCGCGCTCAGCGCGGGCGACATGAAGCGTGCGGAAGAGAACCTCCGCAAGTCGCTGGCCTCGAGGCCGACCTTCGGCGAAGCGCTGTTCCAGATGGCCGACCTGGAGTATCGCCAGACGGAGTACATGTCGGCGCGAGCGTTCCTCGAGCGCTACCTCGCAGTGGGGCGCACCAGTCCGGCCACATTGTGGCTGGGCGTGCGCATCGAGCGCGGGCTGGGCAACAAGGCGCAGGCGCAACACTATGCGCAGCGCCTGAAGACTGAATATCCGTCGGCTGCCCAGACCAAGG
>Ga0209382_10000692_pt1 | contig 54909 bp, 52 predicted proteins | sample SoiMetdeltSBSDD5_FD_187599 | JGI IMG/M metagenome (GOLD analysis project Ga0209382, IMG submission 187599) | Bulk soil microbial communities from a Populus tree surrounding site in Tennessee, USA - Soil MetaG P. deltoides SBSDD5 (SPAdes) (version 2) | ecosystem: Environmental > Terrestrial >...
GAGCGCAAAGCGCGTGGTGCCAAACGCGCCGAGGTCGTCGAGGAACACCGGCACGTGGAAGTGCGTGCGCCAGTCGCGCGGACCTGGATCCTTCTGGAACGCTTCGAAGGCGTCTTCCAGATTCAGGAACCACGTCGTCTTCCCGTCCTTCTTCTGGCAGGTCTGTGACAGGTAAATCGTCTTGGCAAAGGTCTGCAGCGCGTCGACTGTTTTTTGCGTGACGTTCGGCATGTGCATCGACGCCGCTTCCTGCAGCTTGACAATGTGCACGCCTGCATCCACCAGCTTCTGCAGCGACACCGGGATGTCCTCGTAGCCGACCGACTGATGGCCGATGTCGAACACCACGCCGGTGTAGTCGCGCATCGCCTGGTGCGCATCGGCCTCGTTCAAACCGGTCTTCTTCGCGAGCTTCTTGGCCGTTTCCCCTGAGAAGAGATAGTTCGTGAAGTAGGCGATCGTCTCGTCGGTAGTTTCGAGATAACACCGCGGCTCCGGCTCGAGGCCGAGCGTGACCGTCTTGCCGGTCGTCTTCGTCAGGTCCACGAGATGGGCGACGACGTCGATGACGTTGCTCGTGTACTCGTCGACGACGTGCGCGCCGGTGACCTTGGGCTTGAAGCCGAGCGGCGCGCTCTGGATCGAGGGGTTCACGCCCTCCGGGGCCAGTTCGGCCAGCAGACTCGCAACCTGCTTCGTATACTCCCGGCGCTCCGGCGTCTGCCAGTCCGGCTCGTAGACGTCTTCCTTGATCACCTGCTTCTTGAAGACACCGTAGACGAAGGCATTGGCGGTGTAGAGATAGAGGTCCTGGTCGGCGAAAAACTGCTTGAGCGCCGCCCGCTTGCTGGGATCCGCCGACAGGGCCGCGGCCGAGGGGGCCGATGTGCGCAGGCACACGCCGAATGGTTGATCGGGCGCCACTCGTACCTTCACCGCGGGCAGATAGGTGTTGACGCTCTTCCAGAGCTGATCCCAGTCGTCGGTGTGATGGACCAGCGTCGAATACGTGAGGTGGCCCAGGCCCTTCCCGAGGTTCATACCGTCTCTACCTTCCCTGACGCGGCGGACTTCACCACCGCTTCCGTCACGGCCGCGCCGTGGATCATCTCGCGCGTCGGAATCAGATACGGCGCGCCCCCCAAGGCCGCCGTCGCAAACGCCTCCAGGCACGCACGCGTGACATCGAGGCGCGCCGCTTCCCACACCTCCGCCGGTCCCTTGATCGGCTGAAACTTACAGGTCCCAAACAGCCGCGTGCGGCGCTCGTCGGATGAGGCCCCCGCCACATGCGTCATGCCTTCCAATCTGACCGACCCCTTCGAGCCAAACACCTGGAAGCTGAAACCGGGCCCGGTCGCCGTGATTGTCCCCAGGTAGCCGGAGGCGCCGTTCTTCATCCGGAAGAGCATCGAGGTCGTGTCATCGCTGTCGACCGGCACGACCCGGTGGAAGCTCTGACAGTAGACGTGGTCGATCTCACCGCCCAGATCGATCATGCCGTCGATGGCATGGACCCCCATCGGCGTCAGCCCGCCGCACGGCGTTTCGTCGCGATGGGCGCGCCACGCCTCCGGCTTCAGCAGCAGCGCATTCGGGAAGGTCATCGTCGCTTCGAAATGGAGGAGCGTCCCGAGGTCGCCCGACTGAATCTGCTGCCGCAGTTTCGTCATCTCGGGATGGAAGCGCCGGTTGTAGCCGAGCCCGAGCGTCACACCCGCCTGCTCGGTGGCGGCGACGGCGGCTTCGGCATCCGCTTTCGTGAGCGCGAACGGCTTCTCGCAGAAGACGTGCTTGCCCGCCCGGGCGGCCGCGATCGTCTGCGCCGCATGCAGCGAGTGCGGCGTGGCGAGCACCACCGCGTCCACAGTCGGGTCGGCGAGCAGGGCCTCGTACCGGTCAACGAGCGTCAGCTTCTGGGCGTCCGCGAACGCCGTCACCTCCGGCGACACCGTGCGCGTCGCACCCGCGACAAAGCGGATCTGCTCGCTGTCGGCGACGGCTTCCACTAGCGTCCGCCCCCACCACCCCATGCCCACGATTGCCGCTCTGATCACTGCGTGTGCTCCCGGCGGGTCTCCAGAACACGACCCGCCCTCTCCTGTCGTGTGACTCCGCGACGCCTACGTCGTCCGAATCAGCGAGAACTTCGGATCCGCCCCCAGGCTCTCGGTCACCGGTAGCCCCAGCTCCTTTTTCACCAGGTTGGTCCCCTGCACCAGCGCCACCATCTTGTAGAAGGCATGCCGCCGGCTCATCCCCTCGCGCCCCATCCCGCAGTCGCTCGACAGCACCAGCCGCTCCGCCGGGATCACCTTCAGCGCCGCCCGAATCAGCTCCGCCACTTCCCCCGGCGTCTCCACCTGCAGCGTGTGATGGTCGATCGCCCCGATGCACACCTTCATCCCCGTGATCGCCTGGCCGACCGCCTCCAGGTCCATCGCATTCGAGCTCTTCATCTCGAACGTGATCACATCGGCATCCACCTGATTCAGCAGCGCCAGCGCCGGTTTGTAGCTCTGCACACTGCCAAACATCCGCTGCTGCGACGGATTGCCCCAGCACGTGTGGCACCACACCTCGGTCTTCGCGCGCAACCCCTTCACCGTGTTGTTGAACACCTGCAGCATGAACTCAGGATTAATGACCTTGTCCACGTAGCCGCGCGCGGCCAGCAGATGGATCTGGGGTTCTTCCATCTGAATGACCTGGCACCCGGCGTCCGCCAGGTCGTGCAGCTCCTCGTTGAAGGCATCCGACAGCGCCATGATCCGGTCCGGCAGGCTTGGGTAATGCTCGTCCTGCACCGCAAACGCCACCAGCTCCGGCGTCACCGTCCCGAACTTCACCGGCTTGGCCGTCAGCCGCTGCGCCGCCTTGAACATCTCCGCATACTGCATCTCGCCCCGCCCGACCGGCCCCACCAGCGTCGGCATCACCCGCGCTTCCAGGTAGTCGTGCAGGATGTGCCCGCGCGGAAACCCGATCCCCCCCGCCCCCACCTTCGCCAGCTTCGGATGCGTCGTCTCGAACCCCGCCATGTGATGCGGCGGGTAACTCGTCCAGCTCTGGCCCCCGATGTCCTGGTCGAACCGGCAGTCCCCGTCCGTCACGATGTCCAGCCCCGCCACTTCCTGCTCGCGCAGATACACCGACAGCGCATCCACATACTGCTCCCGGAACCGCGACGTCACCATCGCGTCCAGGAACGACCGCGTCCCCAGGTTTTCCGTATACCAGCTGGGGCGCGGCAACGACCCCGTGATCGTCGTCGGCAGCATCTTTCCGGCGGTAGCTTTCAACATCTGCGTGTCTCCATCGATATCAATTGATACAACCTTCGAACAGTACAATGGCGGCAATTACCCGGTCAACGAATCCATTGTTGATCTTTGATTTTGGGGGATCGTTGATTCGTTGTTGATTCTTGATTGTCGATTTAACGGGGTTGCAGTTGCGGATTGGGGATTATCGACGCCAGAACCGGGACGCCGAACCCAATCAAAGATCAACAATCCCAAATCACCAACGAATCAACAATCAACAATCAACAATCAAAGATCCCCAAATGGAAATCCCATGATTCGCCTCGGCTCGGATCTTCTCCTCGCATCGTCGCGTCTAAAGGGCGCGCGAGTTGGCGTGGTCTGCAACCATGCTTCTCTCGATCGCGGCTACCTCCACATCGTCGATCGACTGGCCTCGGCTCCGAATCTCACCCTGGCGGCGATTTTCGGCCCGCAGCACGGGTTCAGGTCCGACGTGCAGGACAACATGATCGAGACACCTCACGTCGACGACTCGACTCGTCGCGTGCCGGTGTATTCCCTTTACAGTGAGACGCGTGAACCGACGGCCGCGATGCTTGCCGGCCTCGATGTTCTGATCATCGATCTCCAGGACATAGGGGCACGTATCTACACCTACATCTACACGATGGCCAACTGCCTGCGCGCGGCGGCGAAACATGGCGTCCGCGTCATCGTGTGCGACCGGCCCAACCCGATTGGCGGCAACGAGGTAGAGGGAGCCCTGCTCGTCGAGGGCTTCGAATCCTTCGTCGGCCAGTTCCCGATCCCGATGCGGCACGGAATGACCATCGGCGAGCTCGCGAGACTGTTCAACGAACGCTTCGGGCTGGGCGCGACGCTCGAAATCGTCAAGATGGAGGGGTGGAAGCGAGACATGTACGCAGACGCGACTGATCTGCCCTGGGTCATGCCGTCGCCCAATATGCCCACGCTCGACACGGCCATCGTTTACCCGGGAACAGTGCTTTTCGAAGGCATCCTCATCTCCGAGGGTCGTGGCACGACGCGTCCGTTCGAGCTGATCGGCGCGCCATGGATCGAGGCTGAGAGTTTCGCGCGTCGCATGAACGGCCTCGGCTTGCCGGGCGTCCACTTCAGGCCGGCGGTGTTCGAACCGACTTTCCAGAAGCACGCGAAGCAGACCTGTGGCGGCTGCCAGATTCACGTGACCGACCGCCGGCGGTTTCAGCCGGTGCTCGTCGGTGTCGCCCTCATCGCGATGTTTCGCCAGATCGATTCAGGACGATTCGCGTGGCGGCAACCACCGTACGAATACGAACACGACAAGATGCCGATCGACATCCTGGCCGGTTCCGCGGTCTTGCGCCAACAAATCGAAACGGGTGTCGATGCCGTCGAGATCGCCCGGAGTTGGCGCGACGATGAGGAAAAGTTCAGGAAGCTGCGGGAACCGTTCCTCTTGTATTGAGCACCGTCCACTGGAGTAAGCTGCGGCCCGGAAGGAAACCGCATGGCGCAACCCCCAGACGAGGTTGGACGACGTGAGTTCCTAAGTGGCGCGGCGGCTGGAGCAGCAGGGATGTTGGCGCATTCCGGCGTTGGCCAGGCTCAAGAACCGCGCGATCGCGTCCAGCAGGCCGTGCCTTCCGATCCCGCGCTGCGCGTCAAAGCGCTCGAGTCGTTGCTGGTCGAGAAAGGGATGGTGAATCCCGCCACCCTCGACGCCATCATCGAAACCTACGAAACCAAAGTAGGACCGCGCAACGGCGCGCGCGTCGTCGCGCACGCGTGGGTGGATCCCGCGTTCAAGAAACGCCTGCTCAGCGACGGCACGGCTGCGATCGCCGAGCTCGGGTACGGCGGCTCCCAGGGAGAGCACATGGTGGTCCTCGAGAACAGCGCGAAGGTACACAACCTCGTGGTCTGTACGCTCTGCTCGTGCTACCCGTGGCCCGTGCTCGGCTTGCCGCCAACCTGGTACAAGTCTGCGCCGTATCGGTCCCGTGCCGTTATCGATCCGCGAGGCGTCCTTCGCGAATTTGGCCTCCAGCTTCCCGACGATGTGGAAGTTCGCGTGTGGGATAGCACCGCGGACGTGCGATATCTGGTTCTCCCTGAACGGCCGGCGGGCACCGAGGCGATGACCGAAGATCAGCTCGCCGCGTTGGTGACGCGCGACTCGATGGTCGGCGTCGCGAAAGTGACGGTCGCCGCAGGAGGCACCGCATGAACAGCGTTCATGACATGGGCGGCATGCACGGCATGGGCCCCATCGAGTACGACAAGAACGAAGGCGCCTTTCACGAGCCGTGGGAAGGGCGTGCCTGGGCCCTGATCAGCTCGGCTGGCGCGTTCAGTCGCGGCCGCAGAAAGAATTTCCGCTTCGAGCTCGAAAGCATTCCGGCCGCCGACTACCTGCGAATGAGCTACTACGAGCGGCTGATCAAGACGATGCTCGATCGGTTGCTCGCTGGCAAATTCATTACGCAAGCAGAGTTGGACAGTGGCAAACCGGATCCCGGTTCACCGCGCGGCACACCGCCGCTCACACCAGCCATGGTGGAAGACCTGTTCCGGCGGCGCGGCTCGTTACGACGCGACGATGTTCGTGTGCCAGCGCGGTTCAAGAATGGTCAACAGGTCCGCGCGCGCAACATCAACCCGGTCGGCCACACTCGCCTGCCTCGCTACCTTCGCGGCAAGCGCGGCACCGTGACACACGATCACGGCGTCTTCAATTTGCAGGACACTGACGCCGGGGGCTACCCGCTGGGCAACTCTCCGCAGCACGTGTATACGGTCCGCTTCGACGCCTCCGAGGTATGGGGACCGGACGGTGGAAAACGTGACGTGATCTTCGCCGATTTGTGGGAGAGCTATCTCGACCGAGCCTGATCTCCCGGATCCCGAGTCCCGAACCCCGAGTCCCGGACCCGAGTCCCGGCTCATGATCGCGTCTTGGCGATTCCCGGCGCCTTCATCTCCTGCGCCGTCGGCGGCGTCAGGTGATGTTCCGTCAGATGTGCCTTCAGTAGCGTGAACGCCTGTTCGGGCGTATCCACGCGCTTGACCAGATCCATGTCACCAGGGCTGATCGCGCCCCAGTCGGACATCGGGTCGAGGCGCAGGATCTGGTCCCAGTAATCGGGGCCATACAGGATGATTTGAATCTGCTTGGCCAGCTTCTCCGTCTGCATCAGGGTGAGAATCTCGAACATCTCATCGAGCGTGCCGAAGCCACCGGGGAAGATCACGAGCGCCTTGGCAAGATACGCAAACCAGAATTTGCGCATGAAGAAGTAGTGGAACTCGAAGTGCAATCCGTCGGTGATGTAGCGATTGGCGCCCTGCTCGAAGGGCAGGCGGATGTTCAGCCCGATCGTTTTCCCACCGGCCTCGGCCGCACCGCGATTGGCCGCTTCCATGATGCCGGGACCACCACCGGAGGTCACGACGAAGCGATGATGCTGTGTATCGAGAGACGTTGACCACTCGGTCAACATGCGAGCCAGCACGCGCGCGTCCTCGTAGTAGCGCGACCACTCGACAGCCTTGCGACTGCGCTCCAGGTGCGGGTTGGTCGGGCCTCCGGCAGGAGCCATGAATCGCCGTTCGAGCCGCTCGAGAGCCTCGCGCGCCTGCTCGGGGCTATGAATCCTCGCTGATCCAAAGAAGACGACCGTGTCCTGAATGTTCTCGGCCTTGAACCGCCGCAGCGGTTCGAGATACTCCGCGAGAATGCGAAGTGGTCGCGCTTCCTCACTTTCGAGGAACTCCTCGTTTCTATAGGCCAGCGGCTGCGGGTGCATTGGTAGATCTTATCGGCTCCGGGCCCTTGGCTCCGGCCGTAGTCGCGGTTCGCGGATTGGAAGAGAATGTTTACATCCCCCTGACGTGATTTGAATCGGGAGCCCGAAGCCGAGAGCGATCCCATGCGCGAGTTCACTCACAGCCTGACCATAGAGGCGCCCTCCGCGGCAGTGCTGGATGCCTTCTTCGATCCCGAAGCGCTGGCGGCGTGGTGGCGCGTGAAGCGATCGCTCTGCGTCGCGCGGCCGCTCGGTGTGTATGCCGTGGAGTGGGAACCCACGGAATGGCATGACGAAACCTTCGGCCGGCTTGGCGGTGCATTCCGGGGAACCGTCATCGAGTTCAAACCTGGTCGCGAATTTTTTCTTGCCGATCTGTTCTGGCTCCCGCCGGACGGCGAGCCGGTCGGACCAATGGCTCTCGAAGCCACGTGCACTCAGCACGGAAACAGCACGACTCTTCACGTCCGTCAGTCCGGTTGGGAAGATAGCCCACGCTGGTCCAGGTACTACGATCTGATCGCCACTGGTTTTACGGTGGCGCTCGAGGGATTGAAGGCACATCTCGAGGGGAAGTGGAAAGCTTAGACTCGGGCGAGTTTCACGAAATTCGTCGGCCCTGGATCGAGTTCCTGCGATACGCTGACGAGCACGACCGCGGTTCCAGGCTCGAGCAGCTTTCGCGCCACGAGCTCGTCGCCGATGCGCCGCGCGGACGTCGCCACATCGTCGCCCATCTCGGCCAGCACGGGAACGACCCCCCAGGATAGGGCCAGTCGACGCACCACCTCGGATCTGTCGGACGCTGCAAGGATCGGAACGCGCGGCCGCAGCGCTGATAACACGCGTGCCGTCGTCCCGCCGCGAGTCATCGCGATGATGGCCTCGGCGCCTGCGCGTTCGGCCAATGTCACGCCGGCTTCGCACACGGCATGGTGGTGCCCAGTCGACGAGTGCCGGCGATCCAAGGGCATGCGGCTCGACGGAACGGACTCCGCTTCGCGGATCACCAGATCGAGCGTCTGTGCCGCCCGCACCGGGTAAGCGCCCGCCGCAGTTTCACCGGCCAGCATGATTGCGTCGACGCCGTCATCAACCGCGTTTGCAGCATCGCTGACCTCAGCACGAGTCGGACGCGGTTCCGTACGCATCGACTCGAGCACTTGAGTCGCAACAATCACGGGAACTTCGGCCACGCGCGCGCAGCGGGTGACTTCCTTCTGGACACGAGGGACACGCTCGAGAGGCAACTCGAGACCCAGATCGCCACGCGCGACCATCACCGCGTCGCTCTCGCGCACGATCTCATCGAGCCGAGCGATGGCTTCGGGTCGCTCCAACTTGGAAATCAGGGGGACATCAGTGCCGCCAGCCCGACCGATCTCGTGGCGCGCCTGCCGCAGCACCGCCGCGCTCTGCACAAAGCTCAGTGCAATGAAATCAACGCCAGCACGAACGCCAAAATGAAGATCCCTGATGTCCTTCTCGGTCAGACTCGTGGCGGGAAGTTCGACGCCGGGTACGTTGATGCCCTTGTGTTCGCCGAGTGGGCCGCCGTCGACCACGACTGTGTTGATCTCGTTGCCACTGACGTCCTTTACGCGCAACTGGATGTGGCCATCGTCCAGCAGCAGCGCGTCACCGGAACGCACGGCCTTGGGCAGATCGGCGAATGTCGTCGACACGCGACGGCCGTCACCCTCGAAATCGCCAACGGCAACAGTGAGCGGATCACCGGGTTTCAGCAGCACTGCCGCGTGTCCCTGCAGCTTGCCGGTGCGAATCTTCGGGCCGCTCAAATCCTGGAGCAGGGCCACCGTTCGTCCGGTGTCCTGCGACACGCGACGCACCTTCTCGATCACGGCGGCGTGCGTCTCGTGAGTGCCGTGCGAGAAGTTCAGACGAAACACGTCGACGCCAGCCTTCACCAGCTCGCCGATGATCGTGTCGCTGGCCGATGCCGGGCCTAACGTGGCAATGATCTTGGTCCTTCGCATAGAACCTCATTTTGACGGTTTTGGGGGCGATTCTAGTACTCTTGATCCGTGGATCAACTTCAAGGGTGGCTTGAAAGCGCGTTGCAGGATGCCGACCGGCGCCAGTTGCCTGCCCTGCGCCCGCTACTCGAAGGCCTTGCACGGTCGACCGCGCTGCTCCGTGCCGCCGACTGGAACCTGGAAGCGTCCGATCAGCCCACGCAGCCGTCCCGAGATGTCCGCTGAACCGCGCACCCTGGCCGAGGTTGGCCGCCTGCTTCAAACGAAAGCCGTGACTGCTGAGGCGATCACTGAGGGCTGCCTCGCGCGGATCACGGAGCGGAATCGAACGCTCAATGCTTTCATCGCGGTGCTCGTCGATGAAGCGCTGGCGCAGGCCAGGGAGGCAGACCAGGAGATCGCTGCCGGCCGCTATCGCGGCCCTCTTCACGGCGTCCCGATTTCACTCAAGGACATCATCGATCTTTGCAATGCGTCAACGACGGCGGCTTCTCGCGTACGCGACGGTCATGTCGCCAGGCGCGACGCAACGGTCGTGGGTCGACTGCGAGACGCCGGCGCGATCTTCATTGGCAAGACGAACCTCCACGAGTTCGCGCTCGGTACGACCAATGAGGATTCGGCGTACGGTCCCGTCCTGCATCCATTCGACAGCACTCGATCACCCGGCGGGTCCTCTGGCGGGTCGGCCGCGTCCGTGCTTGACGGCATGGCGTACGCGTCGATCGGCACAGACACGGGTGGGTCGATTCGCATTCCCTCGGCGGCCTGCGGCCTCGTGGGTTTGAAGGCGACAATCGGAGAGCTCCCGACAGATGGCATCGTGCCGCTGAGCGAAACGCTCGATCACGTCGGACCAATCTGCCTGTCGGTCGAGGATACGTCACTGCTCTACGGGGTCCTGCGTGGCATTTCGAATCCTGAAACGCCGCCGGCACGCGACCTTCGCGGGATGCGCTTCGGTGTTCCGCGCGGTTACTTCCTGGATCTTGTCGATCCCCAGATCGCTGCGCGATTCGCCGCGGCCTGCGAGCGACTCAAGAGCGCCGGGGCGATTCTCGACGATGTGGTGATACACCACACGAAGGAGATTGGGACCATCTACGTGCACATCGCGTTGCCTGAGGCCGCTGCTTACCATGCTGCCACTCTCGAAAGCCGGCCGCAGGACTACACCGAGAACGTGCGTCTGCGGCTCGAAATGGGGCGCTACATCCTTGCGGAGGACTACGCTCGCGCGCAGCGCGGACGCCAGGTGTTGACGCAGGAGGTCCGCGAGGCGATTGGCGGACGTGACGGGCTGCTGCTCCCGTCGATGCCGGTGCCAGCGACAAAACTCGGCATGCCGACGGTGTCGATTGGAGGAACAGAGGAAACGGTCAGAAACATCACACTGCGCCTGACGCAGCTATTCAACATCACCGGGCATCCCGCGATCTCGTTGCCGTGCGGCAAGACCGACGAAGGATTGCCCGTGGGTCTGCAAATCGTCGGGACCCGGAACCGCACGCCAGAACTTCTGCAAGTAGCGTTGGCGGTCGAAAGGACCCTGGGCGGAAACTGACGGCAATGCTCGCGCCTTTCTTTCACGGATGGGAGCGCCGCCTGGCGTCGGTCTCGAAAGACCGCGTCGTGCGGCCTTTCGACTGGGGCCTCGACTGGTTGGCGCCAAACGGCCATCACCATCCCGATATCGGGGACCGTATTGCGGCGTGGGTCAACGAGGTGATGCAGGACACGCCGCGCTTTTTTGATCTGCCACCGACCTCCGACTTCACGTTCACTGAAGCGCCGGAGGTACTCAGGAAGCAAGGCGAAGCCGGTACGCTGCGTTTCCCGAGCGCCGTTGTCACACCACATCCCGAGAACAATACCGTCGTCGGACGCTGGTTTCCCGCTGCCGGCGAACCACCACTCGATCCGCCTTCGCTTAAAGCTTCGGCGAGACAGGCTCCGCGCTCGCACAAGGCTTCGCCGCGGCCGGGGCGCGGCCGCGCGGCCGTCGTCATGTCGCAGTGGAACGCCGACAGCGAAGGCCACATCGGGCTTTCGAAGCTGCTCGCCCGTTTCGGCGTCTCCGCGTTGCGACTCAGCCTGCCCTACCACGATGCGCGCATGCCGCCCGAGCTCACGCGCGCCGACTACATCGTCAGCTCCAATATCGTGCGGACGGTGCAGGTCTGCCGCCAGGCCGTGCTCGACGCACGGCGCGCTGTAGCGTGGCTGTCGGCGCACGGCTTCGAGCGCATAGGCATCCTCGGCACGAGCCTCGGATCGTGCCTGGCGATGCTGACGGCGGCACACGAGCCGCTCATCCGGGCGCAGGCGCTCAATCACGTCTCGCCGTGGTTTGCTGACGTGGTGTGGCGCGGGCTCTCGACGCGACACGTGCGAGAGGGCCTCGAAGGTCACATCGATCTCGATCGCTTACGCACGCTGTGGCGACCGATCAGCCCATTCGAGTACCTCGAACGTGTGCGCGACAAGAGGACGCTGCTCGTGTACGCGAAGTACGACCTCACGTTTCCCGTCGATCTTTCAGAGTTGCTGGTGCGGGAATTCCAATCGCGGCAGCTGCCCCACGAGGTCTTCGCGTTGCGGTGCGGGCACTACAGCACGGGCGTAGCGCCATTCAAATTCATTGACGGGTATGTGTTGACAAAATTCCTGCGACGGAGTCTGTAGGACACGCGGCGCTGAAGCCCCCGCTCTACGACTGATCGCGACCTTTCGACTCGACAGCGCAGAGCGCACTCTTCAGCGTGCGCCGTTACAGATACTCCAATAAGCCCGACAGCGCGGTATAGATGACTTCGGCAAGCTGACGGACGAGCGGCGAGATCTCTCCCTCATCCAACGCATTCGCCACCGTCACTGGATCAGTCAGCACCAGCCAGATGGTTGCGCCGGCGATGATGGTGGCAACCACACCAATGAGCACCGCAACGCTCGTGACGCGGTCGAAGCCGCGCTCGAGATCGTGCTCGGGCGGCGCGTGTTCGAGTTCAACGCTCACGGCTCGATTAGCCTAGCACGCGAGCGAAACGACCTAGAACTCGGCGGTCCGCAATTCTGGTTCGCCCAGATTCAGGCTGCGCAGTGACTCTGCAATGGCAGAGTAATCTCCCACCACGAGCGTCGTCAGCTTGGATGGATCCAGGTATCGCGTCGCGACATTGACGACGTCGGCGCTGGTCACACCGTTGATCCTGGGAACGAACTCTTCGAAGTACGTTTCAGGCAGACCGTAAAGCGCCATCACCGCAACCGACCGCGCGACCTGCTGCGCTGTCTCGAATCCGCGAGGATAGCCCCGCGTGAGAGATGCCTTGGCCAGCGACATCTCGTCATCGCTGGGCGGCCTCGACCCTTGCACCGCGCCGATCTCGGCAAGCACGTCTGCGATGGCTTCAGCCGTCGACGCGGTGTGCACGCTGGTCTGCAGTGAAAACGGCGAAATCCCTTTCCGCCAGTCGAAGCCGCTTCGGGCTCCGTAGGTAAATCCCTTCTCTTCGCGAAGCTTCAGATTAACGCGGCTGACGAATTGGCCGCCGAGCACCGCGTTCATGACGAGGAGTGCCGGGTAGTCGGGCGTCACGCGGCTCGTGGACAGTTGTCCAATGCGCAGCTCGGACTGCGCTGCAGCCTCGCGCTGCACGACCGCGAGCCTCGTGACCAGTCGACCTGACGGCGGCACGTACGCGGGAGTGCCGCCGGCGCCATCACCACCCGATGACGACCAGCCAGCGAACGCGTTTTCAGCCTCTTGACGCAGTTCATCATGGCTCATCGCGCCACACACGATCAGCGTCGCGCGCGATGGCTGGACGGCACGTGCATGAAACGCCACGACATCGTCGACGGTGACACGCCGAAGGCTCGCATCGCTGCCAATCGCCAGGTGGGCGTAAGGGTGAGCTCCGTAAACCAGCCGCAGGAACGTCTGCTCGGCTACTGCCGACGCCACGTCTTTGAGCTGGCGGAGACGGTCGAGTCTCAGTTGACGAACCCGCAGGAACTCGCTTTCCATCAGCCGCGGGAGCGTCACCATGTCGGCCAGCAGCCGGGCGCCTCGCGACGCGAACCGCGTCAAAGTGGTGAGCGAAAAATCGGTCGCATCTCCGCCGACTTCGACGTCGTAATCGGCGCCAATTCGTGACAGCGCGTCCGAGACTTCGAGCGCGTTCAGCGCACCGGTGCCTTCGTCGGCCATGTCGGCGACGAGGGCGGCAAGGCCTTCGCGGCCATCGGGATCCGCACCCGATCCGCCTTCGATTTGCAGCGTAAACGTGATGACCGGGACGCTGTGGTGCTCGACAGTGCACACGCGCAGCCCGTTCGGCAGCGTGTGCCGCACGATCGCCGGAAAGACAAACCGGGGATCGGCGCCAACGGCGGGAAGTCGGGACCGATCGATGGCCGTCACGACACCGACACCGCCACGGAGCCGTCCAGAGCCAACGCGTGTTGACCGCGTGGAATCGCACTGAGAGCAACCCGCCGATCGAGTGCCAGATATGCACGCGCCGCTGCCTGCAGCGATTCGCGAGTGGCTGCGCGGTAGCGATCGAGATCGGCGGCGAAGAATCCGGGATTGCCCTTCAATACGTTGTAGGCATTGAGCTGATCCGACTTGCCGCCAAAACCACCGACGGTTTGCAGCCGGTACATGAAGTGCGCTTCAGCCTGCGCGACCGCTCGCTCCATCTCGTCCACCGACGGCCCCTCGTTCACCACTCGGCGCAGCTCTTCGTCGATGCGATTGGCGATCTCCGTCAGGGTGTGACCCGGAGCCGCCGTCACCACGAGCAGGAAGAAGCTGCCGATCTCACGAGAGCTTTGATATCCCGAGACATCGAGCGCGATGCGCAAGTCGTAGACGAGTGTCTTGTAGAGTCGCGACGTCTTGCCGTTGGCGAGCAGATCGCCGAGGAGATCCATCTCCGCATCGCCGGCAGCGAACATTGCAGGCGAATGCCACGCCAGGTAGAGGCGAGGAAGCTCGACCCGATCTTCGAGCACCAGCCGTCGTTCTGACGACAGCTCAGCGCCTTTCGAAACAGGTTTGGGAGGAACTCCGGCCGGGATTTCGCCGAAGTACGCTCCCGCCAACTCGAACGCACGTTCGATTTCCACATCACCGGCCAGGACGAGCGATGCATTTGCCGGGTGATAGTAGGTGCGGAAGAACTCCTGCACATCCTCGAGTTGCATGGCGCGGATGTCCTCGGCCGAACCGATGGTCATCCAGCTATACGGATGGTCCGGAGGATAGAGTGCGGCGGATAACGCCATCATCACCATGCCGTACGGACGATTCTCGTAACTCTGTCGCCGTTCGTTGAGTACGACATCCCGCTGCGTCTCGAATCGCTCGCGCGTGAGCGCCGGCAGCAGGAAGCCCATGCGATCGGACTCCATCCACAGCGCGCGATCGATCGCGCTCGTCGGAACGACTTCCCAGTAGTTGGTGCGATCGGCGTTGGTGGATCCGTTCAGCAGCGCGCCCGCCTGCTGCAGCGGCGGGAAGTAGCCGGCGTTGTAATGCTCCGAGCCTTCGAACATCAGATGCTCGAACAGGTGGGCAAAGCCAGTGCGGCCGGGACGCTCGTTTTTCGAGCCGACGTGATACCAGACGTTGACCGCCACGATTGGCACGTGTCGATCCTCGTGCACGATCACGTCGAGCCCGTTGGCAAGCGTGCGCTTGGTGAACGGAAGATCGATGGCCAGGGATGTCATGATCGGGCGGTCGACGCGAGCTATCGTACGGGGATCAGGGGAATCTTGCCCTTGTTCGCTTCAGCGGTCTTGTGCGCCGCAATTGAAACTTGCGCAGCCGCACGTTCAGCGACCGTGAGAAACGATCGCGCTGCCGCGGAGCCGGGCTCGCCAATCACCAGCGGGATCCCGGCGTCTCCCCCTTCGCGAATCGGTTGATACACCGGCAGCCGGCCGAGGAACGGCACACCCATATCCGCGGCCAGCCCCTCACCGCCCCCGTGCCCGAAGATGTCCGTTTCGTGATGACAGTTGGGGCACGTGTAATAACTCATGTTCTCGACGACCCCGAGTGTCGGGATATTGAGCTTCTGATACATGCGAATGGCACGACGGCTGTCGGCCAGTGATACCTTTTGCGGCGTGGTCACGACGATCGAGCCGACCACTGGGACGGTCTGACTCAGGCTAAGCGCCACGTCGCCGGTGCCAGGCGGCATGTCGACGATCAGATAGTCCAGATCTTTCCACGCGACCTCGCGAAAGAACTGCTGAACCGCGCCGTGTAGCATCGGCCCCCGCCAGATGATCGGCGCATCGTCACTTGTCATGAACCCGATCGAGACAACCTGAACGCCATACTTCTCCGCAGGCACGATCTTCTGGCCGTCGGTCGTGAGCTGGGCATTCAGGCCGAACATGATCGGAACGTTGGGTCCGTAGATGTCGCCGTCGAGAATGCCAACACGGCTGCCGCAGCGAGCCAGCGAGAGGGCGACGTTCACGGCGACTGTTGTCTTTCCAACGCCGCCCTTGCCGGCGCCCACGGCAATGACATTCTTCACTCCCACCAGCGGAAGCCGTCCCGTTTCCGGTGCGGAAGCGGACCGCACGTTGGCAGCAAGTTTCACATCGACATCAGAGACACCCGGGAGAGCACGCACAGCGGCCGCGGCCTGGTCCCTCAGTTGATCCTTCACAGGGCACGCAGGTGTCGTGAGCTCGATCGTGAACGACACGCGCGAGCCGGAGATCGCGATGTCTTTCACGAACCCCAGCGACACGATGTCCTTGCGAATGTCGGGATCGACGACCACGCGAAGCGCGTGGAGGATCCCATCCCGGTCCAGCGTGGCAGCCATGTCCTTGTGATTTTACCGCGCGGGCTCGAAGAGACGACGCCCCTGATCGGTCAGGAGAATCCACAGGGCATATACGCCCAATGCGGTTCCAAATGGTAATACGAGCAGATTCGCCACCGCGAGGGCAAGCGTCAGTACCCGACCGAGCGGCCGACGACGTCTCAGCAGCGTGGCCGCCCACACGTGAGTCCCGCCCCATAGCAGAGCGAACGCGCCAATTCCGGCGAAAACCACCGTCGTCAGGCCGGCCGCAAACTCCACGGCCGTCCCCAGTGACTCCCTGAACTCTGCCCAGGCGCCGGCCGCGAGAAGCAGCATCGAGACGCCGACCAGCATCGCAAGACCGCCCCACAGTCCCACCAGGACGCGCAGGAGCCTGACGTGCCGCTCCACTGCTAGCGATGCTCCGTCCCGGACCAGACGGGCGTGACGCTCTGCCTTGCCAGGGGCAACATCTAACTAACGCGAACCTGCAGCTCGATCCGCGTGGGTGTGTGATGGCGCGGGACGACAGAGAAGAAGAAGCGATCGCCGTCCATGACACCGGCCGGGATCGTGACCTGGACGACATGGTGCAGCAGCAGCGTGCCGGTACCCTGACAGCGTGGACAATCCTCGGTCCACGACTCTCCTCGACCGCCGCACTGATGACACGTCAGCCGCACAGGCACTTCGAGGGGCGTGGTCACGCCTCGGCGTGTCTCATTGGCTGACACGTGCACGGTCGCATGCCACCGTGGCGGTGGTTCGTCCACTAGGAAGCCTCTGCGAATGCGATCTACTGCAAGCGCGACCGACGGGAAGTCGATGACCACTTCGTCGGCAAAGCAGTTCACGTCGACACGACTGTCGTCGGTCGACACTAACGCTACCGGTTCGCCGCCGAGAGAACGGAAGGCGTCGTCACTCATCCGAGTGCTGGTACGATAGGTATCGCTTCAGGAGAAGTCAATGGCCGCCAAAGAGTGTCCGATGTGCGGTGAGATGATGCACATTCGTGAAGTGCAGGTCACCGATCGTGTACCGGGCACGACGCAGATGAAGACCACGAAAACCCCTGAATGGGTGTGCCCAGAATGCGATTACTTCGAGGACGCGGAAGCCGAGGACATTGAAGGCGGGTAGTCGGCGCGCATCTCAGCGGGCGCCGAGCGTCAGCAACAGCTCTCGTCGAACTCCTTCGTCGATCTCATCGAAATTCAGAGCGTTTTCGCATTCATCGCACTGCAGCTCGAGTACTTTCGGCCGATCTTCCTCTGACACCTCGACCCTGGCATCTTCGAGATGCACGACATGCATCTGCAACGTCTTGACTAGGAAGTTCTGGTCGTTCCCACAGTTGGGACAGGTCAGCGCCACGCGGGTATCCTCTTTCGTCGTCAATCTCAACTCTCCAAACCTTGATTCTAGGGGAGCATAACCGCAGGCGCAATGCAGAATTGCACGGCCCTGCGGATCTGGGCCGCTCGCGCGGGGCCAACGGTGCATTTCATGGTGCAGAAGCGGGCAGGATGGCCGCTACGCGACCTCTGAATCGGCTGTATACACGAGTCGGCTTTCGACCTCTTTCGTGGGAAAGAGCGCCCGTGCGGCTGCGAGATACACCTCGGCCTGAGCGCGGTGCTCCGGCCGCTCCCTGCCGGTCTTGAATTCCAGCACAGTTACGTGATCCTCAGTGGTTATGAGGCAATCGATCGTGCCTCGCACGATCCGGTCGTCGATGCGCATCGCGAACGGGACTTCGTGAAGCGGCTGGCCCTCCCGATACAGGGCGCGGACATCCTCCTGGGATGAGATCTGACGAAACCGTGCAACTGCCTCCGCAATAACCGCCTCTCTATGACGAAGCTCAGCAGGTGGTACCGAGCCGAGGACGGTCTCCGCCAACTTCCTGATTTCCTCGTCGCCCAGTTCCCTGGCCAAGCCCGCGCGCTGCAATAGACGATGCACCAGGATGCCGATCAGCCGATCGGAGCTTTCATCGTGGCCTTCACCTGATGGCTTGGCGGCGCTGTCGACCCCCAACAGTTGAGACACCGCAAATCGCCGGACCGTTGCGTCTTCGACTACAGCAAAGTCGTCGGGGTCCTTGGAAGTTGGGATTTGGGCGGTGGAAGTTGACAGGATCGTCGTTTGACGAAGACCGGACGTCGCACAGACACCGATGACGTGGGTACGAGAAGCCCCTGACCACGACACGGCGGACACACCCCCTGCCGCTTCGACGAAGACGTTATGGAAAGACGGCGGCAGAACCTCACCAAGGCTGCCGCGCGTTGGCTGAAACCGACCCTCTTTGACAACGGAACCCAGATACAGCCGATCGCGCGCCCGCGTCAGCGCCACATACAGGAGCCGTTTTGTTTCCTCGCGATCCCGCTCCGGTTCGTCTTCATCGGCACGCGACTCGAAATCACCTACTGACACTGACACACCGTCGGTACTCTCGCCGGCGATCCGAATCGCATCCCGCCAATTGCCGGTGCCGCGCGACAAGTTGACGACGAACACGACGGGAAACTCGAGGCCTTTGGACGCATGGACAGTCATCAGGTTTACGGCGTCGGTCGCGTCGATCACGGCATTGGCCTCGTCACCGACAGCCAGGTGATCGAGATGCGTCACGATACGTTCGAGCGTGCCGTAACCGCGATTCTGAATTCGGCGAATGATGGCGCGGATCTTCTTGAGATTTTCGCGAGCGTGCGCGAGGCGGGGACCGCGCAGCTCGGCGGAGTACGCCGACTCCACGAGGATCCGATCGAGCAACTCCGCCGGCGGCAACCAATCGGACAGCGAACGCCATCGCGAGGTAGCGGTCCGCGCCATCGCCAGCGCCTCTTCGTCGTCGGCATCGAGGGCAACTGGCCGAGACGTCTCCGCCGCGAGTGATTCAGCCAGGCGCGGCCCGAGCCGCTTCAACCCTTCGTCTGACATCCGGACGAACCGGGACCGCAATAGCGCGGCTGCCCTGAGATCCGAGACTGGATCCGCTAAGTACCAGAGCATCGCCATCACGTCCTTGACTTCGTCAGCGTCGAAGAACCCCAGTCCTTTGTAGACGTACGCCGAGATGCCGAGCGCTGCTAACGCCTGCTCGTAGTCGCGATGGCTTTCTCGCGTGCGAAACAAGATCGCGACGTCGCCAGCCCGAATCGGACGTCGAATCCCGGTGTCGCGATCACGGACCAACACCGCTTCACGAAGGAGCCGCGCAATCTCTTCGGCCGTGGTTCGCGCGCACGACTCGAACGAGTCTCCGGTAACAACGCCCAGCACCTGCTCCGGGTGATGCTCGGGGCTCTCGTCGACGGGGAAGCGATCCTCTTCTTCGTACTCGAAGGCGTCCCGTCGATCTGGAAGTTTGGCAATCGCGTCAGACAGATCGTTGATGAACGACAAGAGCGGCGGCACCGAACGAAAGCTTCGCGAGATTGATCGGCGCACATCTCCACCCGGCCGGAGATTTCCCATGTACTCGCTGGCCTCGCGAAAGAGCGACACGTCTGCATCGCGAAACCCGTAGATCGATTGCTTGCGGTCGCCGACGATGAAGATCGAGGGGGGCAATGCGCCCGTGTGCGCGAGTCCGGCGCCTTCGCCCCAGGCCTCGACGAGCAGCGACACCAGTTGCCACTGGGCGCGGCTCGTATCTTGAAACTCATCGACGAGCACGTGGTGATAGCGTGATTCCAGACGGAAGCGGCTCTGCGCGAACTCCTCCATCTGCCGCAGGAGCTCGATGGTCTTGAGGAGCACATCCGGGAAATCGAGCAGCGCGCGGGCATCGAGCGTGCGCCGGTACTCACGTTCGGCGATGCGGAACATCCGCCAGACGCCTCGCGAGACCAGCGTATTGAGATCGCGCCGCCACGACTTGTGCGCTTCGAGAATGGCGGGCGCGTGCCCAACGACCAAATCCTTGTGCCCCTGCCAGTCGGTCACCGATGCGAAAGCCGTCTTCTTGTACTTGGACGGAAGCCGCTTGCGCGGCTCCCCTTCGTGGGTCAGAAAGTGTTCGCGGACCTTGCGAAACGACTCCTGGACCGCTGCCGGATTGATGTCTGCGGCGCCAGCGGCGCTCGCTTCGAGACCCCGGAGCTGCTGGAGCAACAGGCGGAAGGACGGGTGCAGCGGACCGGTCTCCAGGAAGCGATCGAGGCCCCCGCCGCGCATCGACTCGAACACGGCCAGCAGCGATCCGGCCCCTCGTCGCGCCGCGTCGCGAACCGTCAAATCGTGAGGCCCGGCCGAGAGGTAGCGGCCCAGGATGGTCGGCGCGACAATCCGCCGAGCAAGCAAACGTGACAGGCCCGCCCGCGCGCGCCGGTCACCAAGCTGTGCGAAGACGAGTGCCACGTGCTCGTCCTCGCGCGCCACGCTGCGACACGTACGCAGCGCCCGGTCCAGGGCTTCGTCGACGAGGCGCGGCACCTCGGTTTCATCCGCCATCTGGAAACCGGGATCGAGGTCGGCCTCGAGCGGAAACTCGCGCAGGAGTGACAGGCAGAACGCATCGATCGTGCTGATCGCGACATCCGCGGTCCTGTCGCGCAACTCGCGCCAGCGGCCCGGCGAGAATTCGCCGCGCGCACCGGCCTGGCGCAGCGTCGTAATGATGCGCTCGCGCATCTCTGCCGCAGCCTTGCGCGTGAACGTGAGCGCGAGAATCTCCGAAGGATCAACACCCTCACGCAGCAGGTTGACGTAGCGATCGACCAATACGCGCGTCTTGCCGGTGCCCGCTGACGCCTCGAGCGCGACGTTGAACCGCGGATCGACGGCCCGCTCGCGCCCCGCTCGATCGCGGGCATCGATGCGCGATTCCGGTGTCACCGGCTCTTCATCGAATGGCAGCAACGGCTCAATCATGCACGTAGTCCTTCCGGCAGACGGCGGTGTATGCGCAGAAGTCGCAGAGGATCTCGTCCTGAGGCTGAGCCGGGAACTCACCGCGAGCGATGCGATCGACGATGCCGAGCAGCCGCGTGCGCGCGGCGTTGAGTGACTCCTCCGCATCGCGATCGCCGGGTCGGACGACGTGCGCCTGCGATCGCTTGCCGCTGAACGCAAGGTAGACCGCCTCGGTGATCGGCCACGATCCGCCATCGCGATCGCGCAACCGCTCCTGCGCGCACAACGCATAGATCGCAACCTGGAGGGCACGCGAGGGATTGGGCGCGCTTCCGGACTTGTAGTCGACCACGCGTAACCGGTTCTCGGCGAGCAGATCGATTCGATCGGCAACGCCTCTCAACGCCACTTTCTTGCCATCGGTCGATCCCAGCGTGAACTCACCCTCGAGTCGATACTCGAGCCAGCGTTCGCGGACGTCTACCGGGGCAGCCGCCTCGTGCCCCAACACGATCTCGACGGAGCCGGTGGAAATCGCCGACCCAAAGAGACGCGCGCGCTCGAGAGCAGCGTCGGCCTCAGGCAGCCTGGCGAGCAGCGGCTCGGCGACATCCACCATCAGCGCACGAGCCTCGTCGAGACGTTCGCTCGTGATCGCCCCGCCGCCGCGACTGTCCCACGCCTCGAAGAAACGTTGAAACACTTCGTGGATGAATCGGCCTCGGGCCCGCGGCGACATCGCCGATTCGTCCTCGGGCACCTCCTCGAGCCGCAGTACGTCGGCCGCGAAAAACTTGAAGGGACAGTCCTGGTAGCGCTCGAACGCGCTCAACGAATAGGGCCGCGGCGCCAACGGATCCGTAAACCCTCGGAAGCGATGCACCGGTACGTCGGCGATGCGCACCCGTCGCCCCAGCCACTCGCGCGCGAAGGCGCTGAGCGGCGTGGCATCGATCGGATCGAGGTAGAGGGCTTCGGAGTCGAAGACCCGCTGGAACTGCACGTCCTCTTCTATCGAGTCGAGGCCCGACTGCTCCACTTCATCAATCAAGGGGGACGGGCTGACAAGCGCGTCGGCCTCGAGCAAGAACGTTGAGACCGCCAGCCGCGAGGTCGGCAGCCTGAGCAAATCGGCGAATGCCGCGCGCGCGCCGGCCAACCGATCGGATTCCACCGGCCATCCCAGCTCGCGCAGGACGGAAGGCGAGTAAAAGATGTTCCGTCGCGCGCGATCCGGCCATTCATCTTCCACGAGGCCGGCGATGTGGACGTCCGCAAATTCTCCAAAACGCGCGCTGTCGGCATCGACGAGGTGTACTCCGTCGTCACCAGTCAGTGGCGCAAATGTTTGCCCCTCGAGCCATCGCCGTACGAGTGCGGCAACATCGTCGGCGCTGACCGGCCGTGAATCGAAGCGCGCGTAAGCATCGCGAAGCGCGTTGAGCGTCGCGAGCACGGCGCTGCGAGCGCGCAAGTGCCGCGCCCGGAGAGCGTCTTCCGGCACCTCAGAGGATTCGTGCGCCAGCAGAAACGCAGAGAGCACCGACAGGTGTTCAGCAACCGGTGCAGGCGATCGAAGGGGAAGTAACTCCTGCGCGAGCGCGAGAAGCCGCTCTCCCGCGCTGACGGCACGCTTCGCGACAGACGTAGTGACAGACGTAGTCACAAACGTAGTGGCCGGCTTCAGCTGCACCGGTGTTCGCTCGGCCTGACGCCACACACCAAGCAATCGCTCGAGCGAATCGACCCCACCCAGGTAGCCCGCTTCCGCGAGCGCCCGATCGAGGGCGGAGACGTCCCGACTCGTGCCGAATCGAAAGTGAGGCGATCGCAGGAGCGCCATGGCTGGCACACGGGCAAAGTCGGTACTCACGCACGAAAGCACCAGGTCGAGTGCCGCGGCGAACGGTTCGGCAACGAGCGGCAGCGCATCGAACATCTGGCAAGTTACTCCGGCAGAGCGGAGCACTTCGCGCGCCACGTAGACGTATGGCAATCGCTGATGGACGATCAGCGCCGCTTGCCCCGGCGCGTTCAGCGTGCCTTGTCGCACCGCGCGCTTCACGCGTCTGGCGACGCCGGCAACCTCCTCTTCGCGATCGCGGGCAACGTGGACAACGCCCCCGCCCGGCGGAATGACGAGCACCGGCAGCTTGCGATCCAGTGGCGTCTCGTCGCGGCGGACCTCTTCGATCCCGGGAAGCATCCGATGGATGCGTTCGTGGAGCGCCCCGGCAAGCATCCTGTCTGTCACGACGACATCGAGTGCCTCGAGCCGCGGAATGCGCGTAAGCAGATCCCAATCGGCGGGATTCATGCCGTAGGGCTCGAACGATTCGTCGGTCACGGTGAGCACGGCGTGGCGATAGGGTCGATCGGATGGTTCAGCGAGGAGGCGTGTACGCAGCAGGTGCTCATCCTCACCACATTCCGCTGAGCGTCGCTCGAAGTCGCGGAATGCAGCAGCCAGGAATCGCGTCTGCCGCACGAGCCGTTCAGCGCCGCGGTCGGAAGCCGCACCGGGCTCGAGCACAGCCAGAGCGCGACGCTCGAAGTCGTCAACACTGTTCTGACGGTGTTTGAGCTCGTCGTAGAGATGAAGGACCTCTGCGATCAAACCAGGCCGCAGATGAAAGGGAGGCGCGTTGCCGTGCTCCTGCGCGGCGCGACACGCGACGCCAAGAAGGACTTCTCGTTCTGCCGGGGTCAGCGCCTGGCGGGAATGTCCGAGACGTTCACCCAGTCGAGTGACGAGCTCACGAGGAGTCACCAGATCGGGAAGCACGAGCGCCCGAGTCGAAGCGTCCAACACGGCGTCTTCGATCGTGCGAAGCAGGAGTGACGCGGCCGCACGCGTCGGCACGACGATGATGCGATCGCGCGCGTGAAGCGGAGAACCGGCCGTGGCCAGCGCGACCACAGCACGACGAAACGCTCCGAGATCTGCGACCCGGATCAGTCGGCTTACACGCGGAGTTGGGTTCACGGTTACGACTACAGGCTACCAACTCCTCACCTCCAACGCGCAACTCTTCTGACTTGGGACTGGGGAATTGGGAAGTTGGGAGTTGATAGCGAAGGGCTCTACTGCAACCGGGGAGGCGCCAGAAGCGTGGTGAGATCCTGCTGGACGCGCGCCAGCATCATGAGCGCGCCTGCGGCAGACGAGGACGCTTCCCATGCGGCTGTTGAATCGGCGCGCGAGATGGCCTCGAAGCGGGCGCGCGTAGCGTTCTCGGCAAAGCGCCAGGCGCCGACCAATCTCTCGTGCACCTCGCGTAGATACTCGGGTGTCCGCATGCGCTCGAGGCGATCCGCGCCGCCGCTCAGTTGCGACCTGAGGGTCAGCAATTGTTCGGGGCTGGGACCATCGAGCGTCCGTATCGCGCGAAGCGATGCCGTCGACTTCACCAGCAGCATCAACGACGACCCGACGGAGCGTTGGTACTGGCGATAGGTATCGCGGCGAAGGGCCCACTGATCCCGGAGGAGGCGAAGTCGCCGTGAATCGGCGAGCTTCGCCTGCAGCGACGTATTCAGCGCCTCCACCATCTGCGAGCGCTTCTGTCCCAACTTCTTGTCTTCCTGCGGGACTCGCGCGACGATGCGTTCGATTGCCGGACCATCGGCACGCTGTGCGGCGCGAGACGCTTGATCCAGCAACCGGCGCGACAGATTGGTGTATTGCCGATCGACGTCGAGCTCGTTTCGAATCGCCCGCTCCACTTCAGTCCGATACGAGGAGGCCTCGGCCGCAGGCAGCGACGGAGCGGCTTCAGCCACCAGCCCCAATGCACCTTGCAGGACCGCCATCCGCTCCGACGGGGGTTTCGTGATCGACGCGAGGCGCATCATCTGATCGAGCTGCTCCTTCACGTTTGGCATGCCGCGCACCGGCTCCAGCTCAGGCGGGTCAGCCAATGCCACCAGTTGCAGCTCGAAAGGATTGCCGCCGCCGACCGCGCGCAACGACGAGATCGCTGCATCGAGGAGCGACACGATCTCGCGAATGTCTTTCTGCCGGTATCCGTAGTGGCTCTGCGGCCACTCCGCGACGGTCTTGCGCGCACGTTCGGCGATCGTAAGCGCCTGCGGTCGATCGGTGGAGAGCGCGATCGTGTTCAACACGTCGGCGACCTCGTTGCTGAGGCGCTGGTAGTCCTCTTCACCGCGCGTTTCCGCGTATCGCTGGTAACGGGCCGAGGCCGCGTATCGATCGGTCTTCTCCCAATCGACGAGATCGGCCCGCACCGTGGCCACCTGGAGCCGGGGTTGTTCTTTCGTTCCGCCGACGGGCATCGAGAAAATCACGTTCTCATCGAGGCGAACGAACTCCCCGTAGCTGACAAACTCCTTCCCATCAAGCATGAACAGGCGGAAGAGGGTGACCCCCGGGTCCGCGGCAGACACCTGGCTCGGAAGGACGAGACAACTGAACACGATGAGCGTCCGAGCCAACCGAGCCATGTTTCTGGAGGGGTTCATTCTACCTGCTCGATTACTTTTCGGCTCGAACTGTCGATTTGAAGCACAAGTGTGGAAAACCTGTGCATGAATGGTGCAAAAGCTGTGTAGAAGCTGACAAGGCAGATTTTTCTTCGCTCAAAACGCCTGACAATCGCTTCCGGGGGAGGTGTGGACGTCATCTTCGCGCCGCGCTTCGCTTGACCGCAGGTAACGTCCGCGTAAGATCTCGGCTTCCGTTTCCTCACATCAAGCATCAATTCTTCTGTGAACGTGCACCGCTTCGAACACGACATCGCCGGCCGTCTCTATCAGATAGAGGTCATGCTGGTTGGCGATCGATGGCGGGCGCAACTGCGGCGCCTGGCCGGAATGTCGACATCATTGATGCCCTTCTACGGCGCGACACCTGAAGAGGCGGCCGACCTGTTGACCCGGTGGCTGGTCCTGGCTCATTCCCGTCAGACGTCGCCAGCGGGCCGGTCGGCCTGATCGGCGTCCGGGCACGATCCGGTTGCCGGTGCCTCCTCCGTGCGTTACGATTGAGTGATCGGCACACAGTGGGCCAGTAGCGCAGTTGGGAGCGCGCATGAATGGCATTCATGAGGTCACGGGTTCGACTCCCGTCTGGTCCACCATCCTTCGCTCATGAATGCAGGCGAAGGATGCCCACCGTAGCGCAAAGCGCGTAGGTAGGCCTTCCAAAATGTCCGAATGAGCTTCGGATGGCAGGCCAAGTCCACTAACCTTCTCACGCTAACCTTCGCTCACGCTTGCCAATGAGCGCGTGAGCTACGGTTGGCAAGCCACGCGAAGGTTGTCCTCCGTAGCGCGAAGCGCGAAGGAGGACGACAACTGCCGTTTACGCTTCTGACACAACCCCGTCAGACAACGTCCCTCGGTACCTAGGCATGTCAGCGGAACGCGGATTGCTCATTCACCGGTGATGAGCTTTCCGAAGTGTCTCGTCTACATCCTTCGAAGTAAGGGCCAGCCGACTCGCTATTACACCGGCCTGACTTCGCACGTGAAGTCGCGCCTCGACCCACACAACACGGGGCAATGCGTTTACACGGCCACGGGCCGGCCGTGGGAGGTGGACGTCATTATCGAGTTTGCGGACGAGCAGCGAGCGGTTGCCTTTGAGCGATACCTGAAATCAGGGTCTGGCGTGGCGTTCGCGAAGCGCCATCTGAGATAACAGCCACTCTTTCTGGTACTGGCCTGTCGCGTAGTCCTCGAAAGCGCGTCGAGCGAGGGGCGCCCGCTCCGGATGGTGCACCAAGCTCTTGCCCACCGACCGCGGCGCATTCAGGTATCCGATCGGCGCCAGAAACACCCATCGTCCGAGTTCCAGCGCAGCCTTCATGCCGGCGCGCGTGCGATCGGAGCGCACGTCGTTGTCGAATTGCGCGAAGGCTGCGAGCACGCCTTCCATCCGAGACGGCCATTCGGCCGGCCCGATATGCTTGCGTCCTGCGATCGTTAATGTATATTGTACATAGACATTAGACAATGGCCAGCGCACTCCGCGTGTCGCTCAACCTCGAGTCTCCGATTCCCGCCTATCGGCAAATCGCCAATGATCTGCGCCGCCATTTGGTGGAAGAGCGGCTCAAGCCCGGCGACCTGCTGCCGCCGATTCGTCAGCTGGCGCTCGATCTCGGGGTTCACTTCAACACAGTGGCGCTCGCCTATCGAATGCTCGCCGACGAGGGATGGCTCGAACTGAAGCGTCGCCGCGGGGCGGCCGTGATCGAACGGAACGCGCCGCGTGCCGTGGATCGGCGTCAGGTGGATCACCTCCTGCGGCAGCTGGCACACATCGCCGCCGAACTGCGCAGCGTCGGCATGACCTCGCGACAGATCTCGTCGGCGCTGCGCCGCCTCGCACAAGGAGCACGACCATGACGTCCGCTTCCTGGTCCATGATGCTCGTGGTTTCGGTGAACGTCATCCTCTTTCATGCGATGCCTCGCTTCAGCCGGCCGGACATCCTGTTCGCGGTGACGGTACCCGAGGCGTTCGCAGCGGGCGCCGGCCGCACGCTCGTCGCCCGCTACCGGGCGATCGTCTGGAGCGGTGCCGCGGCAGCGCTCGCGATCGGGCTGCTGCTTCCCGCGTTTCTGCCCGGCTCCGGACGGGGAGCGTTGCTGGCGATGGGTCCCGTGGCCGGCAACATGATCGTCGCTCTGGCCGCGTGGCTGTGGGCGCACCGGAAGGCGCGCGCGCACGCCGTCCCACCCTCCGACGTCCGCGTCGCCTCACTCGTCCCGCGCGACACATCGCTGCCGGGTGGGACGCTGTTCGCCGTCGGACCGTTTGCCATTCTGCTGGCAACGGCACTGCTCGTGTACACGTACCGGGATGGCGTGCCCGATGGTCCGGGCACGATCACATCGTTCCTCGCATTAGGCGGCGTCTACGTCGCGATGACGCTGATAATGGCCGTCTCGATGGCACGGCGGACGCGCCAGATTGCCGTAGACGGCCCGGCCGCGGCAGCGGAGCAACGGTTTCGGAGCGTGAATGTCCTCAGCCTCGTTCTGGTCGGGTACGGGATAGCGATTCAGCAGTCCGCCATGACGATCGAATCGATACCGGCGTTCGGCGACACCCTGAGCGGGAGCGTCGGGTTCGTGATGCTGCCCCTGATGCTGATTAACTTCGGCATTATTTTCTGGATGTTTCGCGTCGGCCAGGGCGGTCAACGCGCGGTCGCGCCTGCGGCGCGGCGGGAGGTTCACGGAGACGCCACGCCCGACGACGCGTGGAAAGTCGGCGGCTTGTTCTATTTCAACCCGCGCGACCCGGCCATCTGGGTCGAGAACCGTATCGGCCCGGGCTACGGCCTGAACATGGGCAACCCGCGCGCATGGCTGCTCATCGCCGGCATGATGCTGGTGCCGATGATTGCCTCCCGTCTGTTGTTCTAGGAGGCCCGCTCATGCGCATGCTGATCTGGTGTCTCGCCTGGTCTCTGAGCGCCCTCGTCGCGCCTGCGGCGATGGCGCAGGATCGAGGGCTCGCGATCGAGTATTCGGTCAAGGTCGCCGACATCCCGGGCCAGCTCTTTCACGTGACCACCGACATCAGGAACATCAACCAGCCGGCGCTCGACCTCTCGCTGCCGGTCTGGTCGCCCGGCTGGTACGTGATCGAGAACTACGGGAAGAACGTCGCTCGCCTTCGAGTGTCCGAGCCCGGCGGCCGCGAGCTGCGGCCCGCGCAGGTCCGCAAGCAGACCTGGCGCGTCGACACAAAGGGGATCTCGCGCGTCATCGTCGAGTTCGATTACCTGGCGAACGTACTGTCCGCGAACCAGGCGCGCATCGCGCCCGACTACGCGTTCTTCACCGGCACGCAGCTCTTCCTGCTGCCCGAGGGTCATCGATCGAGGCCCAGCAAAGTGCGGTTCGATGCGCCGAGCGGTTGGAGAATCGCCAGCGGGCTCGACGAGACGGCAAACCCGATGGTGTTCACGGCGCCCGATTACGACACGCTCGTCGATCAGCCGGCGCTGCTGGGGCAGTTTGACGTCACCCGGTTCACCGTCGACGGCAAGCCGCACGAGGTCGTCGCCAATCCCCTGGCGTGTTCTCGGCAGAGAAGATGCGCACGTTGGCCGGGCATCTCTCGAAGTTAGCGGAAACACAGGGCAGGATCTTCGGCGGCCTGCCGTACCGGAAATTCGTGTACTTCTATCTGTTCCGGCCCGCCGAAGCGAGTGCGACGGTACTGGAGCACCAGAACTCGTTCGTCGCCATCTGGAACCCCGACGCGCTGCCGCTGCCCGACGACATGGTGGGGCAGGCCTCGCACGAGTTCTTTCACGTCTGGAACGTCAAGCGGATCCGACCGGTGGAGATGTGGCCCTACGACTACGCGGGGGAGAACGAGACGCCGCTGCTGTGGGTGTCCGAGGGCTTCACGAGTTACTACGCCGGCCTGGCGTTGTATCGCGCCGGGTTGAGAGACGCCAGAAACTTCGTCGGAGACGCGGCCAGGGCGATCGGGGACGTGGAGGGGAACGAGGCACGCCGCTACATATCCGCGTCGGACTCGTCCACGTCCACGTGGATCGACTATGCCAGTCCGCTGCCGTCCAGAATCCCCTATTACTCACAAGGACGGAACCTCGCAACGCTCCTCGACCTCTCCATTCGTCACGACACCAACGGCGCAGCGGGCTTGGACGAGGTCATGCGGTCGCTCTTCACGGATTTCCACCAACGCGGCCGCGGATTCAGCACCGACGATCTGATTCGTGTCGTCAACCGCATCACCAGGAGCTCGTACGAAACCTTCTTCAGCCGGTACGTCTCCGGCACGGACGTGCCGCCCTACGATACGTATCTCGGCTACGCCGGGTATCAGCTCGAACGCGCGACACGAAAGATTCCTTTCTGGGCGTGAACCTGGATACCTTGGGCCGGGTGACTGGTTTCCCTCCCGGCTTCGATGCGGCGACGTCCCCTCTGCAGCCGGGGGATTTCATCGTGAGCGTCGCTGGCGAGACGCTGGAGGGTCAGGGCGCTGGCACCGTCTTCCGTCTCCTCAACGAGAGGTTGGGTCAGAACATCAGGCTTAGGATCCGGCGCGGTGGTGAGGAACGGGAACTGGACATGACCGTCAAGTTCGTCGAGCTCGCCAACTACCGGATCGTCGAGAGCCAGTCGCCGACGGCGGAACAGTTGAAGATCCGGGAGAGCTGGCTCAAACGGTAGCCGCTGGTCGCTGGCTAACGGGCCAAAGTGGTTTCCAGAGCGTCGAGCCGGTTGGGCCCGTCCGGGCCGGACCGTGCCCGAGAACTTGCGCCCAGTGTGGCACGACGACCCGGAGCGCCTCAGACCGAACGCGGGGCACCTCGCGCGAAGCGCGCTACACTGAGCGGCGATGCCGCGCTCATTGTCCTTTGGGCCAGTCAAGGTACGCACGCTGCCGATCCGCGGAGCGAGCGCGGTCGCCGCCATTCCCGGTGGTCTGCTGGTTGTGGACGACGACAAGGGCATCCTTCGCGTGGCCGGAGGCCGAGCCGCCCTCTGGGCGGGGCGCGATGATCACGCGGCGCTCGGAGATCTCGAAGGCCTCGCCACCGACGAAACCCATCGCATCGCCTGGGCGGTGGCCGAGGAAGACGGCGCAGTTATCGCGCTCCAGTTGCGCGGCCGGTTGCGACGGCCGACTCTCGTTGGCCACCTGCCGCGACCGGGCACACGAAAGAACAAGGGGTTCGAAGGGCTGGCCTTCATGCCGGCGCGGCTGTCGCCGTCGCGCTGTGCGTCGCTCGTGGTGGTGAACGAGCGCAAGCCGCGCCGCGTCCAGCTCTTTGCGTTGCCGGCGCTCACACTGACCCATGATCTGAAACTACAGGGAAGGCTTAAGGATCTGCTCGACGATCTCGCCGACGTGACGGTCGATCCCGTGACGGGGGTGCTGTTGCTGCTCTCGGACCAGAGCCGGCGGATCGCCGTCGCGGAGGTCGTCGATCAGAGTTTGGTTCTGCTCGGCAGCTACGACCTGCCCTTATCGCGCAGCCAAAAGCCCGAAGGCCTCGACTTCAGCTCGCCCTCGCGGTTGCTGGTGGTCATGGACGACTCAGGGAAGCTCCTCGAGATTGCCGTTCATAGAGCCAGTACCCATCGCAGCCGGTGAGTGGGCGGGCGCCCATCTCCGAAATATGGGACCAAAGACGCTTGAGCGCTTACTGAGCACCAAACCTTCATTTCCGGTCTCGATTCCCCGCAAGTAGCTGAAAGCCTGAGCGGTTGCACCGGGCCGTCGGCTGGCCCGCGCGTTGTAGAATGCCGCGCCGCCATGAAGTCACTTACTCCGGGTGATCGCATCGGCCGTCACGGTTTCTCGTCAATCGCATAGTCACTCCTCCCGAGACGAGCTTGAACGTCATCACCGGCTGGACGCCGCCTCGCTGAGCTCGCGGACCCGAGGTGACCGACGAAAGCCTCACGCCGGGTGGAGGAGCTCACGCGACTGATACCGACGCAATGACTCAGCCCGCATGAAGCTAGGCGGCCTCGCGGCATTCCCCTCTCGAGCGAAGGATGGTGTCCTCCGTAGCGCGCAGCGCGAAGGAGGGCGACTCAGTGAGGCACCGTCCGTCAACTATGGTTGACAGTTTCAGTCAGCCAGCAGCTTGAACTCGCCTGATTCTCACTAGTTTGCCTCGGGTACGGCCGTTGCCCGAAGCTCGGTCGTGATTCCACAAAAACGATTCCTCTATGTCATTCGGAGCCTCAGCGATCGAGATCGCTACTACACCGGCGTGACGTCCAACGTGCAGATGCGATTGTCGGCCCGCAACGCTGGCGAATGTGTTCACACTGCGCGGAGGCGCCCGTGGGAGCTCGACGTCGTAATCGTGTTTCGCGATCAGGCGCGCGCGCTTGCGTTTGAGCGGTACTTGAAGTCGGGTTCGGGCGTCGCATTTGCGAAGCGTCACTTGAGGTAACTCTCTTCGCTCGCCTTCGGCGAGGAATCATTCCGGTGGTGTCCCGAAACTCTGCCCCGCAGTTTTGTCGTAGACTCCGCGCGTGCTTCCACTGCATGATCGCTGGCACCTTCATCGAGTGGCTCCCACGGGAGCGCGAGGTCTTCGAATTCCTACGGGAAGAGAGACCCGCGTGCCTAAGGCGCAAACGCACGGCCGACAGCTGCGGTTGACAGACGACGAACGCCGCCGGTTAGCCGTCTTCGGGCGGCCTCCTCGGGCGGCGCGTCCTCGAGCAGATCACGACGATCGTCCGGCGGAGACGAGGCCTTGACAACGAGCTGAATCGATCGTCGGGACCGGCAGTGTGTCAGAGGTCCCATTCGTGGGCGTGAGCGGCTCGGCGGTGTTCTGAGGTACTACCACCGTGTGGCGGCATAGCAACTGCGTTACAGAAACAGGGCCAAGTTCTCGGGCAGTACGCGTCCCTTATACGCGGCGTGTCGCGACTCCGATCGTGGCGATGCTGCTCGTCGTGGCGGCAGTGCCGGTCTTCTCGCAATCCGGGACTTCGGAGTATGCCGTCATCGAGCTGCCTAGTACAGGGTCATCCCTTGACCGGTTTAGGTATGCCACCGCCATCAACGAAGCCGGGCAGATCGTCGGAGTAGCGGACATCTTCTCGGATTTTGTGGTCGTCCTGTGGGATCACGGCACGCCGATCGGAATCGGGGGTCTTAACGTCGCGGGTCTTGATGGTCGCGCAGTTGGCATCAACGAGCGTGGTCACGTCGTCTGGAACAACTCGGGGAATGGTAGTTCCCGCGCCGTCGTGTGGGACGGCGGTGTCAGCACCCTGTTGGATTCAATGGGCTCGAGCAACTCGGCGTCCGCCATCAACGACGCCGGCCAGATTGTCGGGTGCAGTGGCGTGTTCACCGGCCCGGGTGGCGTCTGCCGTGTGGCAGTCATGTGGTCCGGCGGCGAGATCATCAGACTCGGCACGTCCGAGTTCAGCGGGGCAAGGGCCATCAACAACCGTGGGCAAATCATTATCGGTTCCTCCGGTTCGTTGTTCCTCTGGGACAACGGTGTGATGTCCGAATTGCCGGGACTCAGCTCTGCCAGTGACATCAACGATCGTGGCGAGATTCTCGGCCTGTCCGACGGGCGACCGGTGATCTGGGCACACGGCATGATGACCCCGCTCGCGCTGCCGCCCGGCGAATGGTCCGTGTCCACGGCGGCGATTAACGATCTGGGGGACGCCGTCGGCACGATCACGTCCACCGTCCCCGGTGCGCTCTCGATGGCCGTGCTGTGGCGAAACGGAGAGATGATCCCGCTCCCGCCTCCGTCGGCCAACCAGCCAATGAGTGCGGCCGACATCAACAACCGTGGCGAGATCGTCGGACGGTCCTCTGTCGAGGCCTTGCTCTGGGTGCCGCAGGCGCCGCCCGCACCGGGCTTGAGCCCCAGCGATGTGGGACCGCCGCCTGGGACACCTGCGACCTCGAGCACCGTCGTGGCTGCGGCGAACCAAACGGAAACAACGCCACCGCCCATGGACCTGGGAACACTCGGCGGGACGTTCAGCACGCCCACGGGCATCAACGACGACGGCGTGGTCGTCGGGAGCAGCACCACGAGCGCCAAGGAGCAACACGCGTTCGTGTGGACGCGGACGAACGGGATGATGGACCTCGGCACGTTCGGTGACCCCTCCGCCACGGGATGGCCCCTGCGAACGAGCTTTGCGACCGCCGTGAGCAACACGGGTGAGGTCGTCGGCGCGAGCTATGTGCCTTTTATTAGTGTGCCAGACGGCTATCGAGCCTTTCGGTGGACGCCATCCGCCGGCATGCAGATCATCGGCACACCGACCGTCTTTTTCAGTTATGCCACCGCCATCAACGATGTGGGCCAGGTTGTTGGCAATAACGATGCTTCCGACGTGTGGACACCGACGAGCGGATGGGTGGACATTGGCACGCTTGGTGGGGCCGTGCGACCGGTGGCCATCAACAACCTCGGTCAGGTCGTCGGCACCAGCGGCCTCGACACCGCGCCCTTCGCGCCCTTATTCCCCGCGCATGCGTTCCTGTGGAGTGCGAGTGGAGGCATGGTGGACCTGGGCACGCTGGGCGGGGCGTCGAGTGTGGCCGCGGCCGTGAACCAGAGCGGGCACGTCGTCGGGTGGGCGCAAACCGCCGGCGCCTCGTCGGACATGAACTGGCGCGCCTTTCTGTGGACGGCGAGCGGCATGGTGAACCTCGGGTCGCTCGGCGGATCGTACAGCGTCGCGCGCGATGTGAACGAAACGGACGCGGTGGTCGGCACCAGCGCCGTCGCCGGCAATGGAGCCGTCCACGCGTTCGTCTGGACGTCGGCGGCGGGGATGCGAGACCTCGGCACGCTCGGCGGCACAGACAGCGAAGCCTACGCCGTCAGTGACACCGGCATGGTGGTTGGGCGCGGCTCGACGCCCGGCGATGCGGCGTCGCACGCGTTTGCCTGGACGCCGAGTCGCGGCATGGTGGACCTCGTCCCGCTGGCCGGTTACACGGACAGCGTCGCGTACCTGGTGAACAGCACCGGCGCGGTCGTCGGCTCGAGTTACGACCGTATCTCCGGCACCTACCGCGCCACGATGTGGGAGATCTCCACTGTCCCGCCGGTCGATGAGTTTACGTTCTGCGCGACGGAAGGCGCCTTCTGCGCCTTAACCGGCACGATGGAGGTGCGCTACGGGGCGAACGGCTCGTTCTTCTTCAAGACGTTGACCGACGGCACGGCGTGTACGAACGCGGTGTTCGGCGATCCGGCACCAGGCACGCCCAAAGAGTGCGCCATCAGGACACCGTCCACGCCGCCGCCGACGGATTGGATGTTCTGTGCGCCGGAAGGTGGGTTCTGCGCGTTCACCGGCGCGATGGAGGTGCGTTACGGCGCGAACGACTCATTCTTCTTCAAGACGTTGACCGACGGCACCGCCTGCACGAACGCGGTGTTTGGCGATCCGGCCCCGAACACGCCGAAACAGTGCGCCATCAGGATACCGTCCACGCCTCCGCCACCGGGGGACTGGGTGTTCTGCGCGACGGAAGGCGGCGAGTGCGCGTTCACCGGCACGATGGACGTGCGCTACGGCGCGAACGGTTCGTTCGTCGTTAAGACGTTGACCGATGGCACCGCGTGTACCAACGCGGTGTTCGGCGATCCGGCCCCGAACATTCCGAAACACTGCGCCATCAGGACACCGTCCACGCCGCCGCCGATGCAATGGACGTTCTGCGCGCCGGAGGGCGGCGTGTGCGCCTTCACTGGCACGATGGCAGTGCGCTACGGGGCGAACGACTCGTTCGTCGTCAAGACATTGACTGACGGTACCGCGTGCACCAACCAGGTGTTCGGCGATCCGGCACCCAACGTGGCCAAGAGCTGTTCTCTTCCACTGACTGGTCCCTGATGCACATCGGGATAGGGGCGACTGCGCAAAGTGACGTGTGCGAACGGACGTCAAAAGATTGAAATCGCCGGGATAAGGCGGTGTTTTAACGCGGCTTCGGCCGGACGGCGAAGCCCCCCCGTCGCTTACCTTTCGAGGCTGGCGAACCAGTTGACAACGACGATCATCGACGACCGAGAGGTCGCATCAGCCGGCATGGTGTTGATCAGAAAGCGGCCATCAGGAGCGACGTCGTAGGGCATGAAGCCGGTGACGCGCGTGTCGAAGAGTGGAATGGGGACGCCCGGCTCGAATGCCGGTCCACCTTTGATTGGCACGGTCATCATTTTTCCATCGGTCGCGATGTAGAAGAGCTCCTTGCCATTACGACTCCATCGTGGCTTGTCTCCGCCATTCACTGAGATCGTCCACTGGCGGGCGGTCGCCGCCGGATTGCGATCGGGCGCGAACCCTCGCACGTAGACATCGCGACGGCCCGATTCGTCCGACGAGTACGCGATCCACTTGCCATCGGGCGAAAACGCCGCCGAGGTTTCGTCCGCCGGCGTAGCGAGAAACGGAATCGGCGTGTGGGCGCCTTCCATCGGAACGATCCACAGATCCTGACGCGCCATCGCGGTATGTTCGTCGTAAATCAAATACTTCCCATCCGCCGACCAGTCGTTCGGATGTTTGACCAGACTCGACTTCACGAGAAGCTCGGCCGGTTCGGCGCTTCCGGCGCGGCGAATGTAAATGTCACCTGACGCGCCGCTGGCGACGGTGAGCGCGACGCGGCCGTCAGGGGAAATGGCTCGCGGCGTTTCGGACCGGCCCTGCGGCGAGACCGCCCGCTATCCGAATCGGCTCACCGTTCGCTGTCAAGGCTTGGGAGTCGAACGGCTGCGCCATGAGGACGCCGCTCAATTCGTACAAGATGTATCCCGCTCGCGACCCGGCCTGCGAGACGAAGGTGGCGCTGCCCGCCGATGCTGCCAGCAGCGGTGTCTTGCTCTGCGCGTCGGGGCCGATGCTGAGGGATCCCAGAAACACACCGCGATCGGACGGCGAGCGCGGAACACGCTCGTAGAGAAAATGCCGCTGATTCGGAAGAAGGGCCGGATTTATCGCGCCGACACTGACCAGCGGTGTGGCGATGCCGCCTGTGGCCGGCAGCCGAGCGACGCCCGTTTGGCTGGCAGCCACAACGACGGTGCCGTCGCTCGTCCATGCGCCGCCACGAAATCCGTCCCGTTCGAGCTGATGGAGCGTCTCGATGTTTCCGTTTTCGACGTCCGCTTTCTTCAGCACGCCCTGCGTCGTCGCAAATGCGAGAAACCGACTGTCGGGCGACCAGAAGAGACCGCCGTTCGCCCCGACGTCGGCCGTTCCTGGCAGAGCGTGGGCCTCTCCTGATTCAAGTGATCTGACCCAGAGGCCCCTGACGACGTTGTTCGCCCCCGCCACGGCAAATGCGATCCGACGACCATCGGGAGAAACGGCGAACGGATCGCGGAACGACGTTCCCTCGGGTGGGGTGAGCTCGAATTGCGCGCGCCGGACTTCGGGTCGCGGCTCACCAAAATGACGCCATCCGAGCAGCGCGAGCGCGCACACCGCAATCGCCACGAGCGCCCAGGGCACGGCGACTACCATGGTTGTCGCGACGCCGGTTCGGCTGACGCGCCCGAGGGCAATTGATGTTTCCCCGAGCAGGCGCCATCCGTCAGCGATGTCACGAAGACGCTTTTTGGGATCTTTCTCGAGGCAGGCCTGAATCAGCCGGAGGACCGGGCGCGGTACGACAGACCAGTCCGGATCTCTGCTCACAACGCCGACGATGAGGTCCGTGATTTGGTCGCCGGCGAAGGGGCGCCGCCCGCTAACCATTTCGTAGAGGACGCAACCAAACGCCCAGATGTCGGTACGCTTGTCGACCACTTGGCCGCGCGCTTGCTCCGGGCTCATGTATGCGGGCGTGCCGAGAACCACGCCAGCCATCGTCACCCCTCGACCTTGCTCGGGGTGCCCTGAGCGCCAATCGAAGGGCATCGTCCCGCGGCCGTGATCAGGGCGAGCCAGCGAGGTGCTCGTCGGCGCGGCTGTCGTCTCTGGCAGTCCCGACGCCTGAAGCCCGAAGCCCAACGCTGGTTGGAAGGCCTTTGCCAACCCAAAGTCCAGCACCTTCACCGTGCCGTCGTCGCGGACCTTGATGTTGGCCGGCTTGAGATCGCGATGCACGATACCTTGTTCGTGAGCGGCCTCAAGAGCGTCCGTGAGTTGGCGCGAGATCGTCAGCGCGTCGTCCAGCGGAAGGGCCCCGGCCACCAAGACTTCCTCGAGTGTTCTTCCTTCGACGAGCTCCAGCACGAGCGCGTGGACGCCGCTCACATCCTCGAAGCCATAAATCGCGGCGATGTTCGGATGGTTGAGCGACGCGAGGACTTCGGCTTCTCGACGAAACCGCGCGAGGCGATCCACATCACTCGCCACGGCACGGGGCAGAATCTTCATGGCGACGTGACGCTTCAACCTCATGTCGGTCGCGCGGTAGACCTCTCCCATTCCGCCGGCACCGAGCGTGCCGGTGATCTCGAACGCGCCGATTCGCTGGCCGACTGCGAGGCTCATAGCCGAATCGAGTGACGCGGCATTATGCCATCAAGGGCAGAGGTCGGCCGGCCACGGCGTCCTCGACCGGTTGGGTGCCAATGTCGAAAGGTCAGGTTCGCTGTACGGCTATGCCGGAGCGACTGTCCCTCGTGCGAGGCGAGAACTCGAAGGTTCATGGTTTGTCCGGACTGTCCGAGAGCTGCGCCACGGCGACGAGACGATCGGTGGCGCCGAGCTCGACTCCGTGATCGTACGCACCGAAGTACTGGACGCTCCCGAAGGCGTGGAGCGCGAACAGCATACCGAGCTCTTCACGCTCCCAACAGCGCATCACGAATTGATAATCGCTGACGCGCTCATCGCCCCGCCCGACAAGTTCGTGGCGTTCCGATATCAATAGGAGCCGGTGTTCAGCATCGAGCTCGGTGATACTTGTGAAGGTCAGCTCCCCCCGATCAGTTGAGACGCGTTTTCTGAAGAGGGGCTCACGTGTCTTCCGTTCCGCAGATGCGCCCCACTCTCGGACGTCCAAAATCAGCGCGCCGTTTGGTCGAAGCGCCCGGGCAAATGCTGCAAAGACCGCGTCGCGTCGGTCGTCGTCGATGATGTCATTGAGGACGCCCCGGCACAGGATTGCGGCGTATCGAGCGGTGGGCGGGACCGTGATGTCCGCGACCGCAAACGACACGCCGGCAGTCCGGTCTCCGACCGTCCCCTTGGCAACCTCTATCAACTCCGGGGCGAGGTCCACACCATGGACAATGTAGCCGCGGCGTGCGAGTTCCCGCGAGTATCGTCCCGTCCCGCAGCCAGCATCGAGAACCACCGATCCCGGCCAAATCTCCCGGCCAACAAGCCAGGCGGCGATCACACCGCATTCCTTCTCGACAGGCCGGTCAATGAGCAGATCGAACGCCCAGGCGTACTCAGCGTAGAACGGACGACGAAGGGTCTCATTCATCTATACGGATGCCTCGGTTAACAGCGCGATGCACCTGTGCCAGATCCACTAACCCACTTGCGTCGACGGGCGTTGCCTCGACGAGAAAGACCCCGGACGCGCCGTTCCTCAACAGGCACCACGCTGCGAACTGTCGAATCAGGAGAAACACGTAGAATTCTCGCAATCTCCATCGTGGTTGAGGCTGACAAGCTGCAACACCTGGCGGCTAAGCGCCGTGGTCACTTTTAACGGCTGCGGAAGCGAACCACTGACTAGGTAAAAGTTTCGTTGGTATACCTACCGCCGTGCTTTGCTGGGTGTCCCGCGTCGGTAATCGTGGATGTTCGACTTGGCAACAGCCCTGCAGCAAATCCCTTTATGGCTTCCCAGCCGTGCGCGGCATGCGGCTGTCAGACAGAAGTTGTGGCGTTTGCCCGCTTAAGCTCGGTAGTCGACTACTACCTGTGCAAGAGATGCGGACACATTTGGGCGGTTAGCAAGAGCAACCCAACGACCATCGATCACTTCACGCCGCCGACGAAAACACCTGCGTAGCGTTCAAGCCATCGAGGAGCAAGCTTAAAATGTCGTCCGGTGGCTGGTGGTCGTTATGCGCCTCTGAGCCGGATCACGCTTAACACCTCGTCGCCGCCCGTCCGCATCATCACAGCCAACACACTCGCGCGTTCTGGTTGCTGCTTCGCCCACTGCGACATGACCATCTCTTCTGCTGCCGACTCCCAGCGGCCGCACTCGACCGCCGACTTGAAGCGCGTCATTGCCAGTAGCCAACTCACTCCGATGTTGAACGCCATGTGAATGAGCACTCTCTGCCGAACACCGTCGAGGGTGCCCATGATTGACCATCGTTCTTCCAGTTCTCCGGCCACGGCACGCACATCCACCTCAAGAACAGCCATTCGGGTTCCTTGGACTCCCATTCGTTCCACGTAGTCCTCCGGGGCGACGATGAGATTGCCAGCGGCATCCCGATAGGGGGCCAGCTTCGCGCCTTCGATCCCTATTAGTTGGTCCAGCAAGTGTCTGTAATCGATGGTTTCCATACGTCGTGAGGGCGCAACGTATGAACGTGGATCTCGCTGTTTGTGAACAAACGGATTCATTGAGAAGGCACCAGAAACACGGCTCGGCCATGTCCCTCAGGGGCGCTCTGGTGAACCACACAGCTCAGTCTGACGGCGTTGCGAGCTGACCGACCATCCAGGGGGCAACCTGGTGAACCGTGTGCCCAACGCGGGGCGGTGTTTGCTGGGACGCGATATCGGGCACTTTCGATGGGTCGTTCAGCTCCGAACCCTAGCAGCCGTGGTGAAAGTCGGGCACGGACGGCTACCAATTCGACCTTAAGTCATTCAGCAGCGTTCCAGGCGGACCAGGATCAGTTCACTCAAGATGAAAGGCACCGCCGCTCCATTCTTCCGGAGCGATGTCGGCGATGGTTTCGGTGAAGTCCCAGCGGTGGCCGTAATAGTCCTGAACGTTGTATTGACGCTCGCCATAGGGTTGGTCTTTCGGCTCGGTTAGGATAACGGCTCCATTCTGCCGCGCGTGCTCGCAGTGACGCTTGACGTCCTCGATCCGGACCTGAACGATATGCGAGTTGTTCGGCGTGACCTTGCCTTCGGCGATGGTGAAGCAGCCGTCGCCGGCTTTCATCTGGATGCGGTGGTTGGCAATGCGCAGGCGGACAGTAAAGCCGAATGCCTTTGATAGCCAATCAGCTGCTATGCCGGGGTCGGGGTAAATGAGCACAGGGATCACGGTGCAGGGTGGTACCGAGCGGTTCAGTCGCATTTGGGAAACCTTTAGCAAAGACATCGCTTAAAGAAGCGACACCGTCGATCGACCGTACTACACTGTGCCGATGGCGATGGGCAAACGCAAGCGCGGTTGACAGCCGACGATGTGGGTGACGACGACGGACCTGCCGACTGCCGCGAGCCATCCCTTCTATCGACGCTTGAATCATGTGCTGCGCGACCACGGGTTCGACGATTTCGCGGAGGCCCAGTGCGCCAGTTTTTACGCCGCGACGGTGGGCCGGACCGAGCTTGCCACCTGGCATCTATTTCCGGCTGCTGCTGATCGGCTATTTCGAAGGCATTGATTCGGAGCGCGGCATCGCGTGGCGCGCGGCGGACTCCTTGGCCTTGCGCGATTTTCTCGGAATCGGTCTGGACCAGACGCTACCGGACCACTCGACGATTTCGCGCACGCGTCGCCTGATCGCTCTCGAAACCCATCGCGCCGCGTTCACCTGGGTGCTGCAGTGTCTGAGCACGGCCGGTCTGGTGAAGGGCAAGACGATTGGGATCGACGCGACGACGCTCGAAGCCCAACAAAGCTAAGTGACCGTCACAACCGACGATGCCGACGCGTACGCAGAGTCGAGAGTCGACAGCGCCTGTGCGGCGTTCCTATCGTCCCCCCCCGCAACGTGATGAACCCTACCCGGAAGTAAGTCTGATTACGGATTAGAGTGCGGGATGAAGTCCTAAGACATCTGGAACACGTGGGATAGTGCTGCAAGTTCTGCGGCGCGATCAGGCGTGGCCGCGCCGAAGGTGCTTCACCAGGCCTTCGTGATCGGCTTGCTGCCACAATCGCTCAAGTTCAGGATCGATGTCGTCGCCGCGCACCCAGTCGGCCATCCGCTCCAACATCGCGGCCTGACGCTCGCGTGCAGCGGGGAACCATCGCGGCGTATCGACCTGCGCGTTGCGAATGTTCGATGCGGTGGCCCACCATGCCAGTTGAAGCGCGAAGAGTTGATCGTCACTCGGTAGATCCTGGCAGTCGAGCACGACATTGGTCACGACATCGAGTAACCGCTTTTCATCCACCATACTGCTAAGCCTTCTCTCGCGTATGTCTGCCGTCGTGTGCGTTTCAGTGCGAGTGATTCAACCCGGGACCGATTCTCCTCGTCACCTCACGAACTAGAACAGCATCGCGTAGACACCCGCCCAGAACGGCGCACACAGGAGCAAGGCGAACAGAATCCCTCGGGCGGGACCGCGTCCGTCGTCAATGTCGGTGTCGGGACTCGTCGCCTCGATGCGTGGCACCGATGTGACGAGATGGATCCGGAAGGGAGTCTTCGCCTCCGCGACTCGATACGCCGACAGCGGTCTGCTTGCCATACCTCTGATAGTGCAACCGGCACGCCAGGGTTACACGACGTTTCATCGGTTCATACCTTCGCACGGGGATGCGCTCACATTTCGGGAACACACGGCGTGATGACTGGGATCTGTCCAGACTGCCGTCTGTGGGAAAGCGGACTTTTGCGGCGGCGAACGACCATGAAACACACACTGCTTGTTTCTTCACGCGGCAAGCCACCGGCGCACCGGCAGGAACTCCCTTCGGGTTCCCGGCGCACGACCTTCGGTTCCCATTCAGAAGTTTGGAGATTCGCTGTAGTGCAAATGCGTTATTGCTTGACATAGACGGGCGCGCCAAACTGCTAACCTGCCGCGCCGCCGAGGGGCGAACGCGGATAGCCGCGCAACTCCGTCTCGTTGAGTCTTCAGCAACTAACAGAAACAGAATCCGTTGTGTCGCACCGCATTTCGGCACTCCTAAAGAGCAGGCTACAGCCCATAGATCGCAATGCTTCGACTGCAACTCGCCAATCGAAGAAGACCCCTGGTGGTATGACCCTTCCGCGCTCGCCAGGAACGCGGCTGTTCAAGTTAACCAACCTACAAGGGCCGTCTCTCAACGTGTGCATCCGCCGACATCGGTGTCAGGGCCATTCCATAAAGCGTGCTTAGTTAGAAGAATGGGTCACACGCTCGATGCTCCTGCCTGGTCGTAGCCGATGCGGCAGACACCCGCCCGATATATACGGTAAAAATCTTCGTGCCGACCGGAGAAATTCCTCCGCAACTTCTCCGCTCGCCAGCCCTGAACGTGTTACCGTCCCCACGCCGTGAGCAAGTTACTTCATGACGATTTCCACAACGTCGGAGCCGCTAGAGATCTGCTGGCGAGTGTTAGAGGCTTCGAGCACTCGCATCTTGACGTGCGCCATTTTCAGTAACTCGATGGCTGGCGTAGAACTTCGGCTGGGCTACCTCGTTGATGTGCCTCTGCACTCACGAATGATGCGGGACATCGACTCAGCGCGAGCGTTGGCGCAGAACTGGCTCGACGCGGTGCGAGCGGCTGCGAAGCGCACTTAGTGGTGGAGAGCCGCGATGATATTTCGGTGCCTCGACTGCAACTTGCCAATCGAAGGCGACCCGTGGTGGTATGACCCGTCCGCAGCTGGGATTAACGTCGGTCCTACGCCTCCGACGCTCAGAGGAATCGTCTCCCAACAACCCAATCCTCCGACATCGGTATCAGCCCCATTTCACAAGGCGTGCTTGGAAAAACAGATGGGCCGCAGTGTCGATTCTTGATGCCATGCCACGCCTTGACGAAGTGGCAATTTCGGCAGTGCACAAGCCTATTGCTGCCTTCAAGCTGGCCTTCTGTCCAGTGTTGGTTGCGCGGGTGGTGGTCCAAAGCATCGCTTCCGTAAGGTAAGAATTCCGCCACCTACTACTCAGGTTTAATTAGAACCTCGCGAACCCGTTTCCGAATACGGCGCCAGAAGGCTTCACTCTCTTTGGCTCTGGCAAGGGATAGTCGGAGCCGACAGTATTCGGATGCCCACTCCAGATCCACTTGGTCGCGGTGCTCGATGGCCCGCTCAATCCGACGGAGTTCTTTGAACCTGGTCACTCGCGTCAGTCTTCCATTGAGCTAGGATTTTACCGGCTCAGGATTATTGAGATATCGGTTCACAAGGAGGCTGAGTGGCGAAATTCGATCTGAAAGCGTATGCGCGTCACGGGGCCGCCGCGAGAGTGGCGGAACTGAACGCGGAACTGGCAGCAATCTATCGCACCTTCCCTGACCTACGGGCAGGCTCGAAGACACCGACTGCCACACGTCGTCAGCGTAAGCGGCGTGCGATGACGGCGGCTCAGAAAGCAGCAGTATCGAAGCGAATGAAGGCTTATTGGGCAGCGAGGAACGCGGGGAAGAAGAAACCGGGTTAGCTCAAGTCGAGTCTTGGCGGTGCAGCGACGGCTGCCTTCGCTGCCGTCAGCCTGTCGCAAGGGTCGAGAGCGCAGGCCGCGGGAGCGATCATCCTCGAATGCCCCCGATGCGGCGATCGATGGTCAACGGACCAGGCGGCAGATAAGGAAGCACTGGCCCCGCGGACGTCGTGAGTGTCATTTGCCAGAACGGCCGGCCCGGCGAGCCTAGCAAGCCCCTGCAGGTTCGGACTGCGCGTCAGTGGCGACGAGCCAGATCCAACTACGCAACCGGATCGACATCTTCCGCGGCAACTGCACGACGGTATGAGAAAACTTGAATGCCCGCGCGACCCAACGTGGCCGCAGGTCACGCCTCGCCGCGCTCGCCACTGGGTGCTTGCAATTCCTCCGAAATAATGCGGAGCAGTGCACTGGTTGTTCGTTCGATAAGCGCTTGTCGTCGCGGCGCCAATGATTCCATTGAATGCTGTGCAGCCAGTTTGGTGAGAAGGTCGTCAACGCATGTTCGCGCGCACACTTGCACAGACCGAACGACGCCGATGTCGATCCGCCGCCCATGCTGTTCGTCCATATCACTCACTTCGCGAGCCGCGCCAAATCGCCTGTTGCTGCGGGTTGCCGCCGTGGCGCTCGATGTGCCACTCCCTCAGTAAGAGCTTCAGCAAGACTCGTGCATTGCCCAAGCGGCAAGCTATTTCGCATCGTTGCCCATGGATGTCGGCTGCAAGACAGAGGCTCGTCTGGTTGGATCGGGAACACTTTCATTTCGATGCCGCAAGCAGCTGACATCCTCAGTCGTTAGAACATTGGATTCAGCGAGCTATAGCCACAGTTCCTGGAGATTGTGCGACATATCGTGCTTCACTACCCGGGGGACGCTTGGCGCTCCTGATGAGCCGGGGCTGTAATGGTCCGGCTTCATCTCGTCCGCTCCGAAGTAGGGATATTTGTCGCACTATTGTTTGGCGTCAAATGACCGAAACAGAGATTGATGCGGCTTTGCTCGGAAATGCAAGAGTTGGTTTATGTCTGCACGAACACAATGTCCAAGTTGTTCCAGTGGCCAAGTGGTGGCGCTGGACGGGATTCTGTTTTCTCCGAATCTCGACTTCTTTCGATGCGCTGAATGCCAGCAGTTTTGGCAAGTTGCAAAAGCCGAAGACGGCCCGGCGGGCGTAATTCTGAGCGGTGAACCGATCACTCCGCGTGTTGCCGAAGTGACGGCCTAACGAAACTGATTACTCCCGCGCGGGGCCATCAGTACCCAGCGAGTAACTGCTTCAAGTTTCTCGCTTGACTCGCTCCGCCGGAGACTTCACGGCCCCATCGGCCATCGCTGACGCTGCAACAGCGCCACGTGTGGCTAACGGAAGGTGTTTCTCGGGAACGTCAGTAGAGTGACCACTCACGGACCACTGCCACAGCGACGGGACCCGCGATGCTTCACCAAATCGCATGTCGCGCATACCGGCTCGGTGCGCAGCTAGTAGAGACGACGCCCGACGAGCACACGCAGGATCGATGATTCAACCGCGCGGATGCGGCCTTCCACTTCGATACCGGCAACCGTGACGCGGACCGGATCACCGACCTGCGCTGATTCACCCATCAGGCGCACGCCGCGCCACTGAGGCTCGTCCTCCCATTCGAATTGCACCAACTGGAGGTGCCTCCGCTCATTCCACTGAGTCATCGTTCACACATCAACCGTTGGTTGACCGCTGTCAGAGACCTGTGCAAGACATCTGACGCGGCAGCGATGCGCAGCGAGGCGCAAGACGCACCGGATCGTCTGGCTATGACCAGACGCCAGTCTGGGCAATCACCCTGTTGCAGCCGCGGAAGCGGGTGCTCTTGGCAGCAAGCGAAGGCGTCGCCCCGTGACGACACCTTCAGGCGGGCAGTATCGGGCGGGAGCGCGCAGCAAAAGGCGCTTGTGTTCAGTGTGATTGCCGGGCGTATGACTGCGACGAAAGTTGGCGGCTGCTTCCCCGATGCTATTCGCGTGCTAGAAGCATCTGGAACCGCAGGGAGCCTTGGCGGAAACGGTCGTGACCCAGGTAGTAACCCTCGGACACCAGGCGTTCAAACTCGTCCCCAAGGCCGTAGCCGGCGTCAACACCGCTCTCGACATGAACGAAGCGATCAGGACGCAGGTGGTGTCCCTCATCTTCCCACACGAGGTTGGCAATCAATTCCTTCAACTCGTCTCTCCTATTCGGTTCGCACACCGTGCGTGCGCCTCGGCGCTTTACTGAGCAACAGCGCTGCCACACGGGTCGCTCAGTGCCGCCGGAAGAATGCGGCGACTTTCCGGGCATGATTCGAGATTTTGGCGAAGATGGCGCTGGAGGATAGCCGACTGCACACGCGATGTTCCCGGTATAGCCAGAGGATCGTCCGGTTAGCTTTGGGCTTCGCACGCTGAAGGCACGCGCGGTGGACTCGGGTCAGGCTCTCTCCGACTACTTACTTGCCGAACTCGAGCGTCTCGCCGCGCGGCCCACACGCGAGGAGATGCTGGCCAGGCTTCGCAGTCGAAAACCGCGTGAAGCTGAAGACGCCGGCGGCCGCAGCCGTCCGCGAAGAGCGCGACTCGGCATGATCGTCGTCGATGCCTCGGCCGTGCTGGAGTTCCTGCTGCAGACTGCGCGGCCGTCGAGTCGAGGCCCGTCTCTTTCGAAACGAGGACGGTGCTGACGAAGCGATCGCCGATCTCACTGACCTCGATCTCCACGTCACCCGCACGTCGATCTACTGGCCCGTGCGTCAAGCGGGTGCCTAAGCTCGTTCGTGCGAGCTGTGGAAACAGCTACTGCTTCCGATGTGCATCAGGGACCAGTCAGTGGCAGAGAACAGCTCTTGGCCACGTCGGGTGCCGGATCGCCGAACACCTGGTTGGTGCACGCGGTGCCCTCAGTGAAAGTCTTGAAGAAGAACGAGCCGTTCGCCCCATAGCGCACTTGGATCGTGCCGTTGAATGCGCAGACGCCGCCCTCCGGCGCGCAGAACGTCCAGTCCATCGGCGGAGGCGTGGACAGTGTCCCGATGGCGCACTGTTTCGGCGTGCCCGGGGCCGGATCGCCGAACACCGCGTTGGTACACGCGGTGCCATTGGTCAACGTCTTGACGAAGAACGAACCGGTCGCTCCGTAGCGCACCTCCATCGTGCCGGTGAAGGCGCACACGCCGCCTTCCGGCGCGCAGAACGTCCAGTCCGTCGGCGGAGGCATGGGCGGTGCGGCGCGCGTAAAGCTGACGTCATCGAACGCAAGCCACTGTCCCGCCTCTGCGATTGAGTAGAAGCCGACCCGTGCCTGCCCCGCGGCGACGGCAATGTCCGACAAGGTAACCCTGGTCCACGTGGACGACGCGGGAATGGTCACCGTGCGCTTGGCGCCGCCGTAGGCGTTCACCTCCATCCACGCCACACTCTGTCCGCCCGAGGACTTGACCCAGGCGGTCAGTTGGTAAGAGCCAGCCGCGAGACCAGGCAGCACCTGATACGTGAATACGTCGTACGAGTGCGGGACACCGTGCGCGCCGTAATAGGTCGGCGAATCACCATCCGCATATGCCTGTGTGTAGTCGGCGTAATCCTGTCCGGCACTCGACCATGTGCTCCATCCGTATGGCGTCTGCACTGTGCCGAGATCGAATTCGAAACTCGGGTTCACGATGAGATTCATGGCCGGCTCGTACTCGGATGCGCCGATGTCCACGGCGTTCCCTTGTGGTGTGAGAACGCCGAAGAAATCGTGACCGGTCATCGAGCTGATTGTGACGCCGCGATCGATTGCGGGCGAATCGGGACGCAGCGTGAAGGCGGTGAGCGGCCGATCAGGCAGGTCAGGGGTGTTGGTCAACAACGGGTCGGCATAGAGACCGTGCGCCTCCACGGCCGCCGATTGGAAGGACGTGAACGAGTTCCACCAGCCACTGCCGTACTCCCACACCGGCGCGCCGTCGAGGGCCCAGTAGAGATTGTGATCGAGCGTGAGGTTGTCGTCGGCCGAAACGAAGGCACCGGTCGACGAGACGATGATGTTGTTCTTGAAGAAATGCGGTCCCGTACCGACCAGGGAGTTCTCGCGGTTCACCAGCGCTGACGAGGGTGCCGCCGGGTTCCAATAGATGGTGTTGTTGTAGATCTCGACTCCGTCGAGCCAACCGCCGTCCCAGGTCTTCAGGTATATGTCGCCCTGAAGGTAGGGGTCCGACCGGCCGTTGTTCGCGCAGATGTTGTATCGAACGATGCTGTTGGTGGTGACCAGGCCCCAGGCTCCGAAGATCGCGACGCAATAGCCGTCGGCGTCGTGCCCGTAGTTGTATTGCACCGTGGTGCGGCTGCTTCCCCAGTCGATGTCGAAAATGCCGCCGTCACGTGCGGGTGAATGTGACCGAAACCCCTCATTGAACTGCACGACGCAATCGGCGCAGGCCCACGTCCAGATAGCGTTGGGCGTGCCCACCGCGGCCGTCGAGGCCGTGCCGATGTCGTATGACACGTTGTTTTCGATCAGACCGTTGCTGCACGCGTAGATCGTGATCCCATCGCCCGCGATATTCGACGCCCGTGAGTTCCGGATAATGATGCGTCCAGGGTTACGGGCGGGAAAGACTCCGTTCGCGCAACCGACGTGGATACCCTTCCACTGCTCGGTATTGAACACCGTCGCGCCATCAATCACGACATCATCGACAACAGTGGCGGCGCCGGGCGCCGGCGAAATATCGATCAACCCCGACTGCTTCGTGGTCGCAACTCCTCCCACGTCATGGACCGACACGTTTGAGATGCGGAAGTAGCTGAGCGTCGCGGCGGTGTCACCGCTGATGTGTAAGCCGTGAGGATTCCCACCGTTCGTCTCGACATCTCGGATCGCCCAATGGGTCTGATTGAAGAGTGCAACAGCCGCGGGCCTCTCGGCAGCGACGATCACCGGCCGACCGCCAGAGCCGTATGCGCCGATGGTGATTGGAGCGCCGGGTTCCCCCGAACCGAGGGGGGCGAGCATCCCCACGCATGTCGTGCCCCTTTTTAAGGCGATCACGTCCCCCGGCATGAAGGTGAGCGCCGACGGCGTGGCCAGGTTGTTCCAGGGCGCGTCGGCCGTTCCGACGCCATCCGTGAGCAGGCTGCAGTCGACGTAGAAATCCGCCGCATAGGCCTTACTGTGCAGCACCAGGACGGCAACGATCGCAAGGGCAAATCGAAGCCGCCGCTCCACCGCAATCGAGGAGATGCGCACTAACGGGCGACCTCGCGAACGTGTCCCTGAGCAGCGATGGCGTTGGCGATGGTGGCCGGCAACACCAGGCCCTCCCACCGGGCGGTGATCCGCGCATCGCGATCGACGAGAAACGTGGTTGGCAGGCAACGAACTCCGAGCTCCCGCATCGCTCGCATGCCGTCAGCGCCCACGAGCATTGGCGTGTCGACCAATCCGTTGTCGGAGCGGAAATTTACGAGACGTTCAACGTCCTCGGACTTCGACCAGCCGGACCCATCAACCAAAGCTACGGCCAACGCGTCAGTGGAGTGCTGCGTTCGCACGCTTCGGATGAAGACCAGCAACCGGCGGGACATATCCGGGTTATCCGGCCCATTGGTGGACTGCTCGCTGGTATCAATGAACGAGAGAAGGACGGCTTTCGAACCTATCGCTGACAGCCACTTGCTCGTTGCTCCCGAATCGGCGATTGAGTGACCCGGAGTCACTGCCGCGGTAACGCTGACTGAAGTCTGCGTGGAGCAACTCCCGGTCAGCAGCCCGCCGGCAACGATCGGAATGCGCTCCGCTTGTGCGGCGGCAGGTAGCGGGGCCGAGAACACGAGCGGCAGCACAATCGACAACGTTCCCGACAGCTTGGCAAGCAGAGTCATACTGGAGGTGTGTCGCTCGAGAGTATCAAAGGTGGTGCCGCGTCAAAAGGGCTTGAGCGGAGGATGTATCCAATTACGCTCGCCGTTTCATCGCCACAATATTGCGATCTGGATGACAAAGTCGTTAAGCATCTCCGCTGGGGCGTCCGCGGCCGTTCGTAATCATGGCGCGTCCTTGACATTTCGCGAGAGCGATGCGCACGCGAACCAGGACGAGGATGCCTGTAAGAGATCGGTCATGGTGTTCCGGCGCTTTTCATCCAAGCCGTTCTAAGCTGTCCTTGTGGAACGGACCGGTGAGAGGGACCGCCCGGAGGACATCGTCGCGCTCCTGCGTGAGGGTACGTGTCGTTCACTGCCCGTCGACACCGTGGAACGGCTCGCGTCCAATGGCAAGCCCCTCGATATCCTCGGTGGCGCCACGGTCTACACCGAGGCCGATGCGGAACGGTTCGCGGTCATGGTTCGTGGGCTTCTCCGTGTATATATGCACACCAGTGACGGCCGCCAGGTGACGGTGCGCTACGTTCGGCGCGGCGGCCTGCTCGGTGCGCCCGCGCTCGTTGGGGGGCCTGCTCCCGTATTCGTGCAAGCGCTGACTGACAGCACGGTCTACTTCATGGACGTGGCGCGGGTGAAACGCCTGGCCCAAGAGGACGCGGCCGTGGCGTTGGTCCTGGCCGAAGAATGTGTTCATCGCTTGTACGATGTGCTCGAAGAGCTCGCGGGCAATACGTTCGCGAGCGTTCGGCAGCGCGTTGTCCGACATCTCCTGGATCTGGCGGCGTCCCGGCCAGCCAGCGACGGGCGTCTCACGGCTGTGGTCAACCAGCAGGAACTCGCCAACAGCGTCGGCTCGGTTCGCGAGGTCGTGGCGCGCGTCCTCCACGAGCTTCGCCTCGCGTCACTGGTTCGGACCGCGCCGGGCCGCGTTGAAATCCTTGACCCACTCAAGTTGAGCCTCGAGCTCTGGTCACGCACGGCGTAACCAAAGTCACAGCGCCGTACCGTCCTCCTTCGGCAAAATCGCATCGTGCGGGGTCAGACCCCTTCACGCGATTTCACATGTCGATGGTCGCCGCACGTTCCACCAGCATCTCACGGTCGATTGGAGGAGCTCATGTTTGCCGTCGATCACTCTGCAACAGCGTTACTGATCAAGCGCCGCTTCCCATCGGTGTCCATGACGCCGCTCCTGATTTCCGTTCAGGCAATGGAGCTGGCGTGGGTGGCCCTCAACTACCTCGGCGTCGAGCACACCACGACGGAGGCGACCGTGCAAAGTGTTGCGGACATCCACCTGGCCTACATCCCGTATTCGCATTCGGTCGTGACCGCAACGGCAGCAGCGTTTGTCGTCTGGTGGATCCTCGAACGAGGTCTCCGTCGGCGCGCCCTCGGCCGCGCTCTTGCCATCGGAATCCTCTCTCACCTGATCCTTGATATCGCGACCCACGCTCCCGACATCGCGCTGTGGCCGGGTTCGCCGTATCGCCAACTCGGTCTCGGTCTTTACAGCGGCGCACCGCCGGCCGCGTTCGTTGTGGAGTTCCTGTACGGCGTGCTGTGCTGGTGGATCTATCGCGGCGGCGCAGCACTGCTCGCGGTCATTGTCCTCGGCAACCTCGCAAACATGTCGTTCTTCTTCGCTGGCGTTCCCGGACCGGAGCAATTGCTCGCGGGCCATCCGATGCTCGTCGTGACCGTCGTCTTTGTGCAGATCGTCACAATGCTCGTCCTGATAGGCCTGATCTCGTCGAAAGCTGCAACGACACCTCACGGAGCGAGCAGCTACGTTCGAACGGCAGCCATCCGAACACGAGCTGTTCGTCCTCGGTGAACCCTCGCGCTCTACACACTGAGCCACTCGCTGCGTGTGCTCCGCAGCGTCAGAAACTGAGCGAGAACTGCAGTCCCTTCGTGTGGCGATCGATGAGTGGCCACGCGTGCAGTGCTGTTGATCCAGGCGCGGCTGGATAGATGGTCTTTCGTTCGCGAATCAGCGCATCGATTGCGATCCCGGCGCCGGCACCAATGGCTCCGATCCGAAACATCGGCCCGGCATCGTCGCGACAGTTCGCCCAGGTCTCCGTCAGACCGCACAGCAACAGACCAGAGCCGATTGCGGCGCCCGCTCCAATCAAGGCGCCGTTGATCAACGAGTCCGACTGACGGACTCTGATTCGGCTGATGTCGGTCGCGGAAAATCGTCGGACGTCCTCACCGTCGGCTGCGGTCACGCTATCGGCAGAGACGCCTACGACGTGCCGCTTTTCTTCCTTCGCCGAAGAATCGGTGATCCAGACAGTCATGCCGGGCTTCACGACCTGCTCGAGGTATGGCTCAGCTTGTTGCTGCGTTTGGCCCGACGCGGCGGAGACCGTTAAGGCGCCAAACACGACGGGAAGAGCGATATGCTTCAGCCACATAAGTGTCCGTCACCGCGCGATCTGGCGTTTCCTCTAGCAGGTAATGCGCCGAGAGCGCCGAAGACGGCTCACGGTGGGCCGGCCGCACCCTCGTCCTGCTCGGTACGACTCGTGCTCATCCAGAGATGGACCAGGAGCTACGCGCAATTTTTCTAAGGATTCGCGGCAATGGGGATGGATTCTGCCTCGCGAGCCACGACATGTCGTGCTCGGCCTACGTCTGAGGGATCTCAGCCGAGGTTGAGAGGAGTCTCTGCCGAGTGAATCACCGGCAGTGGGTGAAGGAGACGAAATCATGGCGATCAAGACCTCAGCGGCCCGTAGCGCGGCTCTGACTGTAATAGTGTGCCTGTCGGTCGCCGGGGTCTGTGCGCAGACCGTCATCAAGCTGCCAAAGAACAAATACACGCCCGAACAAGACGTGAAGCTTGGCAAGGAGGCTGCCGCCGAAGTTCGGCAGCAGTATCCGATCATCCAAGACAAGCGAATCCAGGACTACCTCACGATGCTCGGCGATCGACTCGTGGCAGTGGCTCCGGCTGAATTCAATAAGCCGGTCTACCAGTACTCGTTCACTCCCGTTAACTTAAAAGAGATCAATGCCTTTGCGCTTCCGGGCGGACCGATGTTCGTCCATCGCGGCATGTTCGAGGCCGCCGCAGCAGAGGGCGAGGTCGTTGGAGTGATGGCGCACGAGCTGTCGCACGTCCTCCTTCGACATGGGACCGCCAACGCCACGAAGGCCTCTAACCCGTGGTTACAGGTCGGTCAGATGGCCGGGGCGATTGGTGGCGGGATCCTGGGGGGCGCGATCGGCTCCGCAGTGGCGCAAGGCAGCCAGTTTGGCTTGGGCACACTGCTCCTGAGATACAGCCGCGACTACGAGAAGCAAGCTGACCTCCTGGGCGCACAGATCATGGCGAAAGCCGGGTACGACCCACGGCAGCTGGCCCACATGTTTCAGACGATTCAAAAGGAATCGGGCGCAGGCGGCAACCCGCAGTGGATGAGCAGCCATCCGGATCCGGGGAACCGAACGCAGTACATCACGGCAGAAGCGACGCATCTGACAATTGCTGCTCCGGCCGACTCGAGTCAGTTCGAGCCCATGAAAAAGGCGTTCGCATCGCTGCCGCCAGCAAAGTCAATGGGTGATCTCGCCAAGGCGAAGGATTCTGGCGGCGGAGAGGCAGCTCCGGCCGTCGGAACGCCTGGCCAGCCAGTTCCGCGACCCTCGGCGCAATTCCAGAACATCAATGGTGGAAAGATCTTTCAGGCGTCCGTACCGGACAACTGGACCACGCTCCCATCAAAGAGCTCGATCAAAGTGGTTCCGGAAAACGGATACGGTCCAATGAACGGACAGACTGTCTTCAGCCACGGCATCGAGTTCGGCGTGACACAGGCGTCCACACGCGATCTCCAGGAAGCAACGAAGGCGTGGCTGCAGGCCGTTGCGCAAAGCAATCCCGAACTCAAACTCGCCGGGAACCAACAATCGACACGGATCTCACAACGTTCGGCCATCATCACGCCGTTGGTCAATCCATCGCCGGTCGGCGGCCAGGAGCGTGTCGTTGTCACTACGACGTTCCTGAGCGATGGCAGCCTGTTCTACTACCTGACGATCGTGCCGGAGAAGGATGCCGCGAACTTCGAGGACGCATTCCGTCGCATCGGTGAATCGATCCGGCTGACGGAAGCACGGTAAGTCGACGAGCCGGGGGAGCCGGCCGATGACTCCCCCGTTTCGAGCATTACTGATCGAGGCGGATGCGATAGTTCAGCGCATTGCCCCAAATCGGCGTGAAGTTGCAATCGGTCGGCGGAAACGCCCACGACAGGATCGAACGAGCGCGGCGCGTTTGATTGTTCATCGGCTGGACAAGCGCGAGGTTGATGTTCGCGTTGGCGATCACGGCGAACTGCCACGTCGGAACATTGCCCGGCAGCGCGTCTGACAGGTGGACGCTGTCCTGACCAACCGGACGCAGCACCCCGGCAGGATCAGCGACACAGTGGAGCACGTACTCCCGACTGCCAGGCAGCGGCGCGCCACCGTATCCAAACGTCTGCTTGATCTTGATCGGTGTGGCGAACTGACGGCGCTGCGGATCGTAACCGGCGCAGCTCATCTCCTCGAAAAAGATGCTGCCCAGATTCGACACGGCCGCGCCGCACTCGCGAGCAGCGGCAAGGAACGTCGCCGGCGCCTGCGCCGAGTCCTGGGCGCAGTAAGAATATTTGGCGTACAACTCCTTCTCCGTGGCGACCTTGGCCAAGTCATCCGCGCCATCGACGGCGCTCAACGCCTTGGCGACTTCCGCCTTGATTTCTGGTCCACACACAGACACCGTCTGCGCAAACACCGGCGTCGGAATCGAGACGGCGAGAAAACCTCCGACGGCCAAAAGTTGTCCTGCGATTGTTGCAAGTTTCATGATCGAGCACTCCTCTTTCTTCGTTGGCGGGCCGGCATGGCCCTGTCGCAAACTCCAACGCCGTAGTGGTGAGCCCAGCCGGGGATTCGTTTCACGCGGTTGCGACATTCAGTCGTCGGTGGTAGCGTCGGCGCCTGCCCGCCGAAGCTTCAGCGCAGGCGGGTGCGAAAGGAGCAACCAATGAAACGCTCCCTGGCGCGTCGAGATCTCCTGAAGATCGGTGCCGGCGTGGTGCTCACGGCAACGGCAGCAGAACGTGCCGCATCGCAGGAAGGCGCGGGGCAACGAGCGTCACCCGCGCCGGGCTCGGGCCGCCCTGCTGGTGAACTCCGTCCGCATACAGGACCCGGATACCGCAAC